>Ga0082335_1001706_pt1 | contig 44698 bp, 51 predicted proteins | sample Subgrocontami58m_FD_72375 | JGI IMG/M metagenome (GOLD analysis project Ga0082335, IMG submission 72375) | Subsurface groundwater microbial communities from S. Glens Falls, New York, USA - GMW37 contaminated, 5.8 m (SPADES assembly) (version 2) ...
AGTATCCTAAGGGGGCGTTAACTGATAAAGATGACAATAAGGTCTATGAATTGATACTAAAAAAACAAGATTGCGACAAAGACGCGCAAAGGATTGAAATAACAATCGAAGAGTACGTTGGGGAAGATGCAAGCGAGCGAGTAGGGACGAGCGAGGGGTGGGGGTGAGAGATAGAAATGTTTAAATACTCTACTTAACATAAACTATTAAAATATGTTAAATGTAAATAACCAATAATATGGACAAGCAAAGGATATTAAGCGCATTGGAAAGAAGCAATCCTTGGTGGAAAGGAGAGTTCGAATTAGAATACAAGCCGAGGAAAGTTTACGAGGAAATCAAAAGATTTATGAAAAATCGGCAGATTATTTCTCTAACTGGATTAAGAAGAACTGGAAAAACGACAATTTTGCTTAGGATCGTGAAAGACGCTGTTGTGAATTATGGGAAAGAAAATATAATCTACTTTTCATTTGACGACTTTAGAGATATCAGGCTAACAGAGATTATTGATGCTTATTTTGAGTTAATGAAGAAGAGCGGCAGTGAGTCACTTTTATTCCTGTTTGACGAGATACAAAAAGTTCCCGGATGGGAAGAGCAATTAAAGAGGGTTTATGATGAAAACAAGAAGTTTAAGTTTATAATTTCCGGCTCTGAATCGTTGTTTATAAGAAAAGGAACGAGGGAAAGCCTTGCTGGGAGAATGTTTGAGTTTCAAATAAAAACTTTGTGTTTTAAAGAATTTCTTGAGTTCAGGGGGAAAAAATTTGATAATCTTGCTCTGTACAAAAAAGAGATTCTTTCTGAATTCAATAATTTTCTATATTGCAATGGATTTCCTGAAATTATTAATGAGAGCAAGGAATTCATAAGAAAGTACATCAAAGAAAATGTTGTTGAAAAAATAGTTTACCGGGATATCCCTCAAATTGTACCAATTGAAAATCCTGAGATTCTTATGCAAATTTTTAATATTATTGCCGAAGACCCGGGGCAAATGATCCAGATGGACAAAATCGCAAATGAGCTGAACATTTCCAGGCAGACAGCATCAAGTTATCTGGATTATCTTGAAAAGTCTTTTTTAATAAGGAAGCTGTATAATTTTTCAAGAAATGCGAGAAAAACCCAGACAAGACTAAAAAAGTATTATCCCGTCATTCTTTTTCCAGAGGAGGTTGAGAATCGGGAGATTTTCGGCAAGGTTTTTGAAACGTTTGCAGTAAATGAGCTTAATGCGGAATTTTTCTGGAGAGATACTTATAAAAACGAGGTAGATATTGTTCTGAAAAATGGTGAGATAGTCCCGATTGAGATAAAAGTTTCAAATGTTGAGACAAAGCCCCTTAATTTGTTTATTAATAAGTTCAAGCTGAAAAAGGGCATAATTTTAACATACGACAAAGAAGATTCTATCGGCAGGATAAAAGTTGTTCCCTTTTACAAATATCTGTTGGGAGGAATTAAGTGATGAACGCTGTGAAAGAAAAGCTGAACTCTGCTCAGTGATGTTCGATTAAGTTATCCGCCTTCGGATTCACATTTTGGGCTTCAGTTTTCTGTTTATATTTTTAGTTGAGGGGGTGAGCGAGGGGGAGCGATAATAGAAAACTATCCTAAACACTCTTTTATAGTTTCATCTAAAAATATAATTACTTCTGAATCTGGAAAGTTTACGTCGCGGTATTTTAGTATTCTCTTCCCGAATTCTTTTATTGCTTCCTGTTTTATTCTTTGCTTATCTTCTTCATTCCAATTAAACTCATGGGCTATTTCTATGGCGTTGTCCCTATAGGTTCCTACTTCTGCTGTCAGGCGATTGACAGATTTTGGATTGTTGGTATATTTGAATAAGATTTTGTGAATGACTACATTGCCTATAACCTTTCCTAAAGATTTGATAGTTCTATTTTTTCCCATGGCTTTCCTTCTACCTCCTTTTCTGCCTTTTCCAACAGCGATTTTAAGTGAATTAACGCAATTTTCCTATCTAACTTAGATTCCTGATTATTCTTTAACCTTTCGATAAGACTTTTCCCAATTTCTGAGTTTAAAGATTCTTTCAGCCGGCCATTATCAACTATCTTGTTAAGCAGAAGCATGACAAGAAGAGTGTTTCTTAATGCTTTATAGATTTCTATTCCTTCTGGATTATCCTCAAGATAGCTCCAATCCAGCTTCATTTTTAATTCCATTCTGTAAACTTCTGCCTGCTTTTTGAATTTTAAGCTGCCATAGATAATCTTGCGGTCTTTTAGCTGGTAAATCAGGGAGGGGCTGTGATTGTGCGTTTTCTCGATGGTTTCTTTGTCATAAATCTCAATATCGGAATTAATCAGATGTTCTTTTAGCATCTTCTTGATCTCTATTACTTTCTTTATTTTTTCTTTAATCGGGCTTATGTTGTTTTTTGTAACAACCAGAATGTCAATGTCATTATACTCCTTGTAATTTGTCTGGATTGCTGAACCATAAAGAACTATTGACTTAACATCTTTTATCCTTTCTAAAATAACCTGCCTTATTCTTTCCTCAATTGGCTTTATTTTCTGGTGGTATTCTATCTTATTTAACATTAATTCTGCATTTATTGATGCCATTTCTTTTAGTTTTGGCCTGATGAATTTTGAAAGATAATTAGAGTCTACCTGGCTTATCTTCCTGTTTGATATCCGCTTGTTCAGGACTTCCAATTCCTTTCTTGTGAAAATGCTGCTTTTTATCATATAATCAGCGGGCTGATTAAGTTTATAAATCTTTCGGTTTAAAGTTATCTGCCTATTCGGCGATGATTTTGGGCTTCAGTTTTTGTTTATATGTTTAATTTGAGTTAGGTGAGGGAGCGAGGATAGGCGAGTGTTCGGTTTGTCGGGCTGAGGAAAAAGTTTTCACTTTTGAATATAAAAATTAGTATAGCAAAGTGGAAACTTTTTCAGGGCGAGTGATGTGACTGTGGGGGATTTAGCGAGCCGAGTTCACGAGGTGACAGAAAGGAATAAATAACTAAAGAACAAATAAACGGGTATTAACCCTGGGGCAAGACCCCAGACCCAACGGACTGAGCGTCCCTGTGCCAAGAGCACAGGGTATTACGAAAAATAAAGCTGAAAATGAAAATTGAAACGAGAAAAGAGACAGAAGGCGAGGAGATAATTCGGATGTTTCTGGAAGATGAAGCAATCGAATTTAAACAAGAAGTAGAAATTCCTGGTCTAACTGGAGATTTTGCTGATTTTAGAATTGCAGACTTTTACTTGCCGCAATATAAAGTTTATGTTGAATTTCTTGGGCAGTGGAATGCGGGAGAAAGGCACAGAGAGAGGTATAAATTAAAGAAGGATGTTTACAGGGAAAACAACATTCCCTGCGTTTATTTATATCCTGAAAATCTGGGCATTCTTAAGATGATTTTTAAGAGAAGGCTAAAAGAACAGCTGACTAAACGTCCTGAGCTAAAATTGCAATTGGTCAAGTTAAACTGGCGGATATTCACTGAGAAATTTGGTTTTGTGGGAATTATATTGGCATTTTTAGTTTATTATGTTCCAAATTTTTACTGGAAGGGCGGGCTCTTAATAATGTTAATTGCGCAGATTTATTCTTCGATTAAAGAATCATTTTTGAAGAGGGTGTGAGATGAAAAAAGAAGAATCTAGAAGACTGAGCGGGGAGGTTCTTGCTGGGATGATTGGGGGATTATTGTTTTATGGAGCCCAATTAACCTCCGAAGAGTTCATTAACCAACTCTCTCTGCCGAATAATTTTTGGTTTAAGCTATTCATACCCTTGGTTTTGGCTTTTGCAGTATTCATAGTTTTTGCATTAACTTTGAGGGGATTGTCAAAAAAATAAAAAGTTTCGCTCGCAATTATCTTGCTACTGAAAATTTCAGCAGTCGTTCCCTCGGGCGGGAATCTTCAGGCATCTCTTTTATTTTCATGTTTACCTCCGAACAGACTGAATAATATGTCTGCCCAGATATAAATAATTGACGAGATGAACATTCCGAGCACGAATGCAGATTTATGATAGCAAATTAAGGTTTCCATGAGTTTAAGTAGACGTCTACTATTTATAAACCTTTCGACGTCTAAATATTTATAAAGAATAAACTGCTCTTAATCTCATGAAGTTACAGAAGCATCCCAGTAGAAAGGCGAAGAAAGGGGAAGATTATTTCAAATATGAGGTTATTTTACCAAAAGAGGCGGTCGAAACCTCTGGGTTCAAGGAAGGAGACGAACTATCGGCAGAGGCGAAGAAAGGCGAGATACGACTACGACTGAGAGTAAGGAAAACACAAGATAACATAGTCTAACTACTTCTAAATGCATAGCAAATTATATAAATGCTTTTATACTGTTCACTACAGATAAAAAGAGGGAAAAATGGTAAAAGACAGCTTTAGTCTTCTTTGCAGTGTTTGGAATGAAATTGGTCCATTTAATATGGATCGCTTTAGTGATAGGCTTCTTTTACAGAAAAAGGTGTTCTTGTTACAGGAAATAGGACTGAATTTTGGATACTCATTTGGTAAATACCGGTATGGGCCCTATTGCAGTTCATTGGCTTCGGATGGATATAAGATGAATATCAAGAATAATTCTGAGAACAATGATAATTGTGATCCTAAGTTTTTGAAAGTATTAAAAGAGTTAGAAAAAGGTCATGAGAAAGACACTGCTTGGTTTGAATTACTTGGGACGATAACTTATCTAAACAAAAAGATGAGCAAAAAAAAGAATGAAGTTAAGCAAATCGTAGCAAAAGAGAAGCCCTATTTGTTTGAGGAAGCGCTATTTGAGGAGGCTTACTCGAGACTTGCTAGTGCTGGCTTAGTTTCTTCTTAAGATAAATTATATTAATGCTTCTCTTTGCAATATTTTTTAAAGTGGGCTCTGTATTTTTTATATCTTCATCGAGAGTCATAAAATTATCACTGAAATTCGACATGGAAATTGCCAGGTTCAATTTGTCTTGATCTCCGACAGGTAATTTAGAGGAGCATTCCCCAAACAGTTTTGTGAAGTTTTGCCCTTGAGGGAAAATAATCTTCACCCTGTTCATAAGTTTACCAAACTCGGTTAGAAATCTTTCTATCTCATTTCTTTTATGCATTTTCCAATTTTCGACTAATGTGAATCTTGTATCTGGATCTCTAGTTTCGACTTCTTCCTTAAATCGGTTTATTACTTCATAAACTATCATCGGTGTGACGCACAGTGGCCAGAAAGGAGCTTTTTTCTTAGACCGATAAGAGTCTAAATATGTTGAACATTCTTCCCATCTTGGTTGCTCTAAAACTATTTCTATAAATACGCAAGCGTCAATTGTAATCATGCAGAATAGTAGAATATCTTACTTAAAAGATTTATGTTTTGTTATTCAGAACATCCCAGCCCACGCCTCAACGCTCTTTGCCTTCAACTCCTTAGAGTTATAGAGCATCTCGACTTCCTCGGAGATATCCTTGACTGCGCGAGCATCCTGAACTTTTATGGTGGTTTCATAGTGCGTCTTGAAACCGCTATATGTGAAGTTAACTGAGCCGAGAAAGGCGACGTCTTCGTCAATTATGAATATCTTTGAGTGAATAAGCTCGGTGCTTCCTGGCCTTTTTCCGGAAGTGGAATCAAATACTTTTATCCTGAAAATTGACTCGTAATTATAGGAAGTCGTGCTGATTGAGAAGTAAGATATAAGGAAAATAACTCCTATAACTAACAGGAATCCTGCGAAGATAACTGATAACTGAGACAAAGATAACAAATAGAATAACAAACTTGCCAGAAATACCCCAAATGCCAAGATAGCATAAGATAACACTGACTTTTTTGTTTTTATTGCGTCATTGTTGATTATTTTCTCTTTTCTTATTAAATCAGAAACTCTAAACTCGGAATAAGAGCTGTCGCTTATTTTATCGCAGGTAATAATGGTTATTTCTACTCCTTTTTTATGCAGATTAACGAGATCTTTTAGATAGTCTGCAGAAATATATGGCGAGACTATTTTTACTGACTTTTTTGCACCTCTTATTGTTTCGTGAATTTCTTTTCCGGCTTCTCTGCCAATATAAATATGGCTTTTATTGCTTGTAGTCTTCACGTAACTATCTAAGATGAAGGTTTATTTAGAGTTATAGGAGTTGCTTGTTAAGGCAGAGGCGAAAAAAGGCGAGATACGGCTGAGACTGAAATGAATCGTTATGCTTGAACTCAATAAGCCACGACAACTAAATGCTCTAACCTACCCGTATCTTCCTTATTTATGAATTTATTTGGCAAAATATCTTAAAAACATAAAATATGGAAGATAAGCTTCCATATTTAACGAAAAGTTTAAAAAGTATGCTTAACTACGTAAAATATGGAAAATAAAGTGAATAGGTTTTGGTTGTATCTTTTAGGGAAAGGGAGAAAGGCAGTTGCAAAAGAAGAAGTCAAAGAGAACTATCATGAATTTCAGAATATGTGGAAAGATAAAGAAAAGGATTTTGCAAGGATATTTGATAGTTTGCGGAAGACTAGAATAAAATATATCTTCCATAAAAAATGGTATGTCTTGAGTAAAGAAGAATTTGAGGATCTGAAAAATAACAAATTTGAAGAGCATGAGCTAATATTTAGATTCTTAGAAAACCAGAAGATTCCTTATTATATCGGACTGTCCAGCGCAAAATATCTTAACAAACTGACTTGGCAGAGCCTAAAAGTTGTCCATGTAATTAACACAGAATTTAAGTTAAAGAGAAAAATGGGCAATATGGAAGTTAAGCTATTTAAATTTCCAAAAGAGATGATAGTTAATATTGCGCTAAACAAAACAAACAAAGAAATTCCTTATTCAGATGTTGAAAAAACTCTTTTGGATGAGATATACTACAAAAAAGGCAAGTTGCAAATAACTGATTATAACCTTAAAGAATTAAATCTTGAAAAAATTAAGGCATATCTGGTTTTTTACTCAAAATATAAGGCGGTTAAGAAAGAGATAGCATCTAAATTAAACAAAGAGCAAATTAAGATATTATGATAATTCCAGACAAGTATATTAGAGACACAAGAAAGAAACGAGTGTCAGATGAAATGATAAAAAAAGATCTTGCTTTAAGTTATATTCTATATGAAATGTCAGAGGATCTTAAAAAAGATAATAGCTCTCCTTTTAGCAAATTAATCTTCAAAGGCGGAACATTACTTGCAAAGTCTCATTTAGATTATCATCGCCTTTCTGAAGATTTAGATTTTACTTTTTCTGAAAATAATATTCTAAACCGACTTTCTAAAAAACAAAGGCAAAAAAAGATTAAACAATACCTGAAAGAAGAGTTTCTGCCAAGATTTGAAAAAATAGCCAAGAAATATTCTTTTGATTTCGATTCTAATGAGATGAACGAAGACACCAAGAAGTATTGTCCAATAAAGGCGCCGGTTAATCTCGCTAAATTTTACGCCTATCTGGACAAAGAAGATCAAACTCCGATAAAAATAGAGATAAATTTTGCAGAAGAACTGTCTTACAAGCCGGAAAAAGTTAAACTAATGCACTTAAACTCGTCTTCACAAGAGTTAGTTTTCCCATTGGGAGAAACAGAATTGAATTCGTATAATACTGAAGAGATATTGATTGAAAAAATAAGAGCAATTTTAACAAGAGATGGACGAATACATGAAAGAGACATCTTTGATCTGTTTTTATTAAAAACCATAGGATATAACTCTTTGAAGTCCGATTTGAACAAAATTAAAGCTAAATTAAGACAGGGAATAGGATTCAGACAAGACAAGAATAAGGAAATGCAGAAGATTAAAAAAGTAGAAGAAAAATTCAGCCAAATCGAAAAGGAAATTGAAGAAGAGGTAAAAATGATGAGCCTAAAGGAATATGACTCTCAGGGGTATAGGAAATTTTTTAATGAATTGAAAGATTTTTTAATCAAACTTGATTTTTCAGAGTTATAAAAAGGATTTCTTTGAAACCTCCGGGTTCAAAGAAGGAGATGAACTCTCGGCGGATGCGAAGAAATGCGGGATAAAACTTCAGATGAGGAAAAAATGATTGAAGAAGAAGGCACAAAGAAAATTAATGAAGAGTTATTGAGAAATTATGCTGATGTCAAAATAAAGCTGAAAGAGTTACAAGAGCAAGAGGAAAAGTTTAGAGGACAACTGTTAAAGGAACTGTCTTTAATCAACCGAAATGAATATGAAACAGAATATATTAAGATTTTTAAGATGATTCAAAAAAGAATTTTCTATCCTAAAATTGAATTAGAAAAACAAATTCCAGAAGAACTTTTGAGCAAGATTCGACAAGAGAAAGAAATTATTTGTCTAATGTCTAAAATAAAGAAGTTGTGAAAGATGAAAACTAAAAAAGAAAGTTTTGAGAAGATTGATGAACATCTTACATCTGGCGCTAAGATATATTCTGTTGATGAAATAACCAGGTGTATAAAAAATCTGCTGGAACAAGACAAAAGCCTGCAGAATTTCTGGATTAAAGGAGAGGTATCAAATTTCAGGCATTCTAATAACGCCCATATGTACTTTAGCTTAAAGGATGAAAATTCTATAATAGAATGTGTTATGTTCCAAAGAGCAAACCAAGATTTAGAATTTATGCCCGAAGATGGAATGAAAGTGATTATTAAGGGAAGCATGGATGTCTACAAGCCACGAGGGAGGTATCAAATAATTGCTGAAGAAATGTATCTGTCAGGAAAGGGCGAATTGCATATTAAATTTTTACAATTAAAGGCAAAATTAGAAAAAGAGGGATTATTCAAAGAAGAGCATAAAAAACCAATTCCAAAATATCCTAAATCTATAGGAATTGTTACTTCTTTACAAGGGGCAGTTATTCAGGATATAATAAAAGTTATTAAAAGAAGGTACCCTCATGTTAAGATCCTAATTTACCCCTCGCTTGTTCAGGGGGATGAAGCTAAATATAATCTTGTTAAAGGCATTGAGGTACTGAATAGCATAAACTTAGATGTGATAATTCTGGCGAGGGGGGGCGGTTCTTTTGAAGAACTATGGCCATTTAATGAAGAAATTGTTGCGCGAGCAATTTATGACTCTAAGACGCCCATAATCTCGGCTGTTGGACATGAAACAGATTTTACAATTGCAGACTTTGTGGCAGACAAACGGGCGCCAACGCCCTCTGTTGCAGCAGAAATCTCTGTGCCAGATGTGCGGGAAATTTTGGGTTTGTTCATACATCTAGAGAGGCGCCTTTGTAAACAAACTTTTAGCATTTTAGAAATTAAAAAGCAGGCTGTAAGCCAAGCCACAAGCAGACCAGTATTTAAGAAACCGTATATGATTGTTGATGCATACAAACAGAACCTAGATGAAAAATTCATTAAACTTAAACAAACATTTGTTAATAAAACTGAAATTTTTAAAAGAGAGATTGGGGGGCTTGGAGGGCGATTAAATGCATTGAGCCCGTATGCTATACTAAAAAGAGGGTATAGTATAACTATGAAAAAAGGCAAAATTATATCAAACACAAAGAATATAAACGCGGGAGACATTATCTCTACAATTGTTAGCAATGGAAAAATAAACTCAAAGGTACAAGGCAAAAATGAAGGAAAAATCGTTTGAAGAAGCCCTAGAAAAAATAGAAGAGATAATTGAAGGACTAGAGGAGGGCAATCTCCCATTAAAAGAGAGTGTAAACCAATTTAAAGATGCTGTTGAGTTGCTTAAATTCTGTAACAAAGAGCTCAAAGAAGTTGAAATGAGCATCCAAAAAATTGTAGATAAGGACGGAAAGATCAAACTTGAAGATTTCGGTTAGGGGGGAGGAGTTATTAGAAAAAGCAAACCAAGAGGCGAAGAAAGGCGGGATACGACTACGGCTGAGAGTGAAATGATTGAGGAAAGCGTGAGATAAAAAAATAAAATTGTGCTGAGGAAGAAATGAGAACTATAGTGAAAGACATAAATAATCAACCAAAATTGCCTCTTGATGGAGTTCTTGAAGAGAAAGCAGGAGAAAGGGGAAAAAATTGTTAGAGTATGACCATAATACAAGTTAAATACAGGCAATATTTATGTAAAAGATGGGAAAAGTATTGCAACTAAAAGTAATATTATCAAATATCAGACCTAAGATTTGGAGAAGGTTTCAAATAAAAGATTCCACCACCTTTGAAGAACTTCATGAAATTATTCAAGATGTTATGGGTTGGGAAGATTATCATCTTTATGAGTTTAAAGTAGATGACAAAATAATTTCAGCTTCTGAAGACGGGGGAGGTTTTAATGTGGCTGAAGCTGCCCTGGATAAACTAACGAAATCTCCAGAATTTCAAAATATGCTGTCAAAACAAGATTTAGATAAACAAACATCTTTAGATGTTAATAAAGTCAATAAAATTTTAGAAAAAGCAGGAAAAGAAAGGAAAACTCAGGAAATATGTGTTATGACTCCTATAAAAGATTTTGTAAGTGAGGGGCAAACTTTTTCTTATCGTTATGATTTTGGTGATAACTGGCAACATGATATTATTGTTGAAAAAATTTTAGATGAAAATGAGGCTGATAAAAAAATTCCTGTTTGTATTGATGGAGAAAGGGCATGTCCTCCAGAAGATTGCGGAGGGATTTGGGGTTATGAAGAATTACTGCAAACAAGAAAAGATAAAAATCATCAAGATTATGAAGAAAGAATAATTGAATGGCTAGGAGAAGATTTTGATCCTGAAGAATTTAATGTAGAAGAGGTTAATAAGTTATTATGGGGCATAGACATAGATGAAGAAGAATATTCTGAAGAAGATGGAAAAGCATTTAAAGAAGAATTAATAAAAGACTTTGTTCCTTTAAATAATCTGCTTTTAGAAGATAATGACGAAATAAAAAAATTAAAATCTCTTTTTAAGAAAGAAGGAGAATATGGATTTTTTCTTGGGAGTATTGAAATTCCAATTAAATCATACTACCAGTTTAATAAAGGCATAACAGATAAAGATGTTGTAAAAATGCTTGAAAATATTAAAAGCAATTATGATAAAGATGTAAGGTTTTTTAATAAGGAACTTGAACAAATGATAATGTGCATGCTAAGTATGTCATTAAGAGCAAAAAAAATAACTTGTCATGAGCTTATGCTCATAATAGATTATCTTCTATGGTCCATTAGCAATAGAGAGTATCTTGGTCCAACAGGGTATCTTAACTGGCTGTTAGAGTTTTTTCCTGAACCTAGAAGAAATAAATAAAAAGCAAGAGAATTTGCAGAGATGCTTCTAAAAGTCTCAGATCAAACTGGTAAAGCTGAGAGCGAAATAAGCAAATATGCTCAAACTCGATAACCGAAAGATTTAAATACATCTAATAACTTATAAAATAAAATTAATAAAGTGTAAGATAGATTTAACATCAAAAATGATAATTGAACAGAACACTGAGCTTAAAGCAATGAACCTTTTAGCCAGATGCTGGTACAAGCGCTTTTCAGTTTATGAAATTGCAAAAAATGCCAAGATAAGCGTGCCTATGGCGTATAATGCAGTAAAAAAGCTTGAAGCGAAAAAAGTTGTAATAATCGAAGAAAAGAAAGTGCGCCTGAATCTCAATAACCCTTTTTCGTATGCATTTAAGATGATGCATGACTCGGAAAGGCTGCTTCAAATCTCAGAAGAAGACCAGAATAAGATAAGTCATGTTTTTAATGTGTTCGTAAAAGGATATGGGGGAGATTTGCTTTCTTTTATGGTTTTTGGCAGCGCTGCCTCAAATGAACAAACTGAAAAAAGCGACATTGACTTGCTCGCGGTAGTCAGGAAGAAAAAAGAGATTGACTACCGAAAAAAAGGCCTGCTTAATTTAGGAAACTTGAATATTATAGAAAAGGGAAAAAATGAATTTGAAAACGACTACTTTTTGGCAAATGACCTTGTTCTTAATGCTTTGATGAATGGCATAGTCCTTTATGACAGCGGGATAGTAAGATTCCTCCTGACTAAGCCATTGCCTGAGCCCTCATATGATGTGATAATGCAAAAAAAAGAAAGGCTTGACATATTAAAAAATAGGCTTTTTGCTTTATTAAAGGATGAGAATTATAAGGAATTGGCTGAGCAATTAAAGCTGTTTATTATAGAAAAAGCGAGGATTTTGTTTTTGCAGAAAGGCATTATTCCCAGCTCAAAAAGATATATAGTTGATAATCTCAGCAAGATAGACAAACAAATGCGCCGCGATTATCTTAAAGTTTCTGAAAAAAATGCAAAGGAGATTCTGCTGAAAAATGTTTGAAAGAGCAAAAAGCAACTTAGAATTTACAAAGAAGAAACTTGAGCGGGCTCGAGATGAGTTTAACAAAAACGAGATGGCTGAAACTATTCATTATACGTGGATAGTTTTTGAGAATTGCATAAATGTAATAAAAGACGCAAAAAACAACAAGCCTCTTTATGAGCATAAATCCAAGACAGACTTATTTTCTCTTTATTATTCTCTAAGCTATCTGGAAAAAGATTACTCAAGCATTTTTTCTGTATTGGAAAAATTAAGAATTCGCGCAGATTTCGGAGATTACAGCAATGCCCCGAGCCTTCCAGGCAAGGAAAAAATTGATGGTTTTCTGATTGCGGCGGATAGTTTGTATGCCGAGACAGAGAAATTATTAGATAGTCTGAAGCCTAAACCGGGGCATACAGATAGTTAATTCTCGCTCACTTCATTCGCTCGGAATTATCTTCCTCTAAGGGGAATATCTTGTTCGGCGCGAGTTATTAAGATAGCCCAGAACGAATGCTTGTTTATGACAGCAAACTAAATTCATTTGTTAATTGCCCATTCGGGCTCGGGGGGTTTAATCGGGGTGTTATTTGTATGGGGGTTCAGGATTTTCTGCAGTAGGTTTCAGCGTGGAAAGTTTCAGTTTCTGGAGTATAGAAATTCTTATAAACCATATTATTGTTGATTAGGAATGCCAACGCCTAAAGAGTTTAGAAAAGCGCAAATGGGGGATATTTGTGGTTCTGATGCTGTTGCTCTTGCAGAAGTTTTAAGAGCTATGGAAAAATTAAGAAAGGAGTTGGGGATTGAGAGAATAGCAGTTGTTGATGACTCTTATGTCCGAGCAAACGAAAGTCAAAAATTTAATACTGATGACCGAAGATACGTGGTTTTATACAGACCAAGATAAAAACTCGCCTCATAAGTCCTAAAAACGCCTATTTCAAAAGTTCATTTAAGAGCAATTAAACGTATTCCTGTGAATTAATTGCGAACTTTTCTCTATTTTTTTCTGATTTTTCTGCATTTTTTGGCTATGCAGGAAGTTGTTAGCAATGATGAGAGAATTATGCTTATTATTTATCGGGTAAAATATCCAAATCCGCCCCTATTTCTAAAGTCATCCCAGTACTTCTTTTCTTCTTGTTCTTTTTTTTCTCTTGCTGCAGAATCCTTAAGAACATAACCTTTCCCCTGAACCCACACATGCTCTTGCATTGATTTTGAGATGTCTTTTGCTCCAAGAGCGACAATTCCAAGCAAACCATACACGTAGAATAGGCTCCCTACACCTGCTATAGCTAATTGAGCAAGTAACGGTCTTGATTTTGTTTCCATTCAATCTTCACTTTTCACTGGTTTTTAAATGTTTCTGCGCCCTATAAATGAAAACTGAAGCCAAAAATGTGAATCCAGCAGGAGATAATTTAGAAATTTGCGCATGCAAAAAGATGCTATCAAAAGCAGTAACTTTTTGCAAACTATTTTTCTTTAATTAAACTATCTTTCGTTAAAAAATAAACTTCGTCAAAAAGATCTTTTGTTTGATCTGAAATTGTTAAGACTAATACGTGCTTTCTTGAGTTATCCCATTTATCCACTTTTTGTTTAAGATGCTTCATATTCCTGAAAAGCTCCATTTCATAATCCGTTTCCTCTTGAATAATGTCAGGATTATAACTCGCCCTCTTACCCGTAGAGAGGTTAATTCTACCTTTTATAAACGCATTTAATGTCTTCAATTTTTGGTTATGCTCTGTTTCTTTTAAGTTATATTGATTGCTCTTTGATTTGTTCCAGTGTTTTATTCTACATTCCTTATTGCAAAACTTTCTAAGCCTGAAATTTGATTTAAGATAATTATTAGTCGTCTGCTCAAGAACAAGTTCTTTATCACAAAATAGGCACCTCGTCATTTACTATGTAAGTTTATCATGTATATAAATATTTCTCTTGCTTAAAGGTTTTAGCTTGACGTATTTTGTGCAAAACAATCTTGATATAATTCAACTGCTTCTTTTAGATTACTAATCGCTTCTCTGATAGTATCTCCTTGGCTAACAACGTCTATTTCGGGACATAAAGCAACAAATTGTTTTTCTCCTTTTTTGATTATGGCTGTAAATGAATTCATGAATAATCAAAAGATAGCATCTTATTTAAAGATTATTGTAATTTTCGATGTCGAATGCGCTCGCCCTTCGGGCTCGCAATAATAAACTCTATTATTTTTGGAAAGGGGCACGGGGAAAACCTTTTTAGGCGCGATCTATAGTCTAAGAACAAAATACTTGAGCAGTTTTTGTTCTTAGACTATCTATCAAAGGCATAAATCTGCTCAATTTTCAATGTCCTTTGCTATATAAGCGGAACTAATCCTTTCTCAGCTAAGAACCGAGACGTATGCGGCTGTGCAAAGGGGTCTTTTTGCCTTTTGAGAATGTACAACCAAAAAGGCGGCCTGTAAGATTCAGAAACTTTGCACCCAAGAGTAATTTCTATGCCTCTGATTTGGGGAGGAGTTAATTTTTGATTGGACTTATACGGGCAAAATATATTGTACTTCTCTGTATCTGGCATGGTTTTAATTAAAAATGCATATATTTAAGGATTTCTATACTAAAATGCTCGGATGAGTTCGTTTTAAATACAAACTAGAAAAAGAAGAAAAAGAAATGAAAAATTACGGTGCGTACTGTGCTATAAGCTGCAGAATGCCCCAAACTATCAGGAAAACTCCGACTCCGAATCTCAGTAATTTTGGGAATATCAGGACTAAAACCCCTATTAAGACGGCTAATCCTGCTCCAATTGATAAACTTAACAATGCCATTTTACCTCCTTTTTGTTGTTTAGTTTGAATGTGTTTTGTGATGTAGTGCCTAAAAACCGGATGATTCACGCACAGCTAGGATGAACCGAGAAGAAGCTGAAATATACTGAATTTTTTTGGTTCTGCACTCATTTTGCTTCTCTTTTTCTCGCGTGTAACTGCTGATCCATTGCCCTCCAATCTGGCTTAATTTGTGATAGGAGCTATAAGATTCGAGGATATTTAAAGGTTTTGGCAAAAATCAAAGGTTTTTGCGCTGTTTAAAGTTTATCGACGATAAACGCGGGTGTTTATGGCTGTTTGGAGGTGTTCAAACAGCTGTTTGGATTGATTTTTCGGTGTTTGGGTGCTGTTTGGATGGCAAACACCCCCTCGTTTTGGGGGGTGTTTGAAGGGTATGGGGAAAATCGGCTGATGCCTGGAATTTTTTGCGAAAATCCCCTCATTTATCGACGGAAAATAAAACTGCAGGAAAAGATTTATAAAGGTAACTTACTGATAAAATAGCATGTTTGAGTGGCTGTTTGGGAAGAAAAAGAGCGTGGATGAGGTGGAATTGATTAAAGAGGGCACTCAGAGAAGTTTTAATTCTGTTAAAAATGACATAAACAACATGGGTGTTTGGATCAAACACCTGAAAAATGACGGGGAAAAGCAGGATTTCAGAATAGACCAGATTGAGGACAAATTATCGACGATAGAAACAGAGATAGAGGGGATAAAAAATTCGTTTGCGTTCATGGAAAGCGCTGTTTCCAAACGGGTGTTCAAACAGCCGAGGGCTGTTTGTGTCAAACAAACAGCTGTTCAAGGTGTTTATGAGGGTGTTCAAACAGCTGTTCAAACAGCTGAAACTCAGGGAAAAAATTTATTCGCGAATTTAACTGCTATGGAAAGAGCGACAGTATATGTTTTGCTGAACTCTGATATGAAGCTGAGCTATGATGATTTGGCTGCAATACTTGGAAAAAGCAGGGCTACGATAAGGGGGCAGATAAATGCGATAAAGCAGAAGAGTGAGGGACTCGTGGAAGAGATAGTTGAGGCAAATGGCAAGAAAAGAGTATATATTCCTGAGCAGATAAAGGAAATAGTGCAGAAAACCGGAAAAGTGAGGATTAAGAGAGGAAGATAATGAATACAGAAATTGCAGACAATTTCAGTCTTTTCAAATCATTAAACCTCGATTTGAAAATAAAGCGAACTTTTATTCAATTAAAGCGAACTTAAAATCACAAAAAGTGGAAAAGTGAGAGTTAGCAAACATGAAAAAAACAGTAAAATATGAAGAAATCAGTGAAAAAGAGAGGATTTTGGGCGAGATTTTAGAGTCAGCCAGGTTTATAGCTGGAAAGAGAGTGTTTATGAGGGAGAAACTCTCTCTGGAATCAGGTAAAAGGGAGGATTAGTTAAAAAAATAGGAAAAAGAGAGAGTAAAATTCAAAAGGCGATAAACGGGTTTTATAAGGCTTAAAAAGGCAATTTAATAAGGAATTGAAATGAATGACTGCTGGAAATAGCTGTGGATTTTCGTTATACCGAAAATAGGGAAATTGGCATAGAGGAAATGTTAAGAATGCAGAAAACGAGGCTTACAGGGCTTAAAAACTCAGATTTCGCGTAGTTTAAGGATGGTCTGAAGCGAGGCAATTTGCTTTAAATCCTGGGAGATATGAAGGACAACCTTTTTGTTATTGAGCTTTTCTTTTGTTATGGGAATGCCTTTTTTCTGAATCTTGCCGATATAGTCTCTGATTGATGATTCGCTAAGATGCAGATGCTCTGAGAGGAGCTTGTAATCGACGATAAAACCGCGCTCCTCAAGAGAGTAGAGCAGGGTAAAAACCTGCATTTCCTGGCTTGTAAGACGTTTGAATTTAAAGCGAACTTCCTTTTTGAGGCTGTCCAATCCGGCGAGAAGTTCCTGGGCATTGTTGAGAGAGACAGGCTTTGTGTTTATCGTCGATAAAGGGATGTGTTGGATTATCTGTTGGTTTGTCTGTTGGTTTGTTGGTTTGTCTGTTGGAACCCCTACGTTTCCAGTGGAGATGGGCTTATACAGGCTTATTAACCCCCCTATTTCGTGTGGAAGTGTTGGATTATCTGTTGGAGTAGGTGTTTCTGCTGGATTTATGTGTTGGATTGTTGGGTTTTGTGTTGGATTTTGAGGGTTTTCATGTGTTAGAGTGTCTGTTTGTTGGCTTGTCTGTTGAAAATTAGGCTCAAAAATGCGATTTTGCACGTTTTTATGCAAAATCGCTAATTTAAAATCGCTAATAACTGAAGAAATAAGGCTTAATTCTTGTTTTAGATCGAGCATGTCCTGCCTAACATTTGATAACTCCTGTCCTAAACTAAAGATATCTTCCTTTATTCTTGAGAATGCTATTTTTAGGTTTTCTTCGTTCATGACTGGGATAATATTCAGAATTATTTAAGGTTTTAGGTGATAAATAAGGATATAATGAGAAAGCTTAAATAATTGATTGGTTGAAGAATATCATGACGGCGATAAGAAGCTATGATGGATACTCGTGGAGGTGTTTTCTGAAGGAATATGCAAGGGTTGTTAGGGAGGGGGAGAAGCAAGCGATTGTCGAACGTCTTGAGAGGCAGGGAGTTATTGGAAATTTAGAAACAGTAGCTGAGGGGATTTTAATGGCGCGGGAAGCTATGAAAAGAGTTAGATTATAGCTGCTTGTAGGCATCGTATGCTTTTGGACTCAGAGTCCAGCGCATTCTTCGGGAGTAGAGTACTCCTTCTGAGCTCTTTTTGATGCAGGAAACTATCTTCTTGTCTTGGAGTTCGAGAAGCATTGCTTTGATGAATTCTTCATCTCTGGCAGTCTCCTTGGCAAGTTCGGCGGTGAAGAAGGCGCGTGGAAAGTTGTGATATAAGTGGCTGAGAACCTGCTCGGATATTCTGTCTCTTTTTTGTTTAGATAGTCTCATATCTTTGGAAGTTATTCGGTATTTTTAAATATATCTTTGAGAATAATAATGATTAAAAAGGCGGGAGGGCAATAATGATTATGAAAACTGGGCTTGGAGAAGTTGCGCAGGGAATGAGAGACATAAGACTATCACAAGAGAAATATCAGAAAAATCTTGCTGCGATAGGGCAGGCAAAACCTGGAAGTGATTTGCACGGGGTTCTGGAAAAAACTGCGTTCAACATTGGTTTACTAACTGGAAATCCTGATAATGTAAAAAATTGGCTAAATGCGCATGTTGCTCTGGCGTCTTATACCTCACTAGAACACGCTTCTTTTAGGGATGAGAGTCTTGATTTTAGTTTGCCACCAGAGAGCAGAGATCAGGAGTGTCTTTCTCAGTATTTAAAAGACGGCGCAGACTGGAGTTCGAAAGATTTCAAGAGGTTTTCTTTGTTCTTTGGGTTAGACAGAGCCCCGTCTGACTTTGATTTCTGGATGTATGCTCAGGATAAGTTAGCGAGAAATGTTGCTAAAAGATTCTGTGAATCTTAAAGAGAAGCGGATAGAAGAATATTGGATGAGGTGACTGAATTTTCTTAAGTTGCATAAAGTTTATTAAGCATAGCAAGAGATATTAACCTGCTTAAATTTTATTCTTCATTCTCTTGGAAGAGAACCAGAACCCCGTAAATAACAACATGGCAGGAAAAATTGAGTTTATTGACAAACGGAATGAGAGCGAGATAATTGGAGTTATGCATCCGCTTGTTCGGGAGTGGTTTTTTTCTAAGTTTAAGAGTTTCTCTGCGACTCAGTTATATGGGGTTATGCCAATATGGGAGAGAAGAAACATATTAGTTTCCGCACCAACTGGGGGAACTAAAACTCTGACTGCGTTTCTTTCAATTTTGAACTATCTTGTAGGGCTTGCGGAGAAAAATGAGCTGGAAGATAAGGTTTATGCTATCTACGTGTCTCCTCTTAAGGCATTGTCTAATGACATAGAAAAAAATCTTGTTGAACCGCTTGAGGAGATACGGACGCTGGCTGAGAAAAGGGGGATAAAGCTCCAAGAAATAAGAGTTTCACTTCGAACGGGGGATACTACGCTGAATGACAGGGCGAAAATGCTGAAGAAATCGCCGCATATACTCGTGACTACCCCAGAAACGCTGGCAATTGTTCTGACTGCGAAGAAGTTTGTCGAGCTTTTGAGAGGCGTGGAGTTTGTTGTTGTGGATGAGATTCACGCGATGGCTAATAAACGGGGAACTTATCTGTCTCTTTCACTTGAAAGATTGCAGGAAATATCAAAAATTGAGCTTGTTAGAATCGGATTGTCTGCAACTATTGCGCCGCTTGAAGAAATTGCTCACTTTCTTGTGGGAAGCGAACGAGAGTGCTGGATTGCGGAAGTTGAGATGACTAAGAAACTTGACATTGATATTGTGACTCCGGTTGATTTGATTGATACGAGCGCGGATGAGATGAGGGAGAATCTTTACGATGCAATTGATAAGCTGATACAGTCGCATAAGACGAGTTTAATCTTTACCAATACGCGGGCTGCGACTGAACGAGTAATTCATCATCTTAAGGATATGTTTCCTGCGAGATATACTGATAATATCGGAGCGCATCACTCGTCGCTTTCTAAGGAGCATAGGTTTTCGATTGAGGAGAGGCTTCGAAGGGGGGATTTGAAAGTGGTTGTGACTTCAACTTCGCTTGAGCTTGGAATAGACATTGGTTATATTGATTTAGTTATACTTCTTGGTTCGCCTAAGTCGACTGCGAGATCTTTGCAAAGAATCGGCAGGGCAGGTCATAAATTACATGAAACAGCAAAGGGCAGATTTTTAGTTACTGATAGAGATGATTTAGTTGAATGTTCTGTAATTTTGAAGGAAGCTAAAGAGGGGAAGATTGACAGGGTGTCTATTCCTAAAAATTGCCTTGATATACTATCACAGCAGATATTTGGGATGGCGATTTACAAGGTTTGGGATTCTGATGAACTTTATTCGGTGATTAGGAAGAGTTATTGCTATAAAGATTTGAGAAGGGAGGATTATCTGGCGGTAATTTCGTATCTGGCGGGGGATTATGCACTTGAACATAGAAATGTTTATGCTAAAATATGGTATGATGAGAAAACTAAACAAATTGGGAAACGGGGAAAGATGGCTCGGGTGATTTATATGACTAATATCGGAACTATTCCTGATGAGAGTTTTATTTCAGTTGTTCTTGCCGGGACTGATAGTGTTGTTGGGAAGATTGATGAGGGATTTTTGGAGAGAATTAAGCCTCGCGATGTGTTTGTTTTAGGGGGAGCGCGATATGAGTTTCAGTATATACGAGGAATGAAGGCGTATGTTCGCGGAAGTGTTGGAAGGGCGCCGACTATTCCTTCCTGGTTTTCCGAGATGCTGCCATTATCTTTTGATTTGGCGGTGGAGATTTCTCGATTTAGGGGGTTGCTTGAAGATAGATTCTTGAAGAAAATGAGCGCAGAGGAAATTAAATCTTGGATTTCAGAGTATCTTTATGTTTCGGAAATTGCGGCTCGGGAGATTTATGATTATTGCTATTCGCAGTATAAGTATATCGGACTGCCTTCGAATAAGAAGATTATAATTGAAAAATATAACGCTGAGAAAAATTATGTTATTTTTCACTCGCTTTTCGGGAGGAGGGTTAATGACGCTCTTTCCCGGGCGATTGCGTTTCTTTGCGGAAGATTGCATGCTAGAGATGTTGAAGTCGGAATATCTGATAATGGGTTTTTCTTGTCGGGGGAGAAGCTGGAGATTGAGAGAGTTTTGAAACATTTGACTTCTAAGAATATTGAGGAGGTTTTGAAGGAGGCAATTGAGAGAAGCGAGGTTTTGAAGCGAAGATTTAGGCATTGTGCTGCGCGCTCGTTGATGATTCTTAGAAATTATAAGGGAAATGCTCGAAGTGTTGGGAGGCAGCAGATGAAAAGTCACTTTCTTTACAGCGCTGTTAGGAAGTTAAGCGGGGAGTTTCCTATTTTGCAGGAGGCACGGAGGGAAGTTCTTGAAGATTTGATGGATATTGAGAGCGCGAAACTTGTATTAAGCTGGATTGAGGATGGAAAAATTAAAATCGAATATAAGGAAACTGATGTTCCGTCACCGTTTTCGCTCGGATTAGTTATGCAGGGTTATTCTGATTTGATTAAGATGGAGGATAGGATTGAGTTTTTGAAAAGGATGCATGCGAGGATAATGGAGAGGATTAGAGAAAAAAGTTAGCTATTTTATTGCGCAAACTGGATGGTAATATGGTTCGTGCTCTAATTTTGGATGAAAAACTTGTTCTGGAAACTGTGCTTGAATCATTTGTTCAAGTTCTTTGGAAGACCAGAGATAAGTGATTGAAGAATTGAAGAAGAATTCATTATTTATTATGCCTCCTCCTGTAACAACTCGCGTTTTTCTTTTTTTGTTATGCACAAGTAATCCTCTTACATTAATATTTTGAGTTTGTAAAGATAATTCTTGATACTCTGCTTCTAGATTAGCAGGATAATCAACATACAATAGGCCTCTTTTCTTTATTTTCTGGAAGAATAGTCTTATGCTTTCTTGAATTTCTTCTCGGGCTTCTTCAGGAGAGAAGGTGTGAAACTGAGATGGGGAAAGATTCCAAGAAGTGGCGGCTGCAAGACTATTTCCCCTGCAGATTAGTGCATCAAATTGTTCTGAAATTAAATTAAGCTGTACCCAATCTAGCAATCGATATTCTAAACTTGGGTGGGAGTGATTAGTATTAGCTAAGCTTATCATTTCTTGGCAAGAATCTATGCCTACTCCTGAAAATCCTCTTTGTGCCAGCTCATGTAAGATATTTCCATTTCCGCAACCACATTCTAAGATTGATTTTACATTATGTTTTTTTAGGAGTTCTGCTAATTCATCTGCATATTCGCGAGAGTAAAGTGCCTGTGAGATTATTGCCCAATCCTGAGATAAAGAAATCATTTTTCCTTCTGTAAGTCAAGGTAGATTATTACCATTTGTCCGTTGCAGGGGTTATCTGGTTGCCAGAATCTAGGAGGGGTTATTCCTAAGATTTTTCCTTTTGGATTTATTCGCAAGTATGTTCCAAGAACAGGGTCTTGCATTAGCAAATCTCTAGAAGGAAGTTGTTCTGTTGCAAAGTATCTGTCAATTGCTTCATGGAGCTCTGGATTTTTATCAAATTTTTCAAAATCTGGAAACTCGCAACTTCCATTATAACCGGGAATTCGAGAATCCCCTACAATAAACTGCTTTCCTAAATGTTTTGCTAAATTTATTGCGCTTTCTAATAGAGATTTTGCATTGAAGAAATTTCTATGTTGTTTGAGAATTCCTAAGCTGTACCCAAACAATGCATTTTCTTCTTCAGAATCTGAAAGTTCTGCATATTCCCTGAATGTAGGATATCTCTCTAGAAATTTTTGAATATCTGGAACAAAATGAGCCGGGCGGAGGGCAAAAGTGCCTGCTAATTGAGTATTAACTTGAACTCCGAGATAAATATGCTCTTTTTGCAGTCTCTCCTGAACTTTTTCTCTTGAGGCTTGAATCAGCGGAATGAAAGCTCTTGCTTCCACTTGCATAATTTCGTCTAAATCTTGCAAACTTAACTGAACTATTTGCGCCATGTTACTACTAATTCGTGCCCTGAGCTTTTTATATTAAAGTAGTTTGAAAAGGGCGACTAAAATAGCAAGATTTATAAGTCTTATACCCCACTATTTCCCATGGAAAGTCAGATATCGATGCTACTTAGGGAATACGGGCTTGATGACAAGGAGATAGACATATATTTGTTTTTAGTCGGAACCAGGGAGACAAGTGCGTATAAAGTTTCCAAAGAGACTAAGATTCACAAGTCAACTTGTTATGATGTTCTTGGGAGGCTGATTAATAAGGGTTTTGTGAGCAAGATTGAGGGTAAGAGAGCGTTATACTCTGCTAATGAGGTTAGCAAGATGCTGTCCATCATAAAGAATAAGGAGAGTATTATTGTTTCTTTGATTCCTGAGCTGGAAAAACTTGAGAAAAGGCAGGAAACTAAGATAAAGTATCTTGACACCCGAGAGTCGCAGAGAGAATTTGACCTGAATTTGCTAAATCTTGCCAGGCAGGGAAAATTAAGTTTTGTTTATGTTCTTAGCAACGGACCTTCTGAGTTTTTCAGCACTAATGTTCTTATGGAAAGACTTATAAGAGAAGCAAAAAAGGGAAGGTTATTGAAAAAGATAGATTATAAAGGAATATGGGATGAGAAGATGCGAGAAAATAGGGATTATATGCGAGTATACGGCTTAATTGGGGAGAATAGATTTCTTGACAATTTGCCCACTAAAGCTACAACAGTAATTTACGATGAAAGGGCGGCTTTTTTGTTTACTGACAGCTCGCCGAAAGTGATAGAAATTCAGAACAAGTTTATTGCCGAGGAGATGAAGGCTTATTTCTTACATTTATGGAAGATTGCGAGAAAGTGAAAATAAGCGAGCCTCTTCAGAGGCGAGCCTGAGTTGTAGATAAGCGAGCGGTAAGGAGCAAGATGCCCGACTAATTCTTTTTGTCGGGGGATCCATTCGATGCCTGAATGAGATTCATGCTATTTTGAATATCTTTCTGTATGTTAAATTGAGGTTCTGTTTTATAGTGAAAGACATAAGTCTTTCCCTATCTACTCGACGACAAGACGGGGAAATACTGATGTCGCCGAGTATAAGCGCGTGATTCAGTCGTAAAATTTTAGTTCGTCTCTTATCAGCCTTTCTACAGAAAAATCAAGTTCTCCTGACTTTCTCTTATGTTCATCTGCATTCTTGAAATCAGCAAGCAGGTCTCTTAGTAATCTCTTTCCATCTTCGGTTTTAATAGCCTCCCTAGGCGTCTTATTGTTTAATGAAGGAATTCTTTCATCACACCATTTTTTATAATAACCGGTTAAAAACATTTTTGTTAATTTATTACCCGGGTCAAACTTCTCATTATCACTTGCTTTTTCTTTTATGGTTTTATTTTTTAAGATGTCTTCTGGCGATTCTATCGTTTCAGACACCCAAATTAGTTTTTTGTTAATAATTTTACTGATTTTTTGTACTAATTCTTTGTAAGAGTTTTCAGATTGTGAAAAAATCTTAATCCTGCTTCTTTTTATGTCAATTGACCCTAAGTACTCTACTCTTTCCCCTTCAGGACTTACTACAAAGGATGATATCATCTGAGCATCTTCTTTCTTATTAACTTCGACATGCTTCCTTTTAGCTATAATATTTGCAGTTCTTTTTTTGTAGCTGGCATCTATTATTTCAAAATCTTTACTTTTATAAAAGTAGTCCATTAATACATCTACATCTTCGTCGTCTACAGTGAATTTTCCTTCACAAATTTTTAATTCTTCCCCGTCATTAGCAATAAATTTTACGGGCCGAGATTTAAACTTCATAATCTCTTTTAAATTCGAGTTCATAAATTCCTCATATTTTATGGAAGGAGTTCCATTTTTTTGCTTTTCGTATTTATCTTTTATAAATGAAAGCAGTTCACTTGAATGTCTCCTTGGAATCTTTAATCCAAATCCGCAAAGATAATGTTTTGAAAATATTTTTTCTGTTCTTGTCAGCAGAATATCCCCTATGGCAGAATCCAAAGAACCGAGCCGGTCCATAACTTCATAAGAATTTCCGGTGATCATTTCTTTTAAAGTTATTTTCCAAGACTTTTCATCTGAAATTAAAATCTCAAAAACTCCGGCTTGGCTGTTCTTAACTCTTTCTCTTAAAATTAATAATTCGTCTGGCTCAAATAGATAAGCATACCTTTCAATTATAACTTTGAGAATATTCTCATTTGTTTGTTTACTTTTAGCTTGATAAAACAGCCATTCAAAGAATTCTGCGGGATTCTCTTTATTAGCTATCACCTCTGCATTCTTTACCCCAAATTTTTTAGCATAACAATCTTTTTCGCTATTATCTAATTCTACCCAAAACCATCTGATTAGTTTGTTCTTTATTTTGTTGAAATACTGCAAGTAGCCAAAATACTCTTCCTGATCTTCAGAAAGAGTTCCCATGCAACATTTTTTATATTTTTCACCAGAATTGCAGGGGCATTCCTGATTTAGGCTTAGTCTAATTTTCTTCATGATATCCAGAGAAATAAACTGTTTATATTGTTTGCGGATATAAAATTCAGAAGATTAAAGAAGGAGGAAGAAGATAAGCTTTAAGGGAGTATTTTGGGGCGAGAGTTATCTCCTGCTGGAAAAAGTTGTTGGGCTTCAGTTTTTCATGAGTTTAGTTAGTTAATTGGGCGAGTGTGGTTATGGAGAGGATAGCGAGCGAACGGGAAGAAAGATATTCCGGAATATTGTTAATTTTTAGTATACATTAATTTTTAAAGCAAGAAAATTTCTAAGGCTATGACAGAGGAAGTGGCAATTATCGCGGATTCTATCGGGAAGAACTTTGAATTTGCGAGGAAGGTTTATGATTTTCTGCGGGGGAAGAAGGATGTTCATGTTATTCTTGTTGATATTGAGAAATCGGTGTTTAAGGACGGGGAGTTCAAGGTGAGGATAAGCGAGAATATACGGAGAAGGAGGTGTTTTTTTATTCATGATTCAAATAAGCAGCCGTGTGAGTGGTTTACAGAGCTTGTTTTTGTTCTTGAGGCAATCAGATTTTCGTCGCCTGAGGAAATTAATGTCATTCTTCCATATATGAGATTTGCAAGGCAGGAGAGAAAGGAAAGTTCTCGAGTTTCTGTAAATGCAAAGGCGGTTGCAGATATTATTTCGCTTTATGCGACTCGAGGAATGACTGTTGATTTGCATGCGGGACAGATTCAGGAGTATTTTTCAATTCCGTTTGATAATCTTTACAGTTCGCCTGTGCTTATTGAACATTTGAAGAAGAATCATCCTGAAATTCTGGACAATTTAGTTATTGTCTCGCCGGATTTGGGAGGAGGGAAGAGGGTTGAGAGTTTAATGAAGAGGATGATTGCGAAAGGAATAACGGCAGATATTGCGCTGGGGCATAAGACGCGGGAAAAGGATAATGAGGTTGCAAAGATAATTATTATTGGAAATGTTGAAGGGAAGAATTGTTTGATTGTTGATGATATTCTTGATACGGGGGGAACTCTTGTTAGAACTTGCGAAGTTTTGAGGAGTATGAGGGCTGCGAAAGTTTATGCTTACTGTACACATGGGATTTTCAGCGAGGGAAGCGAGAAATTAAAATGTTTTGACAGAGTTTTTGTCTCGGACAGTTTGAATGCTGAAAATTTTGAAAATTTAGAGGTTATTTCTCTGGGGGAGCTGTTTGGAGAGGCGATTTACCGAACGGTAATCGGGGAAAGTTTGTCGGGGTTGTTTGACAGTGTGAAGATTGGGCAGGAAAAGTTGAAGATTGAGTGAGAAAATTGCCGACTTTATTTAAAGTTATCTTTATGCACTTTTTTATATTGATTTTTTGACTAATTGTTAGTTGGTTATTTTAATGGAGCGATGTTTGAGATTGGGGGCTTGATTATGAAACTGAAGGAAGTTATGTGATTGCAGTGCAGATAACTTTGAAGAAGTGAAGGGCAATATCTATTTTGCAGCGCCGATTTGTTTAAAAATGGAAATACCCTTAATGAAAGATGCTGGATAAACAGAAAAGAGAGTATTACCTCAGAAGAGGCGCTGGGAGTAATTTTGATGAGCTTAGAGGTGTTTTGGATTCTGTTAACAAAAAGCTTGAAGATGTGATAAGCGTTGATGATGTCAGAGATACTGAGGAGTATCTTGACGGCGGGAGAGAGAATCCAAATATGAGATGGGTTGGGACATTTTATTCTGACGGGCGGGAAATTAAATTTCATGTTAATGGTAATGTGGACAACGGGACTGTGAGCATAGAAATGAGATATCCTTCAAGAATTGATTCCGAAGATATTGGGAAAATTGGGAGAGTGCTGACTGAAGAGGGCTTTGAGAAAACGGAAAAGAGAGTGTATCTGTAGACAATTCTAAAGTAAGTTAATCTTATCCTGATGGCATATAGCTCAGTTGGGGCAAAGAGATAGTGCTGGGCCGATGAAGACAAAAAAATAGATTAGTACTAATAAAATGTGATTGCCGTGTAAATAACTTGAGAAGATTTAAGAGGATATTTTTTCTTGGGAGAGCATGAAAAAACTAAATTATGAATTTATTGGGAAAGCCCTGTGGTTTCCTGTGGAGAAAGTTCTTGTAATAGCTGATTTGCATATTGGATATGAGGAGGTGCTGAATCGGATGGGAATATTTGTGCCGAGGAATCAATTTGACGAGATAATATCTGATTTGGATAAGATATTTGCTAAAATTGGAAAAGCAAAAGAAGTTATTATCTGCGGCGACTTAAAGCATAATTTCGGGAGTATTTTGGAGCAGGAGTGGGGGGAGACGCTGAAACTGATTGATTATCTTGGAGAGCGGTGCGGGAAGATTGTTCTTGTGAAGGGAAATCATGACAAAATTCTCGAGCCGATTGCAAGGAGGCGAGGAATTTTGTTTGTTGAGAGCTATATTAAAGAAGTTGGAGGAAAGAAAACTGCTTTTATTCACGGTTCCTTTCTTTTGGGAAAAGAAACAAAACCCTGTGAATTAAAAGATGTGAAAAGAATTGTTATGGGGCATAAACATCCGGCTGTTATGATTTCTGATAAGTACAAACAGGAAAAGTATAAGTGCTTTCTTGTTGGAAAGTGGAAAGGAAATGAAGTGATAATTTTACCTTCATTTTTTCCGCTGATTGAGGGAAGCAGCAGCGAGGATTCTGACTCTGAGAACTTTCTTTTTATTCCTGACAGGGAACTTGAGAAGTTTGACGTTTATGCTATCGGCGAGGAAGTTTATAAGTTTGGAAAGTTGAGAGATATAAAAAGGTTAGACTAAAATGAGGAAAGATATCTTTGAGCTTGTCTTACCAAAACAACTAATTGGGAAAAGTCAGTTAGAGAGTTGTTTCTTTGGGGGTTGTCCGCTTCAGAAGAGTTAAAATAATAATCTACTGCTGATTGAATTTGGAAGAGATAGCGCGATGCTACTGCCCTGCCCGAGTCTGACAAATGGAACAGGTTTTCTATTGTTCGCTTGTATTCACGAAATGATAATCTTTTTGCGAAGATTTTCATTATTTGGGGATTTATTAGTGATATTTAAATCTTCCACTTGCCGTTTTCCTGGATGACTTTGCCATCAAGGATGATTTTTGCCTTGTGCATGTCCTTGACAAGATCTATGTGAACTGCTGATTCGTTGTCTCCATTGTTTTCCTCGTACGACTTGCCTAGGGCAAGGTGAATCGTTCCTTCATTCTTTTCGTCTATCCATGTTTTTGTTATTTTATCTGCTTTTGGATTAATTCCTATGCCGAATTCGCCGATATATCTTGCTCCTTTATCTGTGTCTAGGAGTGATTTTAGAGCATCTTGCCCCCCGTCTGCTGAGTAGTGAGTGACTTTTCCATTTTTGAATTGGAGAAATATGCCTGAAATCTTGAGGCAGTCACGGAACGCGGGATATTCGAATTTGATGCGGCCATTTAAACTATTTTTTAGGGGCGCCATGTAGAGTTCACCGCCTGGAACGTTTTCTTTTCCGTTCTCGATGATCGAATTTCTGCCTTTGATTGAAAATTTAAGATTTATATTCTCTCCGAGAAGGTGAACTTCTGACGCCTTTTCGAATAGTTTGTTTATTTTTTGGATTTTTTTGCTAAATTTTTTCCAGTTCATGAAACAGCAGTTATAAACGTAATTTTTGAAATCTTTTTCGGACATGTTTGCGTCTCGAGCTTCTTTCTTCAGGGGAAGGAGGACTGTGGCTCTGCGATAGTTGTTTCGGTCAAATATGAGGAAATCCCAGAGAGGATTCATTAGTTTGTTGCAGGCGCGCAGTTTCTTCAAATCGGGAGAGCATGAGGTGAGGGGCTCATTTTCTATATCAATTACTGCTTGCGTTCCTTTTGCCAAATCCAGCATTGAGTTTCTGAACGAAATTATTTCGCTCTTTGATGAATTTATTAGTTTATTCTCGAACGCGGTTGAGAGAAGGCGGACTATGGGAACTGCACCCTTTTTGATGATTTCGGTTGAGAATAGACGGACATACTCCTTTGAAACTTCATTGCCAAGGATTAAAATTCTTTCTCCTTTTTTTACATTCAGTGAGTAGTTTACAATTAGTTTTGCAAGTTTTTTTATTCTTTTGTCTGCCATGAGTGAAGAATGAATAAAAGCTATATAAATTTGATGAAACTTGTTGAATGCTGAAGAACAATTACAAAAAATGAATGTAATCTGACATGGAGAGCTGGTTGGGTTAATTAAAATTGAGGAGGGGTTGTTTCGATTGGTTTATAAAATTCATTTGTTTCTTAAATAATCTCGAACTACCTGCTCGTCTTCAGGGTTTGTGACTCCTATCCATTTGTCAGGGGCGGAATAGAGTTTCATTTTTATCTTCTTTTGCTCGATAAGGTTTGAGAGCTCGTTTGAGAGAAGAAACTCTATTCTTCTGTCGCCCGCATTCTCTATCTTAAATTTTTCAAGATTTTCTTTGAGCATACCAAGAGTTCCGGGAAGGAGAGCGAAGATATTCTGCGAGACGAGAATATCTGGGGAGAGAGTTAATTCGATGAGGTTGCCGGGGGTTATGTTAAAAGTTTCTGTAATTTTTTTGAGATGGCTGTTTTCTATCATGAATACCCCCCGATTGACGCTTCCTTTTTCGGACAGGACATCAATGAGTTTGTATCCGATTGTTGCGGTGTCTTCTGAATCTTGGAGATGATTAAATAGTATCCTAAATGTATTCTCGCCGTAGATGTCGTCGCCGTTGCAGACTATGACCGGGCAATCAATGAAAGGGAGCGCAGCGCATGCGGCGTCTCCTGTTCCCCACGGGCGGTCTCTACATGCCGAATCGAAATCCTGCTCTGCATAGCGAATTGGAATCCCTTTATATGAATTTCCGAATTTTTCCCTGAATGGAAGATTAGTAAGCTTTCCAACAATAAAGATTATCTTGTTAAATCCTGCGTTTATTGCTTGGTTCAGTGAATATTCGATAAGTGTTTCTTTGTCTGTAACCCTGGCAAACTGCTTTATTTTCCCGCCAAATCTGCTGGACATTCCTGCGACCATGTAGACGATTGCTATTTCTTTCATTTTGTTTCCATTTTATTTCTTGAGTTGAACTTTTGCAGTTGAAACGTCTAGACCCGTTCCGGATCTGGTCATCATTTTTGTTTTTGAATTAAGCCTTTCGGGTTTAGACGCCCACACCAGGAATCGAACCTGGATATCCTTGCGGAAAAAGGTTTACTTGATGAATTATTTATTCATACATTCGAGACCTTCGCATTACCATTGTGCCATGTGGGCAAATTGAATTAAACAGAAAAAGAGAGATTAATAAGTTTTTGGTTGAAAAAGCATCAATGGCATAAACGAGGAAATATCAATGTCTTTGGGCATAGATACTATTAAATTATCTTGATGCACACTATCAAATGGAGGGCGAAGATTTAAAGATTATTTACCAAGAAGAATAGTATTATTATCTGTTCCAAATTAAAAATTACTGAACATAGCCCTTGTTGTTTTCCGGCGGGGCTATTCTGGGCATGGGGACGTGAGTTGGAAGGCCCAATTCTTCTTCGATCTGGAGAGCTCTCAAATTGCACTTTGTAAGAATCATGTTAAACAAGGGAAGGCGGATATCATCGGGGACTTTCTTGTTTTTCCACGATTTCAGAACTTCCTTAAATTTGGCTTTTTCCAGAATAGCGAGAATGAATCCTTCGAAAACAATTGCCGCGATGCCGGGATTGTAGTTTATTGTAAATTCAAATGAAAATTTCAAAACGTCTTTGTCTTTGACTAACTCGATTTTTTCTTCTGTTGTTGACTTCAGATCGATATTTGATTTTATCTCTAACTTCCCTTCCGGAGCTTTTTTTCTTTCTCCTGAGATTTTTGTAAAATTAAATCCAATTACTTGCATTTTAAAGAATTAAACTAGGTCTTCTTCGCTTACTACAACAAAATCGCCTATTGCAACAATTGAGTTGTGCGGCACGAGAAGCTCGTTTTCCCGCGTTCTTTCGAGATTTAGATTTTTAGTGTATGGTGTTGGATCTTTGACGGCTAATTGTATCAACTCGCCCGTTCTTGTTTCAAAGGTTATATCCTTAACTATCCCGAGGCGCTTGCCTTCTTTTGTCACAACCAGCTTTCCTACGATTTCACCAAACGGTCTTTTTTCCATTGACATGATAGATGCAGAATAAATTTGTTTATAAACTTTTCTGTGCTGCGTGATTAATGACTTTTTTTAGTTATCATTATTAGTTGATGAAAGGTGGGGCGACAGAGACAGACAAGCAGAATAAAAGAGCGAACTTTCCGTTTGTTTATTTTGGTGATTAGTGCAAATCCTCACTAAATTGCCACCCTCACAATACAAACGATTAACAAACCTGATAAATTATTTTTTTTAATTAATTGAATTTGTCGAATATTACAGCATATTTAACTTGAAATTTTATTATCAATAATACATTTTTCATTACAGACTAAATGTGTCTGATATCGCCTTTTTCATTATTATCATCGTAGTTTAGCTTGTTTTTAAGCTTTTTTGGTGCTAAAATGCATCAGTCACCTTTATCTTTATTAAGTTAAAGCGAACTTATATCTCATTATTAACCTAATTTTCGGGAAAAGTACTCACCCCCTTATTGCTTATGGAAAGATTTATAAAGAAAAAATGAATTAATTTTTTATTTATTTGGTTTATAAATATTTATATATTATATTATATATATTATATTATAGTATAGTAGTAGTGTTGTTTTGTTTTTGACGATGTAATAATGGCATTATTTTATTTTTCGTTTCCAGAGGAAATTTTATACTAAATTTTTCTTATTTTGTCTTTATTTTTTTAGAAATACAGGATTATCCGAGAAGCAGGAACGTAGGATAGACTTTTCCATGAGAAATGGTGGTGTGACTACTTTTGAGTTTTTTATGTATTTACTTTAAGATATAAAGATTTATATAAGAGCAACTTCTTGGAAAGAAGTTGGGAAGAACTTCCCGATTAAATGGAGAAAAAGATGGTGAAAAATCAAAAGATTTTTCTGCCTCTTTCGTTCATGAGGTGAACTTAAGATGGTGGAATTAGGCGCGATATTTGACATGTTTTCTGAGAATAATGTATTTCTGAATAAGATGGTTCTGCAGGATTCATACTTTCCAGAAACAATTTATCACAGAGACAGGGAAATAAGCCAGATTGCGAGCATACTGGCGCCTTCGCTCAGGGGAGAAAAACCAAGTAATTTGTTTATTTATGGGCTGACTGGAACAGGAAAGACGATTTCTGTGCAATTTGTAATGAATGAGATGCTGAAAAGAGCGAAAGATACCGACAAGAAACTTAGAATTGAATATTTGAACTGCAAGATGAAGAAGGTTGCAGATACGGAATATCGGATTTTGGCTGAGATGATAAAGAAGCTCGGCGGAGAGGTTCCTGCTACCGGGCTGCCGACGGATCAGGTTTACAACAGATTTATTGAACTCGTGGAGAAGGAGAGACAGCTTGTTATACTCGTACTGGACGAGATTGATCAGGCTGTTAAGAAAATTTCATCTGATTTTCTTTACAGCTTGACGAGAATAAGCTCGGAATTGAGCAAGTCGCAGGTTGGAATTGTGGGGATAAGCAATGATTTGAAATTTCTGGATATGCTTGATTCGAGGGTTAGAAGCAGCCTGAGAGAGGAGGAGATAACCTTTCCGACTTATAATGCTACTCAGCTTACGGAGATACTGGCGAAGAGGGCTGAGAAGAGCTTTAAACCCGGTGTAATTCAGGACGGCGTTGTTCAGAAGTGTGCGGCTTATGCGGCGAGGGAGCATGGGGATGCGAGGCGGGCGCTGGATTTGCTTAGGGTTGCGGGCGAGCTGGCTGAGAGAGAGGGACTGAGCAAGGTGGAATTGACGCATGTTGATATGGCAAATGAGAAGATAGACAAGGATAAGATGCTTGAGGTTATCAAGTCAGCGCCAAAACAGCTGCAACTAATTCTTTATTCAATAATTTCTTTGAGCGAAAGAAAAGACAACAAATTGTTTAAGGACAGCAAAAATCCTATTTTTACCGGAGATATATATCATCTTTATGGACAGATGTGCCAGAAGACGCGGACTGAAATGCTGACTCAGAGGAGAGTGGGGGATTTGATATCTGAGGTGGATATGCTCGGGATTATTAACGCGCATGTTATAAGCAAGGGGAGGCATGGAAGGATGCGGGAGATTACACTGTCCATTCCGGCTTCAGTTCTCGGGAAGGCGAATGTTATTCTGCAGGAAAGTTTAGGGATTTAGAAAGATATATAAACAAAGCAACTTCAAAGTTGTTAATGAATTCTTAGATTATTTTTGATGGATTTCCAAGGTTGCATGGGAAAACGACAATGTATTTATACTGCCAGCTTTTTTGAGAGTATTGCGTAAATAGGGTGTAGATATGAAAATCGAGATATTGAAATTTTGTATGGCGAAGGGAGTGCTGCTTGACAGGGAGGTTGGGGAGGCGCTGTCTAATCTCAGCGAGGAGATAGCAAAAGAGATAATTGAGCGGGCGAGCGTCATGAAGTGCAAGATTATTAACAAAAGTTTTTTTAGCGATAATGCAAAAAATCTTCTTGGGGTCAGTTCTGAGGGGTATTTTGAGAAATTATGCCTAACTCTTGGAATAAGCATAGAGATATCGAGAGAGACAGGAAAAATCAGTGATAATGCCAGCGGAAATACAATTGAGAGAGACAAGAAAAGACACATAAAAGTTCTGTATTCGGCGTCAAATCAGACGAAGAAGATAACTGTGAGCGATTTTACAAAATATTTCAGGGAGAGATACAATGTTATGAGGGCGGTTCTTCAGGAGAGACCGGAGCTTGAAAATCTTGTTTCTATAAACAAAATCGGGAATCAGAAGCAGGGATTGAGCATTGTCGGAATAGTGTATGCGAAGAGAATAACCAAGAATAAAAATTTGATGATTGAGATTGAGGATTTAACTGGAAAAATAAGCATTCTTGTGAATCAGAATAAAGAGGAGGTTTATGAAAAGGCGAAGGATATCATTCTTGACACGGTGATAGGGGTGAGGGGGGTTGGAAATAATGAGATGTTTTTTGTCAATGATATTGTTTTTCCCGAGGCTGTTCTTCGCGAGAAGAATTTGCTGAGCAGGGACGAGTCGGCTGCGTTTACTTCTGACGTTCATGTAGGAAGCAAGATGTTTAAGGAAAAAGAATTCCTGAAATTTCTAAGCTGGCTTAATGGGGAAGTCGGGGATGTCAGGCAGAGAGAGGAGGCGCTGAAAATAAAATATTTATTTATTATCGGGGACACGATTGACGGCATAGGGGTTTATCCTGGGCAGGAAAATTTGCTGAACATAAAAGATATAACTGAGCAGTACAAAAAACTTGCTTCAATGCTGAGAAGAATAAGAAGGGACGTGAGCATTATACTCTGTCCGGGGCAACACGACGCTGTTCGTGTTGCTGAACCGCAGCCTGCTCTTGGAAGGGAGTTTGCTTATCCTCTGCATGAACTTGAGAATGTCACACTAGTTTCAAATCCTGCGCTGATTGAAATTATGGATGAGGGGAGGAGGGGGATTAAGGTTTTAATGTATCACGGGGCAAGCATGGTGTCAATTATAAATAATGTTGATAGTTTAAGAGTTATCAGGGCGCACGATACTCCGAGCAAGGTTGTCAGGCATATTATCAAGAACAGACATCTCGCGCCGATACACTCGTCTGTTACTTACATTCCAGATGAGAAGCGGGATGAGCTTGCAATAACAGAAGTTCCGGATATAATTGCAACTGCTGATTTGCACAAGCCGGATGTTGATATTTATAATAATATTATGATAATCTGCTCGAGCTGCTGGCAGTCGACAACTCCTTTTGAGGAAAAAGTCGGGAATCATCCGGACCCGTGCAAGGTTCCGATTGTGAATCTGAGAACTCGGGCTGTGAAGATAATTGATTTTTCTGAGAGTGATGAAATCTCGCCAGAGCCGGTTGTGTCCAGAACTTGCGAGCAAAAAGGAGAGGAATTAGTTTGCACTGTTGCGAAGGAGGCGGGGAAATGAACGAGAGTATAGTCGAGGAAGTAAGAAAGTTTGTTGAGGAAGAGTGCCGGAAGCCAAGCAACAAGTATACCTATGAGGTGTATGATTTTCATATAGTTCAGGTTGTTAAATATGCAAAAGAAATAGCAAAAAAATTAAATGCTGATTTGGAAATTGTGGAATTAGCGTCATTACTTCATGATATTGGATTAGTTTGTTTTGGCAGGGAAAATCACCATATTACCAGAGCTGAAATTGCTGAAGAAAAATTAAAAGAGTTGAATTATCCTGAAGAAAAAATTGAAATTGTTAAAAAATGCATACTTAATCATCGAGGGAGTGTAAATAATCAGAAGAGCAGTGTGGAGGAGCAGATTATTGCTGATGCAGATGGCATGACTATGTTTGATAGGATTGAGGGAGTTTTTTTAGCGGCATTTGTTTACGAGAAGTTAGGGCAAATTGAGGCAAGGAAATCTGCGAGGCAAAAATTAATTAACTCTTACAATAAATTATCTGAGGACGCGAAGAAAATAGTGCAAAATAAATTTGAGGCAGCAATGTTGTTGTTGAGCTAACATGAACATCAATGAATATTTCAAGGAACTTGAGGATAAAGTTCATGTTGCGTACTCGGTAGCAGAGGATGCGAGAAAAAAAGGGCTTGACCCGAAAAGCAACGTGGAAGTGCCACTCGCGACGTCGCTTGCGGGGAGAGTTGCCGGTTTGATATCTACTGTCTATCCACAATTAAATAATCCCGCGCTTGTAAACAGAATTCTTGAGCTTGAGAAGCAGTGGGGAGCGTTAGATCCTGCAATCTGCCTGCAGATTGCCGAGGAAATTGCCAAAGAAAAGTTCTGCAAATTTTCTTCTCATCTTGAAGCTGTTGATGCGGGGATAAGAATTGGAATGGCATATATCACTCTTGGGGTTGTTTCTTCGCCTATCGAGGGGTTTACTGGATTTAAGCTGAAAAAAACGAGAGAGGGAAAGGATTATTTTGCAGCTTATTATTCGGGGCCGATAAGAAGCGCAGGAGGGACGGGAGCGGCTTTTTCGCTTGTTATTATTGACTATTTAAGGGAAGTTTTGGGTTATGCAAAATTTGACCCGGATGAGAAAGAGGTTAAGAGATTTGTGAGCGAGCTGTATGATTATCATGAGAGAGTTAATAATCTGCAGTATCTTCCGACCGAGGAGGAAATCTCTTTTTTAGCCCAGCATTGTCCGATTCAGATTGACGGCGATCCGAGTGAGGATAAAGAAGTTTCTAATTACAAAGATTTGCCTCGTGTTGAAACAAATTCTATCAGAAGCGGGGTATGCCTGACTTTAGGAGAGGGGCTTGCGCAGAAAGCGCCGAAAATTCTTCGATATGTAAAAAAATTACGGGAGAAGGGATTTAAACTGACTGATTGGGATTTTTTGGAAGGCTATGTTGAATTGCATAAGAAGAGAGAGTCGGGAACTTCTGACACTTCTCCGACGTATATCAAGGATTTAGTTGCGGGAAGGCCTGTTTTGGGGCATCCATCTGCATCTGGCGCGTTCAGATTAAGATACGGGCGGGCGAGAAATAGCGGATATTCGTGCCTTGCGATTCATCCTGTTACAATGCATGTTCTTGACGGGTTTATTGCTATCGGGACCCAGCTTAAAATTGAGCTTCCTACAAAAGGATGTGCTGTTGCTTCGTGCGACTCGATTGAGCCGCCTGTTTTAAAAATGAGAAATGGAAGCGTGAGAATAATTTACAATGACAAGGATGCGAAACAAATATACAAGGACATTGAGGAAATACTCTATCTTGGTGATTTGCTTGTGCCTTTCGGGGATTTTGCGAACAGGAATCACGCTCTTGTGCCTGAAGGATACTCAGAGCAGGCGTGGAGCATTGACTTGAAAAAAGCAGGATGCGAAGAGGAAATTGGGAATATTTACGGCGTTTCTTTTGACAGGAGTTTTGAGTTATGCAAAAAATTTAGGGTTCCGCTTCATCCGAAATACACTTTTTTCTGGAGCCAGATTTCATATGATGACTTTATTGCGCTTTTGGACTGGCTCGCTAATTCGAGGATGGACGGCAAAATGGTTCTTCCCTATAATAAAACTGAGCAGGAAAGATTCAGGAAGGGGAAGAGGGCTCTGGAAATTCTGGGTGTTGAGCATGAAGTTGCTACGGAAAATGTGATTATAAGAAAAGATGATGCTAAGGCGGTACTCACGTGCCTTGGAATTAATCCGGATTTAGCCGAGGAGATAAAAATTCTTGAGGGAGAAATTGTTGAGTACTGCAGAAAGATCAAGCATAACGAGAAAGTTCTTGAGCTGATTAATCAGTATTCACTTGCTGTCATTCGTGATAAGGCTGGAACTTTTGTCGGCACGAGGATGGGAAGACCTGAAAAGGCAAAGTTAAGAAAGCTTGTCGGCTCACCAAATGTTCTTTTTCCGATTGGCGAGGAGGGGGGGAGATTAAGGAGCGTTAATGAAGCAGTTTCTGTTGGGAGCGTTAAATCTGATTTTCCGCTCTATAAATGCGAGAAGTGCGACAGAGAAACTATTTATTTTATATGCGAGGAGTGCGGGGGCGAGTGCAAGAAAATGTACAGCTGTCCGGAATGCAAACAGAAATTTTTTATGGAGCAGTGCCCTGAGCATTTGAAGGGAGTAGGCTACAGCAACAGAAAAATTGACGTTAAGCATTATTTCAACAGCGCGGTTAAGAGGCTGGGGCTTGTTGGAGAGGAGGTTTGTCCGTTGATTAAGGGAGTGCGGGGAACGAGCAATGCGAATCATGTTCCTGAGCATCTTTCAAAGGGATTGCTGAGAGCGTTGTTTAAGCTGTGCGTCAATAAGGATGGGACAATAAGGTATGACGCGACTGAAATGCCGCTTACTCATTTTAAGCCGAAAGAGGTTGCTGTGAGTGTTGAGAAATTAAAAGAGATGGGGTACGCGAAAGATGCTTATGGAAATGAACTTGAAAATGACGAGCAGATTTTAGAATTATTTCCCCACGATATTATTCTTCCGTGCTGTCCTGATACTCTGGATGAAAAAGCGGATGATGTTTTTGTAAATATTGCGAGGTTTATTGATTCTTTACTGCTGAGATTTTATAAGAACAAGCCGTTTTATAACGTCCGGAGCAGGGACGATTTAGTCGGGCAACTTGTGTGCTGTATTGCGCCACATAACTGCGCAGGTGTTGTCGGGAGGATAATCGGATTTTCAAAAAGCCAGGGGCTTGTTGCTTCTCCATATATTCATGCTGCTATGAGGCGCGACGCTGATGGCGACGAGGCGGCAGTGATGCTTCTGCTTGACTTGCTGCTTAATTTTTCGCGGGAATTTTTGCCAGCACACAGAGGGGGGACGCAGGATGCGCCTCTTGTCCTGAATGCGAGGATAAGGGCGGGGGAGGTTGATGACATGATATTTGACATTGATATTGTTAAAAATTATCCTGCTGAACTTTACGAGGCTGCTTCCCGGGGCGAGCATCCGTCAAAGGTTAAGATTGAGCAGATTAAGAACAGGGTTGGGAATAATGAATTTGGCGGATTATGGTATACTCACGAGACAAGTGATATCAACGACGGATTTTTGTGCTCGAATTATAAGAGGCTGCCGAATATGAGGGAGAAAGTTTCCCGCCAGATGGAGCTTGTTGAAAAAATAAGGGCTGCTGATACGATGGATGTTGCGAGATTAGTTATTGAGAGGCATTTTATACGGGACATCAGGGGAAATTTAAGAAAGTTTTCACAGCAGGAGTTCAGGTGCACTAAGTGCAATCAGAAATTTAGGAGGCCGCCTCTTGCTGGAAATTGCACGAAATGCGGGGGAAATATTATATTTACAATTTCAGAGGGGAGCATAATAAAGTATCTTGAGCCGGCTTTGAACCTTGCGAGAAAGTATCACGTTCCTCCGTATGTTCTTCAGAATTTGGAATTGACTAAGAGGTATATTGAGAGCATTTTCGGAAGGGATAAGGAGAAGCAGGCGGAATTGGAGAAGTGGTTCTGAAAATTGAAGAGAGTGTTATACTTTAATAGTATACTTGCAATCATATAAAAGCTTAAATATTGCGAGTTAATCTAGGAGATATGAACGGATTAAAAAAACTAATTTCGGCAGGCGTGATTGCTGTTGGGCTTATGGGCTTGCTTGGGTGTGACAAAGAAAAAGATGCTCAAGTGGAGCGTGTGGAGTATGCTTCTTTAAGGTATCGACCTGCTTCTGCGCTCTCTTTAGCTTGCGGAGATATTGATGGAGATGGAGTAAAAGAATTAATTGTGGCTGATGCTCGGGTTGTTAAAGCATATAGGGCTGATGGAAAAGGCAAGTTTGTTGAGGCATCTATTATTGTTAAGCCTGATGGAGTATCCGCGGGCGATGAAGCTACATCTCGCGGGGCAGTGTCTGTTGTTCTTGACGATGTTAATAAAGATGGATACATAGATTTAATAATGGGGGATCAGAAAGGCATTGCTGTTTTTTATAACGATGGGAAAGGAAATTTTCATCAGTAGCCTTTAGGGAAGAGATAGTCCTGTATATCTGTTAAAATTAGCTCTTATCAGAAGCGCATTAATTGGCGCGGGGCTGATTAAATAATTTTGTTCTGATTAATGTTAGCTGATTGCACATTGTCTGGCAGGGGCAGTAATTATGTGAGTAAAGGCAAGAGGGACAAATCTTTTTTTGCTTTATTTAGGTTTCTGTTGTTTTTTAAAGTGGTGACAAAACGAAAGAGTTAAATAGGGGGAGGGGGTTATAGTTAACCTTAATCCGCTTTTATTGTTTATTCCTGTAGTTTGTTAAGCGAGGGACTTTAAATTATCTTTAATCACAAGTTGTGGTTGGGCAGGCAGGGCAACATTAAAGTTAGGGAGATTTCATTTGGGATTAAAAGTAATAGCTCTTTTTATCACAACTTAATTTAAAAAGGCAGGAAATTTCCAGAGATATGGGCGGGGTATTTGGAGTTGTTTCTGAGAAGGATTGTATGAAAGAGGGTTTTTACGGTGTCGATTATCACTCTCATGTTGGCACATCGTACGGAGGCATGGCTGTTTGGAATGCGAGAGGACCGCACTACAAGATACACGAGTTATTTAATGACTCTTTTAGGAGTAAGCTTGAGGGTTTTGCAAACGGGAACAGTGGGAGGATTGTTGTAGGCGCAATAAGCGATACTGAGGAGCAGCCACTAGTGCTTAAGTCTCATCTTGGGGCTTATGTGCTTGTTGGTGTCGGAAAGGTGGGTAATCTTAGAAAACTGGCTGGAGAGCATAGGAGGAGCGGAAGCCACACTTTGATGGCAAATGGAAAGGTAAATCCTCTGGAGATTGTTGCGTCTCTTATTGATGAAGGAAGTGATTTTGCAGAAGGAATTGGAATTATGCAGGAAAGAGTAGAGGGCTCGTACACAATGCTGATAATGACTAAGGAGGGAATTTACGCCAGCCGCGACAAACACGGAAGAACCCCTCTTGCTTTAGGAAGGCGGGGTCGGGATGTTGCTGTTGCTTCTGAGAGCTGTTCTTTTCCAAATTTAAAATTTAAATTTGAGAGAAATTTGGGGCCAGGAGAGGCTGTTTTTATTGACAGGAATGGAGAGGTGTCTCAGATTAAGAAGCCTGATGAGAAAAATTTGGAGATATGCTCCTTCTTGTGGGTGTATTATGGATTTCCTGCTTCAACTTATGAGGGGGTTAATGTCGAGGAGGCAAGATACAGGTGCGGGAAGATGCTGGCTGCCCGGGAGAGGGAGAGCGGAAGATATGACATAGATGTTGTTGCGGGAATTCCGGATTCTGGAACAGGGCATGCTCACGGATTTGCTAATGCGTCAGGCATTCCGCACGAGAGGCCTTTTGTCAAGTATACTCCGACGTGGCCGAGAAGTTTTATGCCGCAGGATCAGAGTGTACGGGATTTAGTTGCTAAGATGAAATTAATACCGATAGCTGAACTGATACGGGGAAGAAGCTTGCTTTTTTGCGAGGATAGCATTGTGAGGGGGACGCAGCTTAAGGATACTATTCAGAGGCTGTACGATGCTGGAGCAAAACAGGTTCATATGAGGCCTGCGTGCCCGCCATTAATCTATGGATGCAAATTTTTGAATTTTTCGAGAAGCAAGAGTGTTCTGGATTTGGCTGGAAGAAGGGCTATTGACGAGATGGGAGATGACGAAAGAAACCTTTGGAAGTATGCTAATCCTGACTCGAGAGAGCATAAAAAAATGGTGGAGAAAATCCGCGCGAGATTGAATCTGACCAGTCTGAGATATCAGAGGCTGGATGATTTGGTTTCTGCTATTGGCTTGCCTAAAGAAAAATTGTGCACTTTCTGCTGGGATGGGCGCACTAAGTGCGGGAAGAGGTAGATGTTTTACATTTATTTCTTAAGATCAAGGCAGTGAATATTGACAAAAAACACTGAAGACAAAAATGTGCCATCAGGATAAAGATAACTTTGAGTTAGTTGCCCAAGGGCGATACTTGGGTAAGTAAAAACGTTTCCACTTCAAGATGCGATGTTCAAAATGGCAAAGTGGAAACGTTTTGCGAGGGCGATTAGCATACTACAAATATAATAAAATACTTGGAAGCATTAAGCAGCCCATTAAATTCGTTCTTCTTTCGCCTGACTCGATTGCAAAGATTCCTGTGAATGTTGAGGCGAAATAAATCGCGAATCCGATGATTCCTGAGAAAAGGATGACTGATAACGAGAGGATGGCGAGAATGGCTAGTGAGAGTTTTTGATAGTTTATTTTGGTGATTGATGATGAGAATATCTTCGCTGTTTTTATTGCTATGAAGAATGCTGCAAATGAGGAGAGAATTATCACTGCGATGATTATTCCGAGAGTCTGGATAGTGAATGAACTTGAAATATCCGAGATTGCGGCTGCTGCGCCGGTTCTCGCCTTGTCAATTGAGTATAAAGTTATGAATGAGAGGGCGAGAACCAGTATATTCACGTTTCCGAGGAGCATAAGGAATCGCTTGCCCGAATTTTCTTTATCTTCATCATGGAATGTTGAGCCGATTATTGCCGCCTGACTGGAGCCGAGGGCGGGAAGGAAGGCGCATAGTGGAGAGGCGGCGAGGGAGGCGAATAGCGTGGATTTGATGTCTTTTGAATTTATTTCTGGTTTTGTTATTTGCTGGGGTTTTAGCTTTTCTTTTTTTCTGATGCTTAAAATTAAACTTGACGAGCCGAATAATCCTGAGAGAAGGGGGAGGAGGGGCTGGTTTAGAGGAATCAGGAGAGTGATTATTCCGAGGAAGCCGGCTAACGCGAAGATAACTACAGAGGTTAGCTTATTTTTGTTATTTACGAGCATGTAAACTGAGACTGAAATGAGAATGAGGAGCATTACGAATTTCAGATAGAAGAATATTTTTGGGATAATGAAAAGGAAGACTGGAGTGAGGAGAATTAAAAGCGGAACTCCGAGAAGGCAGCCCGTTAGTGCATATCTTGAGGCTTCGTATCCTCTGCCTTCGAGGAGGAATTTGTGTCCTGGGAGGACTGAGAGCGCCGATTCATCTGGCGCTCCGAGGAATACTGAGGGTATAAAGTCGAGAAAGGTGTGGGCGATTGACATGCTTGTTATGAATACTATTATTGCGAGAGGGGAGAAGTGGAGAAGGAGGGAGGCTAGAGAGGAAATTACTATTGCTGCGACGAGGTTGATGTGGATTCCGGGAAGGAGGCCTGTGATGACTCCTATTCCTATCCCGAGTAAAATAGCGACGATAATTTCGATTATCATTGTTGATTAATATGAATGCCTGGGCATTATTAAATATTTTTGCCGCGGGATGCATATTAAATGGATTTGATAATTACTTCTTCTAATTTCTGTATGCTTTTTTCTATTTTGTCGTATGTAAATTTTTGTATATAAAGTATATGAAATTGTGCAGCCACAATATTTAAGATTATATGAACTCAAGGCATATTATGAAGTCATTCAAGCATTATGAGTTAGAACTGCTGAAATCAGGGAAAGTTTCAAAGCATTCTACAAAGACGAGAGGTAAAATATACGACAAAGGAAAAGTCTACCTATCTGATAATACATTTACAAATAAGGATTACGAGCTTTATAGTTTAGGCGATTTATCCATCGAGGAAGTATTTAGCACAATTAATGGAAAGGGGTTGCTCATATTCTTCCTAGAGCATATAAAAAAAAGAGAGTTATTGGACGAGGGAAAGACTTTGGCAGTTAGAGCTGCCCGGCATTAACTTGTTCGATAATGTAGTAATTCCAAAGTAGTTAATAAATCAGAAAAAGCAGAAGTAAGTATAAAGCTCGTCGTGGGGTTTATTAAAATATGCTTCCTATGGAATATGGCCATAATCTTATCGTCGATAATTTTTATGCCTATTTTATTAGATTCTCAAAGATATGTTGAATTACACATAATTGGTATTTTTAACTCGACGATAAAAATAGGAGCAAAACATCTTATCGTCTATGCTTTATACGTACCTCGGGATGGTAAGTATAAAGCATTCTCGGTGATTATGCTGAAATAGATGAATTGTGAAATCTGGCTATAATTTCCTCGTAGATGATTTTTATGCTTATTTCCTGATATCTACATGAATACGCAAAATTGAGCATAATTAAGATTTTTAGCTCGACGATAAAAATTAGTAAAATTAAGCTTGTCGTCTATGCTTTATAGATACGCAGGATTTGAACGCAGAACCTCCCGCGAGTTCTATTTACTCCAGCTTACTCCCAATCTCATTTCTAAATCTTATTTAATTTGCTGAAATGAAATTGCTCGCCAAAACCTTCGGTTCTCTTCTGTCAGGGAAATCAGCTATTTCCCTGAGCATCCTAAAAATGCTTCGAGCATTTTTTTGATGAAGAATTCACTCCACTGTTCGAATCCTGCATAATAAAATCCCATTTTCAATGGGATGAATGCAGGAGGGAGGATTCGAACCTCCGAACCCACTAAGGGACAAGACGTTTCACGAAATTAAATTCTTCTGAATCTTGCGTGTTTGACCACTTCACTACTCCTGCAAGTAGTTATTTACTATAAAATCAAACTTAAAAAGCTTTATGCTCCAGGAAAGAAAAATAACAATATGAAAAATAAAAACAAATGGGGATGTTCAGAATAAGAGTCTTAATTATCTCCGGAATAATTCTCAAGATGCCTCACATTCGTAAGAAACGAAAGACCGTTCCCTTTCACTTCAATGCAGAAGCTGAGTGAGTATAAATCTTGACTCCGCCGCATACAAAAAATTAGAAAATCTTCACTCACATGGTTTTGACAGTTGGCTTTTTTAGAGACTTTTTTAGGTTATTTTGATAAAAATATTGTTGTTTTTAAATGATTTTAGATAAA
>Ga0082335_1001708_pt1 | contig 44674 bp, 38 predicted proteins | sample Subgrocontami58m_FD_72375 | JGI IMG/M metagenome (GOLD analysis project Ga0082335, IMG submission 72375) | Subsurface groundwater microbial communities from S. Glens Falls, New York, USA - GMW37 contaminated, 5.8 m (SPADES assembly) (version 2) ...
CGCTACGAGCATCATGTCTGTGCCCGGTCCCGCCTTGCTGGACCGTCTGGCCGGCGACGTCGCTGCCGGCCGGCTCCGTGTCCCGATCCAGCGCACCTACCGGCTAGAGCAGGTACCAAAGGCGCTTGCCGACTTTGCCTCTGGCAAGCTGGGCAAGCTAGCGGTAACCATCGGCTGAGCTGGGAGACTCCGAGGCCTCAAGAGCATCCGACGAGACCACGAAGCGCCCGAGATGGGGTCGCCCCTGGCAACAGGCGCGACCCAAAAGGACGCAAGATGCCACTGTGAAGGTCGAAATCTGATCTGGCCTGAGGGCATCGCGCTGGCGATCGCGGGACCGGACCGAAACGTTGATGGCGAGGTCTGGCGCAATCTGCGTGATGATCGGGGCAATGCCGGTTGGACCAAGAGCCAGGCGTCCCGCCAGACGAAATGCGCTTATCGCTGGTATCTGGCTACCGAGAACGCCAGCATCATAGGTATATCCACCGCGAGCACGGACAGCGTGGCGATCTGAAAGGCCAACTGTCGGGCCGGCAGATGGTTATAGATCAAAACGAACGTTAGCAGCCCGGAGACGAGCCCGTAGCCCAAGAGGGTCCAGCCACCGACTATAAAGAAGATGCGCCAGGCAAAGCCCCGGACGCGGGCCAACGCGACGGCGTTGGCCATTACGGCCGCTGCAGCAGCCGCTAGGAGGCCGATGGCCGGAGCAAGCGAGGGTTCTTCCGGTAAGGAGGACGTGAGGTAAGTTACCCCGGAGATAGCGAGGCCGAGGGCCAACGTCCCAACCAGGCCGACCGGCGGCAATTTCAGCTCCTGCCGACCAGCGCCGGCGCGTCCGGCCTCGCTCATGATGCTATCCTGGTCATGATTACCAGCGTGGTCAACTGCATGGCGCCGAGCACCGCCGCGCTATAAACGAACCGCTGCATCAGGCGCCCGATCAATTCGAAGTCCGGTTCCGGCTTACGCAGCTCAAATAGCACTGCCAGGTTCGCTGGCTCGTTCACACCCATGGCGACCAGGGACATCACACCCACCACCACAAATGACGCCAGAATCCACGCGTGATATGGGTGCGTAACGAAGAGCACCCCCGTGAGCAGGCCAAGCTGGAATCCGGCGACCAGGGTGGTAATGACCACCGTAGGCATGATCAAGGACATCTTGGGCATCAGTCGAGTGATGAGCTCCAGCTTGGCGCGAGGCGTCATGAGGCCCAGGATCGGGCCTAGTACCAGCCCGAAGAACAAGTCAATGATGGTCCAGGCAGCCCCGAAGGCCACATGGGCCAAGGTGAGAGCCCAGAGCGACCCACTCAGGACAGAGAACAGTAGGAATGCGAGGGCCAGCCCAACGAAAGGCAGGCCCGCCAGCGGCACAATGGTACGCGGCGGCCGCGGGATGTCCGAGACTACAGTGCCCGATGGAACACCGACGGCGCCGGGCAAGCCTCACTCATGGCGGTCCCTCGTAGATGGTGCCTACGTATGAGGCGTGATTCTCCATTTCCGAATAATCTCTTAGTTTTGACGTAGTGTACATTCGCTGTGCAACCATGTCAAGTCTTATCCAGCAAGGCAACGCGACGGGCTCAAGATGTAGTGGATATTGGGAGACGGCTGCGTTTGAAATTGTGGTGCCGAGGGTGGGTCTCGAACCCACACGGTGTTGCCACCGGCGGATTTTAAGTCCGCTGCGTCTGCCGATTCCGCCACCCCGGCGTGTTAGTTCCTGTCCTTTTTCTCCGGTCCCAGCAGCCTGGCCTGGGACTTGACCTGGTCCAGGAGCCGCATATTATCTAGCTCCAAATCGGTTATGCGGTTCCCCAACTCCTTCAGGCGCTCCTCATAGCGGCCCGAGCTCATCCTGAGTCTCTGGCGCAGGTAGTCGGAGACCACCAGTACTACCAGAATAATGATGGCCGCCCCGATGACCAGGGCCAGGAGCAGGATCTCCGGCATTTAGGGCTTCTTTTCGGGCTCCAGGGTCGGTATCTGGAAGAGGGTATTGCCGCCGCTGGTGACCATGGGCAACCTGCCATCCCAGCGGGTCCAGCGCAAGTAGTCTATCAACTGGGGAGAGATGCTCTTGGTGCGCACCTCGTTAGCCGTGGCCTCTCCCTGCGCCTTGACTACCTGAGAGTCTGCCTCTCCCTTGGCATCAGCGACCCGCTGTTGGGCCTGCACCAGCTTCTGGGCCAGGACCTGCTGTTCTGTCTCCACATTCTGCTGGGCAGTCTGCTTCCTTTCTATGGCCGTCTGGTAGTCCTTGGAGAACTGGAGGTTCGAGATGTAAATATCATCTACAATGATGCCGTAGCGCATCAAGTTCTCTCCCAGCTTGTCACGCGCCCGCTTTCTGATGTCATCCCGCTGCTGCAGAATCTGAGTTACCGCATACTGGGGCACCACCTCTTTAATGTAGTCGCTGAAGGCGGGGTCGATCACTTTGGGGGCGAAGTCCAGCCCCACGGTCTGGAAAAGCTTGTTGGCCAGGGCCGGTTCGAGGTGATAGTTCATCATCCCCGTTAGCGTGACGGTCTGCATCTCCTGGCTGGCCGCTTCGATCTCCTTGAAGGGATGAGGTTGTACCCGCGTGTCGATCTGGTTGATACGCTGGGCTATGGGAAAGACCAGGTGAAAGCCTGGATAAAGGACGCTTTCCTCGACCCTTCCGAAGGTCGTGACTACGCCAACGTGCCCGGCGTTAACTATGGCGCCGGAGAAGTAGAATAAGAGGAAGATGATCAGGGCCAATATCGCCAGGGACCAGCGGCCCACGGGGCCCAAGGCCATCTTTACGGTGGGTTGCTTGAAATCTCGCACAGACATGGCATCTCGCTCAAGTTTTTCTGCCGGGGCGGGTTAAAGGCCGGAGGGCCAGCCTGCTTCCAGGGCGCCGTTGGGTGCGACGTTAAGGACTAGCAAGTATAAGTAAAAAATGGAGGCGACGAGCGGATTCGAACCGCTGATAGGGGTTTTGCAGACCCCCGCCTTAACCACTTGGCCACGTCGCCTGGAGCGGAAGACGGGATTCGAACCCGCGACCCTCTCCTTGGCAAGGAGATGCTCTACCACTGAGCCACTTCCGCGAGAAGTAACTATCGTCATTTGGTGCCGAGGAGGAGACTTGAACTCCTACCCCCTAAACGGGGACTGCCCCCTCAAAGCAGCGTGTCTACCTATTCCACCACCTCGGCGTACCACTCTGGCAGGAGTGGAGGGACTCGAACCCCCGACCCGCGGTTTTGGAGACCGCTGCTCTCCCTAACTGAGCTACACTCCTAGCTCTTTGCCTAGTGTATTCTACATTAACTCGCCCATCAGGTCAAGAGTAAATTGCCTGCGGAGTTTGATGGAGTATTGATGCAGTACGGGTGTAGCCGGTCCCCAGGAAGCACGCAACCCGCCAGAGATGGACTGACGGGCCTTCTTCGGCTTCCCACCAAGTCCGCTGTAACACCAAGTCCGCTGGAACTTGACAACCAACACGCATGTCCCTTACGTTGAGCGCTGTCTGCAATGGATACCGGACTCGGCTTAGAGGCAGGACCAAAGGTGGGCTACCGAAACCCGTGGCTCATGGTGGCCGTGGCCTCTCTGGCAAACCTGGCCCTATACATAGTCCTTTTCGGCGTCCCGCCCATCATTACCAGCCTGGTCAAGGACCCGGGCCTGACCCACGAGCAGGCCGGGCTCTTGATGACGGTCTCCCTGGCGGCCTACTGCGTCTGCAGCGTAATCGGGGGGATTCTAAGCGATAGGCTTGGGGCAAGGCCGGTGGTGTCTTCCGGCCTGCTGCTGGCCTCCGTGGCCGGATACCTGTTCACCTGGACGGACAGCTTCTTCCTCATGTTGGTCTTCCGTACGCTCGTGGGGGTCGGGGCCGCCTGCGTTTTTGCTCCGGGTTTGAGGTTCATATTGGCCTCGGTTCCCAAGGAGATTTCCGGCGTTGGGATGAGCTGGTACATGATCTCGATCAACGCCGGGGCGGCCGTGCCTCTGCTGGTAACCCCGCTGATGACGTCTGCTTACGAATGGGAAGTCCTTCTACAGGTCTATGCTCTCTTCGGCGGTCTGATAGCGGTCCTCTTCTGGTGTGTTGCCCAGGAGACGCCCCCGTCTGGACTGCGGGCTTCCGTGGCGTCCGGGCTTTCTCAGGGCAAGACTATGGGGTTCTGGAGCCTGCCCCTGCTGCTGGTTTCGGTGGCCTCATTACTCCGCATGTCCCAGACCTACGGCATCCTGACGTGGGCGCCCGCCTACCTGTCCGAGGCCGTCAAATTCAGCCCCGCGGAAGTGGCAACGGCGATGACGGTGCTTTCTATGAGCCCGGTGCCGGCGCTCCTGGTTGGTGGTTGGCTATCTGACCGCACCAGCCGGAAGGTCACCCTGGCCATCGGGGGTCTGCTCATCTCGTCCTCCGCCGTGCTGCTGGCAGGCCTTCACGGTGGCTCGTTTGGGGTGGTCACGGCTGTGGCCTTCGCCACGGGGTTCGGAGCCGGGATAAGCTCCGTCCCCATCTTCTCGCTGCCCGCCATGGCGGTCTCCCCCTCCCACGTGGGGCGGGCTACCGGCTTTGTCAGCACTATGACCTTCGCCGGGCCCATCTTAACCGCTTACTTGGGCGGCTACGTCGTGACGGCCACGGGCAAGTATGACCTGGCCTTTCTCGCCTTTGGGCTCGCTCCGGCGCTGGCTGCCCTTATGCTGGCGCCTCTGGTCAAAAGCTTCCGGCCCAGGTGGTAGCGGGTTCCCCACTTCCCCGCTCCGCCGTGCTTCAATTGTGTGTGGTTCGATGGTTGCTCGATGGTTATTCAATAGTTGTTCGATGGTGACTCAGTGGTGCTTCTTCGTGCTCCAACCGTGGTCAACGGTGCTTCGTTGCCTTCTAGCAGTGAGTTAACTGTCCTTCCATCAAGCAAAACCCCTGTGTTGAACTACCAATTACGGATAAGTCAGTCATGTGGGGCAGGGATGAAACGATAGGTCCTTAAACGTGTCCCTGAAGTGTAGTAAATGAGCTTTAAGTGCCTGAGCACTGGCGCTCAGTTGGTGTGGAGGATGGACGATAAACCAACTCATGCTTATTGGAAACCCCTGGATCTGCAGTACGCATAAGCGTCCGGAAGGAAGTTCGGCTGCTGCAGTGAGCGTGCTCAACACCGTGACCCCAAGGCCATTCAGAACTGCTTGTATCAGAGCACTAATAGTGCCCAATTCCATAACGACGTTGAGAGAGGTGCCCTCCTCATCTGCCATGCGCTCGAGTGCTCTCCTTAGATAAGTGGAGCGATCTACTAAAAGCAGTCTTTCTCTTGCAAGTTCTTTGAACGGTGCAGGCGTCGGTCCTGCCAGGCGATGACCAACTGGGCCAATGGGAACAATGTAACACGGAACCAATGGGTATTTGACGAGTCCGGCCTCTTCGTTGGGGTCTAGTGTAACAGCAATATCCAGCCGCCCCCGCGCAAGGCTATCTAAGATGTGTAGGCGGTGATCAACTTCTACATGTACGCTTATACCCGGGTGGGTCCGGCAGAAAGTATCGTAGACCACGGGAAGAAGGTAAGTACCGAACATTACATCAGCGCCGAATGCAACGGTCCCTCGCCCGATCCTTTTGATGGCATTCAAGGCCTTACCCGCCTCAGCCAGTGACTGAGAAACCTCGTCGTAACTCCTCAATAGGATCTCCCCTGCTTCCGTTAACTCAATGAGTCTGCGGCCCCGAGAACGATATAGCAGCCTAAGACCTATTATGCTCTCGAGCGACTTAACCTCCTCTGAGATTGTAGGGGACGAGAGGTACATGGCATCCGCCGCTCTTGTGAAACTCCGCTCGCGGGCAACCGCAGCGAAGATGCGGAGCTTCTGCAGGGTTACCGAGTATAAGCGGTCCTCAGTCATGTTTTCCTCCCAAGCGATCCGGAGCCGGGGAAAATAGGTAGCTCCTATTATAGAATTAGACAACTCGGTATTGCAAATAGACTGCGGCTTCCCTTAAACTTCGAGTCTACAGCGACATGCGACGAAGACAATAGTCGCAAGCCTCCGGCGTCAGGGCTGGCAGATCTGGTGTTGGCATACCAGCGCGTCAGATAACTCGCGAGAGTGAGAAAAATGACGATCAGGCAGAAGGGGCAATTTGGAATGAGAAAAGTTATGGTCATAGACCTCCGGAGGTGTATCGGTTGCCAGGCATGCACCGTCGCCTGCAAGGCGGAAAACGCTACGCCACCGGGGCTATTGTGGACTCAGGTGTTGGAGAAAGAAGAAGGGAAGTATCCTACGCCGCGGAAAACTTTCCTCCCTGTGCTTTGCAACCATTGCAAGGATCCTGCATGCAAGCGAGTCTGCCCCACTGGCGCAACATATCAGAGGGAAGATGGCTTGGTGCTCGTAGACCAGGACAAGTGCTTAGGATGCCGGGCCTGCATCACCGCCTGCCCCTACCAAGTGCGTTTCTATAAGAGAAAATTCGGGAGCTACTATCCCAATGGGCTGACGCCGTTCGAGGAACTGGGTTACAAGCGGCATCAGCCTGGTGTGGTCCAGAAATGCACATTCTGCAGCCACAGGGTAGATCAGGGCTTGGAGCCGGCCTGCGTGCAAACATGTCCCACCAACTGTCGGTTTTTTGGTGACTTTGACGACCCCAATAGTGATGTTTCCCGCTTGATAAGGGAAAGATACGCCTTTCAGCTACGGGCAGAGTTGGCCACTGATCCCTCCGTGTACTACCTTCCATAAAGGGGGTTAATTAAGAAGAGATGATAGAAGAATTCACAGTAGAACTCAGAACTCAAAGAGAGTGGAACTGGTTGATAATGATTGCTTTCTTCCTTGGAGGTATCAGCGGGGGACTATTCTTGCTGTCCACGTACCTGGAGTTCAGTCTGGGACGCACTGCGGCATTAGTGGTCGTTACTTTCGGAACGTGTACAGCACTCTACTTTGATTTGGGACGTCCAGAGAGGGCCTTGAGATTATTCTCCCAGGTAGGCTCGTCATGGATAAGCCGCGGCACGCTCCTGATCACCTTGTTTATTGTCTTCGGGGTCCTGTCTGTTCTCCCTTCGTTCGGTTGGTTCACCTGGTTGCCTTGGTCTGCCGCTGCGGGACTAGGACAGGCAATCTTGGCAATTGCCCTGGTGTCTGCCTTTGGAGTAATGATTTACACGGGTTTTGTCATGTCCTATTCGCCCGCCATCCCGTTTTGGAACACTACGCTGCTGCCCATAATTTTCGTTTTCTATGCTTTCATGGGCGGAGCAGCCGCTATATTCTCTATGATTTGGGCAACGCCGGAAGCAGAACGGATCTCCCAGGTTTTGGGACCCATAGAGATTCTTTTCATACTTTCGACGATCGTCCTCCTTTTTTCCTACTTAGCGACTATGTTCTATTCCACAGTGGCGGCCAGGGAGTCGGTACGTATGTTAATTGCTGGGAGGTTTGCTTGGCCCTTTTGGGGTGGTGTCATTATCGTAGGCCTGGTTATCCCTTTGGCTCTAACGGTATATACCCGTTTTTCAGTTACGGCGATCCCGGCAACGGCAATAATTCTGGCATTGGTTGGAGTCTTGGAGCTTTTCGGAGGATTCGTTTTCAGGTATTCCTTGCTCAGAGCCGGTGTATACGTGCAGCTTATCTGAGCCCTGGCCCATCCCAAGAGCCGTGATTAACCATCAGAGGGATTGAGACGGAGAACCGGCCGGTCCAAACTGAGACGACAGGCATCCTGGGTCAAATGAGTAGGAACGCCCGTTTTCGCCCGATGGAACCCGCTTTCCATTGACGGACCTACTTCCGGCAATTGACAAATTTTGTGGATAAGAGGAGAAAGGGGGCAAAAGCATGACAAACCGAACGGCGTCAGTGAATCGGGCTCTTGAACACCGCCTGGACCGGCGCACCTTCATTAAGGTGGCCGGTGCTCTGGGCGGCGCGGCGATTATGGGCCTGGCCGGATGCCAGGGGCCGTCAGCCGCTCCACCATCCGCCACGTCTGCGCCAGGGAGTGGCACCCCCAAGCCCGCCCCTTTCAAGGCGGCTATCGGAGCCGTTGATTTCTTGACCATATCATTTTACATCCCCTACTTCGTATCCGAGGCGAAGGGTTACTTCGCCGAAGAGGGTCTGCAGCACGAGACGGTCAATTTTGCCACGGCCGGGGATATGCAGAGAGCCATTGAGTCCGGGGAGTGCCACTATGCCATGACTTCAGCCAGTTCCGCTGCGAATGCCATCCTTAAGGGCGCTCCCTCGGTAATAGTTGGCGGCGTCAATGCAGCAGCCGGTGCAGCCTGTTATCTTGTTCCCCCGGAATCTCCAATTAAGTCCCTCAAGGACATTAAAGGCAAGAAATTGGGATTCCCGAGCCCTGGCGGCTATACTCATAACTTTACTATCGAACTAGTGAGAAAAGCAGGGTACACCCTCGATGAGGTGAAACTGGTCTCAGTGGGAGGCTCGGCTGAGGCTTGGGCCGCGACGCTTAGTGGAGCGGTCGACGCGGGTTGGGCCGGAAGCGCGATGTGCGCGAAAATGGTGATGGAGGGAAAGGCGCGGGTGCCCTTCACAGACCTGGACGCTTTCCCTGTCTGGCAGGGTCAGGTCTTCACCACGTCTAAGAAGTTTGTGAGCGAACATGGCGACGTCCTGAGAAGGTTTCTCAGAGCCTATCAAAAGGGGTGCGAATTCGTTTGGGCCAATCCGGACGAGACCCTGAAGATATGGACTTCGCACCCCCAAGCCCAGTTCTCCTTGGAAGTAGCCAAGAAAACGATGGAGATGTTTCCCATGCCTCTGAAAACCTTCACGGCCCAGCTCAGCGGTCCGGGCTTGCGGGCGAATGAGCCATCCTTGGTCACTTTGGGAGTAATAAAGGAGGGGGAAAAACTGGATTGGAACAAGGTTATAGATCAAAGCTTCCTGCGCGAGGATCTGCGCATAGATCTTAGCAAAATCTGACCTATAACAACATCAATTTGGAAAGTCCACTTCGCAGGTGTGGAGCCGTGAACTGGTTGCGCCCACCCTTGCTGAAGATGGAGAATACATGCCATGGCCATTGAAAATAGCGATACCTGCAATACCAAACCGACGTAATGGAGGGTATATCTCAAGAGACGAATGGTAAGCCATTAGGATGAGGACCATTTCAGTCGCCAATGAAGTTGAGCACGCCGCTGGGCGCTCTCTTGCCAGACCCAAGAAGGTGGCTATGCGTATGCACCACATGGTGCCTCTACTGGTGCGGACGGGCTTGATCGTCGTATTTGTGCTTCTTTTGGAGTATGTGGGGCAAAGCAGGTTGGTAAGTTCCTCCACTTTTGTCCCTGTGTCTGATATGGTGCGCTCCTTGGTATCAGAGATCCTTCGGGGCAGAGTGACCCCCCATTTCGTCCGTACCGCTATCGAGGCCGCGTCTAGCTTCTCTTTCGCAGTGATCCTAGGAGTACCTTTTGGTGCCATTCTCTGGAAGTGCAGCGGCCTGGCCAGGGCCTTTGAGCCGTACCTCGTGTCCTTGTACTCTATGCCCATGGTTATGTTCTACCCGGTGTTCCTGATGATCTTCGGACTTGGCATTTTCCCTATAATTGCCGTTACCTTTGTTGCAGCCGTCATCCCTGTAGTTCTGAACACTATGATCGGCCTGAGCCAAGTGCCAGAGGTGTTTTTCAAGCTGGCACGATGCTTCAGGCTAAACCGCTGGCAAGTCTTTGCCAAGGTGGTCCTGCCAGCGACAACCCCTTTCGTCTTCGCCGGCTTACGCATAAGTGCTATTTACTCATTGTCACTAACAATCGCCACGGAGTTCATTTTAGCCGACACAGGGATCGGGCACCGGGTCCGATGGGGGTACGAGTTTTATCTAACTGCTGAAATGTATGGCTATATCATGATAATCATCATCTCCGCCGTGCTACTCAATATCGGTTTGACAAGGGGAGAGACTGCATTGCGCAAGGAGCGGCTGTGAAAGCAACCCAACTAGTCAGAATGCCTTTTCTCCCTATGAAGCTAGTGCCCGGCAGCGTCCTCGTTGGGATTGCCATACTCATCTTCTGGCTCCTTCTTTCGATACGTTTTGTCCAATTCGTTGCCCCACCATCACAGGCGTTTACAGAGCTGTGGCTAGGATTTTCCGAAGGGTGGATAATCCCTCACGCCCAAGCTACCTTCACATCGGCTCTGATTGGTTTCGGCATCGCAATTGTCGGTGGCGTTTCTATTGGGCTTGTCTTGGGGGTGAACACCTTTTTGCGCAACGTTTTTGAGCCGGTCCTTGTTTCCGGCTACGCGGTGCCCAAGATCATACTATTCCCAATAATCATCATGTTTGTGGGAATTGGAATGGGTGCGCAGGTAGTGAATGTCTTTATCCATGCAGTCTTCCCGCTTATCATCCTTACCACTGCCGCAGTTAGGGAGATCGAACCCATATACATAAAGGTAGGCCGTTGCTTTAATGCTAGTCCCATCGATTTCCTGTCAAAAATCTACCTGCCGGCCATCGCTTTGCCCCTGGTCGTTGCCCTCAGGTTGGCTTTCAGCCTATCCATAGTCTCAGTTATTCTGGCAGAGCTTTTCGCCTCCAAGCAGGGGCTGGGGCGGCTGCTCATGCAGGCCTACGTTGTGTTCAACATGCCAAGGATGTATGCCATCATTTTACTTCTGTTTTCGGTAGGCTTTGTCGGCAATCTGCTGCTGTGGATCTTAGAAAAGAGGTTAAGGACTGTAGCCGCGTGAACGAGAAACAGCTTTTGACGAAACCGCAAAGGCATAGTCAGGCATATTGAGTTAAACAATCAAATGAGAGGGTACGAAATGAGTAATGTGGTGCAAGAAGCTGTAAAAGATGATGTCTGGATACATAGCGCCTGCGATATGTGTTTTAATCCCTGCGGCATAATGGTTCACCGCGTAGATGGAGTAGTGACAAAAATCGAGGGTGATCCGGATAGTCCCCACAATTGGGGCAAGGTGTGCGCCAAGGGGCATGCCGCCATAATGAGCCTCTACGATCCGAGCCGTGTCACTAAACCCCTCAAGAGGACAAACCCTAAGAAGGGGATCGGCGTCGATCCGAAATGGATGGAGATAACCTGGGATGAGGCCCTTACCACCATAGCGGAAAGGCTGAAGAAGATCCGTAACGACAATCCCAAGAAGCTTCTTATCGCCACGTTTGATACCCCTGAACTCATCTATCTCCACGCCTGGGCTTCCGCCTTTGGAACGCCTAACGCAAGTTGGATCCCGGCCAACTACTACTGTGGAGCAGCTTTGCACCAGATGAGCTATGTGACTAACGCTTCCTTCCACTCAGAGTTGGACCTGGACCATTGCAATTACTGTATTCTTATTGGCAACCAGATGGGTTTCCAGGTTGGTCTGAACCCAAACCTTATGACCCAGAAAATGGCGGATGCCCGTATGAGAGGAATGAAACTGGTAGTCATAGATCCACGCTGTAGTCCCGCGGCAGCCAAGGCTGATGAATGGATCCCAATAAGGCCAGGTACTGACGGCGCACTGTCCCTGTCCATGCTAAACGTACTGCTAAACGAGTTGGAAATTTACGATGTGGAGTTTCTAAAGAAGCGCAGTAATGCGCCATACCTGGTCGATCCGGATGGCTACTATATCAGGGAGCCGAACACTAAAAAGCCGTTGGTCTGGGACACGGCGGATGGCAAAGCCAAGACCTATGACGCCGATCTTAAGGATCCCGCGATCGAGGGGACATATGAAATCGGGGGTGTTGCCTGTCATCCGGCCTTTCGACTTCTTCGCGACCACGTCAAGAAATACACTCCCGAAATGGCCTCTGAGATCACTTCAATTCCTGCTGAGACCATCCGCAGGATAGCCAAGGAGTTCGGCCAGGCGGCCTCCATAGGGTCCAAAATTGTTATCGATGGGGTGGAGCTGCCGTATAGACCTGTGGCCATCAATTCCTATAAAGGGGCATTCACTCACAAGCATGGGGCACATGCTGCTCTTTCAACTCAGCTCTTGAACCTGGTGTTGGGTGCCATCTACGTGCCGGGCGGACACCGGGGCGTGAATCCCGTCGGCCCGTTTTGGGCTCCAAAGGAGTCTCCGGATGGCACAATAACTCCGGCTGACTACATCCTTCACGGAAGAGGTCCTTATGATTTTCTTGATTTTGAGAATGCCCCACCTCAAGACATGAACCTGAAGGAGCTTTTTCCCACCGCTCACCTTTCTTGCTGTGCTGTCCAGATGGTCCTCTTGGAGCCGGAGAGGTTTAAGCTCTCTTATCAGCCTGAGATGTTGATCCAGGGCCGGGTAAACATGGTCATGTCCATGGTGGTGCCTGAACAGACCGCGGAAGCTCTTAGAAGGATACCTTTTATGGCCTCATTCGCCACCGTGATAGGGGAAACTGAGGAGTTCGCCGACATAGTCTTACCTGATCTCCACCAGCTAGAGCGGCTGGACATTTTCCCCAATATGGTGCAGCTAGCAGTCACGCCCTCAAGTGGTTACTGGTACTGGGGCATTAGGCAGCCAGTGGTAAGACCCGTCGGTGAGGCAAGACACTGGATGGAGGTCTTGCTGGAATTAGCTGACCGCAGTGGCTTCACAGCGGACCTCAATCAAATGTTGAATATGGAGATGGACCTCAAAGGGCCCCAGAAACTTGACCCATCCAGGAGATACGCTCGGGAGGAAATCCTCGATAGGCGGGCAACATCTATGCTTGGAGCCCAATACGGGTTGGAGTGGTTTAAGGAGCACGGATATCACAAGGTCAAGCGGACGGTGGAAGAGACTTACCCGGGTCCCTTTCTAAAACCCAAGATCCCGGTTTATTTCGAGCACTTTAAGAAAGCTGGCAACTTCGTCGATGGAATAGCCGGCCAGATGGGTATTACCTGGGATACGTCCGATTACACGGCATTAATGGACTGGAATCCATGTCCCGCCTACGAGGAAAAAAGCCCTGAATTCGACCTGTACGCTGTTAATTACAAGACTCCATTCCATACCTTCACTCACACTGGACAAAACCCATGGCTGAATGAGATCGCCGAACGCCACCCATCCGCCTACAAAGTCGAAATCAATGCTGAGACGGCAGAGAAAAAGGGGATAAAGAACGGAGACATGGTATGGATTGAGACGAAAGAAGGCCACCGGGTAAAGGGAAAGGTGAAGGTTACCGAGTGTGTGCATCCGGAAGTCGTGGCCATTGGGGGTTGCTTTGGCCACTGGGCCAGAGGCAAGCCCGTCGCCAAAGGCAAAGGCATCCATTTCAACAGCCTGCTCGCGCTTACCCAGGAGCGGGTGGATATGGTTTCGGCAGCCGTAGACACCTGTGTGAAGGTGCGAGTGTACAAGACCGGCCCATGAGCGAGGTCAAGGTAAGGATACAGTATTCTGGCCTGGCAAGGAATCTGGCAGGCAAACAGTCAGAAGAAATCTCGCTATCAGAAGGTGCTAGCGTCCGCGAAATGCTCGGGTGCTTGGTAGAGAGGTATGGGGCTGATTTTCGCGCTGCCCTTTTGACCAGCGACTGGCGCCTGCGACGTTACGCGAGAATAATGCTGGGCGATACCAATATCGATGAGGCCAGTGGTCTGGATACGAAGCTGATGACGGATAGCGACGCATCTATCATAGTGATGATTGACCAGATAATTGGAGGTGGCTAGCTCACGCCAGGATTCGCTGGCCTGCGAGAGGCAGGGCATCCCTTTAAGTCCTCAACCTATTTGGGAGTGACAATGGTTTGCAGAAAGACAGGAGGCACAATAATGCTCAGGAAGAGGTCGTTGTTAATAGTGGTGTTGTTACTAGGCCTGGGGCTGTCCCTTGCGGCTTGCGCCCCGCAGGTAGCTCCCAGCCCTACACCCACACAGCCGCCACCGGCGCCTCCTACTAAGCCCGCTGAGGCTATCAAGCCGCCGGCTTCTACGCCTACCACGCCACCCGCTGCCACACCCACACCCAAGCCTGCTACTGTAAAGATGGGATTTGTGCCAACCACCGGGCAGGCGGGGGCCTACGTCGCTATAGACAAGGGGTACTTCAGGGAACAGGGCATTACTATGGAGTTGATTAACTTCCCCGGCTCTTCGCAGGCGGTGGCCCCTCTGTCTACCGGTGACCTGGACGTCATCTCCGTGCCAGTAACCACCGCCCTCCTGAACGCCGCCGACCGGGGCATTGAAATGAGGATAGTGGCCGGCGAGGGCCAGTCTCTCCTTAAGTGGGAATACATTTGGGTCGTCCTCCGCAAGGACCTGGCGGACTCCGGCACGGTCAAGACCCCCGCCGACCTCAAAGGTATGAAGATTGCTGCCGCCGGCGCGGGAGGCCTGGGGGCCCAGACAGTGCAAACGCTTATACAGCAGGGTGGGTTCAAGTCTGGGGAGGCGGAGATGCTAATCCTACCCTACCCGGAGATGACGGTCGCTTTCGCCAATAAGGCCATCGCAGCCGCCCACGTCGTAGAGCCCTGGGTCACCCAGATGGTCGAGGGGGGCTCAACCGTCAAGTGGATACCCAACAGCCAGTTCTTCGGCGATAAGCTCCAGGTGCAGGTGTGGGTTTTCGGCCCTACCATTACGAAGGATCAAGATCTGGCCCGCCGGTGGATGATTGCCTACCTTAAAGGCGTTCGAGACTACGTCAAGGCCTTTACAACCAAAGAGGGGCGAAATGAAGTTATCAACATACTGGTGAAGTACACTACGGTCAAAGACCTGAAGCTATTCGACGTTATGGAGATGCCCTACCTGGACCCCAACGGCCAGATGTACAAGGGGAGCATGGAGGCGCAGTACAAATGGTTGTTAGACACCGGAGCATACACAGGCAAGAAGACCTTGGACGCGATTACGGATACTTCTTATGTGGAGTACGCGGCCCAGACGCTGGGCAAGCAGTAGGAACCACTTGTTTGTTCCTCCCGCCTCGGTGGCGGCTAACTCCCCTTGCTGCCCCGGCCGTGCGATTCCTATTTCTTCGCCCTCGGTCCACAGCAGTTGAATTATGGGGAAAGAACTGACCATAAGGGGGTTGTGATATGCGCACGCTGGAGGAGAACATTACGGCGGACGAGGCCCTGGAGCTGAGCGAATTAGAGAAGCTGGCGGAACAGGCGCGGCAAGAGGGGACAGTGCTCCATATTAAACAGGCAATCCACTTTCGCAAATGGGGGGCCCACCGGCGCCAGGTCTTGCATCCCAAGGTTGGATCTAGACTCTTGGCAATGGGGGCGGTCGTCATCGGCCCCGGGCAGACCTTTGGAGCGCAAGAGGGGCCGCACCACCACCGGCTTTCAGAAGATACCGTTTTTATCGTCTCTGGCAGGGGAAGGTTTCTGCTCGGTGCTGAATGGTTTCCGGTCAAGGCCGGCGACGTGGTTCACATCCCACCTCTCGTCCCCCATTGCATTGAGAACACCGGCGACGAACCCTTGATTACCGTCGGGGGACAGACGCCGATTGACTTAGACTACCAGCGGGTTGTGGGTATCTGGCCGTAGCGACCCTGCTTAGGTCGGGCGTCCCCCTGTACCAAAAAGGAACAATGAACGAGGAACGAGCGCTAGAGAGGGGCCTACAGATGTCCAAGCCAAACGAGGTGTTTCATGGCGGCCAGCCCGTGGACGCCGGAGAGGTGCGTTCCCACCCAAGCGGCATGCGTAAAGAAGCGAAGGTGTTCAATGTGGGGACTGCGCCGGCCACCACCGTTTACCGAGGCGAGCTACGGATTCCCGTCCACCCATTAGCTGGCTCTGTGTGCGCGATGGGCATATCCTACAAGCTGGAGCCAGGAGAGAGAAGCCGCCAATTCCTTCTTCCCGTTTCCGAGTGCGGTCTCAGTGTTGTGCAGGGTCGCGGGAAGATACGCATCTGTGATGTAAACCACGATATAGAAGTAGGGGATTTGGCCTTTGTGCCAGTCCAGGGCACGTTTATGATCGAGAACAATGGTGATGAACCCTTGGTCTTGCTTGGCCTGATCGCCCCACCGGACTCCGATATACTGCGCGTCGCGGGTCTTTGGATGGACTAGAGCTTCCGTCGAAATATAAGTGTGGCCTGACGTTCTTGGTCGTCCTGCAGCAAGAAGACGTGCGCTGGCTTTCTTGGCTTTGACAACTGCTCTGGCGTATTGCTACACTGGTCGTAATATCTTCCAAAAGCCAGCGATGCTGGGGCGATCATGTACGGAGGAAGTGGGATGACGAAGCAACTGACCATGGTTGTCGATCTGCAGAGATGCGTGGGGTGCGACGCCTGTACCGTGGCCTGCAAGCAAGAGCACGATCTGCCGGTGGGGATCACCTGGAACCCGGTGCTTACCGCCGGGCCCGTCGGCTCGTTCCCTAACATATCTGCCTGCTATTTCCCGAAGCAATGCATGCACTGCTCCAGTGCCCCCTGTATTGACGCCTGCCCCACCCGGGCCATTGTCAAAGATGAAAGGGGCATCGTCCATATAAATAGGGAAGACTGTGACGGCTGCGCCCTCTGCGTAGATGCCTGTCCTTATGATGCCGTTTCCATGAACTCCCTTACCGGCTTGGCGGAGAAGTGCACCTTTTGTTCCCACCGCGTGGCCAAGGGGCTTCAACCCGCCTGTGTGCAATCGTGTGTCGGCAAGGCGATGTTCTTTGGGGACCCGGAAGACCCTTCGGACCGGGTCTATCACCTGCTCAAGGAGCAGGCCGGTCGCGCCTTTCGCCTCTGGCCGGAGCTTAAGACCGGACCGTCGGTGGTATATCTCAGGGCCAAGAACTACCAGGGGGAGATCCCCAGGGATGTGCTGAGGCAGCGCCCGTCCGGCGCAGTGGCGGTGCCTGTGAAGTGGATGCCTCCGGCCTGGCCCCGGCAGGAGGAGGCGGACAAGGTGGTGCGGACGGCCTGCCTGGACTGCCATAGCCGCTGCGGGGCACTGGTGCACGTGACGGACGGCGTGGTAACGAAAGTGGAGGGGAATCCGGAGCATCCCTTGAGCCGGGGCATCATGTGCGCCAAGGGGAATGCGGTGAGGCAGATCCTGTACCATCCTGAGCGTGTCAATTACCCCCTGAAGCGGACCCGGCCGAAGGGGGACCCCGACCCGGGCTGGCAGCAGATCAGTTGGGATGAGGCGCTGGATACTATCTCCCAAAAACTGCTGGGATACAAGGCGGAGTTCGGGGCGGAGTCCGTCTGTTTCGGGTTCGGCACGGGGCGGGAGACCAACCAGTACTGCTTCCGGATTACCAATACCTTCGGCACTCCTAACCGCACCGGAGTAACCAACCTCTGCACGGCGCCTCAGTCTGCCGCCGCCCGAGTTGTGTGGGGTGGCGGTCTGCATGGCATCGAGCCTGAGTTCGCTGAAGCCCAGTGCATCGTGCTATGGGGATACAACCCGTTCAACTCTATCCCCATCCACGCGCAGCATATTCTGGATGCCCAGGAAAAAGGGGCGAAGCTAATAGTAGTGGACCCAGTCTTCACTCCACTGGCCTCCAAAGCGGATGCGTGGCTTCCGTTGCGACCAGGGAGCGATGGGGCCCTGGCCCTGGCGTGGATGAATGTTATAGTCCAGGAAGAGCTATATGATCGGGGGTTCATCACCAAGTGGAGCAATGGCCCCTTCCTGGTAAGGGGGGACAATGGGAAACTGCTGACGGAGGAGGACCTAATCCAGGGTGGCGACGGGCAGAAGTTCATGGTCTGGGACGAGGAGCAGGGTAGGGTCAGGCCCTATGATGCCCCCGATGTGACCCCGGCCCTCAACGGGTCTTTTCAGGTAGGGAATATCCCCTGCCGTACCGCTTGGGACCACTTCACCGACCGCTTAACGGATTATGCGCCTGAAGCGGTGTCTGACGTCACCTGGATTCCCGTGGAGCAAATAAAGGAAACGGCCAGGGCTTATGCCAAGGCCAGGCACGCAGCACTGGGAATACACCTGGGGATCAGCCATCATACCAACGGATTCCAGAATAACCTGGCCGTGAATCAGCTCATAGGCATTTGCGGCAACTTGGATGTGGAAGGGGGCAACGTCGACTGGCCGGTGGGCATCTCTCGATGGTTTGCCATGGGCTGGCCGGCCCTGGAGGCGCTGCCGCCGGGACAGGCAGAAAAGCGATTAGGGGCCAAGGAGGCGCCCCTCCTTTCCGGCGGCGTATTTGCCTGTGCTCATTACACCAAGGTGTGGGAGGCTATCCTGACCGGTAAGCCTTATCCGGTGAAGGGGATGGTGCTGGTGGCCACCAACCCGATACTGTCTGTCGAGAACTCCAAGGAGGCCAGGCAGGCCCTGGAAAAGCTGGAGTTTCTGGCGGTCATGGATTACTTTATGACTCCAACCGGCCAGCTCGCGGACATCGTGCTCCCTGCAGCTCACTGGACCGAGCGGGATAACCTGAGCGAGGAAGTCTGCCGGAATTTCATAACTGCCCGGCCTCGGTCCATAGACCCCATGTTCCAGCGGTGGCCGGATGAGAAGTTCTACAACGAGCTGGCCAAGCGCCTGGGACTGGAGAAGAGCTGGTGGAAAGATGTGGAAGAGATCCTGAACTGGGAGCTGAGCGAGTTTGGCATCACGTGGGAGGAGATGAAAGAGAAGTACATCATAGAGGTGCCGAAGAAGTACCGGTCCTATGAGGAGAACGGGTTCCGCACTCCAACCAAGAGGGTGGAGCTCTATAACACTACTCTTGGCCGGCTGGGCTTTGATTCTCTGCCCTACTATGAGGAGCCATTTTACAGCCCGTTGCGAGCTCCGGAAATGGCCCGGGAGTACCCGCTGATTCTGACTGCCAGCGGGCGCGTCACCGGGTATTACCACTCCGCCTATAGGAACATCCCCTGGTTGCGCGAGCTGACCCAAGGGCCGCAGATGAGCCTGCACCCCAGGACTGCGGCCTCCCTGGGAGTCAGGGAGGGGGACTGGGTATGGATTGAGACCAACATGGGGCGCATCAAGCAGCAGGCCCACCTGAACGAGGGTATCAACCCCAGAGTGGTGCAAGTCCCCCACGGCTGGTGGCAGGGGTGCAAAGAGCTGGGGGAGGACGGGTACGGATGGGATAGCGCCAACGTCAACGTCCTGATCGACAACAAGCATAACGACCCCTACACGGGGACCCCGGACATGAGGGGTACTTTGTGCAAGGTGTACAAGGCCTAGCGCGAGGCCGGGGGTCGCAGGGGGTGTCCCCCTACCTCCACAGATATTGAAGGATACACGGGCCACTTGTCAGGTCTGGGATTGTGTTAAGGGGTAGCCATGAAGATAGACGTCCACGCTCATTTTTACCCGCCCGCCTACATGTCGGAGATAATACGGCTGGGGGAGAGGTCCACGCACCCGTGGGATCAGGGCTGGTACGGGCAAATCGCGGGCAAGGCGTCCGGGAATCCCAAAATGTGGGCCGTGGAGGAACGGCTCCAGGAAATGGATGCGGCCGGGGTGGATATCCAGGCTCTCTCCATCGCAACTCCCAACGTCTATTTCGACGACTGCGAGGTAAGCCTCCACCTGGCGCAGATAGTGAATGACACACTGGCTGACCTCTGCCGCCGGTACCCACTTCGGTTCAGGGGCTTTGCGAGCTTGCCCATGGGCCATGGCGACAAGGCGGTGGATGAGCTATGCCGGGCCATCGGCGTGCTGGGGCTTCACGGACTGGCTCTGGGAGACAACGTGCGAGGCAGGACGCTGGACGCCCCGGAGTTCAGGCCGGTCTTTAGGGAGGCGGACAGGTTGGGGCTTCCCATCTTCCTTCACCCCATGACACCGCCCGGAGCCGAGTCTCTCCAGGAGTACGACCTGGTCTCGCTGGTGGGGTTCATGTTCGATAACACCCAGGCGGCGGCCCGGCTGGCCTTTGGGGGTGTGCTGGAGGAATGTCCGAACCTGAAAGTAATTGTTCCTCACCTGGGTGGGGCTTTCCCTTATCTGATAGGCAGGATGGACTATGCCTACCAGATAAGGCCCCAGTGCCGGGAGAAGATCAGCCGGCCGCCGGGGGACTACCTTAAGGCGATGTACGTGGACACCGTTTCTTTCCACGGCCCGGCCCTCCGGTGCGCCTACGAGGTGATGGGCGCCGGGCATATGCTCCTGGGCAGCGACCACCCCTTTCCCCTGGGCGGGATGAAGATGATTATCGAAAAGGTCAAGGAGATGGGGCTTTCGCCGGAGGAGGAAAAGGGTATCCTGGGAGACAACGCCGCGAAGCTCTTGGGAGTGCAGCCGGAATAACGTCTGTGCACCAAAGCCATGAGCGCGGGTGCAAGGCCAAACCTGATATTCTGAGCAGGTGCGTGGGAGAACCGTCCGCAGATTTCGCAGAGAGAACCATCCGCAGATTTCGCAGATTAGAGCGATTATTTCTGTCCCTTGAACCGGAGCGGGGTCGCATGCGAAGTAGCAATAAGCGGCGTTTTCATTATCCCAAAGCATGATCTGTGTAATCTGCGAAATCTGCGGATCGTTTGTTCAGGAGGTATTGACATAATGGCAGGCGGCTACATGGGCAGGAGCCTCATGGTGGACCTGTCCTCGGGCAAAGTCGAAGAGTTCTGTCCCGAAGAGAAGCTGTTAAGAGATTTCATCGGCGGGTATGGAGTGGGCGTCCGGTTGCTATATCAGTGGCAGAAGCCTGGCACAGACCCGTTGGGCACTGACAACATCATCGGTTTTGCCACGGGGCCGCTGACGGGGAGCCCTGCCCTGGTGGGGTCCAGGTACACCGTCGTGGCCAAGTCTCCCCTTACCGGAGCCTGGGGTGATGCCAACTCAGGAGGCTCCTTCGGCCCTCGCCTCAAGTTCGCCGGTTTCGACGCGGCATACTTCCGCGGGATATCTGAAAAGCCCGTCTATCTCCTGCTGGACGCGGGCAAGGCCGAGCTAAAAGACGCCTCCGAACTCTGGGGGACGGACGCGGTGGAGACGGAGGACAGGCTCAAGACCGAATATGGCAAGGGTGCGGAGGTGGCCTGCATCGGCCCGGCTGGGGAGAGGGCCTCGCTGATCTCCGCCATCATCAACAACCACGGGAGGGCCGCGGCGCGGTGTGGCCTGGGGGCCGTAATGGGCTCAAAAAGGCTCAAAGCTGTGGTGGCCAGGGGAAATATGGAGGTCCCGGTGGCGGACAAGGCCAGGGCCAGCGAGATTCGGGCCAAATACCGAAAAGACATGTCCGGGCACCTGTTCGACAGCTTCTCCAAGCTCGGCACCTGCGGCAGCGTGGCCGCCAACGCCATGCGGGGGGATTCGCCCATCAAGAACTGGTCCGGTGTGGGCATCAGGGATTTCCCAGAGGCGGAAGCCATCAGCGACGTAAGTGTAATTAAATACCAGCTGAAGAAGTACGCCTGCTACCGCTGCCCCATCGCCTGTGGTGGGCTGATGGAGGTGCCCGGCGGGCCTTATGCGGTGAAGACAGGGGCCAAGAAGCCCGAATATGAGACCCTTGCTTCCCTTGGCTCCCTGTGCCTCAACCATAATGTGGAATCGATCATCAAGATGAACGACATGTGCAGCCGGTACGGCTTTGACACCATCTCGGCCGGCGTAACTATAGCCTTTGCCATGGAATGTTATGAGAAGGGACTCATTACCAGCAAAGATACGGATGGGCTGGAGCTGACCTGGGGGAATGATGCCGCCATGGTAGCCCTGCTCGGTAAGATGGGCAGAGGGGAGGGATTTGGGGCGGTGCTGGCCGATGGCGTGAAGGCAGCGTCCCAGAGAATCGGGAAGGGCTCGGAGCAGTATGCAATGCATTCCCAGGGGCAAGAGTTGGCCATGCATGACCCCAGGCTTTTGCCATCTTATGGCACGACTTACCAGGCGGGGGCGGCGCCGGGCAGGCACACGGATGGTGGAGGATACCTTCAGGAGAACTATCACGGGGTGCGCGGACTGGAAGTGCCCGCTCACGACCCACACGACTATCGCGGCAAGGCGCCCATCCACAGGACCATGGCCAGCTTCAACCACGTCATCAATAGCGCCGGTGTCTGCCTCTTCAGCACCATGACCATGAACGCTAACTCCGTGCCCGAGTTCCTGGGGGCGGTGACCGGGTGGGACTACAACCTGGACAGCGTGATCGAGGCGGGAGACAAGATCGCTACCATGCGGGTAGCCTATAACGCCCGGGATGGCCATAATGTGGCCCATTGGAAGTTGCCACGTCGTGCGCTGGTCGGCCCTTCGGAGGGACCTCTTGCCGGCGTTGAGGTGGACAACGAGACCCAGGTCCGGGAATACATGGAGTTGATGGGCTGGGATTACAGGACAGGGAAACCTACCAGAGAACGATTGCTGCAGTACGGGCTGGAGGATGTGGCGGCGGACCTATGGCCATAGAGCTGAGGCTGTTCGCCCACCTGCCTGACATATCCAGGTCCCGCCAGCGAAGGGCCCACGTCCCTTATGAGGAAGGTCTGACGGTCAGAGACCTGCTGGAGACGGAGGGCATCGCCGGTGAAGACCTGGCCATCATGGTCAATGGGATGCACAGCTCCGTTGATGTTCCGCTTAACGACGGCGATAGCGTATTCTTGCTTCCGGCGATCGCCGGGGGGAGCTCGCCAAAACAGTGATCTTTGCATGGGTGGCTAAACGTAGCGCGGGGGCTTGTCCCCCGCCTCCCAGCGCCAGCGGGGGACAAGCCCCCGCGCTACAGGCTCCATCCGTCGTCGTCCGCGCTTCGATCGCGACCACCAGTCCCAGCGGGGGACAAGCCACCGCGCTACAGGCTCCGTCGTGGCCTTTACGTACCTGTGCGACGATCAGTAGAGCTGAGCAATGTTGATCGCCGCGTTAGTCATCGCCCTCGTTTTGTTAGTGCTGTTTTTCGTTGTCGTGCGTACCCTGACCATCCTGGCGCTCGCAGTGCTTGTGGCGTTGGTGGCAGGCCTTGTCGCGGAGAGCGTGGCGGGCGACAGGGGGCGGAATCCCATCTTCACCATATTTATCGGCTTCATGGGCGCTCTCGTGGGCACGATCATCGCTACGCTGTTCGGCTTCCCACGGCTCATTACCATCGGTGGGCTGTCGGTGATATGGACGGTCGTCGGCGCGATCATCGTTGTCATGGCCTGGCAGGCTGTCAGGCCCGAGAAGACGTAGTGCTGGATCGATAGCTACTCTATCTCCCACCCTTGAAGCGAGGCCTCGAAGAGGCGGGCGGCGTCTTCCTCCGTAACCTTCCGCAGGTTGTCCTTGGCAAAGAAGGGATTGCTGGCTGTCTGCCGGGCCATGGCAGGGATGCGCTCCCGGGGCAGGTCCTTTTCCTCGAACTTGCGGGGAACGTCCAACGTGATATAAAACTCCTTAAGCCTCTTCAGGGCAGCCCTCGCCAGCTCGGCCTCGCTTCGGCCCCGCGACTCCGCTCCCAGGGTTACAGCCAAACGGGCGAACCGCTCCTGGCAAACAGGCATGTTATATTCCATAGCATAGGGGAGTAGAAGCCCATTGGCCAGGCCGTGGGGGAGCTTTAGATGGTAGTCCATGGTCATGGCATGGACAATGCCCAGGCTGGAGGCTTGTAGGGAAAGGTTGGCCATGGTACTGGCCAGGAGTTGGGCGCTCTTGGCCTCGATATCGTCGCTGAAGGAGGCCCGGGGCAGGTGGGTCATGATCAGGCGGATGGCCTCGTGGGCCAGGGCATTGGACAGGTAGTTGGCCTTGGTGGTCCACAGGGTCTCCAGGCCATGGCTGAGGGCATCGAGGCCGGAGTAGACCATCTGGCGCGGGGGACAGGTCTTCAGCATCAGGGGGTCCAGGAGGGCCACAGGGGGCTGGATTTCGTCGCCTCCCACTCCGTAGATCCTCTCCTGCTCGGCATCATGAATGGCGATATTGGTGGAGACCTCGGCCCCGGAACCGGCGGTGGTCGGGATGCAGATTACCGGCAAGGGGGATACCCGGTAGCGGCTGCGGCCTTCCATCTCCCGGACTGAAATCCCGTTGGTGGCCTCCAGGGCAATCCCTTTGGCGGCGCACATGGGGCTGCCTCCCCCCACAGCTATCAGGCCGTTGGCTCCCGCTTCTTTGAGGACCAAGGTCCCTTTGCCCATGGTCCCAGTGTCCGCGTCCTCTGGAACGCTGTCGAAGACTTGGCAGGGGATACGGCTCTCGCTGAGTGATGCCTCTACCGCTTCCAGGAGCCCCGCCTTCCTGATGCCGGGATCGGTGACCAGCAGCACCTTTTGCATCCCGAGACGCTCCGCCTCGGATCCGGCCATCGTGGCAGTACCGAGGCCGTGGTAGATGCGGGTACGGCAAATGAAAGTGGCTAGTTGATTCAAGGCTGCCTCCTTTCAGGTCACTCGATAAGGACACCGGGGTAACGCCCTTCGATCCCCTTGATGAGGGAGCCATACTGGCCCATCATCTCATCGTGGGCAGGGCTGTTCATGTAGGCGTCAGCCTCATCACGGCCATCCCATTCACTGACGATGATCATGAGGCCGGGATCGTCCAAGCTGCGGAATCCTCGCATGTTCCGGCAACCCTTCTGAGCGCTGGCCATGGGCACGGAGACCGTCAACCACAGGCGATGGGCCTCTTCCAGCCGTTCGGCATCGAATCGTATCAAGGATATGCGCGAGAACATGTTCCCTCCTTATGCCAGTCCAGTGGATTTTATCCTCATAGCATCCCTTTCTGGCGCGCTCGACTAACTATCTCAGGCTCCGGCCACCACTTCTCCACCCCCAGGTCCTCGGCAACCGTGTTGGCAGCCAGGTACCCCGGTCCCAGGATAATCAGTCCGCCAGGATGGCAACTGGCCCCTCCTACGTAAAGGTTGGGGACAGGGGTGCGGTTCTGAGAGCACTCCTCATTGGGCCGTAAATACCCCATCTGCAGGGGGGTATACGCCCCCTGCTTAACCGAACCTTCCACCATATCCGCGAATTTATTATGTACGTCGAGCGGCGTAGCCACGTATCTCCAGAGTACTGTCTCCGGTTTGATATTGGGGGCATACTTCCCCAGGGTGGCTACGAACTGGTCGGCCGTTTCCTCCTTGCGGATATAGCTGTACCAGTTCTCCTGGTTGCCTTCCAGCCGGAACGGGGCCATCATGGAGAGCATGCCCGTATGGTGATTGGCCGGGGCCTGGGTAGGGTCATGGACTGTGGGGAAGCAGCAGTTATAGGCCGGGCTTCCCAAGTTGCCCTGAGAAACACCATCCCAGTGGTCCATTAGCTGCTGGCTCGTCTCATACCCCAGGAGGTAGACCAAAGAGTCGTCTATGCCGGGTACAGAAAACCTGGGGGCCTCCTCCATGGCCAGGTGCACCTCCAAGAGGCTCCAGCTCTCCCATAGCCAGTCATCGATGCGGTCTGCGAAGTCCCTGTGAAGCTTCTCCGAGCCGACCAGGAACTTGAAAGTCTGGTGGGGGTCAAGGGTACTGATGACGGCTTTGTTGGCCCGGATAGTGCTGCCATCCTTAAGCTCGACCCCCCGGGCGACCCCGTTCTCCATGACGATCTTCTGGATATTCGTGCTTCCTCGTACGGTGCCCCCGTTCTGGAGGATGATCTTGTTCAGGGCTTGGGCGAGCATATGGGAGCCACCCTTGAGGAGACGGTAATTAGTTGAGCGATTGAGGTAGAGGAGGGCCAGGTAGCCAACTCCATCTACGTCATACTGCAATCCCCAATGGCAGGCAGCGTAGAGCATGAGGAGCCTCACCTGGTCGGACTCGAAGATGTCAAAGACGATATCCTTGGGGCTCTTTTCCGAAAAGGCCAGGATTTCCCGGCCGATTTCTGATTCCTCCAGTTTGGCGGCCTGCTCTAGCGCCGATAATGGGGGAACAAAGGTGGCCGGAGCCAGGAAGTCCTCCATGTAGGTATGGAGCTTGGGGTGAAGCTCTCGGTAGGCATCGGCATCCTTCACGGAGAATTGGGCTATGGACTGGCAGGTCCGCTCAGGGTCGGTATACAGGCAGAGGGCCCTGCCGTCAGGGAATGGGAGAGCGAACTGGAGCGATGGGTAGGCGTAGTGGCAGTTGTAGTCCCGCTCCAGGTTCAGGTCCCTGTACACAGGGGAGTAATCGACCATCATATGGTATATGGAGTGAGTGTTGTGGGCAAAGCCCCCGGTGGTTATTTCTTCGGTGGCCAGACCTCCGCCGACCTCTATTCTGCGTTCAAGGAGCAGGACTTTGAGTCCGGCCTTGGCCAGGTACGCCCCCGCCGTCAGGCCGTTTGGCCCTGCTCCGATGATTATCACGTCATAGTCAGGCATCTGTTTCCTCCAAGCGTGTGGTCGAGCCCAAGGGTCTAGGGTATAGGGTTTAAGGGTTTAGGGTTCAGACCTGCACCACGATCTCAGACTCGAGCTAGACCCTATACCCTGGACCCTAAACCCTCGTCAATAGCTCCGTCCTGTCTCCTCCCAGGGCTTGCCCAGGTTCATATCCTCGGCGATGGCCTTGTAGCAAGCGTAGCCCTGAGCGGAGCTGCCCGTATGGAAAAGGCCCCAGGCCGCGCCGGTAGCGTATAGATTCTGAATGGGGGTGCGGTGCCGAGAGAACTCTGCCAGGGGCCTGAGCTTGCCTCCTTGTCCCGGCAGGGCGTCGATCACCGCCTGGTTACCGGATGCCAGGTTAATGAGGCGGGAGGCAGTATCGTATGGCGTCAGGGAGTCGGTACCAATAACGTTGTCCCAAGTCATGTTGGGCGCATATTGTACCCACTCCCGCATGATGTCCTTCCCATGCTGTCTCTTGAACGCCATCCATTCGCGCTCGGACAGGGCCCAGGCAGGCAGCACGTGCTGTTCCGTAAGACAGGTGTGCTTGCCGGCTGGGGCCCGCATATCGTCGGTGCGCGACTGATGGCTCACTACTACCAGCATGCCCTCCGCGTCCGGCGTCTTGAGCAGCCTGCGCTCATAGGACTCGTTGATCATTCGGTCCATGTCCTTGGTAGCAAGCATGACCCACTGGGCATCATTGATCGCCGCGTTGGCCGGCAGGGCTGGTTCGTAATTTGGCATATCGTGGAGTGCCCAGGTGTACCAGGTGATGCAGGTGAGGGTATCCTCCAGGCTATCCACCCGCTTGAGGATCTTCTGACTGATATGGTCGGGGCCGATAAGCTTGAAGGCCAACTGGCGGGGGTCCACCCCGCTTACTACTACCTTTCTGGCCTCTATTTCCGTGCCATCTGACAGGCGAATGCCTTTGGCCCGCCCGTTCTCGATAAGGACCTTGTCCACATGCTTCTTGGTGATGAAGTCGGCCCCGTTCTCCAGGAGCACCCGCTGGCAGGCATGGGCCACGTTGTGAGTTCCCCCCTTGATATAGGCCATGGAGGTCCCTCCAACCACGGTGGAAAGGAGGCTCATGGCAGAACTGACCTCGGTGATGGTGCCCACGGCCTTGAGGCGCCGGAGGGTCATGAGTTGCAGGGCCACGTTATCCCAGAGCTCCCGTATGGCCCGATTGGCTGAAAGCTGCATCCACGTGTAGTCGATCAGGGCGTCGGGGCGCTTGATATAGCTCTGGGCCCAGCGCTCTACGGGGTCGGGCTGGTCCGGCGGAGGGGGCGGCGAGAAGAAGGTCTCCACGAAGGCCTGGTCGAACTCCCCTCCGGGCTTGCACAGGGCGTGCAGCTTGAGGAAGGTCTCGGCGTCCCGCTCGGAATACTGGGCCAGGAGCCTTGCCGTCTTCTCTCCGTTAGGATCAACGCGGTGGTGATAGATCCCTACGGATTGCTGGTCTTCCTTGGTGATTACCGAGAGGGTCATGGGATGGAAGCCGAACCTGGCGCCCTTTTCCTCAAAGTCAGGGAAGTCCAGCATGATGGGGCGGAAGTACCATTCGTACATGGTGGTGGCATGGGTGTCGCTCACAAACCCGCCGGCGGCGCCTTCGGCCGTGGCCAGCGCTCCGCCGAGCTCATGCCGTCTTTCGAAGATGCCCACCTTCATACCGGCATACTTGGCCAGGTACATGGCGGTGAAGAGTGTCTTGGTGCCGCCACCAATGATTACTGCGTCATATGTCGCGTCGGCCACGGGGGACCTCCTTCATTAATGGGAGCGTTTCCAGCAGTTGTTTCGGGTAGATAAGCTCAGAAAGCGAGAACGCCCTGGGCTGTCCTGATCGTTGCCAAATGCCGATTATATATCATATATGATCGGCTGTGTCAAGGACGAAACTAGAAAGTGTTGAACAACTACAGTAGTCGGCATCGTCCCCGATGCCGACGGCCGGGGTCAGGGACGACCCCGGCTACGGAGTTTGGTAACATTCAACAGTCTCAAACTAGCGAAACTAGTTTGCGCGAGCCCTGCCCCGGCCCCTGATCTGTACTACCATCTTGTCTTCTGAGGCGGGTCGAGGAGCCGGCGCCTCTTTCTCGCGAACATTTTTTAGCAATGCGTCGGCGGATAGCTCAATGTGTACCTGCATGGCCTGTGCCGCCGTCTTGCCGTGTCTGGCCCTGAGGGCCTCGAGAACCGGCTTGTGCTGTTCCACACTTGCCGACGCCAGCTCAGGGTTCTCCCAAATCATGTATCCAGGCAGATGCATCCAGAGCCGGCGTACCATGTCTATCAGATACGACGAGCGGGATAGATCGTACAAGAGCAGGTGGAACTCCCGATTGAGGACTGGAACGGCATCCAGCGCTCCGGAGTCCAGGCACTTCTCCATTTGCCTTTGTAGCTCCTCCAGTCGCTCCAATGTGGAGGAATAGACCTGGGGATCAGACCGGTCCACAGCCTGGCGAGTAGCCAGACCCTCCAATAGGGAGCGAATCCGGCAAATGTCCTGAAGCTCGTCTGCGCTTAGCTCTATCACGCTAACTCCGCAATGAGGCTCCCCATGGAGCAAGCCATCCGCCTCGAGCAGCCGGATTGCCTCCCGTATCGGGGTGGCGCTGACCCCCAGCATGCGGGTCAACTCGGCCTGCCTGAGGCGTTGCCCGGGCACGATTTGGCCGGACAAGATCATCTCCCGTAGCGCCTGCACCACCAGGTCACGCTTGGAAGCATATTTCTTGATAGGTATTACCTTGTCCATCTATGGCCTGCTTGTTTGAAACTACCCCGGCTACTTTCCCGAGTAGGGTATGATTAAATATAATATCTAGGCTGTGCTGAGTCAAGACGCTCAAGCGATTGCCCCTTCACTGGTTTCTGCACGGAGGCATGGCCGACTTCGGAGTCGCTTACATAACACGACATCCGTGTTATCATATAAGTGTGATACAGTCCTTCAGGGATAGCGGCACAGAGGCCGTCTTCAACGGAGTGAATACACGGGCCGCTCGAAAGACCTCACCGGAGGGCTTGTGGAGAATAGCCGCTCGTAAGCTTGACCAACTTGATTCTGTCACTTCGCTCGGGGAGCTCAGGATACCGCCAGGCAACAAGCTTGAAGCGTTGAGCGGTGACCGAGGGGCAGCATAGCATTCGCGTTAACGACCAATACCGCATCTGCTTCCTTTGGACGGATGCCGGTCCCAAGCAGGTGGAGATCGTTGACTACCACTGACTTTCGTATTTGGAGGTAATCATGGTTCGCATGCCGAGCCATCGAGCCCCGACCCATCCGGGAGAGATGCTGTTGGAGGAGTTCCTGGTCCCCATGGGGGCGACGCAGACCGCAAGCTAACGGCGCGTCAACCAGGGCTAAAGTCTCTCAGTGGGGAGCCGGACACCTCACAAATGCCGCCCGTTGCACCCCGCCCGAGGCTCTACAGGTTCCAGTAAGCGTCCTCACGGTGCTTCACCCTGGAGACTGTCACCGGCCTGGCCTTATCGTCCAGTTCGAACGCTATTCGATAGGTGCCGCACAGATACTTGCTAGGCCGGGGCGGTGGTCCGGTCCTTGCGGCTACGCCCTCTTCACCGCTAGCACAACCGTCTGACCCTCAATATTGTGCTGCTCTCGGTAAGCGCCTTCCGGAGGCGCGCCTTCGGCCAGGTCCACCGAGAGGGTCTCTTGCTTGACATAATCGGCGAAAGCGTCGACCGTATCCCGGATGGCTTCTGGCCCCTGGTAAAAGGTGATGATCTTGTCGGCGATATCGAATCCGGCGTTCTTGCGCATGGACTGGACGCGATGGACCAGCTCCCGGGCCAGGCCCTCTGCCAGTAAATTGGAGCTCAGGGTTGTAGCCACGGCTACCAGCATGTCGCTCTCCTGGGCCACGGCGTAGCCGGGCCGGGGGGTGGCCTCTACCAGCACGTCCTCCGGCGAGACTGCCAACCCATCCAGGGTTAAAGTTTGGCCGCGTCGCTGGGAGGCGGCCACCGCGGATGGCTCCATGGCCCGGAGGGCCGCCACAATGCGGGGCACCTCTTTGCCGTACTTGGGACCGAGAAGAGGCAGGTTTGGTCTAACGCTGTACTCCAGCACATCCTCCTCACGCTCCAGAAGGCGAAGGGCCTTCACGTTTAGCTCATCGAGGATCTGAGACGCCAGCCGCTCGAGGCTCTCGCTCTCCGCCGCGCTGCGGGGCCTGACCCAGACCTCGGCCAGGGGCTGCCTGACCTTGAGGCCGGCCTTGCTGCGGGCGGCACGGCCCAGGCTTGCGACTTTCATTACCAGGCGGATATCCTCCATCAGCCTCCGGTCTACGAAACCCAGGTCAGCTACCGGGTAATCGGCCAGATGCACGCTCTCCGGGACGTCTGGGTCAACGGACCGCACCAGGTTCTGGTACAGCTCCTCGGCCAGGAACGGGGTGAAGGGCGCCAGGAGCTTGGCCAGGGTGACCAGGCAGTGGTAGAGGGTGGCATAGGCCGCCATTTTATCGGCGTCGTTCTCGCTCTTCCAGAAGCGGCGGCGGCTGCGTCGCACGTACCAGTTGGACAGGCCCTGCAGGAAGTCGTGGATCGCCCGCCCGGCGTCCGTGGGGTCATAAGCGTCCAGGTGGTTCGTCACCTCCTCTACCAGGGAGTTGAGCTCCGAGAGTACCCAGCGGTCCAGGTCATTCGAGGGTCGAGGGTCGAGGGTCGAGGGTCGAGGGCGCCACTGATCGATGTTGGCGTAGATGACGAAGAAGGAGTAGGTGTTCCACAGGGTTAAGAGAAACCTGCGCACCGTCTCTTCTACCAGCTCGGCCGAGAAGCGCCGGGGGTTGCCGGCCGGGCTGGCCGTGTACAGGTACCAGCGCAGTGCGTCAGCGCCGCTGGCGTTCAGGACGGTCCAGGGGTCCACCACGTTGCCGCGAGACTTGCTCATCTTCTCGCCGCGGGCGTCCAGTATATGGCCCAGGCATATAACGTTCCGGTAGGACGGATTATCGAACAACAGGACGGCCAGGGCGTGGAGGCTGTAGAACCATCCACGGGTCTGGTCTACCGCTTCGCTGATGAAATCGGCGGGGAAGGCGGGGGGACGCTCGGCCTCTCGTTGTTCCGGCCGGAAGGGGTAATGCCATTGGGCCACTGGCATGGCCCCGGAGTCAAACCAGCAGTCGAGCACCTCCGTAACCCGGCGCATGGTGCCCTTACACTTCGGGCAGGGGAAGGTGACCTGATCGATGTAAGGTCTATGCAGGTCAAACGACGGGTCCCCAAGGCTTGCCTCGCCGCTGAGCTCGCGGAGCTCGGCGACGCTGCCCGCACAATGCCACTCGCCACACTCCTCACATCGCCAGATGGGCAGAGGCGTGCCCCAGTAGCGCTCCCGAGAAACGGCCCAGTCCACATTGTTCTGGAGCCAGTCCCCGAACCGCCCATACTTGATGTGGGTGGGGTACCAGTTTATCTGCTCGTTGGCGGCCAGAAGCCGGTCTTTCCTGGCCGTGGTCTTGATATACCAGGAGGTCTTGGCATAGTAAAGCAGCGGCGTGTCGCAGCGCCAGCAGAAGGGGTAGGTGTGGGAGATACGCCCGCTTCTGTGGAGAAGGCCCCTGCGGCGCAGGTCTTCGGTTATGAGTGGGTCGGCGTCCTTGACCCACATGCCGGCCCAAGGGGTCACTTGGGCCGTGAAGTTGCCCCGGAGGTCCACAGTCTGTAGGACCGGTAGTCCCTCGGCCCGGCCCAATCCCAGGTCTACCTCCCCGAAGGCCGGGGCAATGTGCACAATACCCGTCCCCTCATCCATAGAAACGAAGTCGCCAGCCACAACCCGATGGGCGGGCTGGTCCAGCGGCAGAAATGCATAAAGAGGCTCATACTCCAGGCCCAACAGGTTTGCCCCTTTCAGAGCTGCCAGGACCGGCGCCTCATGCCCCAGCGCCTGGCCCATAAGCGCTTTGGCCAGGATGAGCCTCGCCCCATCTTCCTCAACGACCACGTACTCCTCTCCAGGGGCCACCGCGAGGGCGACGTTTCCCGTAAGTGTCCAGGGCGTCGTGGTCCAGGCCAGCAGATAGCAGTCCCGGCCGTCGTCGCAAATCTCTTTCAGGACATCCGGCATGGCAAGGCCGGCGCCGGGGAGGCCACGCAGGGCCTCCCCTACATCGCTCGACTCTCGACTCTCGACTCTCGACTCTTGCCCCTTGACCTTGAACTTGACGTAGACGGAGGGGTCCTCGGTATCGTCCTTGTAGCCCAGGGCGACCTCGTGGGAGGAGAGGCTGGTGCCGCAGCGCGGGCAGTGCGGCGTGACCTTGTAATCCTGGTAGACCAGGCCCTGGTCCCAAAGCTGGCGGATGATCCACCAGCCGGATTCGATATAGTAGTTCTCGTAGGTGATGTAGGCATCCGTCATGTCGATCCAGAAGCCGATGCGGTCGGTCAGGACCTCCCATTCCTTGACATAACGGAAGACGCTCTCGCGACAGCGGGCGTTGAAGCGGTCTACCCCATAGCGCTCGATGTCTGGTTTGCCCGAGAAGCCCAGCTCCTTCTCTACCTCGATCTCCACCGGGAGGCCGTGGGTATCCCAGCCGCCCTTGCGTGGCACGTGGAATCCCTTCATGGTCCGGTATCGGGGTATCACATCCTTGAAGACCCTGGCCAGGACGTGGTGGATGCCGGGACTCCCGTTGGCTGTGGGTGGGCCCTCATAAAAGGAAAAAAGGGGGCGGCCTTCCCGGCTATCCACGCTCTTACGGAATATGTCCCGCTCCTTCCAGAAGCGAAGGACCTCTTCCTCTAGCTTGGGGAAGTCTACTTTACTGGATACAGCTTTGAACACGCTCACTATCATCACCAAAAAGAAAAATCCCGTCCCACTAAGGGACGGGAGTGTTCCCGCGGTACCACCCTTCTTGCCCCTGCAGCGGGCCTCTCATTGAGGGAGTCTCTCCGATACCACACCATTAATGGTGCGGTATCGTTCCACCCCTGTCCCGTTAACGGGGGACGACCGGCGGGGCTTATTCGAGTCGCCTCTTTCGGCCTGCGGCTCCGGAGTGATATTCAGGGAGCTCCCCGCATCTGCTTCCACCGGACCAGACTCGCTGGGCGGTTACCCTCCCCTACTCGGCTCCTTCACAGCCTTTGCATTATACGAGTACCACGGATGGTGGCCAAAGTCAAGGTGCGCACGCTCCTGCAATTACCCACTTTCCACTGGGGCCGATCTCCCGGTCCCAGGGTTCTTCCCCTTGAGGGCGCCACTCCTCAGGTATTTCCCTGTCCATTTGGGCGTTGGCCTGGTAGCCACGGATGAGGTCCTCTCGCAGGCGTTGTCTTTCGATTTCATCGATAGCTCGCGATGTAGCCACAGCCACGAAGCGGCTCTTCATGGTTTGGTCCATGGACCAGTCGTTCCCGGACCCTGGACCTTTAGCCCTTGACCCCTCTGCGCGGTTGCCTCCCTTGAGGAACGTGGTATAATAACCGCTGATTGAGGAAGACGCTTCGCACATGCCTTTGACCCGCAGGCAGAAGAGGGCGCTGATAGGGCTCAGTGAGCCCTTGCTTAGGGTTCTGTTCGGGGCCTATCGTGTGGCCACCCTGGACCTGGGCCGAGACCTGCCTCTCTCCCCGCGTCGCATCCTGGTGGTGCGGCTGGACTCCATCGGCGACGTGCTTCTTTCGGAACCGGCTATATCTGCCCTCCGCCGGCGTTTTCCCAAGGCCCGGCTGGACGTGGTGGCCGGCGCAGCGGGGCGGGCCATCTTGGAAGGGCATCCTGGTATAAATAACGTGGTCCTGTATGAAGCTCCGTGGCACGCCGCCTGGCGGGGGCGGGACGTATCGTGGATGAGACAGGCCGGACCTCTTTTGCGGGTCGTGGCCAGACTAAGGCGCCGGAGATATGACCTGGTTTGTGAGCTACGGGGCGACTTCCGGGACATCGCTTTTGCCGCCGCCTGCGGGGCCCGGGCCCGCGTGGGAAGCGGCGACCGCGGCGGCGATTTCTTCCTCACCCGGAACGCGCGCCAGCCAACCGGCGCCCACCACCTGGAGAAGGCCTTCGCTATAGCCTCTGCTTGTGGGGCCCAGGGGCCTGTTGAAGCGCCCCGCCTTTTTCTTTCCGACGCCGAGCGGTCCGTAGCCGGAGACCTTTTGCCCCAGGATGGCGGCAGACCGTACGTGGCCTTTCACCTGGGGGCCGGGTTTCCGAGCAAATGCCTCCCCGTGGACCGTTTCGCACGGGCCGCCGGGGCACTGGCGGCTGGTGGGGCCAGGCTGGCGCTGGTGGGCGGGCCCGAAGACGCCCCACGGGCGGCGGAGTTCAAGGACTCCCTTTCGGTCCCTGTGATCGATCTGGTCGGGCGGCTCACGGTGAGGGAGACGGCCGCCGTTCTGGAGAGGTGTGGCCTGTTTGTGGGGAATGACAGCGGTCCCATGCACCTGGCGGCGGCGGTCGGCACTCCGGTGGTAGCTGCCTTCGGCCCTTCCGATGCCGGGACGTACCATCCCTGGAGCGTGCCGCACCGCATTGTGCAGCTTGGTCTGCCCTGCAGCCCCTGTGATTTCGTCAATTGCTCCAAGGGAGAGAACCTCTGCCTGACGGGCATCCGGGCTGAGGAGCTGGCCCAGGCGTGTCTGGAGATGCTCCATACTATCCAGCCACTGGCCTCTGGAAAGTCTAGCGGGGAATGAAAGAAGAGCCTTTTTCCCTGAGCGTGGAAGGGTTCGACATCGTTGGAGTCCTCTACATCCCCGAAGGGGTGGGCAGGCATCCGGGCCTGATTATCAGCCACGGGATTCCAGCAGGGGTCCAGGACCGCCAGGACCGGGGCTACCCGGCCCTGGCGGAGCATTTCTGTGCCGAGGGATTCCTGACGGCCATCTTCAATTTTCGGGGCTGCGGCTTGAGCGGAGGCGACTTCGAGATGAGAGGCTGGACCCGGGACCTGGCCAAGGTCACGGGATACCTTCTAGACCGCCCCGAGCTGGATGGTCATAACCTCGCTTTGTTGGGCTTTAGCGGCGGGGCGGCCGCTTCCGTATACCAGGGGGCCGGGGATGGGCGCGTGACCGCGGTGGCATCCTGTTCCTGCCCGGCCGTATTTGACCGCTTTCGTGACGAGGAAGGCACCAGTGAGTTCCTGGAAGGGGCGCGACAGATCGGCATCATCCGGCAGAAGGGCTACCCTGCTTCTCTAAAGGAATGGATGGATGGCTTCGAGGAAGTGGCCCCGGTGCGCTGGGTGGCCGGTATTGCGCCAAGACCTCTGCTGCTGCTACACGGGAGCCTGGACGAGCTCATTCCTGTAGAGCAGGCCTGGGAGTTGTACAGGGCGGGGGGAGAGCCCAAAGAGATACACATTATCCAGGGAGCCGGCCACAAGCTCCGTACGGAGCAGGAGGCTATGGCTATCGCTCTGGACTGGCTGAAGAGGGTCAGCAGCTCGGGCATCGTGGGGGGAAGGCTTTGACGGACAGGCGTGCCCGGGCCCGACTGGCTATGGTTGCGGTTGATTTCGCGACGGTCAATCTTGCCTTCATATTGGCGTACGTCTTGCGATACGAATTCGAGATCGGGCGCGAGGTGGCGGAGGGCTCTTACGTAGAGTGGGTCGTTTTTCTCCCTATTCAACTGGGTGTAGCCGCGGTCATGACCCTCAGTAATGCCGTTTCCGGCCTCTATAACCGGACCTCCGGATCCCCCCTGGACGAATCATCTTCGATTCTTGCTTCTACCAGCGTGGGGGCCATGTTTATCCTGGCGGCGGTCTTCGTCTCCCAGGGCTATGCCTATTCCCGCCTTCTTTTCATATACACCTGGCTCCTCTCATTTGTCCTGCTCACTTCCAACAGGATATGGCGTCACCTCCTGACATCCGTCATGAGAGGACGGGGTATTGGGATGCGCAATGTGCTGGTAGTGGGCGGCGACCACCTGGGCAGGATGGTCATGAACCTGATGGCCAGCGAGCCGGGCCGAGGTTACCGACCGGTCGGCTTCCTTTGCGATGAGAGCGACGGAGATCACGGACGTTTCAAGTGGCTGGGGCCCGTGTCCAAGTTGGGGGAGGTCATCCGGGACGGAGACATCGATGAAGTCTTTATAGCCGCGCCGGCGGCCTCCCGCGCCCGCGTTATGGACATAACGCAGCACTGCCAAAAGAAGCAGGTACCTTTCAGGATCGTTCCCGATCTTTATGAGATGAGCCTCAGCGGCGTCGATATCAATGATCTGGGGGGCATCCCCTTGATTAGCATGAGGGAGGCATCCATCCAGGGCGTCAACCTGTCTCTCAAGAGGGCCATGGACTTGTGTTTGTCCGGTATCGCGCTGGGGGTGATGTCTCCCATTTGGCTGTTTATCGGTATTGCCATTAAGATAGACTCACCCGGCCCGGTCCTCTTCAGGCAGGAGAGACTGGGCAAAGACGGGAAACCATTTACGATTTATAAGTTCCGCTCTATGGCGGACGATGCCGAGAAGGAGGTATCCAAGCTGGTGGACCTGAACGAGGCCGTAGGGCCTCTCTTTAAGATACGTGATGATCCCCGCCTGACCCGCATGGGGCGCTGGCTCAGAAGGATCAGCCTGGACGAGCTGCCCCAGCTTATCAACGTGATCAAGGGGGAAATGGCCCTGGTGGGTCCTCGTCCTCCCCTGGCCGCGGAAGTCGAGCTCTACCAGGAGTGGCATAAGAAGCGCCTGGAAGTGGCGCCTGGCGTGACCGGGCTCTGGCAGGTCAGCGGCCGCAGTGAACTTCCCTTCGACGAGATGGCGATGCTAGACATTTATTATATTGAGAACTGGTCCCCAGGCCTGGACATGAAGATCATCTTGCGGACCCTCCCGGCGGTGCTGTCCGGCCGGGGGGCATACTAGCCATGATGGATAAGTGGCGTATTCTAGGGATCGTCATGTGGGTCTCGCTGCTGGTGCTCAGCGCCATCCTGGCGGCTTGTTCCCCGGCGGCCGATCTCTCCAAAGTTGACATAACGCCCATCGTCATCTCCCCTAACGGGGACGGGGTTGATGACCAGGCTGTTTTTTCCTATTCGCTGGCCCGCAAATCGCAGATCTCCATCGCATTGGTCAACGGAGCCGGCGTAGAGTACACTTTCCGCCGCAACGAGCAGAGGTCGACGGGTAGCTATACGGCCCGTTTCAACGGCACCTACTCGCCGGACCCTTCGAGCCCGCAGAGACGGGTCATGCCCGATGGTGAATATATTGTCGCGCTGCGCGCCGTCCCGGTTGGTGAGGACGGGAGTATTATGGGCAGGGAGGAAGAGTGGAAAGGCAGGATAACCCTCCAGGGCGGAGACACCAACCCGCCCATCGTGCGGGATGTGCATTCCCGGTACGATGCCATCTCGCCCAACGGCGATGCGCTTCAGGACGAAACGGACGTTAGCTATGGCCTCTCCAAGAGCGCTACCGTGACCATCAATACCGTTGATGGGGCGGGGAATACCTATCTACTGGACCCTCCTACGGAGAGATCCGGAGCCCTGTATTCACACGTCTGGAACGGCACATCGGGAGGGCGTCCTCTGCCTGATGGCGTCTTCACGATCCACGTTCAGGCCCAGGACAAGGCAGGAAACCTGTCGGAGGCCACTACCCAGGTGACGGTAGAAGGAGCTGGGACACCGCGTCTCGAAATAACCAGGGTAAGCTTCAGCCCGCCGGCGGTTCTCAAGGGGAATAATCTCGACGTCGAAATACGGGTGAAGAACGCCGGGACCGTTCCGCTGCGCACCATAGGGCCGGCCCCCGGCACCCGCTATGACACGGACACGAACTTCAACCTGTGGAAGGGGACGGATGGTACTCCCCTGTACTTCGAGCGGGCCGGCGTCTGGCGCGTGGGCGTGGAGTGGGGACTGGCCGGCCGCCCTTTCCCCATCCGTTGGGGGCTAACTCCGGACCTGTCAGACCTGCAGCCCGGCCAGGAGGCGGTTATCACCGGCACTATCAAGGTGTTGATCGATCAGACCCGGGAGGTCGATTTCTGGGTCAGCGTGGTGCAGGAGGGCGTAGGCTTCCCCGGAGGCCGCGTGGGACAGCAGAAGATCGTGATTAGTTATTAAGTTATTAGGTTGTTAGGTTATTAGGTGATTGGGTGACTGGGTGATTGGGTTGCTGCTAGTCATCGTGGATCCTAATGCTCGATTAGGAATGACCATTGACCTAATCACCAACGTCGAAATCACCAATCACGAATCACCTAATCACCAATGACGGGGGGCGGCTGACGGGGGTGGGGAACGATCTCTCCGTGGTAATCGTGAGCTACAATGTGGCCGGACTGCTCGGGCGCTGTTTGGAGTCAGTCTACCGCAGTCTCCAGCGCTCTTCGCTAGAGTTTGAGATGGTGGTGGTGGATAACTGCTCGACCGATGGCAGCGGGGAGATGGTCCGGACCCGCTTTCCCCAGGTCTGCCTGATCCAGAACCAGGCCAACAAGGGCTTCGCTGCCGCCACCAACCAGGGACTGACCCAGAGCCAGGGGCGGTTCGTCTTCTTACTGAACCCTGACACCGAGGTCCTGGGAGATGCCCCGGCGCGTCTGGTGGCCTTTCTGGAGTCTCGCTCCGATGCGGGGATGGCTACGGGCCAGCTCCTGAACCAGGACGGCACACTTCAGCATGGGGCCTTTCGTTTTCCGACGCTTTGGATGAGCTTCTTCGATTTTTTCCCTGTTCACCATCGCCTGGGAAGCTCCCGGCTGAACGGCCGTTATTCCCTGGACGGTACTCTTCCCTTCGAGATAGACCACCCCTTGGGGGCTTCCATGTTGGTGAAGAGGGAAGTGGTGGACCGGGTGGGGCCTCTGGATGAGGCCTTCTTCATCTACTGTGAGGAGATTGACTGGTGCATGCGGGCCAAGAAGGCTGGCTGGCGTATCTTCTGCGTGCCGCAGGCTCGCATCATCCACCACGGTGGTCAGAGCACGCGCCAGTCCGCTCCGGCCATGTTCGTGGAGTTGCATACAAGCCGCATGCTCCTCTTCCGAAAGCATTACTCGCCGTTCTTCCGGTGGGCACACCGGCGCATACTGCACCTGGGAGTACGCCGGGCGATGGCGCGACTGGAGGCCGGGCGCCTCCCCCAAGAGGAAGCCAAAGCCTGGCGGGATGCCTATAAGGCGGTCTTGGCGTTATGATTGGTGTCATTGCGAGCGGTAGCGAAGCAATCTCGGCGCACCATCAGGAGATTGCTTCGGCCTGCAGGGTCCCTCCAACACCGGCATTGAACCCCGGCCTCGCAACGACATCAAGATCTTTGTGGTCCAACACCACGGGCATAGCTCGCCGCCTGGCCCGACAAGGGCGCAACCTCGCCATGGCATCAAAACCTCTGCCGTCCCATACCATGACCCACAAAGAGCACAGTTGAAGCACAAAGAGGCACAACCAAGCACCATAAAGCACGACCAAGCACAGGTGGCGGTGACCATCTCCGCCATCGTCATAACCCGAAACGAAGAGGAGCACATTGGCGCCTGCCTGGAGAGCCTGTCCTGGGCCGATGAGCTGGTGGTCCTGGATTCCCTGAGCGCGGACCGGACGGTGGAGATGGCCAGGTCGGTTACTCCCAACGTGCACCAGCGTCCCTTTGACACCTTTCCGCGCCAGAGGAACGCGGCCCTGGACCTGGCGACCGGCCAGTGGGCTTTCTTCCTCGATGCCGATGAGCGGGCGACCCCTGAATTGGGCCGTGAGGTGCGCGCGGTCATCGAGACAGGAAGCCATTCCGGCTACTGGGTGCCTCGCTGCAACCTCATCCTTGGCAAGTGGATGAGGCACACCGGATGGTGGCCGGACTACCAGCTCAAGCTCTTCCGCTGTGATAGCGGGCGTTTCGATGAACGAAAGCTGATCCATGAGGTCCCTGTGGTAGAGGGTACCTGCGGCCGCCTGGAAAACCCGATTACCCACTACAACTACCGGCGGATGGGGGAGATCTTCTCCCGGCAGGACTTCTATTCGACCTTCGAAGCGGAAGCCCTCTTTCGCCGGGGCGTGCGGGCCAGGCCCCGCAACTTCGTCCTGCAGCCCTACCGGGAGTTTGTGCGACGCTACATTACGTGGGAAGGGTATAGGGACGGCTTTCACGGTCTCTTCCTGTCTTTAGTTATGGCCTGGTACAATCTGGTGACCTACAAGAAGCTAGCGCGGCTGGGCCGCGGCGGCGTCCGGGCCGGCTGATAGTGTCTGTAGACGTTTCGGCGGTCGTGGTGAGCTGGAACGTGGCGGATTACCTGCGCCTCTGCCTGGAGTCGCTGCGGGCTGAGGCCGGCGGGGCGTCCTCGCCGGACCTCGAGGTAATTGTGGTGGACAACGCCTCAGCGGATGCGACGTTGGACCTGGTCCGGACTTCTTTTCCGGAGGTGCGGATCCTGTCAAACCAGGATAACCTGGGTTTCACCCGGGCCAACAACCAGGGAATGGCGGTGGCCTCGGGCCGTTATGTTCTTCTGATCAACCCGGATGCCGAGCTGCTGCCAGGGGCCCTGGGGACCATGGTGGCCTACCTGGATGAGCATCCGGAGGTGGGGGTCCTGGGTCCCCAACTCTTGAATTCTGACGGCACTCACCAGTCTTCGCGGAGGCGCTTCCCGACCCTGGCGACGGCTTTCGTGGAGAGCACCGTGTTACAGCGTTACTTCCCCAATTCCAGGATAGTACGGCGCTACTATTGCGCGGACCTTCCGCCAGACGAGATCGAGGAGGTGGACTGGCTCGTGGGCGCCTGCCTTCTGGTCTCGCGCCGGGCTATCGAGCAAGTGGGACTCCTGGACGAACAGTTCTTCATGTACTCGGAAGAGCTGGACTGGTGCTACCGAATGAAGAAGGTGGGCTGGAGGGTTGTTTACCTCCCGGAGGCCCAGGTTGTACACCATTATGCGAAGAGCAGCAGCCAGGACCTGGCTTATCAGCACATACGTTTCCAGGATAGCAAGTGCCGTTACTTTGCCAAGCACCATGGCCGTCCGCTGGCGGCCTCCCTGCGGTGCTTTCTCTGGCTCACCTACCTGTTCCAGTTGGGGCGGGAAGGGGTTAAATACCTTCTCGGACACAAGCGGTCCCTGCGCCGCCGGCGCCTGGGCCTCATACTACAAGTGTTGCGCTCCGGGCTGCGGGCATGAAGGTCCTCCTCATCAGCGGTGAGTTTCCCCCCCTGGTAGGGGGAGTGGGCGATTACACTGCATGTCTCGCCACCGCACTTCATTCTTTGGGGGTACAGGTCTCCGTGCTCACGTCCGCCAGGGCCAGTGTAGGGGCGGGTTTCAAACCCGCCCCTACCGCCCTCCCCTTCCCGGTCCTGGCCCAGTTGCCACGCTGGGGCTTTGGGTCCTGGGGGCCGATCCGGCGAGTTGCCGGCCAGCAAGGCGCCGGCATAATTCATATTCAGTATCAGTCGGCCGCCTATGGTCTGCACCCGGCCATAAACCTCCTTCCCCTCAACCTGCAAATCCGGGCGCCGGACTTAAGGACCGTGGTGACCTTTCATGACCTGAAGGTCCCATACATCTGCCCAAAAGCGGGGCTTCTCCGCCCGTGGGCCGTCAGGGCGCTGGCCCGGTGGAGCCACGGAGTAGTGTGCACGGACGATGTTGACCTACAGAGGGTGTCTAGTTGGGGGCTCAGGCGCCCCCCTTCGTTAATCCCCATCGGCTCAAACATTCCGGTCAAGGGCACTTGGCTCGGTGGGGCGCAGTGCGGGAAGGCTTTCCCAGTTTCGGCTCACGGGAGCGTTGGCGGAATCCGGCCTCAGATGATCATAGGCTATTTCGGACTCCTCAACCAGAGTAAGGGGGTGGAGATCCTCTTTCGCGCCTGTCGTATTCTGCGACAGAGGGAGTGGTACGAGAAGCGCGGTCTTCAAGTTACCGTCGCCATGGTGGGCGCTAAGTTGGGGGACTCGGACCCGACCAACTCAGCCTATGCACGTAGGGTCCAGGCGCTAGCCATAGAGCTTGAGCTAGATGACGTCATCCAATGGACGGGGCAGCTCTCTCCGGAGGATACCTCCAGGGCCCTCCAGTCCTTCGATATCTGCGTGTTGCCCTATCTGGAGGGGGCCTCCTTCCGGCGGGGGACCCTGATGGCTGCTCTGGCCCACGGCCTTCCCATCGTCACAACAGCCCCCACGCCGGCGCCCGCCACCGGACCCCACCTGGAGGATGGGGTGAACTGCCGCCTGGTACCCTCCGGCGACGTGGGAGCCCTGGCGCAGGCCCTGGCGGAGCTGGCGGGCGCGCCTTCCCTTCGGGAGAAGCTGGCCATGGGGGCCCTGGAGCTAGCCCGGAGTTTTACCTGGGAGGAGATCGCGCGCAGGACCGTGGCGGCTTACGAGCAGGTGCTTACTCGCAGTACTTAGCACTCCTTTTCATAAATACAATAACGTATCTTGAACTTGATTGACTAACTGGAGCGGCCGGGGGTACAGTGGGAGCCGGGCAGGGAGGGGAGTCGTAACGTATGGAGCTCCTACGTGATAACCTTGGCATGCCGGCAGCTATCAGGGTACGGTTTGGTGAACGTAGATGTAGGCGTAGGCTTCATGCCTGCGCAGACTGAGGATCAATGAGAGGGAATACACCATGGCGTCCAGGATCTGTCCGGGAAAAGGCGCACCGCCTGCCGAGAGAAGCGTACCGGGGCGAGGTCGCAGCCTCGATTACCATATGCGTTGACCGCCGCGCACCGCTCTTCACGGACCAGGCCATCGTCAGCGAGTTCGCGCAGATGCTACGCGCCGCGGCCGAGCGGTGGTCCTGTCTGGTGCTGGTTTACTGCTTCATGCCCGACCACCTGCACTTGGTGTTACAGGGCCGAGGTGAGAATGCCGATCTCTGGAAGATGCTGGTTGATTACAATCAGAAGACCGGGTACCGGCTTTCCCTGAATCTGCCCAGGGTGTCCTGGCAGAAGGACTTCCATGACCATGTTATCCGCCGGTCCGAAGATCTCACCGCCCATATCCGCTATATACTGGACAATCCCTGTCGCAGGGCCCTGGCATCGGAGTGGCAGGATTACCCCTTCCAAGGGGCGATAGGATGCGAGCTGGGGCATGTGCTTGAGGGTATCCAATGCTAGGTAGCCGCAGGCTTTATGCCTGCGCATGAGTGAACCGCAGGGCGTGGCTAAGCGCAGGCATGAAGCCTGCGGCTACAGTTGGGGGCTGATCAGGCCGCCCTGGAGGAAAAAATACGTGACCGCATTTATGAAACGGCGTACATAGTGCTGGTAATACTGAGTTGACGATGAAGCCGGTGATCAAGGTAGAGAATCTGGTGAAGAGGTACAAGAGTGCCGACCGAAACGCCGTTGACGGCATCTCTTTTTCTGTTGATCCGGGGGAGTTTTTTGCCTTCTTGGGTCCCAACGGCGCCGGCAAGACCACCACCATCTCCATTCTAACCACCACTCTTTCCAAGAGCTCCGGGCGGGTCGAGATCGCCGGCTTTGATCTTGATCAAAACGCCAATAAGGTCAGAAGTTTGGTGGGGGTTATCTTCCAGAAGCCCAGCCTGGACCTGAACCTCACTGCCGAAGAGAATGTTCGTCTGCACGCCGTCTTGTATGGGCTGTATTCTTTCCGGCCGACTTTTGCCATGATGCCGCCGGGCTACAAGAAGAGGGTATCCGAGTTGGCGGAAGTGCTCGGGATAGAGGACGAGATTTTCAAACCGGTCAAGACCTTTTCCGGCGGAATGAAGCGGAAGATGGAGATTATCCGGAGCTTGATGCACCAGCCGAAGGTTCTTTTCCTGGACGAACCAACGGAGGGGCTGGACCCTGGTAGCAGGAGAAGCCTCTGGGAATATCTGCAAAAGATCAGGAGAGAGCAGGAAACCACATTTTTCCTCAGTACCCATTACCTGGAGGAAGCAGAGCTGTCGGACCGGGTGTGTATAATCAAAGGTGGCCGGGTCATCGCTTTGGGGACCCCTTTGGAAATCAAGAAGAGTATTACGGAAGAGTACCTGCTGGTTGACGCTGAAGACAGACACGGGTTAAGGAAAGAACTTGAGAAGTCAGGTTTGCCATTCGATGAAGGCCAGTCGTTCAAGGTGGATATCGGCAGGAGAAGTGTCCAGGAGATAATCCAATCGATCAGGACCCCCCTGACGTTGTTGAAGATCCACAGCCCCAGCCTGGAGGATGCCTATCTGGAAATCGTTCGGGAAGAAACGTGAGAGAAGTCAATGCCATTGTCACTATCGCTTACCGGGACTGTGCCAAGTTTCTTCGTGACCGGACGCGGATCGCTGCCGCCTTTGTTTTTCCGTTTCTCTTCATCGTTGTCTTGGGGAGTAGTTTGCAGTCAAGCCTCGGAGAGTCAGCCGGTTTTG
>Ga0082335_1001709_pt1 | contig 44649 bp, 39 predicted proteins | sample Subgrocontami58m_FD_72375 | JGI IMG/M metagenome (GOLD analysis project Ga0082335, IMG submission 72375) | Subsurface groundwater microbial communities from S. Glens Falls, New York, USA - GMW37 contaminated, 5.8 m (SPADES assembly) (version 2) ...
GGCAGCACTCGAGACTGCGCGGCTGCGTTCGCTTTCTGCATCTTCCTGACGGGCTTGGGCATTCATGTTCCTTTGATCAAGCGACATGGTATGCCTCAAACACAAAAGTCCTGACAGGCTCGCGGAAGCTGATAGAGTCGCGATGGCGAAACGAGCCAAAGCCAATCGAGATGCAAATGGTGGTTGCGATCTCGGCACGCGCCCGCAGTGCCTCACCGTAAGGAACACGTCGACTGGAGAAGTGTTACAAAACCTTGGATGCACTTGCGTTGCCGAATAGCCTGAATGGCAATTTCACTTTGCGTCCAAAGGCTGCTGGAACGACGGTGCCGCGTACCAGGCACAACCATCTTTCTTCCCGGACGGCGAATCGTCCGGTGAAGGCCCGCTGTTCGAAGGCGGTCTGAGCATCCCGGATAGGCGATTTGAGCGGACCGATATGTGCCCGCCTATCTCTAGGCGGACGCTAATCTAAGATTCAAGAGCCTGACGCATGTTTCGAAATGAACTCGTCCATCTTCTCCATCAAATCCTCCCAAGCCCTGCGGGTTATCGCCAATCTCTCCAGCTCCTCTTTGGTCGGATTTTCCTTAGATTCCTCTTGTCCAATGGACGCGAATCGCCACCGCACGACGGACAATGCGTGGAAGTATTCGTCCCGCGCTGTGTCATGCTCCTCGCACAGCCTGTCCCACTCCCTAAATACGTCCATTCCGATACCTCTCGCCGAGAAAGCAGCGCCACTGGCGCCAATCTGTGCGAAATTATTCCGCTCGCGAACACAATTTGGCAATAGTGCGGCCCATCCCGGGGTGCGGTATCGGATTTCTTGTGCTAGAAAGAAGCTGCCAAACCCGCAGGAATGACGGCCCCCCCAATGGAGGTTTTACGCAATGTTCAGAAGGAAGTCGGAGTTCGCCGCGTGACTGACCCCGACGATTTCCAACTGCTGCGCAACGATGGAAACCGGGGCGACGTCCGCCGCGTGCACCTGATCGACCGCGGCAACGTGTTGTACATCGGAAACGTGCGCCAGCGGGTTGGGATCCGCCAGGATCTTAAGGTGCTCGGGGCTGTCGGACACCCCGGCAATGACCGCGTTGATGCCCTTCTCGTTGGCCTGCCCGATCCAATACTGCTTGCCTGCCGGGTCGGACGGTCGGTCCAGAATGTTGTTGTAGAGCAGCTCCACGAAGTCCGGGACGGTAGGTGCGCCGTACAAGGTGTGAAATTCCGGACTGTCCACGAAGCGCGCGACGACTTCCAAGAACTGCATCCCGGAATCCATCGCGCCGATCCAGTATTGCAAGCCGGCCCAGTCCGGGACACGGTTGAATACTGTGTCGTACAACAACGCGACGCGAACCGAGGCGACGGTGAGAGCGGTCGTATATAGACCCTCCACGGTCAACCCGTGGTTCACGCCTTGGTCCACCCAGTAGGCCTCTTCCTCCTGTGAGGGGACAAGACCGACTAGGCCGTAGATAGCCCTCACGTGAGCAGCGAACACGGACCCTACGACCATGTAGTCGTCGGAAGTTGCCCATTGGACGACCTGCTGCTCCATTTCCGGAGACAAGTCAACCGCCCATCCTTGACCGCCGGCGGTAGAATCACCTCCGGTGACTACACCCACGGCAGTAGGAACAACACCGTCAATCCAGGCGACTCCGCCGGAGAAACCGGGATGCAGGCCCGGGCCACTGACGCCAGTCAGGTGACTGAGGTTTATCCCGTGCCCGTAGTCCTGATATGTGGCACTCAACTCCTGGTAGGTGAACGTCGGGCCGGGAAGCCCGGACAGATTCACCTGGCCAGCGGCGAAGCCGCTGTCCACGTCGAACCAACCGGTTTCCAACCCGACAGGATTGCTGTCTGTGCTTATGGCGGCAATATCGTGACCAGCTTGCGCTGACGTTACACTACCGTGAGGCAAGTGCCATTCCGCCGGAGAAAGCCCAAGATGGACATCCCCCAGAGGAATCGACAACAAGTCTCCGGCAGCCGTCCTCGCGTACACAGCTACTGCCTCAACGCCGTCATACACGAGCGCGTGCAGTGCCGTCAAGAGAGTATTGGGGTCCACGAAGAACCCCGTTCCAGCGACAGCGAGTGATACGCCGTTGACGACAAATTGGGCGGTCACTTGCACGATCGCCGTAGAAACATTTGCACTCGCAATCGAGGTCATGATGCACCCCCTTCTGTGCCCATCCCGGAGCGCGGCATCGGATTTCTTGTGCTAGCCACGGGATGTGGCTGGCGTTCCCCCTAATGCTCGGGACCGAGATGGATCGAGACGGTCCTGCGTAAGAGCGCCGTCAGAACGCGTACTTAAGCGACAGGCTCCAGCTGTTGGCTCTTGCGGCGCCGCTCGTTCCCGTACCCCAAACGTCGTCGCTGCTTGCCCTGCCGTAGTCCTCGTACTCAAGGCGCGCGGCGAGATTGCTGGTGAAGGAATATTGGGCGCCGATTCCCGCGAGAAGCTGCGACCTGTTGTCTGAACTACCCGAAACGCAATTCCCGGCGACGCAGGTGGTGCCGCTCGCAGTGTGATTCCGGACCACGCCGAGTTTGCCCAGGAGGGAAAAGCCGTTGCCCAAAGGCAACGTCCCCGTAGCGGCCACATACCAGTTGTCCGCTTTAGCGGGCGTGGTCGCAGACAGGCCGGCGACAGTTATCTTTCCCGAATACTTGTTCCCCAAGTCGTTGTAGCCCATCTCAATACCCCAGTTCGGCGTGAACTGGTAACCACCGTAGAGCTTGTAACTCGTGTCGCTCGTCTTGCCGGCGGAGGCCGTTACGGGAACACCCGAGATCGTCGTACTCAAGCTGGGAATTGAAACATGCGCCTGGCCGATGCCGCCGCCGACGTAGAACTGGGCGTGAGCGCCGGAAGTGATCAGTCCTCCAACGAGGATAGACGCCATGCTGAAAGACAACCGCCGAATGAGCCTCATGAGACCTCACTATGTGGGTTAGACGTTCCGTTTCGAAATGCCCGTAGGCCGCTGCGAGGGGCGACGATGGCAAGCCAAAGCCTCCCCAGGCCGGGAATAATATCCTATTTTGGGATAATCCTGAAAGGGGTTTAAAAAGGGCAACTAGCCGCCGTTAGTTGCATTCTTGAAAACCACCTACCTCAGGCAGTACGAACTATTCCTCGCGCGGCTCAAGACAGTGCGCAAGGAGGCCGGAATCACGCAGCAGGAGCTGGCGAAACGGCTTGGAAAACCGCAGTCCTTCGTCTCGAAGTACGAGAATGGAGAGCGCCGGCTCGATGTCGTAGAGTTCCTCTACGTAGCCAAAGCGCTAGGCGTCAGCGGACGCGGCTTACTCGATCAGTTGGCTAACGCCATGGGAGCCCCAGCGGGCGCTAGGCGGAATAAGGGAATTTAGCGGGTTTGTTTCTCGCTGTTCCTGCATGTCGCTTAAGTTGGACTGCTGTAGGCCCTACCCTATAGGTAGCCTCACGAGCCATGAAGGTTGGCATAAGCGTGCTCCTGAATTCCTGGACACGTCACCGCGCCTCGACGGGTTCCTGGATTCTGGATTAGCGTCCACTTGAAAATAAGCGAACACCTATGTGCACCCGCTACTCTCGAATCCTGCCCAACAACCCCTGGTTCCGGAAGACGGTGCCTACTGGACGCCAATTATCTGATGGGCCACGAAGAGGAACTCGATTGGGTTCCGCTCAGCCTCAAGCTGCTTCTCGTAGGAAGGATCTGGCATGAGCGAAACGTTCAGCCCGGATACAGCTGGTTTCTCTCGTGCGTCTCAATAAAAGGAATCCTCTTGCGTCTTGTTTTCAGGCAGCACCTAGATAATAAGGGTCTACGGCCGACCCCATTCCCGACTCCAAAGATTCTGCCTTGGATTCTCCAAGATTTTCAGAATACATATGATAGCTACTAGGTAAGTAACGACAAGCTCTCCTATTAGACCTCCCTCCACATAAGGAGAGGTAGCGTTTGGCCCTGATAGCATAACAAAGTACACGAGGACTACCGAAGCCGATACTGTGTGAACCAGCGCCAAGATTGCGAGAACCCACACGAAAACCTTAGCGCTCGCAACATGCTCCACTTCGTGAATAAGGTCCCTTGCTTGGCCAACTGTTCTTTCCCTCGCGCTATGGAACTTTTGGGCCACCGTGTTCAAGACGCTATTCTTGACGGAATTCATTGCGAGAACGAAGGCCCAAATGGTCACCGTTGACGTTACTACGGCTATTTGGTTGAGTAGTTGCATTTCCTAATACTAAGTACGCCGTCAGGGCTTTCTCCACACCTTCATAATGACGTAGGAGAAAAGAATGGCGAAGAGCGCCGCACTGTTTGTTAGCCAGCTATTTTTGAAAACAAATGTCCCAAGGACACCCAAGACGAGTGCACCAATAGATCCGCCGATAACAGCAACTAACACGACATCAAAAGTATATCTCCGAACGTCATCCCTCAATGAAATGTAAATCGGGGCGAAGAAAGAAAGCATTATCGCGTACATAGTTGTCCAGAATGAGATCAGATCAAACTGCCAGAATCCGAGTAAGATCGCTGTCGCGCCAAAGACGATGATCCAAAATCGCGACAAATGAACAAAACGGTATGAGTCTTCGTCATTGAGTTTGTCTATTCTTGACGCGAGATCAGGAACGACAAATGTCCCGTATATGTCATACATAAAGGTTTGTGTCATCGCGACAAGAAATGTGTCGATGGTGGAAAGTATGGCTGCTACGAACCCGGCCAATAACAGACCTCTTAGCAAGACACCGAAACGCCCGAACTCATCGATAGCAGAGACAAACGCTGAAACGGCTAGGTTCGGGTTGTTGGTGAGCCCTAAGCCAACAGCTGCCACTCCAACAGAGAACCATGCGACGAAAAAAAGAAGAAAAGGAACGACTGCGTCCCTAAATGTCTTCCTCTTAAGAAGATCGACTATTTGCTCCTCTGAGTAAGCATCACCATTAGCTGTCTTAGTCTGTGACAATGCGATGCATCGCTGCCACATGTCCATTACGCAAAATTGATATAAGAGTAGCAAGGGACAAAGAGAGAAGAAAAGGCCATACGGATCAGGGCTAAGCACAATCGTAGGAAACGAAAAATAGTCCACCGGAAATGTCACCGCGGGCGCCGTAAGAAGCATATAAGTCGAAACGAAGAAGCAAATCAATGCGGCGCCTGCCATCAAACGGTATTGGATCGCGTCAGTGATTACAACGCCGCGATAGCCTGAAAAATATGTATACGTCAGACCAATCAGCGCAAGAACAAGGGCTATCGCTAAGGGATCAATTCCGCCAAGTGCAGGGGCTAACAAGTCCGACCCGACTTTAACCTCTACTGCAATTGACGCCCAATAAAGCAGCATTGTCACCAACGAGGTGAACGATCGTAGCTTTCGCTTCTGTTGCGCATCCGTACCGTAAGTCTCTGCGATGTATTCATGGATGGTATTGCCACGCCTAAAGAAGGGAAGAAGTATTGGAACCTGGCGACTAAACCAATACATCCCTGCGAACCAAGCGAGTGTTGTGGCGATCATTCCTGATACGCCGTAAGAAAAAGCAAGAATCGCCGAGAAGATTATCGAGCTAAAGAGCCCAATATTTGTGCTTACAAAAGTTGGTACGAATTCTCCACTCGGCATGCTTCGCTGATAAAGAAAAAAATTGCGTGGCGTGTCGTTCCTCTTATAACTGCTAAATCCGATAACTAAGAATACTGCGAGTGGACCGCCGATCAGCGCGTACAGAATCATTGAGGGCAAATACATCCATCCGAGTATCACGCCTGCAATAGCAAACGCGCCAATAGCAAATATGATTTTTCGCGATAATGGCATGGTGTTTGGGATACCGAACACTCCAATCAATTAATACATGAAAACCTCTTGTAAGCAAGAGCTAATCGTTCAACGCCGACACACAGGCCGAAAATCTTGTTCTCATAGTCGCGTGGATTGGTTACGAACTTGTAGTTACACAGTTGCGCTTTCTTATTGAGATTTCGCCCGACAAATCCGAAAACACCAATCTCCCACGAAATGTCCCCATCGACAATAAAGAACTCACCCTTCTTGGTTCGCCCCTTCTTTGTTGACTTCGCATCAAAGAAAGACTCCCCTTCCGGATAGTTCGTCACCATCACGATACTAGGTTCATGTTCTCGACGATCAGAGTTTTTCCATTGTTCAAATCGTGCGTGATCGACCTGCAATATTGGCAATTTCGACAAACGCGGAAGTTTAAGTTCGCTCTCAAGAAATCGTAGCCATCTGAGCAGATGAACACTAGATTGCCGATCCTGTGCTAAGGGGTTTCGGATATACGTATCGAGAACCATGAATTCTTCTTTGTGAATAAGAGATGAGGGACTCTCTTTGCGAAAGAACGTCGCAAAAGTGAAGAGCCGGTTTGGGAGGGTAAATGAATCCCATATCTCTGGTTCAGTGTTTGTTCGGAGGAAATGACCGGTAGATGTTCTGATGGCTCCAGCCCCCCTTATAAAGTAATCAACCTCGTTTGGAAGAATGGTTTCAACATAGCCTTTCGCAGTAAGATACTTTCGCAATGAAAAGACCAATCGGTCTCTCAATGCATAGTCGATAGGCCCAACGTCTTGAGCGTCTCGCTGAGTCATGCATGCTTGTTTCTTAGCCATTGTCCTCGTGCGATAGAGATAGATGCTGCACCGCTTTCTTGTCCAGGGCCAGAGCGTCTCGTACCCTGTTGGGCGGCAGGTATTCGCAATCATAATCAGATATGGTTGTTTGTCAAATTACTTCATTAAACACTGACGCGGTTCAGGGGGAGGGCCGCATCTGTGGAGGTCCCACAGACGCAATTCACTCTGAGCCCGAAGCAGGCCACGCGGCAAGTAGCCAACAATCAGAGAAAGAGCCCACCATGCGGTGGGCAGCAGAGCGGCAGACGGCGTTATATCAACCCTCGCTCCGCAAAGCTCAAGCACGCGTTCCCCGCGACCACGAAGTGATCAAGGACCTGGATATCGACGAGGGCTAGCGCCTGTTTGAGGGTCCGGGTCAGGAGCTCATCCGCGCTGCTCGGCTCGGCGACCCCGGAAGGATGGTTGTGGGCGAAGATAACCGCCGCCGCGTTATGCCGCAGAGCACGCTTCACTACCTCTCTCGGGTACACCGATGTTTGCGTGAGAGTCCCGCGAAAGAGTTCTTCGGCTTCGATGACGCGATGCTGCGCGTCAAGATGGAGGACGACGAACACTTCGTGCCCCTTACCGGCAAAGACGAGGCGCAGGTAATCTCGGACTGCGAGGGGGCTTGATAGCGCGGAGCTGCGCTTCAGCTCTTCTCTAAGCGCTCGCCTCAACAGCTCTCGTGCTGCGGCGATGCGAAGATGCTCGTCGCTTCCTTCGGCTGCCGAGAGAAAAATCGCGGCGAGACTTCCCTGATAGAGTTTCTCCGCCGTCTTCGGCCCTACAAGGAGGGCCAGTAATTCCAGATCTGAACGATTGAGATAGTGCATGTCGGATTCCTTTCATGAAGAACGATCCGACACTCATAATTTCGCACGCCGGCCGGTTTGCCACGACGTGATAAGTTGCCTATAAGGCACAAAACGCCCTCGTGCACTCCCCAAAGCGGGTTCGTATGCTGAGCCCATGCAAAGCAATCCAGACGTTTCCTACTTCGGCGTTACCAACGGCCGACTGCCGCACCGGACTTTCGGCATCAGACAGGCCGACCGGCTCTTTCACATGTACGCGATCGGCAAGACCGGGACAGGGAAAACGACGTTTCTGGAGACACTCGCGCTTCAAGACATCCTGCACGGGCGCGGCGTGGCCGTGATCGATCCGCACGGTGATCTTGCCGAACGCCTCGTCGCGCAGGTTCCGAAATGGCGTAAAAGAGACCTCGTGTACTTGAATGCTCCCGACCCGTCGCAGCCGTATGGATATAACCCGCTGCGGAGAGTGCAGGCAGACAGGATTCCGCTCGCGGCCTCCGGACTCATGGAGGCGTTCAAGAAGCTCTGGGGTGAGGTATGGGGAGTGAGGATGGAGCACGTCCTTCGGAATGCGCTCTATGCGCTCATCGAATACGGAAACGCGACGCTGCCGGACGTCCTGCGCATGCTTACCGACCTGTCATTCCGCAAGGAGGTCCTCGATCGCGTGAAGAACGACCAGGTCAATCTATTCTGGGCAGACGAGTTCAAGAAGTACAACGGGCGGTATCGTCAGGAGTCGATCGCCCCAATCCAGAACAAAGTCGGCGCTTTTCTCGCCGACCCCAAGCTTTACCGTATGTTCACCAGTCCACCGGTCGATCTCCACTTTCGTCAGATCATGGACGAGAGGAAGATCTTGATCGTGAACCTCGCCAAGGGTCGTCTCGGCGAGGACAGCGCCAATCTCCTGGGAGCGCTCCTGGTCACGACTCTCGGCCTTGCTGCTTTCAGTCGAGCGGATCTCGAGGAATCGCGCCGGCCGGACTTCCACGTTTTCATCGACGAGTTCCAGAGCTTCACTACGCTTTCCGTCGCAAACATGGTCTCGGAACTCCGCAAGTTCCACGTCGGCCTGATTCTGGCACACCAGCATCTCTATCAACTGGAACCCGAAGTCAGGCACGCCGTCCTTGGCAATGTCGGAACCATCGTATCCTTCCGGCTCGGTCCCGAGGACGCCCAGATCATCGCCCGCGAGTTCGAGCCCGCGTTCGCCCGGGAAGATCTGGCCAACCTCCCCAACAGGAGCATCTACGTCAAGCTCATGATCGACGGCTCGCCCTCGAAACCCTTCAGTGCGAACAGCCTGCACTCCCGTAATCTTGAGAATCGGCAGATCGTGGGCGCATAATTCCCCGGATGTCCACAACAACCCACAGGGAGGAGATACATGAAGCTGCTTCTCAGGCGGGACCAGAAATCCGGACTCATGGGTGGAATGAAATTCATGCTCGATGTGCGTGCAGAGCTATCCGACGACGAGAAATCCAACATCAAGAAGTACAAGCTCGGCGACACGATGCTCTATGAGCGCGCCAAGATGACCGAACCCGGGAGTGGCCTTATCGGTGTTGGCTGGCGGCTCGCGTTCAAGATGACGAACCTCACGGTCACAGTCGACGATCTCTCGAAAGGAAAGCAGATCGAATGCAAGGACATCGTCGAGATGCTCGCGGTCGAAGAACAAATCAAGGAGGCGGCGAGCACCTTCAAGAGCGTGCTCAAAGCCGCGTCCTCTTTCGGCGGCGAGGAGGTCATCGAGCTTCAGTAGGTGTCTTCCAACTGGAAGAACTGGTTCCTCGGGTCGGCTCGCAACCGCGAGCTGGAGGATACCCGCGCCCTTTTCGAAGAGGCGAAGGCCGCTCTCGCTGACTCGCCGTTCGCGATCGACGAGGCAGTCAACGAGTTCATCATCGATCTCATCTTCGAGGCCTGCGAGCGGCGAGGCATAACCCCGTCGACCCCTCTCGGCGAGGCCCTCTTCTCCGCAATCAGGGATCTCCTGTACCTCGATGGAATCGCCGTCAGGGTACTGAGGGAACCGAATCTTGCGGCCGTGACCCTCGAGGAGGGGGTTGAACTCCGGGCACTGCTGAACCGGACTGTCCGGTTCCAGGCCGACATGGAGCGGCTCCTCCCCATCTGGCGCGAGAAGCTTGTCTGGGTCTTCTCCGGAATGCTCGAATACTTCCCGATGTCGGCATTCACAGATATAGATGAAAAGGGCGTGGCTGCCGACGATTCGGTGGTCCTGCCCGAAGCGAAGGCCTACGATCTCTGCGACAACATGCCGGAGGCGGTCGAGCGGCTCATTCTCACTTTCTTCGATCAGGATGTCGTGAACGCGCGCCTTTTCGAAGCTCTGCGCGACCGCCTCAATGACAATGCATACATCGCCTCAGGCATCCCGCCGGAGAAGAGGCGCGAGTCGGAAGGGAAGCTCACCCTGCCGACCAGGAATTCCCGGAAGTCTCCGGGATACCTTGTCCAGGTGTACCTGCAGGGGACGCCGTTTTATTCCTTCTTCCACAGTCCGCTGCCGTTCGCCATTCCCTTCCCGGCCCGCTTCGAGCACACCCACATCGTGGGCGGGACGGGACACGGCAAGACCCAGCTCATACAGTTCCTCATCAATCATGACCTGGTGCGGGCGAAGGAGGACGGCCGGTCGGTCGTGGTGATTGACAGCCAAGGCGACCTCATCCGGACGATCTCCCGGCTCGGATATTTCAGCCCCTCTGTGGAGGAAAGTCTCGCCGATCGGTTCGTGCTCGTTGACCCGAACGATGTCGAGCACCCGGTGTGCCTGAACATGTTCGACTTCAACCGGGACCGCCTGAGCGGCTATGCGCCGGTCGACCGGGAGAAGATACTGAATGCCACGGTAGAGCTCTACGAGTATTTCTTCGGCGCGCTTCTCGGGGCGGAACTGACGCAGCGACAGGGCCTCATCTTCCGGTACCTGGCCAGGCTTCTGATCGAGATACCGGACGCGACCATCCATACCCTCCGGGAACTCATGGAGGACGGCGACAAGTTTCGGCCCTACATGGAGCGGCTCTCGGGTACGGCCCGGAGCTTTTTCGCCACACGGTTCTTAGACCGGCAGTTCAACGAGACGAAAAAGCAGATCCTGACCAGGCTCTGGGGCGTCATGAGCAACGCCTCCTTGGAGCGGATGTTCTCGCATACGAGGAACAAGGTCGATATCTTCGAGCTACTGAACGAAGGCAAGATCATCCTTATCAACACCGCCAAGGATCTCCTCGGCCAGGAGGGAGCAGCAATTTTTGGCCGATTCTTCATCGCACTCATCGCCCAGGCGGCCGTGCAGCGCGCGGCCTTGCCTCCCTACGAGCGCAGGCCCAGCTTCATCTACATCGACGAGGCCCAGGACTACTTCGACGAGAACATCTCGAATCTCCTCAACCAGGCCAGAAAATATCGGCTGGGTCTCATCTTTGCCCACCAAAACCTTGACCAGTTGGGAGCGGAGCTCAGATCAAGCGTTCTCGCGAGCACTTCCATCAAGTTTGCCGGCGGCGTGAGCGCGAAGGACGCCAATACGCTCGACTCCGAATTCCGGTGCCCGGCCGAGTTCCTGCTCTCCCAGAAGAAACAGCGCGATTACACGGAGTTCGCCTGCCACGTGCGGAATTTCACGTCGACGGCACTCTCGGTGCGCATTCCGCTGGGATATGTCGAGTCATTGCCGATACTTGATCTCTCGGAGTACAGGCTTCTCCTGGAGAAAAACCGGGAACAGTACAGCGCGCCGCCGATGGAAATTCCGAGCGTCCAGTTCCCGCCCGCCCCGGGACCGATACCGGCGTCTGCACCTCGACAGCTGGCCCCGGAGTCGAGGCGCGAAACGGCTACTACAGAACCGGTGAAAACTCAGCAGGAATCCAGACCGGAGGCTTCAGCCGTTGAGGCCGAAACGACGGAACCGGCGCCATCGACCGCTGCCGCGAGAACTGAGCCAAGGAAGAGAGCGCCCTCTATCCCGAAGCAAGTCGTACAGCCGGGCCGCGGCGGCCGGCAGCACAAATACCTGCAGCATCTCCTGAAGCAGCTCGGAGAAGAGCGCGGATTCCGCGCATCGATCGAAGAATCGATTCTGGAGGGCGCTGGGCGAGTCGATGTATCGTTCGCCCGCGGCAACAGCCGGATCGCGTTCGAAATATCAGTAACGACGAATCGGGACCAGGAACTCGGAAATGTCGAGAAGTGCCTGGCTGCCGGCTACAGCGAGGTAGTTCTCGTCGGGGGCAACGAGAGGCATGTCAAAGCTCTCGCCAAATTCATCGGGGAAAATCTGGATGAAGGAGAACAAGGCAAGGTCCGGTATGTGACGCCGGACGGAATTGCCGAGTATTTCGCTTCTTTGGGAGCGCCGCCGGAGCCCATGGAGCAGGTGGTGAGGGGGTATAAGGTGCGGACGGTGCAGCAGGCGCTGGACCCGAATGAAGCTGGCGAACGTAGACGGGCAATAGCGGAAGTGATTGCGCGGTCACTCAGAAGATCGTCCAATTAGTGAAGCACAGATGCGGGAGGATTGGATAAGAGCCGGTCCAATCTTGTGAAGAACTGCAGGCACACTGGGGAGGTCAATATGGCCAATCAATTGCCTAAGCATGCAAGAGCCTCCCAGAGAGGCAGTCAAAGCGAACTACAAGTGTGCGCGACCTGGCGACAGTGAGGGCCTAGAACGCCCCCGCAACGGGGATAGATCGGCAGAGTTCGGTTCATGAGATCGGGAGAGAGAGCATATGATCAAGGGATCCTGGATGTCTGAAGTCATTGCTTGGCTTGATCTTCTCTTTCCGGATCTACTCGACCGCATCATCGGAATCGGCGGAGCAGTCTTTACGCTGCTGGTCGCGTTCCATCGCCGCCTACTTCACTGGTATCGCGTGGATGTTCTGCTCAGGCGGCGCCTGTTACTGCTGGACGAAGTTGGCAAGGTGCTCTACAAATCAGAACGTTCATACCTCATCGGGCTGATCGACTTTATGCGGCGTCGCCGGTGGGACCCGAAGCGGTTCGTCCGTCCAGACGCTCAAGTCAAAGAGCGAGAACTCGAGATAGTGCGACCCATTATGCACGTCTTGCCATTGCCTGAGGGCAGGGCGACCGACAAGGAGCTTGACCTCCTCGAGCGTACTGAGCGACTTCAGACACGCCGCACGAAGGACTTGTTCGCTGAGGTCGAAAGGCTCCGGCAGGTAGTCCTTTTGGGCGATCCTGGTTCAGGAAAGACCACCTGCTTGATGCAGCTTGGCATGCAAGCAGCAGCCAATGGGTTGACCACAGAAATCTATCCGCTAATTCCTGTCTTCCTGCCGCTCAACGAGTACACAGCAATGGACCCTGAACGACCAGGACAGCCACAACCCGTGCTGGCATTCGCGCAGGAGCAACTAAGGGAGCAAACGAAGGATGGTGGTCCAGCGGGCATCCCCCAGCGTCTGGACACGTTGCTCCGGGACGGCAGAGTTCTACTGCTCTTGGATGCACTTGACGAAATGCCCAGAGATGACTACTACGATAGATTTAGAGCGCTCTCACGCTTTGTCCAGGCGTACCCCGGGAACCGCTTTGTCTTCTCGTGCCGCCTTCTTGATTACGTAGACGATCCGGCCTTTCCGGTCCAGCAGATCGTACTTTCGTCGTTCACGGACCGGCAGATTCGAACGTTTTTCCGTCGCTACCTTGGGAAGCAGGGTGCCGATGCGTACAGGCACCTTGCGGTTGAGGGATGGAAGCTGGGATCCCAAGCACACACTCCGTTCTTCCTGAGCTTGCTCGTTGCATGCGTCGAATCGCACGTCAGCCCTGGTTCGAGTTGGGATCAGCTCATCAGGAACTACGTGGATGTAGTTCTGGAGCGGGAGCGTGCCAGAGGCCAATACGCCGCGTCCACTTGGAGCAATCTACTGCACACGACCCTGGAGTGGCTCAAAGTGCTCGCCTTCGAAGTCGCCACGTCGAGAGCTACGGGCACCAAGGCCGACGAAGCGCTCGTTAGCCAAACACTCGCTGAGTGTGGGGCAACCAAGACCAGCAAAGACATTGCCAGGAGGGCTGGGCTTCTCCGCGAATTGGGTGATTCTGGGGATATTCGCTTCGAACACCACAGGCTTCAAGAGTACTTCGCGGCTCTGAAACTCGCCGAACTGGCAACGAAGGGCCAGATCTCTTGGGAGCAGTATTTCGACGACATCTGGTGGCAGGAGGTTATGGTTCTTGCGGCGGGCGTGATGAGCGAGCCCGACCGTCTTCTCGATTCGGTGCTCGGATCGGTTGGTCAGAGTCCAGTCTCGTCCTTCACGGCGACTCGGCGGGACTTTGGTCGCCTCATGCTGGCGGTCCGCTGTTTCAGGCCAGCAAAGCACAAGTTGTCGCTTTACATGCAGCGGGTGCTGACCGGACATGTCGTCCAAGTGCTTCGACGCGGCAACATCCTCCAAAGGGTACGTGGCCTCAGAATCTCTCCCCAATTTGAAGATCCCGCCGTCATGGAAGAGGTGCAACGAGCGCTTGGAGACCGCAATAGATGGATCCGGGAGACGGCGCTCACGGCGCTGAGCGAAGGAACTCTTAGAACAAAGGACGTATTTGCGCACCTGTCTCAACAAATGATGCAGATGACCGGCGGCGAGCAACTACTCATGGACGGTGTCAGAATGCTGCCGACCGTGCTCCGACAGCGCCGTACGCGGTGGCTGGCGCCGCTGTTTGTCATCGTCGCTGTAGCAGGTGCCTTGCGCGCCACGAGCGTATACATGGTAAGCGCGGGCGTCACCTTGTGGCTGACTGCCCACGGGTATATCTCCCTGCGCACCGCTGCGTACTACTTGCTGCTCCCGGTTCTCTCGTATGCCGGGGTAAAGATCTTGATGAGACGAGCAGGAGTGAGTACGCGCTGGAGAGTGGGCGATTCTTTCAACCGCTGGGCTGCGTTCATGGTCACGCTGTTCCTGGTCTTCGAGCTTATACCGAGAGCCATTACCGCGGCCGGTGCCGAAAAGGGAGATACTACCAGTGCGGTCTTGAATGTGGTTCTCTCGTTAGGATGGGTCTACCTTCTTGTCCGATACGGATTGCCTGGCTTCGCTGAGGTATTTCGTGCTGGTAGTGAGATCCACTCAGGTAGTAAGCGATTATCAGAGATCGTACAGGCGCCCCTTGGCGGCACATTGGCAGATCGAATACTTCAAGCAAACACGCTAATAACTGCGGCGCGGTGGGAGCGAGATCCAATTGTAAGAGCCACAATGATTGGGCACATTTCAACACTTACTCCGCTCTCCGAGGGGATTCTGGAGCGGCTTGAAGACTACATTGGACAGGAGCTCGATGGCGCAGTGCGCACTAAGGCCTGGCAGACGTACGAGCAGATTGAGTTGTCAATTGAGCGGCAGGCAGTGAGGAAGAAAGACTGACGGCCGCGCCATGAAAAGAGAGGGGAAGAGGAGGCGCCCATTAGCAGGCAGTTGTCAAGTATGCTGTGGAGACACCTCGTCCCACATGGCATCGGCGCGGAGTGAGGCTGCACCAATTTAAGGTCCGTTCAGAAGCAGAAATTTCCGACTCGGTGAGGCTACACCCGTTTCAGTACCGCACGGAGTTGGAAATTTCCGGCTTCTTTGAACCCGCCGGTGCGGGCTCGAGCCCGCATTGGCGGGCGAATTTAGCAGGGGAAATGTTGCCTTCGCCCGGCGGTAGACCATCCTGACCTGTTCTCCGAGAACGACAAGGATAGAATCCTGCCTCTCTGTCCGTGTATCCATCTCCAGGGATTCGTCCATGCCGAATGTCGCTCAAGTCCTGAAGCAAGAAATCGCCCGCCTCGCCAGAAAGGAAGTCAAGGCACAACTTAAAAGTGTCTCGCCGCAGGCTATACCGAGGTTGTCCTGGTCGGGAGCAACGACCGCCACCTTAGGTCGCTTGCGAAATTCATTGAAGAGAATCTGGACGAGGGAGAACAAGGTAAGGTCCGGTATGCGACGCCGGATGGATTTGCCGAGTATTTCGAATCGCTGGGGGAACTGCCGGAGCCGACGGAGCAACTAGTACGAGGGTACAAAGTGCGTACGGTGCAACAAGCGGTAGACCCGAATGAAGCGGGCGCCCGCAGGCAGGCAATAGCGGAAGTAATTGCGAGGTCTCTCAAGAAATCGAAAGATCATTAGAAGAGCAATGCGACCGCTTCAAGTCTATCTGGGTATCTTTCGCTTCGACGCACGTCAATATTACCCGACTGCGAGAACGTCCTGCTTGCACAATAGCCTTACTGACTAATTACAGTTCAACGAAGCGATGAGAATCGCGGTCCATTTGTCGAGTGGAATCCGCGTCAATCCTCTACTTCTGAGTGGGCCGGAAGAAACGAGGGAGTCTTTCACCTACACACGCCCGGTACCGGACATCGCTTGACAGCCTGCCGCGTGGACACGTGAGTAAATTCCGGTGTAACGCGGACTTCTTGCCTTTTGCCATCCTTCGAAGTAAATTGCCCAGTAATTAGCCACCAATGCTGCGGGCCCCGGCGCTGATCTTGCGGCGATCGTGGCTTTCGCAATGAACAGAAGTGCGATTACGCGCACCGGGACGCCGTTCGATCCATTACCGGGCACACATCGGCTGAGCGGCGCCTTGCGACGCCGGAATTGACCTTCCCATCGCTTCGCGCCGCACCGCCCGAACATCCGCATATACATGAAACGGCAAGATCCCGCGTTACTAGATTGTCGTGGCCGTCGCGTCACAAAGGCAGTGCTACTTGCGGCTGGGGCCGGCCGGAGGCTCCTCCCTGCAACACGTCTGACACCCAAGCCACTTCTGCAAGTAAGTGGCAGGCATGTCATTGACTTTGCACTCAAGTCCTGCCTCGAAGCTGGCGTTACGCAAGTATTCCTCGTAGTCGGAGCGTTCGGTGATGCGGTCGCCGCCCACGTTCGCGACCGGGTCCGGGACGTAGTACAGCTATCCGTCTGTTGGCAGCAGAGATTGGATGGTACGGCTAGTGCCCTGCTTGCAGCCAAGTCGTCGCCCGACTTTGATCCCTCGACACCTGCCATTGTGATGGCTACTGATTATGTAATCAGCAGCGACTACGTGAGTTCATTGGCCAGCTTTCACTGTGCAGGAATCCAAGATGCCAGTATTGGCCTGTACTGGAATGCTCCGGATAAGGTAGTGGAGAGCAGTCTGGTCACTGTCGACAGTCAAGGCCGCCTAATCAATCTCGTAGAGAAGCCGAGCGTACTACCAAGTGTCGCTTCTCTCAGCGCCGCACTAGTTTACATAATCCAACCGAGACTGTTAGACAAGCTCTGCTCTGTCCAACCAAGCCCACGAGGCGAGCGAGAACTTCCTGTAGCACTCCAATCAATCATCGCCGACGGATTTGAAGTGCGGGGATTGATCCAGCGTAATCCGACGATTTGGGAGTCGGAACTCAGGCAACTACTTCGAAGAGATGCGTAGGTGTCGTCACCCGCCGGCTTTAGGCATCTTTCCATGCGACCGACGGGGATACCCCAAAATCATAGGAGAATTCTTGCACAGTCGAGAATCGTAGGCTGCCGGGAGCGAGCGGATCAATGATTACTGCATTTATCCAACAACCATACTTTTGGCCGTGGCTTGGGTACTTGGCAAAGATCCGCGAATCAGACATTGTCATTTTGCTTGACGACGCAGACTATCGCCGGGACCATCTAGCTAGGACCCGTGTACTTTCCTCGGCGGGCATCCCGATCTATCTATCGGTCCCGATCGGAGCAAGCAGGGGAACGCCACTGAATACAATGGAACTACCACGCAATCGCGGCTTTGCAGAGAAATTTCGTTCGACCATCTCGGTTTCCTACGGACGAGCGAATAACTTTCGACGGGAAATTGGATTCATTAACGAACTACTCGATATTCTGGAAGACGATCAAGGAGCCCAGACCCTTGCACAAAGCAACGTGCTTTCGCTCCGCGCCATTGCATCCAAGGCAGGGCTAGGTAGGCGTGAGTTCGTCCTTGCAAGTAAACTATCTGGAATTGCCGAGCGCACTTGCCGAACTATAGCGTTGTGCCGAAGTGTCGGCGCCAACACACTCGTGGTAGGCGATGGAGGCATGCTGCACGCCCACCGTCTTGAGGACATTCGAAATGCCGGTATAGATGTAGTTCAAGTGCCCTACTTCTCAAATCACCCAAGATATGAACAAATCCAACGACGCCGGTTGGGCTATGACTTCATAGCAGGACTGTCAACGATCGATGCCCTCCTAAACGTTGGCGAAAGCGGCGTACGAAAACTGATCGGAGAAGTGCAGTCAGCAAGACTATAAGGAAACATGCTAACACGGCCAAAAGCTATGCCTCCAAGAGTAATCCTCTACTCCGACGCACATCCGCTTTGCAACCTATTCACAAGCAACTCGATCATGCCGGCAAAGTCGTTACTGGCTGAGAACCGATGGTCGGCACCCTGAATGATATGAAGTTCAACCAGATCACGGTTTCGATCAGCAAATCTCTTTGTGAATTCAATCGGAGAGACCTCGTCAAACTCGCCCTGTACAATAAAAACGGGCACCGGATGCGACCTTAGTATTTTTTCCATGTCGTATCGCGCACTGTCCGTATAGTAATCATAATTTAGGCGAATCCGACGCTTCGACCCTTGAATCTCGATAGAACCCACTCGTCGCCAATCGTCCATTTCTTTAGAACTTCGTTTCTTGCTCTGAATACCGGCGATATCGATCATTGGGGACCGGAGAATTACATCAACTGGGCGAAGAAGTTCTACGCTAGCTAACGCAACCGCACCGCCAAAACTTGACCCAAGGACGCAAACTGCCGTTGGCGCCATTGGGTAGCGCTCTCGGAATGCGTGATATATAGCTGCAACATCCTCAAGGCCGGAAGTTATGGTCGTCTCACCGGCGTTGCCGGGGCTCTCTCCATGCCCCATGAAATCGAGCGTTAGCGCTACAAAGCGTTCGCCGCCGAGGGCATGCAAGATCGCAGTATTGGCGGAATTCTCCGAAGAGCTGCCGAACCCGTGAAGGAGGACGACCAAGCGCCTACCGATCGACGGATCGCCAAATACCTTACCCTTAATAACGCGCCCCGACGCAGTATTGCCAGTTATTTCAGACAATGATCTGAGCACAATCAATCCCCTCTATTGGGTCTAATGGGTCTCGGTTTGGATTGCCTTCATCCGGGCATCCAGCCAAAGAAGCGCCTTGGCGAAATCCTGCTCTACGCGAGAGTGGTGGAGACTAACTGCACTTACTAGGGCTATGAATGTCGTAGCCACCCATATTGCGACAAACGCTTTTCCCAATCGAAACATCGAAGTTGACGGTTTCTCAATTGTCGGCTCAGGAAGCTTGGGGGCACCGACCAGTGATCCGAAATAGCTCGTGAGGGCTTCGTTCGACCGAACAATCGATCTCGCGTCCTCGCGCCATTTTTCAGCTAAGAACTTGCTGTACTTCATCATCCTTATCCAAGCCATATTTAATCGATAGCCAAACAGCCCTGACGCAACAATGAGCAGCGGGTCTATCTTCTCGAAAGTTGCGGCGATAAATCCAAAAAGACCCGAATTGACTGCTAAGAATACGGTGCACCTCTGCCAGTAGATCTGGGACTCTACCGCTGCATAGTTGAGAAGCGATTGGATGGCAAGCAATTTATCTCCGAGCGATGTGCTTGCAGATACGCTAACCGGGTGGGCATCCGCGCACGCAGTTCGTTTAACCTCAACCGCAGATTGTTGGTAGCCATACTGGCTGACCTCTTCGGCCGAAGTCGATAACTGAGCATCTGGTGTGTGGTTCCTATCTTGAACCACTTGCCCACTAAGATGCATCATACGAAGTCGGACTAGGAGGTCTCTTGTGACCGGTCCGAGATCAGCCAGGGCATCGATATCACGATGGATGTCTACGACCGTTGCACGACCTTCGTGGCATGTAAAGGGCGTCCCTTTCCGGAGGGTGTAGGTATAGAAGTAGTGCGCGATTATTGCTTGACGCTCTTCATCAAACCTCTCCAGAAATGCCAGAAAGTTCAACTCGTGTGGCTGTGCGATTACTCCAATCTCTTCGCAAAGCTCCCGAATCGCAGTGTTGGTCACGGATTCTCCCGGGTCACTCAGTCCGCCAAAAGTGCCAATCTTGCCTGGATTGGATATACGGGGATCTGCGTCCCTCTTTTGCAGCAAGACTAGTCCGTGGCCAAGTAGGACGATGCAGCCGCCGTACTCTAGCCTTCTCCTTGGTTCGCGCGTCTGAGAAAACGACAGTCCCTGAGGTCTAGTTGCGCGCCGTTTCAAACCTCTACGTCGATTGGCCAGGACCTCTTCGTCACGCGGTATTAGTTTGTTAATCCGGGACATCTCACCTACTTTCAAAAGAGAGGGCATAAAGAAGATTTTCGCTTACTCCGGACTCTACCTTCTGATACCCCGCGGCTAGAAGAATCCGCTTCATCCGGTAATTTCTAGGCCCCGTCTGAGCCGTTATACCGATATAGCCTTGTTCGGCAGCGAGTTGGTGCGTGTACTCGAGGAGAGTTCGCGCGATCCCACGTCCCCTCCAGTCTTGGCCAACGACCAACCTGTGGGCGTGTGCGTATCGCTCAAACTTCCACCGTCCGGACACGATTCGATACCCCAGCGGCTCACCCTCCGACAACATAACAGCTGACAGGAGGTCTTTGTCGGGAAGTGGGACCGCGTAGTTGTCCCGCACCCAGGGCTCAAGTAGCCCCTCACGCACGTATGGGGCATCCAGCGCAATCAGCTTTGTGCACAGATGCTCTGCCATCAGCGCCGTAAGTGGCGTTGGTGTCGTTGTTGCGGAGCGGTTTGGCTCGCCCGACATGCTTGATCATAGCTCGTCTAAACAGCAGTCTGTTCGTCCTGTGGCACTTCCAAGCCGGACCGTACACGCCGATGTGGCTGCGCGAAAGCTCGACCGCGGTCATCGGTCGGGTGTCGGCGTAAGCTCCCCCGAAGCGTAGACAGTCGAGAAGTGGAGCTTTCCGGCACTTGAGCTTCCGGTCTTCGAGCGAAATTGAGCGCCGTAATGCTTGGATCTGCAGCGGTTGCTGTCGTACATCTCGCCAATAATTGGTACGGCTACAGGGGGCAGGTCATCGGGACTCCAATTACGACTCGCCGTTCTTATTTTCCAAGCCGGAGAATAGCGGACCAAGCGAAACGGCCCTCTCGGCCTTCGTCTTTGCAGAAGGATTCTTTTCGAGCGAGACAGTGTGGCTTGATGCGAACCGGGCACGCTCGATGCCGGCGAAGTCGAGCAAAACAGCGACAAACGCCTTTTCCTCGATACCGAGAGTGTCGAACGGGATGATCGTGCGCAGAAAGGCTGCGTGTTCAAGTCTTCTTGCGATCTGAAAAAGATCCCCCGGTTTCGCGTGTTTGACGACATGCTCGGCGATTATTTCGGCCGGAATTTCGGCGAGATCATGTTTCACCGCCCGATCGATCGATCGGGCGGTCGCATCCCCGCTCGGTGCGTACTTCTCGATCAAGCCTATCGCCAGCCGGAGGCGCTCTGAGCCGCTCGTTTCGTCGACGCTGCCATAGCGGATCGCGTTGACAAGCGCGCGGTGGCGTTCATCCGCGGATCGGAACGACACCTCAGCGTTGACGAAATCCAAGCCGATTGCCGCAACTGACGCCGCAAAATAGGCAAGACGCAATGCCGCTTCTGAGGGGCCAGTGTTCGGGTGAGCCGTAAGCGCCGCCGAGCTGAAGAAGGCGAAGGTGTCGAGCGCGCGGTTTATTGTTCCAGCCCCGAAATTGTCGATCAGAGAGTGTTTAATATCGTGGTACTGCTGCTGGAACTCCTTGTTCCGGCGGGCCTTATCGATCGCAGTGATCTGCGCGATTAACTCCTCTTCAGTAAAGCGGTCCGGATAGACCACCTTGTCGCTATCGCCGACGCGCCGGATGTCCGATCCGTCCAAGACTGAGACGCCAAGCTTTTTCGAGATGTTTCTCAGCATCGGACGTGCATCCGTGGTCGCTACCCAGGCGCCGTCAACATCGAGAAGCTCGGCCAATCCCTTCGTCCACAGCAGGCGCTCGACCGCCTTCGGCTTCGTCTTCGATTTCGCGTCCACGATCTGCCGGCGCCGGGAAGAGCCGGTCGGGCGTTCGTACAGCCAAATATCGATATCCGTGAGGTCGTCGCCGGCATGCATGAACGGCACGCCGCGCACCACAAAGAAGCCGGCCCGTAAGAAGTAGGCGCGGAGCAGCTCCTCTAGCCGATATCCTTTCTCGCCTTTGTCACGCGGGCTCATCAAATTTGCCTCCCGCCTCGCAGGGCGCTGATTACGTCCCGCGTGGCGCGCTTGCTTGGTTGCTTCTGTTTGCGCCGCACCTCGGCTCGGTTGGCTTCCGGGCCGACGTAGCCGGTCATCGGAGAGCTCGGCATGACTGTAATTGATTCCGCATTAGCATCGCCTTTCTTGAGGACTTGGAGCGCAAGCTCGCCAATTTCCTTCTTGAGCAGCCGCATCTTAAACATGCCGTTCCGGTCGGGAATGACGTGAACTACACGGTTTTGCTCGAGCACTCGGTAGTCATTGCCGATTGCGGTGGCGGGTCCGATGGTCCGGCCGGCAATGAGCGCACCTAATATCCAATCGACGCTAATAATGCGACCGTGAGACGGCGAGCGTAGCGTTACGCCGTACGTGAGCGCGGTGACCAGAGCCTTGGCGAGGTCGAAGCTATCGTCGATCAGAGGATTCACGAACTTGTGGAAGGCGCCAGGCGAATTCACGAAGGCATGGTCGCCATACTCGTTCGAGACCGTATTAACCTCGAACAGGCCGGCCGCTTTCAGTTTTTCGAACAGGAGTCGCCCCAATACCTCGTCGGCCTTCGCGGCGAGCACGCAGCCTTGGCGCTTCAGGATATCGCTGAACTCCGTGAGCTTCAGTTGCTCGTCCAAGGAGAGCGAAGAGAGGACCTTATTCGATTTCGCGACGGTGTCACGCTTAAAAAGGTTGCCGTTGAACAGCAACCCGTCGCCACCTTCGCCCTCACAGTCGACGAATCCAAGGCCGACCGCCCGATTCAGAAAGTCCACCGAGTCCTGCATCGTGAGCTCGTAAGTGTCACCAATAAATTCTTTCGCGCGCCTGAGGTCCTGCGGCGCCTGTGACGTGAGCTCCCCAAGATCGATAGCCGCAAGTTCAACCTTTGATGGTCCGGCGTCGGCTAGCATGTCGGCGGCGTGGCGTAGCGTCGCGCGCGTCGTCAGGCCGAGCACGCGGACTTCGCCTGGTGCCCGATCGATTAAGCGCCGGTTCTCGAGTATCTCAAGATAGTGAGGCAACTCAGAGCGCGGGTTCAAGCACGCCGCCCGCGCGACCGCTTCTACTTCGTTATTGCGGAGGGTCGTCTCTTCAGACTGACTCAGCCGGATGAGCAGTTCCGTCGCTTTCGCTGTCTCGTCCAGAACCGGAAATTCCGAGGGCGCACTGACATCAAGCGCGATCTTGCGGCCGTGGTGGACAATCCACGCCCCTTGCGTTTCTTTGTCGAGACCCGTCATAAGCGTTTTCTAATCGTGGTCGCCCGCTGCTCAGCCGTTCCGAAGCAGTTCGTTGCAACGGAGACGATCGCTGATATTGCCCACCGTCAAATCCGGCCTCGAACCTTGAAAATCAACATTATATGGCTGACGTCCCTCCAGTTCTTCACGACGGGTTAGAAATGGAGTGAGATGACTTCGTAGGCCCCGATAGCAATCGCAACCCGACAAGTGCTGCAATTAGCCTTCGGTGCTTTCGTGACCTGCCCTCAATCAAATAGCGCTAGCGGTTGGCAGGGCAGTGAGACGCCACCAGTTTTAGCATCGCTCGGAGTTAGAGATTTCCGGATCCGTACCTTTCCAGCTCGCCGAGCACGTATGAGGAATCCATGCTCGAATTGGTGCGACGCGCAAGAATACTCCCGGCTGGCCTTAGCTTTTCTTATTCGATGCCTCTTGATGCGATCGATTCCACCGGGCTGCCATTTCGCCATGGACTGCCTCGGCGTGCAGTCCAAGGAATCTGGCAATTCGCGCCCGATGCTCTCTGAATAGGATGGTCTCCCCTCGCTCCCATGCCGCCCACGTCCCCTCATCCACACCAAGATGCCGCGCGGCCTTTGCTATCGACCACCCCATGACTCGGCGTTTTGACAGCATGTGCTCCGGGAGGCCACTTGCCACCGGGAACGGGTCGTATCCCAAGAAGCCGAGGATGGCTGGGATGCACTGAAATGGTGCGTCGGTATGGCCCCTCTCCCAATTCAGGACCGTATTCGACGACACACCGAGTCGATCTCCGAGTTGCCGTTGGGTCAGCCAGAGTTCAAGTCGCCGCTTCCTAATGTGTTCGCCGAGAGTCTGAGGTTCGAAGTCTGCTTCCTTTGGTTTCAGTGCTTTGAGCGTGATCGGCACGAACCGCAAAAAGGCAACGCGTCCCTGAAGAAGGGCGAATTCTAGAAACTGAAATCAAGCCAGAAAATCGAGCCAGGCCGTTAAGCTGACAAGAGACCCGCTCAGCGTGTAAAGACGCTATTTACCATACCCCTACAGCAGGTCGCCACCGCGGTCACCTCTACTCTAGAGTTCACCGAAGGGTCCAAGCCTTCCAGGCGAATCGGCTGCTTCCTTCGGCAACTCTCGACCGGCCACGCCACAACGCCTATTGCCTGGTATTGGACGGCACCCCCCACCGCGCGCCGAAACTTGCTCCGGCCAGGCAGCCAAATCCTAGGTTACAAACAATGTCCAGCTCTTTTATTATGGTGGCCAGTAACATCAAGTATCCGCTATGCACTTCTCCCGTGATGAGGTAACCAAATATGGGCCTTAAGTGCCTGTTGATATTCCCGCCGCGCGCATACCCTTTCATGCCGTATTTGGCGCCGTACGCCCTAAAGGGGTATGTCGAACGCCACAGCAAACATTCTGTCACTTGCGTCGACTTGAACGTATCCTTCTTTCATCTTCTTTGGACCGGCGTATTTGTCGAATCCTACGCCAACGATATCTCGCCCCTTGAGCGCAACTCGCGACTGATCGCCGAAGCGGTACACCATCATGGCCACGATTCGTGGTCGCAGCTTCGCAACCTTTCTCTCTATCGAGACGGCCGCCTTGAAGCCATAGGATCACATCACTTTATGCTGCGCAAAGCTGTAGAACTGGCCCGGGAATTAGACCTCGCACGCGGCGTCCCTCGCGACGTTCTTCCACCCGGAAAGCTTACTTGGAGGACCTACCTACCCTCGTTCAGGCGCTCGATCGAGTACGCATTCCTTCAGAAGGAATTGTATAAGCTTAATCTAAGCGCCTATGATGTTGTGGGAATAAGTCTCGCATACATGGACCAAGTCCCCTACGGTCTATTGGTTGCAGAAGAAGCCAAGCGGATTTCCAAGCGGGTCAAAGTCGTCGTAGGAGGGAACGCGCTTACCCATCTGCTCCATAACGTGCAGCAAGATCCTAGTTTCTTTCATTCTCTCGACTTTGGAATTCCCTTCGAGGGCGAAATCACATTTCTTGAACTCCTGCACTCCATTGAGTCTTCTGCTCCCACACAGACGCTTCGCAATATTCTTTCAATCGTTGACGGGAGGGTCAGATACGAACAAGATTTCAATAGTAGAGCACGAGCCGAAGTACTTCCTGATTTTGGAGATCTGCACCATCTCTTCCCTACCCCGCATCCTATCTATCCGCTACTCACCTCGAAGGGGTGCTACTGGGGCAAATGCACTTTCTGCACCCATCATGAGGGATATGGTGAAGGGTATTTCCCTTTCTCAGAACAAAATCTGAGACAGAACGTACTGCAGTTTACGGCAAATGGCATGAGCTACTTCTATTTTGTCGATGAGGCGTTGCCTCCGAAGGCCGTGTATAGATTTGCGGGCATCATGGACAATGTGCAACAGCAAAGAGGAGTGCAGTTTCGGTGGATGGCTGAATGTCGCATAGAGCGCACATCCGCAAACATTGAATATGTGGACCGCCTCCAAAGATCAGGTTGTCGCTTCCTAATAAGTGGGATTGAATCCGGCTCCCCCCGCGTTCTTTCCATGATGAAGAAAGGTGTCGATCTCGAATGCGTCTCTCGATTTGCCGAACTCTGCGATGCCGCAAACATCTGGACGGCATGGATGTTCTTCGTAGGCTTTCCTGGAGAGACCGAAGAAGAAGCACAGCAGACGCTCAGCTTCCTCCGAGACAACGCCAACAGGGTAGACTTTGCGTCGATAGGGTCGTTTTCCTTGGAACGAGGTTCACCAATTTGGGACAATCCAGATACGTTTGGGATAACGGTCTTGAGCGGCCAGAAAAGAACATACCAGCTAGTCTACGACTATGAGTGCGCTCAAAGCCGCAGGGCTGTCGGGCGCATTGACGCAAAGGAACGGCTATCCTCTTTACTCCACAGAAATGCGGATCTAATACCACTCTTCAAAGCTTTGCCCGAGAGATGCATACCTGTCTTCCTAGACAATAAACGATCCACTCGGGTCGATATGCAAGATCTTGCGTTTGAATGGTCTTCGGCCTTACTAGGGAAAAGGGTGCGCCTTTGGCCACGAGGTGCCTTTATGCAAGTACTTTGAACGATCAGGACGCAGATCGTGGTTCGCCAAGTGACTTCTCAATGTCGCCACCCAACATCACCAAGCCCCGCTGGACTCGGTTAATCACCAAATCGCGTGGGAGTACCGCCAGTACACGTTCAATAGGCGGCGATCTCAAATCTCCTGTAATGAGCAACCGAAGTGGCGCCCCCAAGGCGGAAATGGGTAGCTGAGCGTTGTAGGCCAGAGTAGCAATAGCAGTCTTGATTGCGTCAGGCGTCCAAGTGCACTGCGAAAGTTCCCGCGCGAGGGTTGAAATGGCAGGTATAGCGCGTGGACTAATTTTTGATTCCAAGGCCTTCGCGTCCAGTTCCGGCGGCCGGTACAATGACACCAAGGATTCCGCTAGCATTTTGAGTGTGGCTGCCCGGTCCTTCCAGAGTCTGCACGCGTCGCTCAGATTTCCGGAAATGCTCTTTTCGTCCATGCTGGATAAGAATGGCTGCACCAGGTGCGCAAGGCGGTCGTCGCCCGACGATCGAATATAGCAGCCATTTAGCCAAGCAAGCTTTGCGGGATCGAATCGAGCTGGAGATCTTCCTACGCCGTCGAGATCGAACCATTCAATGAACTCGTCACGTGTAAAGATTTCCGAGTCGCCGTGGGCCCAACCAAGCCGGGCCAAGAAGTTGACCACTGCCTCAGGCAAGTACCCCTCATCTCGCAATTCAAGTACGGAGAGGGCACCTGCTCGTTTTGACATCTTTGCCCCAACCTGATCGAGAATTGTGGGAAGATGCGCAAATACCGGAGGCGTCGCACCGAGTGCGCGAAAGAGATGGATTTGCCGGGAAGTGTTATTCACGTGATCGTCTCCGCGAATCACGTGGCTGATTCGCATATCTATATCGTCGACCACCACACACAGATTGTAGGTAGGACTGCCATCCGACCTGGCTATGACAAGATCATCGAGTTCGGAGTTGGCGAACTTAACTCTCCCCTTCACAACGTCTTCCCATTCGACAGATCCTGTCGATGGAGTCTTGAATCGGATTACGGGGAAGACGCCATTTGGTGGCGGTGGTAGAGTTTTCCCTGGCTCCGGACGCCACCGCCCATCGTAACGAGGTTTTAGCCCGCGGACACGTAATTCGACACGAAGTTGGTCGAGCTCCGTGGGCGTCATGTAACAACGATAAGCATTCCCCTCATCCAGCAGCTGTTCCAACGTATCAGCATAGCGGCGAGTGCGCTCCGATTGAAGATAGGGCCCTTCGTCAGGACTAAGTTCGAGCCAGGATAGACTTTCCAAGATAGTCTCAATGACCTTCGGTGACGACCGCCGTGCGTCGGTGTCTTCGATTCGAAGAATGAACGTACCCCGATGATGTCGGGCAAACGCCCAAGCGAACAAAGCAGACCGCATGTTCCCCAAATGAAGTGTTCCGGATGGGCTCGGCGCAAACCGAGTACGCACAGGCCGATCTGATGTCATCCTTGCCGTCCCGTTAACTTGAGTGAGAAATTGGGTCCATTGCAGCTAGCCGACTTTGTACCACGCTTGCGCGAGTCCTTGGATGGCGGCATATAGAGTACCCTTGACAATTTAGGGAACGGCGCGCAGACTAGTTTTGGGGGAGTCTAGTTGTTCTCGATGGGGACTTGCCCTTTTGTGTGGTTTGACAAAATTCAACAACTCATGAGGTGTCTAATGGAAACGTCCCAGTTTTCGTTGCGCAACTTGATGCGAGCACTGGTTTCCGATCGGTCAAAACAGGAAAAGGGGCGCGACGAGGAGAAAGTTCAGGAGATTATCGAGTTGGAACCGGATATCTTAGAGGGGATTGGCGTAGGTGCTGGTGCGGGTGAGTGTAACCTCCAGTGACGTAGCCATGTGAAGAACTCGCCCGGATCTATTCGGGCGAGCAGCGTTATTCCCCGTGTGAAAGCTATTCCGTTAACGCCGCAGCGCAATACTGCCGAATGTGCAGTTTTAGGTCTTCCAGGGCATGTTCAGCTCAAAGTTGGCCATCTACTGCAATTGCGCCCACCTTTGACAAACGCTGCAACAAGTCTAGATAGTCGTCGCATTTCCCATTAGCGGGGCAAATATCTCTGGCGCAAAACGGAATGCCACAATTGAGCGCTGCAGTCATTTTCGAACAGACGTCACGATCCTCAACTATTATCGCGTGTCCATTCGCGCACACTAACTGGGCGCCGTCTTCTTCGAAATACGGCACTACAATGTGATCGGCCGAACCGCAGAGTGTGCTATTCCAATTCACTCCACGATCCCTGCCGGAATATGGGGATAGTGGGCCGCGGAATCCAGCTGCAGAGACAATTGCTGCGTGACGAATTGTTAATGCTCGCCGGAGAGCGCCATGCTGTTCAATGGCGGAAATCACTTGAAGAACATTCTCGATCGCCTCGTGAAGAACTCGTCCGTAGTTATTACACCCTACGTAAGATCCAGCATTCAACGGAACGACCGCGCCTTTACCCAAATCTCCATAATGCGCTAGAAGTCTATCCAGTTCGCCCAGTACCTGCCTTTGCGCGTGTAGTGGTAAGAACATCGCAATGTTCGCCGTATAACTAGGCGCCCCATCACCTATGGCAATGTGCCACCCACTTGCCGGCAAATAGATAATGTCCCCAGCATAGCCTCTGATCTCAGTTGCTAAGTCGAGATAGTCGCGGTAATTCACATGTCTTAGTATGTGGTTGCCATAGCGCCCGATGCCTGGCGCAAGGTGCGCTAGCGCCTCAAAGGGCCATGTCAAGTATGTCTTTGACCCCGCCCCAACAAAGACAAAAGTTGAGGCGTCGTCCTTGTGCAGCCTTGCGGGTGAGTTCAGATATGTCCCGTAAAACGCAAACGTGTCAACTCCCCCTCCCGGATACCCTACTAAACGAAGCAATTCAAGTAGAAACTCTCGAGCTCGAAAGAACATCGCTGGAAGGGCCCCATGGAGTCGTGCCATCCTGATGCAAAGTTCAGCTGTTCCAAAATGCCTCGCAAGGCGTCCCATATATTGATCAATGGATTCGCCGACCTCCGGAAGAATATCCGCTGCAAGCTGCCGAAGATGTCCTCCCACGTAAAGGTGCGGGGGGTGTTCCAGCTTACCGATTGCCACACCATTCCATCCATTCCGCAACGCGTCATGGATGTCTTCGCACGAGACGACGTTAGAGTGAACGATACTTCGATCAATCACCGTGGGCGCCTTTTCCCAATGGCGCTCTACAAATGCTTTCCAAAAACTTGATGGAAGCCGAAAACTCTTCAATTCGTCGAAGTTCACGTACCTTTCCCTCTCATAGTTATCGCCGACGTACCGACTCCACCCTCAATTCCGGCTAGATCGACTACACGATCACACATCCCTATCGTCTCAGGGCGATGCGCAACCATTAGGATTGTGATTCCAAGCGCTCGCAGTTCCTCATTGACCATACGCTCTCTAGTAACGTCCAAATGACTAGTTGCCTCGTCGAGCAAAAGCAGCTTTGGCCGCCGATAGAGCGCGCGAGCTAGGAGGACGCGCTGCTTTTGCCCCCCAGAGAGTGTCGCCCCCACTTCAGACACCAGCGTGTTGTACTGCATAGGCATCTTCAAGACATCGTCGTGAATGGCAGCCCGCCTAGCGCAGTCGATGATCCAGGCTTCATCAGGGTTCGAATCGAAAAAAGATATATTCTCTGCGATCGAACCAGCAAAAAGGGTGTCCTCCTGCATAACCGCACTAATCATCGACCTCGCAGCCACACTCGATAGTCCTGTCACTCCGAGTCCACCTATCGTAATATTCCCGGAAGTCGGCTTCAGCAGACCCATAATACACTTCAAGAGAGTAGTCTTTCCGGCCCCAGATGGGCCAGTGATGGCTACCACTTCGCCAGCATCGACGTCCAAACTGACTCGAACGAGGATCAGCGGGTCAGCATCGCTGTAGCGAAACGAGACATCATGGACACAGATACCTGGCGCAGCTGCCACTTCTAGAAACGGAGTGGACTCCTCATCTTCTTCACGCGGAGTAAGCGCAATGTCTGCAATTCGCTCCGCATGAAGCTCTAGCATACGGATATCGAACCACTTGTCCACAAGCCCGAACATTCGCGTTGAGAAGAGTAGCTTGAAGCTCAAGAAGGCGAAGAGCATGCCTAGCGAGAACTGTCGATCGATGACTAACATTGCCCCTAGCCCTATTATAATTATGTTCTCGACGCCGAATAGCAAGGAGTATGAGGACGTTGCAAAGAGCGCTAGCTTCTCAAGACGTACATCGTGGTTTATGCGGTCGACAAGACGGTTTTGCCATGCTGCCATACGTTGCGCCTGCCGATTGAAAATTTTGACCGCCTGAATACCCCTTAGCGTTTCTATGAAAGTAGTGTGCTCCTTTGCGCTGGCGATGATTTGCTCTTCGGTCGTCTGTCGTATTGTCCGGTAAGTGGCAAGTCGCGCGAGTCCATAGAGAATCACTACTGCAACGGAAATAAATGCGAGATAAACGCTGTAGATAAGCATCATGGCTAAAGTGGCAATCGCCATCAATCCATCAATGACAACTGCGACTCCACTTGTAGTAAGTGTCCGCTGAATCGCAGCAATTGAGCCGAACCTCGCAGTAAGATCCCCCAAGTGGCGCTTCTCGAAAAAACTCATCGGCAATTGCAGCAAGTGCGCGAATAGTGTCGTGATAAGTCGGTAGCTGAGATTGCTTGTGATATAGAGGATCATCCAGTTCCGCATCCATGCCAACGTGACCTGAATGAGTGCCAACAGCCCAAATCCTGATGCGAGAACGAAGAGGAGGCTCTTGTCTGCAGTCAGTACTGTCTTATCTATTACCAACTGGGCGTAGAGCGGAGCAAGGATGGCGCAACATTCTAAGACAAAGGCAAGGCCTAGTACCTGTAGCACAGCTGCACCGAGACCTGGAACTCCGCGGAGCAGATCGAACACGCGCAATTTCCGACGCTCTCGCTTCGCCTCGAACTTTGGCGTAGGGGTAATCTCAAGTGCGATGCCCGTCCATGCCTTAGATAACTCTTCGCGCGAAACCTTCCTGCGTCCTCGAGCAGGATCATGGACTATTACGTGACCTCGTCCGACATGGGCCAACACGACGAAGTGAGTGAATTCCCAATAAAGGACAGCGGGAAGCCTCACGTCCTTAAGGTTTTCAAGGTTCGCGCGAATCGGCCTAGCGGCGAGATTGAGTTGATTTGCAACTCTGATGAGGTAGCTTAACGTTGTACCACGCAGCGAAATGGAGAATCTTTGGCGCAGCGTCATTAGATTGATTTGGTGGCCGTAGTGCCCTGCAATCATCGCAATGCACGCCAGCCCGCACTCTGCCACCTCCGTCTGCAGAATGATAGGAAGTTCGTTCCCAACGGCCCTAAGAATATCCCGAAAGTGCATTAGAGCTTACCAGTCACAGTATAGAGAGGCTCCACGACCCACTCCCAGAGTTTGCGTTTGCCGAGAACTATGTCCGCCTCAAGGGTCATGCCCGGCTTGAGCCGAAGGTGGCGACCATAGGCCTCAACGATTTGAAGATCCAGGGCCACCGTTATTCGATAGACTGGCTCAGTAGGCCGAATTGGGGCGTCAACCTCATTTGGGGCTAAGGCCGATGCATCGATGGCTTGAACAACACCTGAGTAGTGACCAAATCGTTCATAGGGGAACGAGTTATATCTAATACGAACTGGATCACCTTGCTGGACGAAGCCAACTGCGTGCGTAGGTGCCAGGAGCACCGCCTCAAGGAGTGTTTCTTCTGGGACGATTGTGAGCAATGGCAAATTAGCGTCAATCGTCTTCCCAATCGAACCCTGTAGGGCTGTGACAATCCCAGCCGCAGGTGCACGTATGAGAGTTCCTTGTTGGACCTCTGCCTCAGCGAGATCTTGGTTTATAGAAATAACTTCCCGCTCTGTTTGTGCGATCCGTTCTACGACGCGAAGAGCGATCAGTGGAATCTCGGTCTTGAGACTCCCAATTTCTCGTTCCACGCTAAGTCGGCTACGCGCCAATGTCTCGATCACTGCTTCCTGAGCAGCCTGTTCGTCTATCTTCTGCTGTAATTGCATTGGGGAGATGAAGTTATCGCGGGCAAGGGTCCGAAATCGCTCAACTTGGGCCCGTGCTGTGGCAAGGCGGCGCTCCTGAAGGGCGCGCTCCCTCTCGATTCCAGTAAGTTCCTCAGACAACTTTGAAAGGCGGAATTCAGCCTGCTGAGCAAGAAGTGTGCCAAGCTCGCGCTGCGTAACCACAGTTGCTAGCAAACTCTCACGCCGCCGCTTGAGATCCTCAATCACGTTTCCCGCAACCTCGCGCCCCGCTGTTGAGGTCCGGTCTGACAATAGGACGAATAACACCTCCCCTTGAATCACTCTTTGCCCGTCCCGCACCTGGATCTCACTAATCACCCCAGAACCGGGTGCGTGTACTCTTATAGTGCCCTTGTTTGGCACAAGGTAGCCTTGTACCTGCGCTTTGAGGGTATATTCGCCTAGAAACGCAAAAGCGAAGAGTGCGCACCACACTAGGGCTGCAAAGCCTGTGTAAATGCCAAATGAGAGCGGCCGGAGAATTGCCGCCTCGCCGAGGGCTTTGTCGCGCTGGTGCTGCAATGCCTCAATGCGAAACCAGCCTTTGGGGCTAGAATTTAAACTGTTCATATTCGCGACAACCGATCACCCGCACGCTTTCCACAAGCGTGCGGGGGCTCCTCCCGTCACGCTATTTGTCGACAACGCATTATGCTAAATTTCTAGGCCGAAACAAAGTATGCGAGTAAGTTTCTCTGATCGCCACGAACAGCGATACCGATATGTCAGAACTAATCGATGATGATCTTCAGACAGTTCTGTGCTTCCACAGCCTGACGTCCTTTGACGAAACAGGGCCACACAGAAGGGACACCATCCCACTTGGCTCAACGGACAGAATCCGCAGTGCTCGAATTACCCGAGCGCGGAGTCAAAGGTCATTCGGGTCAGGAGTAGTTCCCTCTTCACTAATTGCCGAAATTCTGAGAGACTGCTATTTAGAAGACGCTACGGATCACTGCGAGATTCCGTCTGCGGGAAATTTTCAACAGATCAAAATAATAGCCTTTGATTCCGAATCGGGATGCCAAATGGTTCCCGTACGCAAGACGGAGTTTGCGATCCGCGAACGTCGGATTCCTCCCAACGAGCTCAACAAGCTGCTTTTCGGAGCTATAACGGGTAATGCCTGGCTCGTACTAATCTATGCAGACCTTCAACTGTACGTTCTAAAGTATGGCGTTCGTGCGCTTAGATATGTCTATCTCGAAGCAGGACACATGTGTCAAGAGCTAATTCGCGCGTCACAACGTCGAGGCCTTGTTGGATGTCCATTTGGAGCCTTCGACGATGCAGCTGCCGGCAAGTTAGTTTTTGAGGTAGGTTGTACGCGAATACCGATCTATATGCTTGCGATGGGGTATCCCTGAATGGTATTCCGTGCTTGAAGTAGCCGGCCGCAAGAAATCTTGCAGAAATGTTCTCAAGCACGGAATCTCTGCTAATTAGACCTGCATAATGAATGTCCTATTTCAGGCGAAAAGAAAGAGGGCAATGAGGCAGAAAGGAGCGCAGCAGGGGCTGGTCATCGCCGATGGCGAGGACGGTCAGGTGAGCCTGCATAGCCAAGTCGGGGAACTCGACAGGGGCGAAGTTGGCAAGGGTGTTCGTTTTGGCGTGGCTCCAGATGAGTTCGACGTGGTTGAGTTCAGGGGCGTAGGGCGGCAGCAGCTCGGCGCGGATGCGATGGCGATTGTGCTCATGTCAGCCTTTGACCGGTTCGCCGACATGAGCTCGGAGCCGGTCCCAGACCAGAGCGATCTGCACGCGCAGCGTGGGGCACAACTGCCGCAGAAACTGAACCACGTGTTCGCCATCGAAACTCGCGTCGGCCAGGATGTTGAAGTAGGCGCGCACGCGACGGCCTTGCGGCGAGATCGCCAGTGCGCCGATTACCGAGGCTTTGCGCCGGGAGCGGCCGCGCTGCCTCAGCACTGGGGTGTGCCCGCGCGGGGCCCAACTGCGCCGCACCAGCGGGCCCATGAGGCAACCCGTTTCGTCTATGAAGACGAGCGCCGCGCCGCGGCGCCTGGCGTTTTCTCTACCCGCGGCCAATCTTGCCTGATCCAGCGGCGGATCTCGCGCTCGTCGCGCTCAACGGCGCGTCGTGCCGCCTCCGATGGCAACAAGCCATCGTCGAGCAATGCCAGCGCACGCAAGCGGCGACGCTCCAACTCTTCCGGGCTTCCGCTCGGCCTCATAGCGCACCTCCGACCGGGAGTACAGGACACCATCTACGCAGGTGCCATTAGTTGGTGTTCAGTCCTCGAGAGACCCCGATGGTAGGAGTGGCTCCGGAAATTTGAACAGCGCGATAAGTGGAAACTCCGGGTATAAAGCCCGACCGGCAACGGTTTGGCAAAGGAGAGTTTCTTATGGTGAAGACGAAGGCATCGGCGTGGCGCACGCATAACGCAGCGTTCAAGGCGCGAGTAGCGCTGGCCGCACTGCGGGAGGACAAGATCCTGGCGGAGCTGTGCAAGGAGTTTGAGCTGCACCCCAACCAGATCGCCGAATGGAAGCGGCAATTGCTTGCGCGCCCGCCCGACCAGCGTAGATCGGCTCACGCCCGAGCAGAAGTACGTGGCCGCCTTGCCACAATTGAACCTGGCTGCGTAACATGCGATTCCCGGTGCGCCCCGAGTTGCCCACCGCGGCTTTGCGTTCGTCGCGCGCGACGCACGCCACCGTGGACAACTCTGCACCTTCTGCAATTCACCCAGAGTCCACTTATAAATCGGGGAAAACTGTTCAACCGGGGCCACTTCCGGTGACATCCGAATGGATGTGCAGTACGAAAATTTGCCGAGACTGCGTCTTGAGGCGACCACGCTTGGCTCGCATTTGCTGCTCCAAGGTTTCGGAGCGATTTTCGGCCTAGATTAGATGGCAAATTCTACCTCTCAATTTGAAAGAGCCGTTTCTTTTCAGACCTGAACCAAGACCATAAGAAGCGCAATGAGGGTTGACACAAGCATGTCCGTTTCCACTAATGCTGACAGGTCCGAGGTCATTGTTAGCACTTCGGATAATGTCTATCTCTTCCGCGGCTCGACTGCGCGCGATGTGCTGAAGGGCCTGCCAAATGCGCCAGAAGGAAAGGAGTCAACCCAAGTATGTCTTCATGAAGGATTGCTTAAGGCGCCGATCATAATGGATTTTGTTCCTTCCGAATGTCGCCCACAAGATGTGCTCAACTATTCATCGGCCGCGGAAATAGTAGAAAAGTTGGCTAAGATCGCTAGCCAAGTAGCTACCGTATTGTGCACAGCTAAATTGGTCCCGTTCCTGGAATTCCTTAACGACGACCGTTCGCATAAGGAGAAGCTTGTATTTCCGATCATTCTCTACGCGGGTTGCCTTATCTCACTACCTGCTTTAGGCGGAGCACGGTATCTTTCAGGGTCGCGCAGCGTAAGTTACTTAATGGAAAGGTATCCGTCGCTTAAGGAGAGATATTCGCGCGGACACGAAATGCTCGTCGATGGATCGCTTACGTACAGCCATGTCCTGGATGCGCTGACTGCGATACTCTTCATACGCTCCCGACCGCGACCCGTTCATCATCCTCACTGGCTCTGCTCGATCGCTCTTGAGAGCGGTAAGGTGAGCTCCACTCGTTTCCACTATGGAGAGCCGTGCTCCGACTTGATGCCAAGTCCCTCCCTTGGGACATCGATCGCTGTCGCAGACTATACGACATTTGGCTGGATCAAGCGGATTGACCGCGTTACCTTCCCTGTTAAGGGGATACATCTGTTTGAAGCAGTGCCGAGCGTTACGTTAGGCATGATTCGGGGTGCGGGAATAGACATGGATCATGCTACAGCTCGGCGAAAGGCGGCCTTTGAATGCATTGAGCGAAATGTTGCCGCGTCAGTTCGCGATCTCACTGTTGAAGCTACCGCGCGCGAACTTGGGGTTGAGATTGAGCGGTTCTTGCCGTACGCTGACTATCAGTACTCGGAGAAGGAATTTCCATACCGTCGACTGGAGCTAGATACACCCATCCACTGGCTGCCAGCCTCCACATTTGAGAGGGAGGAGAAGACTTGGATTCCGGCGTCGCTAATTTCACTTGATCGCTCCGTCAATGCGATTCCTCTAGCCCCGCTTTCAAGTTATGGAATCGCTGCACACTCAACACTAGAACGCGCAGAAATTGCGGCACTAATGGAGTTGGTGGAGCGCGATGTTGTAACGCGCTCGTACTTCAGCGGCAAGATGAAAGAGCTTGTCCTAGAGGAATTTGTGCCCGAGCTGGCCGAGATTGTCGCTGGGAGCCCCATATTGCTGCGGGCTTATGTATGCGAAGCGCTAGAACTTGCTCCGGTAGCCGTTGTGGCGGTTATAGACGCAGCTGGTTTTGCAGCGCTCGGGTCAGGTTGCGGGCATTCGTTAGAAGATGCGGTGAGAGGTGCATGCTTTAACGCCATAGGAACCTATGTGTACAGGGCCACAAACAAGCGCCTATTTAAGTTCGCAAACTGCTGGCTTGAACATAGTCCTCCTATTAGGACGAAACGTCACTCTTTGATGATTACAATGCCGGCCCTGATAGATAGGTACAAGCCCCTTCTAGTGCCCCTTAGCGGGTCCACTTGGTCCTCCCTTGGTATTTGGGTGGTAGGAGTGTGGTCCGGCTGCGCTCATGACCGGCCTTCCTCTGACCAACCAATACAGATTCGCAAATGGAATCCTACCGCGTTTGAGCGCGGGCAACTGGTAAGAGAAGTGGCTATGCTAAGTACCCACTAGTGTGCTGTCCCGCTGATGCGCATGCTAAGTCTTTGTAGCTTCGCGAGGATTGAATCGGCGGTGGCAGTCCAGACGAAGGGTTTGCAATCGGCATTGTGGTTGGCGACGAAATGATCGATCCGTTGAATCAACTCGCGCACAGAACGGAACGAGCCGCGGCGGATGGCGCGGCCGGTGATCAGCGCAAAGAAGCGCTCGACCAAGTTCAACCAGGAGCTGTACGTAGGCACGAAATGCAGATGCCAGCGTGGACGTGCGGCCAGCCAGGCCTTGACCTTCGGATGCTTGTGGGTGGAGTAGTTGTCGACGATCAGGTGAACGTCGAGATCGGTGGGCACCGCCGCTTCGATTGCGCGCAGGAAGCTGAGAAACTCCTGATGACGGTGGCGTGGCTTGCATTGCGCCAGCACTTGCCCGGTCAGCACGTCCAAGGCCGCGAACAGCGTCGTCGTTCCGTGCCGCTTGTAATCATGGGTCACGCCCTCGACATAGCCGAAGCCCAACGGCAGCAGCGGCTTGGTGCGCTCCAGCGCTTGCACCTAGCTCTTCTCATCAACGCACAGCACCAAGGCATTGTCCGGCGGATTCAGGTACAGCCCGACTACATCGCGCACCTTCTCGATGAAGAAGGGATCGGTGGACAGCTTGAAGCTTTCGCTGCGGTGCGGTGCTACCCCAAACATTTCCAGGTAGCGATGCACGCTGGTCTTCGAGATGCCGGTTTCTGCAGCGACACCACGGATCGTCCAGTGCGTCGAGCCATCGTGCGGTTGCTGATGCAACGTGGTGTTGGTCAACGTGGCCAGTCGCTCGTCGTCGACTGTCCGCGGCTGACCTGGACGCAATTCGTCATGCAGCCCAGTAATCCGCCGTTCGATGAACCGCCGGCGCCACTTACCCACCGTGGCCGGCGTCACTCCATGCCGCTCGGCCACCACACTATTGGCCGCACCCTCAGCGCACGCCAGCACCAACTTGGCACGCAAGGTCAACGCCGCTGGCATCGAGCGCGAACGCGCGATCGAGTGCAATTGCTGACGCTCCTCAGCGCTCAAGTTCAGTTCCGTCTAGGGTCGACCCATCGGCATAGCGGTATCTCCACAATGAAAGATACCGAATTCCGATGCAAAATATATGCCATTAATTAACGGGACAGCACACTAGCTGTCGCACGCCGTCTGCACCCTCGTTTGGAGGATCTGCGAACTTGACTAGCTTAAAGGAGAGATGAGGAATGCATGACTCTGCAGTCGTGGATGTGCCTCATATAATTTTAGCTTCACGGCTAAGAATAGCTATCCCTAAAGTCGGCGACGGGCAAGCTGTGTACGAGGCAGTTCGCGAATCCCTTCCTGCGCTTAGACGATTTCCTGCGTCTATGATCTGGGCTACGCGAGAACAGTCTCTGCTCACCGCCGAGCGGTTCTGCAGAGAAGCGGCAGCCGCCTACTTGTTGCGGAAGGACTTTTCATTCCTGCTCTGGGAAACTCAAAGTGAAACGGTTGTCGGGTGCGCGGGCCTCCATAAGGTAGACTGGAACGTGCCCAAGTTTGAGATTGGTTTTTGGGGCCGATCATCTCGCCGAAAGGAGGGATTAGTAACGGAAGCCGTTGCCGCGCTCGTAGAACTTGCGACTACAGAACTACGGGCCAATAGACTGGCTGCCTTTGTCGATGATAAGAATGTCGAAGCGTGTCGACTCTGTGAGCGGGTCGGTCTAAACCTTGAAGGTACGCTACACAATGATCGCGTCGACCCAGATGGAGTGTTACGCAACATTGCCGTATACTCTTGGATTTCCGACCGCACAACGAGTGGACTGCGCCGCCCGTGATACACGCCAGGATGTACAAATTCAGTAATTCTGGCATTCTCCCACTTTCCCAGACATTACCCTAAACTCTTGCAAGCCGACGTGTATGAGGAATCCATACTCGAATTGGTGCGGTGCGGAGAGATGCTCCGTGCTGGCCTTAGGTTTTGTTAGTCGATGCACCTTGATGCGATCGAGTCCATCGGTGCGCCATTGCGCTGTGGATTTCTTCAGTGGGCAGTCCAAGGAATTTAGCGAGTCGCGCCCGGTGCTGTCTGAATAGGATAGTCTCCCCTCGCTCCCAACTCGCCCATGTCCCCTCGTCCACGCCAAGATGCTCTGCGGCCTTTGCGATCGACCACCCCATGACTCGCCGTTTGGACACCATGTGCTCCGAGAGATTACGCGGCGACGGGAACGGGTCGTAGCCCAAGAAGAGCAAGATGATAGGGATGCACAGAAATGGTGCTTCAGTGCGGCCCTTTTCCCAATTCAGGACCGTAAGTGGGGTGACCCCCAGGCGATTTGCCACCTGCTTCTGAGTTAGCCCGAGTTCCAGCCGTCGCCTGTGAACATGCCCACCCAAAGTTTGGGGCTCGAAATCAGTCTCCTTTGGTTTCAATGCCTTAAGGGTTACCGGGACGAGCCGCAAGAAGGCAACGCGTCCCTGCGGTTGCGGCTACCTCGGCCACTACAACGGGCGTTGCCGCTGCACACCGGACCAGATTGCGCGCTACCGGGCCAGGCTCTCCGGACCGCTGCTCGACCGCATCGATGTGCAAATCGAAGTGCCGGCCGTGCCGCAAGGCGAGCTAATGCGCGAGGCGTCCGGCGAGGCCTCCGAATCGGTTCGCTCACGCGTGGCCGCCGCCTGGCGCGCCCAGATCGCGCGACAGGGCAAGCCGAACAGCGAGCTCGCAGCGCGCGAACTCGAGCGGTTCTGCACAGCCGATGCTGCGGCCAGCGCCCTTCTCAAGCATGCCATCGCGCGCCTCGGGCTGTCGGCGCGGGCCTACCATCGCGTGCTCAAGCTCGGACGCACGATCGCCGATCTCGCGGGCGCCGCCGGTATCGGCGCCCCGCACGTCGCAGAGGCGATTCAATACAGGCGGGTCGACCGGCAGCAATGAGGTTAGTCAGGCGCCGGCGCGGCGACTTCGTCTACAATGCCGCATCGCCGAGGCGCGCCCACCGCTTGTGCGTCGACCGGCGAGATCACGAGTGAAAAGGGGGGAGATGCGCCTGGATTCGGCGACGCTCAGCCTGACCTTGACGAGCGTCTTTCTGATCCTTTGCGTCCTGATGGCGGTCTACGGACGCGCAGCCCGGACCTATCCCGGATTCGAGGCATGGACGATCGGCTACTTCACCTATGCAGCCGCATTCTTCCTGATCTCGCTTCGGGGCCAGGCTTCGCCGTACTTGACGATCGTGGCCGCCAACGTGCTGCTCACCTGCGCCGCGGTGCTCATCGCCCAAGGCGTGCGCAGGTTCTACGGCGCGGGAAGGACCTCCGGGCACGACCTGCTCGATTACGCGCTCGCGGTCCTCGTCGCAGTCGCCTTCGTCTGGCTGGTCCAGGTCGAGGACAGCGGCAGGCTGCGCAGTCTCGTCTATTCCGGCGTCATCGCCCTGATCTTTGGCCGAGTGGCATTCGTCCCCGCTCGCACGCGCGGGCACAGGATGCGCGTGCCGGACGGGGTCCTGACCGTCAGCCTGGCGCTGGTCGCCCTGATGCAATTGCTGCGCGTGTACGCCGTCGCGAACCTGCCTGCCCACGCCGAACCCGTGCGCGACGACCCGTCGCTGGGATGGAACCTCTACGCGGCGGTTCTGCTCGCGGTCTTCGGCGCGGTCGCCTTCCTGCAGCTCATGTACGTGCACATGAGCGACGAGCTGATCGAGGCGAACGTCCGGCTGCGGGAATTGTCGGAGACAGATCCACTGACGGGCCTCGCGATCCGCAGGCGATTCGACCCGGTCGCAGAATCAGCATTTCTGTCGGCGCGGCGCTACCGTCAGCCTCTTTCGCTGCTGATGTTCGACGTCGACCACTTCAAGCGAGTGAACGATGAATTCGGGCACGAGGCAGGGGACCGGGTCCTGGCCGGCGTGGCAGATACGGCGCGCGGCGTCATTCGCGACGCCGACCTCATCGCCCGGGTCGGCGGCGAGGAATTCGCGGTCCTGTTTCCGCAGACTCGCCTGCAGGAAGCGAAACAGGTCGCCGAGCGGCTCATCTCGGCCCTGGACAGGCAAAATCAGTCGGGCGCGATGCCGACCCGCGTGACCCTGAGCATCGGCATCGCTGAACTCGAGGACCGCGACGACGCCATCGGCAGCCTCGAGCGGCGCGCCGACATGGCGTTGTATCAGGCCAAACGCGGGGGGCGCGACCGCATCTGCTGCGACGATTCAATCGCCGCGTAGTGCGGATCCGAATCGCCTCCCCGGCCGAATCCGCACGTAGAATCGCGGATTGGACATCCCGGCGAATTCGCACGCCATGGCGACCTACGCGATCGGCGACGTGCAGGGCTGCTATTCCGAGCTCCGCGCGCTGCTCGAGAAGATCGGCTTCGACGAGAGCCGCGACCGGCTCTGGTTCGTCGGCGATCTGGTCAACCGCGGCCCCGGCTCGCTCGAGACGCTGCGCTTCGTGAAGCGCCTCGGGGAGCGCGCCGTGACCGTGCTCGGCAACCACGACCTGCACCTGATTGCGCTGGCGTTCGGCTACGGCCGCAGGCGCGGCGACGATACGCTCGACGCGGTCCTAGAAGCGGGCGATTGCGCGGAACTCGTCGCCTGGCTGCGGACCCTGCCGCTGTTGCACGTCGACGAGGGGCACGTGATGGTACACGCCGGGCTGCTGCCGCAGTGGAGCGTCGAGCGCGCGCAGGGTCTCGCGCGCGACGTCGAGGAAGAGCTGAGGGGCCCGCGCCACCGCGCGTTTCTCGAGCACATGTACGGCAGCCAGCCGGAGGAGTGGCGCGAGGATCTCGCCGGCATCGACCGGCTGCGCGTCGTCGTCAACGCCATGACGCGGATGCGCTTCTGCACGCCGCAGGGGCGCATGGAGTTCCGCGCGAAGGGAGACTCGAGCGCCGCGCCCGCCGGCCATCTTCCGTGGTTCGAGGTGCCGGGGCGCGCGAGCGCGGGCGCGACGATCGTCTGCGGCCACTGGTCGGCGCTCGGCCTGAAGCTGCTGCCCAACCTGATCGCGCTGGACGCAGGCTGCGTATGGGGCGGGGCGCTCACCGCGATCCGGCTCGAGGACCGCGCGATCGCCCAGGTGCCCTGCGGGCAGGGCGGCTCCGACGCGCCCGGGGGGAAATAGGACGTATTGGGGGAGGGATCATGACCGACTGCGTGTTCTGCAGGATCGTCGCAAAGCAGATTCCCGCGAGCGTCGTCTGGGAGGACGAGTTGACACTTGCGTTCATCGACATCGGCAGCGTCAATCCCGGGCACGTGCTGGTCGCGTGCAAGCCCCACGCGGAGAACATCTTCGGCCTCGACGAGCGCCACGCCGCGGCGGTATTCCAGGCCACCGCGCGCGTGGCGAGGGCCCTCGACAAGGCCTTCGCCCCTCAGGGGGTGACGCTGTACCAGGCGAACGGCAAGGCGGCCGGGCAGACCGTGTTCCACTTCCATATCCACGTCGTGCCGCGCCACGAGGGCGACGGCATGGCGCTCGCCTGGCCGCTGAAGAACCCGCCGCGCGCCGCTCTCGAGGACGCCGCTGAAAGGATCCGCCGGGCGCTCTGAGCCGCCCGCTTCGCGCGACTGCAGGTGAGCGCGGGACGCCGCTCCCGCCGCGTATTCCCCGCTCCGCGTCAGGGCTTTAGGGCCACGCCCGTTTATCCGGGATTGGGGCCGTTTTTCCGCAGTACTCCTCGCTTCGGCCGCGCGAGGGCGATGCTAACGTGGACTCGCCCTAAAACCCGCAAGGTGACGCGACGATGATGCCCGACGATGCATACGCACTCGCGCTCGGCACGGGCGACCGCTATCCCGCGCAGCTGGCCGCCGCGCTGAACGGGGTCGGCGAGGACAGAGACGCCGAGCCGGGATGCGAGCCCGACGTCGAAGAGCCGGATTTTTGACCGCCCGCGCGGAGTCGCACGGCGTTCGAACGCAGAGGCAGGAGACAGGACAGACACACAACAATAACCGGAAACCGGGTGCGCGCCGCGTGCAATGCCCGCCGTGCGGAGCGCGAAAGCGATTGACGGGCACTGGAGATCGCAATGATTGAGCTTTTGGAGCGCTACAGGACCCGGTACGCCGACACGCAGGACGAGGAACTCTCCCTCGAGCAATACCTCGCTTTGTGCAAGCGCGATCCGGCCGCCTACGCGACCCCGGCCGAGCGCATGCTCGCGGCCATAGGCGAGCCCGAATCGATCGACACGCGCAACGACCCGCGCCTGTCGCGACTGTTTGCCAACCGCGTCATCAAGCGCTATCCCGCCTTCCCCGAGTTCTACGGCATGGAGGAGGTGATCTCGCAGATCGTCTCCTTCTTCCGCCATGCCGCGCAGGGGCTGGAGGAGCGCAAGCAGGTGCTCTACCTGCTCGGACCGGTCGGCGGCGGCAAGTCCTCGATCGCCGAGCGGCTGAAGCTCCTGATGGAGGCGAAGCCCGTCTACGCGCTCAAGGGCTCGCCCGTGAACGAGTCGCCGCTCGGACTGTTCGCGCCGGCGCAGTTCGCCGACGTGCTCGAGGCCGACTACGGGATTCCGCACCGCTACCTGTCCGGCATCATGTCGCCCTGGGCGATCAAGCGGCTGCGCGAATTCGGCGGCGACATCTCGAAGTTCCGCGTCGTGCGCGTCCAGCCCTCGGTGTTGCGCCAGGTGGCGATCGCGAAGACCGAGCCCGGCGACGAGAACAACCAGGACATCTCCTCGCTGGTCGGCAAGGTGGACATCCGCCAGCTCGAGGAATACTCGCAGAACGATCCCGACGCCTACAGCTACTCCGGCGGCCTGTGCCTCGCCAACCAGGGGCTGCTCGAATTCGTCGAGATGTTCAAGGCGCCGATCAAGATGCTGCACCCGCTGCTCACCGCGACGCAGGAGGGCAACTTCAAGGGCACCGAAGGGTTCTCGGCGATCCCGTTCAACGGCATCATCCTCGCGCACTCGAACGAGGCCGAGTGGCAGACCTTCCGCAACAACAAGCACAACGAGGCCTTCCTCGACCGCATCTACATCGTCAAGGTGCCCTACTGCCTGCAGGTGTCCGAGGAGGTGAAGATCTACGGCAAGCTGCTCGCCAACAGTTCGCTCTCGCAGGCGCCCTGCGCGCCCGGAACGCTCGAGATGATGGCGCAGTTCTCGGTGCTCTCGCGCCTGAAGGAGCCGGAGAACTCGAACATCTACTCGAAGATGCGCGTCTACGACGGCGAGAGCCTGAAGGACGTCGACCCCAAGGCCAAGGCCTACCAGGAATACCGCGACTACGCCGGCACCGACGAGGGCATGAGCGGCTGTTCGACGCGCTTCGCCTACAAGATCCTGTCCTCGGTGTTCAACTACGACAACACCGAGATCGCCGCCAATCCCGTGCACCTGATGTACGTGCTCGAGCAGCGCATCGCGCGCGAGGACCTGCCCGAGGAGACGCAGCGCCACTACCTCGAGTTCATCAAGGGATGGCTCGCGCCGCGCTACGCCGAGTTCATCGGCAAGGAGATCCAGACCGCGTACCTGGAGTCCTACGCCGAGTACGGCCAGAACATCTTCGACCGCTACGTGACCTACGCCGACTGCTGGA
>Ga0082335_1001710_pt1 | contig 44637 bp, 38 predicted proteins | sample Subgrocontami58m_FD_72375 | JGI IMG/M metagenome (GOLD analysis project Ga0082335, IMG submission 72375) | Subsurface groundwater microbial communities from S. Glens Falls, New York, USA - GMW37 contaminated, 5.8 m (SPADES assembly) (version 2) ...
TTCTTAGCATCATCTGCGTGTCTCGCCCCGGACAGCTCCAGGTTGCGGGCGACGCCATCCCCTATCATACCCCCGACGCTTCAGCCGTCAGTTGTTCCAACGTCTACGCCCACACTGTTGCGGGCTACGCCATCCCCTATCATATCTCCGACGCTTCAGCCGTCAGCTGTTCCAACGTCTACGCCCACGCTCCCCCAGCTCTTGCAGAGGGTCGGCCCTTCAGTGGTCCGGGTCCGTTCCGGAGACAGCGAGGGAACGGGGTTCGTTGCATTCAAAACTGGTCATGTGCTGACAGCCTTCCACGTGGTTGGGAGTACGTCGGCTCGCCCGACCGTCCGTTCTTCGGACGGCACTGACCACCGCGCTGCGGTGTTGGGCGTAGACGAGGATGCAGACGTTGTCCTGCTGGCGGTGCCATCGCTTCAGGCCCCGGCGCTACCCTTGTCACCCGAAGTAATCGTGGGTGAAAGCGTCAGTGCCGTAGGCTACGCCGCCGGTCTGCCTGGGGAGGCAAGCATCACACGCGGCATCGTTTCGGCAAAAAGACGGGCTCCAGAAAATGGCCTGCCGTTTGTTCAGACCGATGCCCCACTGAATCCCGGGAACAGCGGTGGCCCGCTCCTGAACGAGGGTGGCCAGGTAGTGGGCATGAATCTGCGTCGACTCAAAGGCGAGCTGGCCCTGTATGAGAACCTGGGGTTCGCGCTAGCCTCGGAGGCTCTGGTGCGCCTCGGCGGTGACTTACAACGGGGAATGGTAAAGGCCGCGCCCACGCCGAGTGCTGCTGCAAAAAGAATCTGGGGGCCGCCCCCGCTCCCAAAGGTAGACGCGCGCAAGCTCGTTCTAACCGCGTCAGACCTTGGCAGTGGCTGGACACTCGGCAGCCGCGGCGTTGTTGGGTTCGAGCCCGAAAACGCGGGTGCATGGTTCGACTGGTCCGGGAGCCGGTCCGCCAGTCCTTCCGGACTAACTACGATCTCCCCATCAGTAGTTGTCTACGACAGTTACATCTCGGCGCACGACCTAGTCACTCAACAGAAGGCGTTGGAAGGTTGCAGACTATTCCGGGGTCCAAACGTGGGAGACACCAGCGTGGCGCAAGTGTGTGACAAACATATCGGTGTTGGTAACTATCGAGACGTCTTCATAGATTCGGCTGTTGCCAACGTGGTGCTGACAATCTTCATCGCCGGCGAGCCCAGACTGGAGCCCAATGATGGCATGCCGCTGCTCCAGATTATGGCAGCTCGACTTGCAAATGAGGTTGTTCGTCCTTCAGGCGGCCCTGTCGACAAAACGACGCAGGAAGCCGTGCGGACCGCCATTTTGGAGTATGATCGATTGGAGGAGCAAGCAACCTCGCAACTTGACGGGTCAATCCTTCGCCCACGGGCGACCGATTTCATCATGGCGAACAAGACCTACGATTACAATGAGTACAAGAAACAGGGCATTCGCCGTCAGAGTCATTTGCTTGACGCCCAGTTCAAGGGATTCCGGCGGGTCGATGCTGACTATGTACACGTCGATGTCGTGGAGTATTGGGCTAGCAGCACGACGGACAGCAGTGGCAAAACTATTAGAGATAATCCCCGGGACGAAGTTCCCCAGACTGCGGTGCTGGTGAACGATCAAGGGCGCTGGAAGCTGGCGGATATACGTTTTTATCAGCCAGGAAGAGCGCCTTTCTAAAACGCCTACGCAATAAACAAAGGGCCCCCCTGGAGGACCGTGGAGCACCTAAGCATTAGCGGCCTCGAACTGAGTGTGAAAAAGTTCGCGTCTGGAAAAAAAGCGAAACCGCCATTTACCTGCGTAGTTATGGCTCCCTTGTCATCTGACGCTAGTTGGGCGACCATTCGGTGGTGATGCGGAAGTTCTTGAAGGTGACGTCGAGGGAGTCGCCTATGGCCCTGGCCCGGCCCTGGACCAGCACATACGGATAGGTGAAGGGAATCTGGCCGGACCACAGGGTGCTGGAGTCCACCGCCCAGGACACGGATTTGGTGGTCGGGTTGTAGATGAACGTAAAGTGGTGGTGATTCCCATCGTCGGAGCTGCCATCGCCAAAGTAGGTGTCTCCGACGGAGGACTGGACGAGCCACGTGGTGTTAGGGAAGCCCGCTGCCTCATCCCTTTGCCAGCCTACCGTGACCCGGTTGCCGCTGGTATCGGCCAGATAGAGCTGCGGCGACCAGCCTGTACCGGACGCGCTGTTCAGTATTATGTCGACGTCTAACCTCCAGCGGTTGCTGCTTCCGGCATAGAGGGGACCGAGCGCGTACGCCGCCTGCCCCTTTCCCCTGGCCGTCCAATACTGGCTGTTGGCGGTGCCAGATACACGGACCCACGGAGCTTCCCCGTCACGGATCTGTAGTTCGGCCGCAAGTCCTCCATTGTCTACCAGGGTGCTGACCTCGGTCCCGTACAGATACTGGACGCCATCTCGATCATCCTGGCGCAGGCTGTCCTTATTGTCGCAACTCCAGGACATCACAGCTTCAGGGTGGCCGGACGGATAATCCCAAAGCTGGAGCCAGTGACCAAATTCGTGCAGGCTGATATTCTTTACGTTGATCGTGGGGGGCTGAGTGCCGCAGTTATCCGGCGCGGTCACGGTCCAGTTGACGTCGTCATCAAAGACCGTCATCACGCCACCGGGATCAGGGTAGCCGGGACCCTCACTCGGAAGCGAGCACGCCAGAGCTTCCCTGAGGCACCTTATGGAAGTATCGTCCTGCGTTAGCGAGCCCCAGTGCTCTGACTGACCAGAAGGCACAAATTCGAAATAGGAGTTGGCTGACCCTATGGACCATAGGGAAGCCGCCTGGCCTATGGACTCCTGCCAGGAAGAGGGGATGGAAGGTTCTAAGACATAATACACGCGGTTAGACAGCCAGCGAGAGAAGGGATCAGCATCGAAGGTCGCGGCGGAGCGGGGGACCAACGCCATCAACAGCGGGACCACCACGATGACCGCTATTCTGACGAGCCCTTTGCCCAGGCCACTTTTCACAAGAAACCTCCAGGTCACAAACTAACGGGGCACTGCCCTACTGCTGTCGGAGAGCCTCCTCCACCCGCCGCACCACCTCGTCCAACGGCAGGTCTATCTCCCTATACCTGGCGCGCCCGTCTGTGATCGTATGCTTGCCTCCCGAGTTGAGGAGGGAAGGATTCGCGTCCGCAGGGTATTCAGGGAGAGCGTTCAACGATATCTTTGCCAGGAAGACCAAAACCTTCTCACCCGCCGTGAAGGGGGTCTGGGGATCGCCGCGGAAGCCCCAGCTATCCTGGCCAACTTGACCGCCTGGTTCACCAAAAATCAGAGACTCCACACGGGGGTCCGGGGTTCTGATGAAGCGGTGGACTCGTAGGACGACGGGCTTGTATATGAAGTAACGGCGGCGTTGCTCGACGGAGAGGGACCAAAAACCTACGGGTCTCTTGCCGTCAGCGGTGTTCCAACGAGCGGCCCCCACCTCCTTGATTTCCCCAACGGCAATTACGTCCTTCTTGCGCACCAAGCTCCAGTAACTGGTCGAGGGGGCCAGATCAAGGATGGCGCCGCCTGTAATAGGCGTATCTTCCGGCCTGGGGCTCAGGGTGGTCACTGGGGAAGGCGCTACAGGACCGGCATCACCTTTAGTTGTAGTGGTGGGCCATGCGCCGGTCGGTACACCTGGAGCTAGAGGGGAGGCCAAAGTAGCCGCCGTTTGGCGTTGGGGCCCCATACCTATGAAGGCCACAACTAGCCCGGCTACCAGGATAATCGCTGCGGCAGCTAAGGCGCTTCTACCAAGAACCCCAACTTGCCTGCCCATAAGGCACTTTCATTCAACCTTCATTCTTAGGAGATTTCTATTATTTTTACCACGATTATAGCATTTTGTCAAGTATGGAGCGTGACAGTTTGGGGTGTGAACACTGAGGTTTCATAATTCCGATTGCGCAAGGTTTCGCCGGGTCCTTTGGTCATACGGCCGCGGCCAGGCCCAGAGTGGGGTGTCTAGAGACTTGGCCGAAAACTAGACCGAGGCGGTTTTTAAAACCGCCTCGGTCTGGTGTATATCAGGACTTTCCGGCCGGACTTCCAGGGGGCACTGGGGAACGATAGGTTTTGCGGTATCGAGCGTTCGGGCCTGTTTTCAGACCCCCAGGTAGGCCAGGAGCTCGTCGAACCCCTGGATGCGGTGGCAATCATTGAGGTCGGTCATGAGCCCGAACCGGTCCAGCAGGAAGGGCGTGATGCCAATGTCCCGGGCCCCTACAACATCGGCGTGGTACTGGTCTCCCACGTGGACGGCCTGATCGGGCCGGGATCCGGCCTTGTCCAGGGCAAGCTGGAAGATAGGGGCATGCGGTTTCTCCCATCCCACATCACAGGAGCTCAGGATAAAGGAGAAATAGCCGGCAATGCCCAGGTCCTGGCAGAGAGGGGTTATATTCGTGTCAGAGTTGGAGATGAGCCCCAGGGTCAGGCCTGCGTCCCGTATCGAGGACAGGCTGGCGCGGATGTCCTCGAATAGCTTCAAGCCCTTCTCCTGGCTCCAGTAGGCTCCGTAGATCTTACCCGCCAGTTCTAAGGGCACCTCCACGCCGGCCGTTTGGAGGAGATACTGCTCGTATTCGGCCGCAAAGGCCTGCTTTTCCTCCGTGGAACGTTGCTGAAAGGGCCGGCGGGCGTTCGCCAGCGTCCAGTAATGGTCTGCATGCACATAGGCGCGCCGGATTACCTCCAACGGCACATCGACGCCATGGTCCTTCCAGGCGATGGACTGACGCTCCTCTCGGCTCGGATGGAAATAGCACAGGGTATTGTAGAAGTCGACAAAGACGGAAACGATGCTCATGGCGTACCCGTATTATAACACAAAGCCCAGGGGGGCAGCCGGGGGACTAGCCCGGCCGGGGTGTCCGTCACTTTTCTTTAATGGGCCAGGTCTGCCGAATGAATTCGGCGTTACACGGGGCCAGCCTGTCACACCCCTAACGCCGAATTTATTCGGCAGACCCCGTACTGCTCGGCGGCGGCGCAACTGAGCGCCGTTCACCAGTCTCCCCTCTTCCGGCGAAGCTGGCATTCCAAGTATGATAATGCTATTATAAAGAGAAGCATTTAATATGCTATATAAATAAAAGGTGCTACATAAATAAAAGGGAGGTAAGGGAATGGATATCGGGAGTTTGCTCCTCATGGTAGGGATTGCGTACGCCTTCGGCGTCTTCTGGTACAGTCTTCTTCCAGGCAGTATTCCAGACCACGTCTGGAGGGTAGCAGCTTTCCCCTTCTTCGCCATTTTCCTGGCGGAGACGTTCCTAGCCTACGGGCCAATGTTCGGCGGGCTTCATGCTGTGACAGTGATAGGGGCTTCTCTGGTAGGGACCCTGGTAGACTGGGCCATCCGTGAGGCTCGGCACCCGCGTGTCACCCATGAGACGGAAGTCACTTATCCGACCTCGTCACAGAGGCCAGCGGCCCCTATGGGAGCATAAGCAATCTTCCTTCCCCAGGGACGGGTTGCGGGCTGCAAACGCAGCCCGCAACCCGTTGTTTAACAACCGCCTTGGACGGCCGGTGCCCGACGGTTGCTACAAGCCCCCCCCCACAGGCGAGCCGCCTGTGCTGCCGATGTCCGTGCCACCGACCTATTGTCAGTTGGTAGAAGAGAGCCGGCAAGCTGCTACTTGATAACTGATTGCTGATAGCCGACAACTGACAACTGATAGCTCATGTGATAGCTCATGGCTCATGGCTCACAGCTCACCACTAAGACGGGCCCCACCTTTCCAGCCAGCCGCGGTAGTCCTGAAGCGCTTTCTCCATCTGATACTCCGGCTCGTAGCCCAGGTCCGCCCTGGTCCGGCTCAGATCCAGCGGCCTCTTGGGGATGTCCGGGTACCCCCCAGCTCGAGCTCGGTCCCCCTCCCCCATCTGGAACTCTACCTGGGGATAGACGTTTTGGAGGACTTCCAGGAACTCCTCAAACTCGTAGCCCCGGCCCATGGAGACATTATACACCGGGAGTGGCGACTTGACCGGGTCGATTTTGGGGGCGAGACAGGCCTGGACCGTGGACTGGGCCGCATCTTTCATGTAGAGGAATTCCTCCTTGCCGGGCCAGACCAGGTCCGTGCCAATCCTCACCACGCTTTCCCGCATGGGCCTCTCCGCCAGCTCCTTTAGGGCCATCCCCGGAACGCCGGCCACCGGTCCCAGCCAGGGCCCGAAAACTCCGGCGAACCGTACGGCCACGAAGTCCACGCCGTAAAGGTCCCTGTAGTTCAGGCCGAGGTGTTCCCCGGCCAATTTGGTGGTCGGGTAGACCCCTCTAGGCCGCTGGCTGACGGCCCTCAAGGTAAAGTCCTCTCCCTGGGGCTCCTCCTGGGGCGCCGAGTACGAGCCGTAGTAGACCGTACTGGAGCTGGTAAAGACCACGCGCGCTATGCCAAGCGTGCGGGCCGCCTCCAGGATGTTGGCCGTGCCCATGATATTCACCTTGATGGCCGCGTACGGCCTTTCCCGGGCTCCAGCGGTCAGGAAAGCCGCCGTGTGGATGATGCGGTCAACGTCCTTCTCCTTGATTACCCGTAGAAGGTCCGGGAAGTCCAGGATATCGCCCCGCACCACCTGGACCTCTTCCAGTCCGGGCACCCGCCTGAGGTTCTCCCGGGACGGCGCCACATCGAAGAGTACCGGCCTCTCCCCCATTTCCACCAGGCGGGCAGCCGCGTACGATCCCACCAAGCCGGCGCCGGTTATCAGTATGGTCATATCTGCCTCCTTTCTTCAGCGCACAGAGATATCGGTTACCGAGGGCTGTGTCATTCTTCGTAGCCGGTGAACATGCCGTATCAGCGGTTGAAACGCAACCCCCGCCGAAGCAGCCGCGCCTCCTGGCTTCCCAGCAGGTAAGCTGCGATGAAGAAGATGGCCGCGCCCGCGGCGACCGTGGCCACGAGATAAGCGGCCAGACCCCATGTCGTGGTAGGCGAGGGTATCAGAAGCCGCGCGGCCAGGACGGCCAGCCCCATGAAAGTTGAAGCCGTAGCAGTGTGCACCAGTGACGATCCCAGACCCGTAGCTGCCCGCTGGGGGAGCTTCTCTCGCATAGCGCGGACCAGGAGCAGGGCTTCTACGATCACCGCCAGCGAGACGCTGAGGGCTAGGCCGCCATGGCCCAGCGGCCCCATCAGAGCCAGGCTCAGGACGATGTTGAGTCCCATAGCTCCCACGCCAATAGCCACCGGGGTCCGCGTGTCACGAGCGGCGTAAAAAGCCCGGGTAAGGATCTCCACCGCGCCATGGCCGAAGAGCCCCACAGAAAAGAAGGCCAGGGCCCAGTAGGTAGCCAGCGCGGACTCTTCATTGAAAAGTCCGCGCTGAAAGAGCAGGGCAATCAGCGGCTGGCCCAGAACGATGAGGCCCACGCTGGACGGTATCGTCAGGAAGAGGATCATCCGCAGCGTGGTATAGAGGGTCGGGCCAAGAGACTCGGCAGAGTCCTGGGCCGCTTTCTCCGCCATGGTAGGGAAGACAGCGCTGGAAATGGCGACTCCGAAGATGCCCAGCGGCAGGAGGGTCAGAAGCCAGGCATAATTCAAGGCCGGGATGCTGTAGGAGGCCAGCCTGGAAGCCAGGATGGTGGTTACCAGGAAGTTGATCTGAACAGAGGCCAGGCCCAGCACCCGGGGGCCCATCAGCCTGCCCACCTCCCTTACGCCGGGACTGGTCAGTGAGAACACCGGCCGGTAGACCATGCCCTGCCGGCGAAGACCGGGAATCTGTACCAGCAGATGGGCCAGGGAGCCTGCCGTCACTCCCCAGGCCAGTCCATCTATCCCAATTTGCTTCGAAAGAAGGAGGGCGCCGCCCGTGATAGACAGATTGTAAACAATGGGCGCAAGGCCGGGAAGCAGGAAATGCTGGCGGGCGTTGAGGGCTGAGCCCAGGATGGCGCTGATGCCAAAGAAGACGGGAGAGGCCAGCATGATGCGTGTCAGGCGCACCGTCAGCTCCTGATACGGGGGATCGAACCCGTTGACCACGAATGGGACGACCCATGGGGCGGCCACCATGGCTATCAGCGACAAGAAAAGGGTGCCGACCCCTATCAGATTGAGCAGGGAACTGGTCAGACGCCAGGCCTCGTCGTCCTGCCCAGCGGCCTGGAAGCGAGCGAAGGTTGGGATAAAAGCGCTGGCCAGGGCCGCTCCCGCCACCAGTTGGAACAGGAGGTCAGGCAGGCGAAAGGCCGCCAGGTAAGACGCCAGCTCCGGGCTGGTGCCGAACTCATAGCTGATGGCCATGTCCCGGCCCAGGCCCGCCAGGCGGCTGGCTACGAACGATGCCATGAGAATGGCGGTTGCCCCGGCCAAACGGCGTCCGGTCCCTGTCACCTGCTTGGAGGACATGACACCAGATTATAGCATGGTTATTAGGTGGTGAGGGTCATTGGGTGATTGGGTCATTGGTCATTGGTGGACAGGACTACGCAGGTGTGCGGTCAAATCACCTAATCACCCAATTACCGAATTACCAATCACCACCACAGCCACTTGACCAACCTGGCGCATATGATATAATAACGACAATTGAATATGCTCCGTGGGGGTCCCCAGAGTTGGGGTTAAACAGGGCAAGCCCGGTGTGATACCGGCACAGTCCCGCTACTGTAACGATGGCGGCCTAATGACCGTCTGAAGTCAGAAAACCGGCCCCCGCACATCCGAGAACCTTCGAGGGAAAGGGGGCAGGACCAGGGCGGAAAGCCCATTGGTTCCCCTTGTTCTTTCGAACAAGGGGTTTTTTATTGATGGTGAAAGACCTGGCCAGGGCTGGTTTCATATGGACACTTGCCGCGACTTTGTTTCTGGCGGCCTGCCTGCCGGCGGTCCCCGCCTCCGCGCCGGCGCCGGCCCCGCCGGCCTCGGTAGTGCCCAAAGCTGACTCTGCGGAGCAGGCGTCGTTCCCCATGACCGTTACTGACGCTGCCGGAAGGCAGGTGACTTTACAAAAGGCGCCTGAGCGCATCATCTCTCTGGCGCCCAGCAACACCGAGATCCTCTTTGCCATCGGGTTAGGGGATCGGATCGTCGGCGTTACCACTTACTGCGATTACCCGGAGGAAGCCAAGACCAAGCCCAAGATTGGCGGAACCGCCACCGTCAACCTGGAACTGGTCGTGGCGGCCGCTCCGGACCTTGTTCTGGGTACGAACACGCACGCCAAGAAGATAGTCCCGGAGCTGGAAAGCAAGGGCCTTACCGCAATTGTGCTGGACCCCGGCAACATGGAGGATGTCTTGACTGCCATCACGCAGGTCGGACAGATTACGGGCCGCACCAAAGAAGCCGAAGCTGTCGTAGGACAGATGAAGGCCAGGATTAAGGAGATAGAGGGTAAGGTGGCGACAGCCAAGACCACTCCTCGTGTCTTCTGGGAGGTCACGCGGGAATTGGTCACCCCAGCGCCCACCTCCTTTATCGGCGACATGATTATCCGAGCGGGAGGCAGTAATGTCGTTAAGGACACTTCTATCAAGTGGCCCCGTATATCCCAGGAAGTCGTCATCGCCTCCGACCCCGAGGTCATCATCATAGGAGATCACACCGAACAGGTGACTCCACAGGAGATAAGCGGACGGCCCGGCTGGCGGGTGTTATCCGCGGTGAAGGCTGGACGGTTAGTGCCGGTCAACCCGGACCTGGTAAACCGGGCCGGGCCCCGGGTCGTGGACGGATTCGAGATGGTGGCGCGAGCCATTCACCCGGAGGTGTTCCCATAGAGGAACAGGCCCAAGTTAAGGGTCAAGGGTCAGGGGTCAAGGGTCAGGGGGGCTCACCGTGCCGGACCTGTTGGACCTGGGTGTCGCTACAGAAGACAAGGGCGGCCCGGCCGGTGACTCTGGCTCCTCAGGTAGGGGCCCAACCACGGCCCCGGGCACAATGGTTATTGCATCCCTTGCGCCGGCGCTGGGGGGTGTTGGGCCTGGCACTGGTAGCTGTGGGGGTGGTGATGCTGGTATCTTCCACCCAGGGGGCGGTGGCCATCCCCGTAGAGACACTGGCACGTATGCTGCTGGCCAAGCTGTCTTCCCTGGGAGGCGCCACAGCGGCCGTATCCTGGCCCGCCAGCTACGAGGCGGTCTTCTTCCAGATCCGGTTGCCCCGAGTAGTGCTGGCCGGGCTGGTGGGGGCCTGCCTGGCGGCGGCTGGGGCTGCCTACCAGGGCCTCTTCCGCAACCCCCTGGCTGACCCATACCTGATTGGGGTGGCCAGTGGGGCCAGCCTGGGAGCCGTCCTGGCGCTCATACTTCCCCTGGCGCCGGTCCTATACACCTTGGGGGCCGTCCAGCTTATGGCCTTCGCAGGCGCCGTCGCTACCGTCGCCGCTGTGTACGGATTGGCCCGGGTAGGCGGTTCGGTTCCCGTAAGCACGCTGCTTTTGGCCGGGGTTGCCCTGGGAGCCTTTGCCTCTGCCGTCACTTCCTTCTTCATGTATATCCACGGCGACAAGCTGGTCTCCATCTACTCCTGGCTGCTGGGAGGCTTTAGCCTTGGGGACTGGAGTAAGGTCCTGGCCATATTGCCCTACGCCGTTCCAGGCCTGGCCTATATGTGCGTCCATGGCCGGTTCCTCAATGTCCTGCAGTTGGAAGAAGAGCAGGCGGCGCAGTTGGGCCTGCCCGTTGAGCGCCTCAAGATAGGCCTGATAGCCGCGGCCACCCTGGTGACGGCGGCCGCGGTTTCCGTGAGCGGACTTATCGGATTTGCCGGCCTCATCGTCCCCCATGCGGTGCGTCTGCTCTGGGGGCCGGACTACCGCTTTCTGTTGCCAATGTCCATACTCATGGGGGCGGCCTTTCTGGTGCTGGCGGATACCCTGGCCCGCACCCTGCTGGGCTCCACGGAGATACCAGTGGGCGCGATTACGGCCTTCGTCGGCGCCCCGTTCTTTCTTTACCTGCTGCGTCAGAAGAAGCGGGCGATTTTCTGATGGCTTTCCTCGATATCCGGGGCCTGACCTTCTCTTACGGAGAACGGTGCGTGCTCAAGAAGGTGTCCTTGAGCGTGAGCCCTGGGGAGACTTTGGGGGTCATCGGGCCTAACGGATCGGGCAAGTCCACGCTGATTCGCGCCATCAGTCGTGTCGTGCCTCTAGTTACCGGTTGCGTTTCCATCGACGGAACTGACTTATGCCGCCTCAGCCGCAGCCAGTTGGCCAGGCGCATAGCTGTCGTCCCCCAGGCTGCCACGCTGCCGGAAGCCTTCACCGTCCTGGAGATAGTTATGATGGGGCGCACGCCCCATCTGGGGTTCCTTCGCTCTGAAGGACCGCGGGACCTGGGGGTAGTGGAGCGCGCCATGGAGGTTACGAACACGTCTGCGCTGGCGGAACGTCGCATAGGGGAGCTCTCCGGCGGAGAGCGGCAGCGGGTGGTGCTGGCGAGGGCCCTGGCCCAGGAGCCGCAAGTGCTTCTCCTGGACGAGCCAACCGCCCATCTGGATATAAATTACCAGGTCTCTCTGCTGGACCTCGTGGACAGGTTGAAGCACGAGCAAGGCCTGGGGGTCTTGCTCGTGCTTCACGACCTGAATCTGGCCGCCCAGTACTGCCAGCGTCTTCTTCTCCTGCACCGGGGCGAGGTCTTCGCCCGGGGCACGCCCGCCGAGGTCATCACCGAGGCTAACGTCAGAGCCGTCTACGGCGCTCAGGTGTGTATTCTGCCCCACCCGGTTAACCTTCTCCCGACAACTATCGTGGTGCCGGGGAACGGAAGGGGCAACGGTATCATGTCCACTCCTGAGGATCCGGCTCGATGGTCTTGAATTGCGCAGAAAGGAGTATCAGGGTATGATCACCGCCGCTAAGCCTGAGCACATAGTATACGGGGACAAGGTTGTCCAGGTAGAGCCCTACGGCATCGAGCCCATCCCTGAACGCGAGCGCCATGGCCGCCCGTTGGGACTTCTGGGCATGTGGCTCGGCGCAAACATGTCCTTGTCGACCTGGCTGGTGGGTGTCGTGTCCACGGCCCTGTTCGGTCTTCCCCTCTGGCTGGCCTGGCCGGCCGTCCTGCTGGGGGCGGCCCTGGGTGGGGCCGTAGTCGGACTTCTCTCCCTTATCGGCCCCCGCCTGGGGGTTCCGCAGATGATACATGGGCGGGCGCCATTCGGCATGTACGGCAACATGGCCCCCTCTATTCTCTCCGCCGTCCTGATAGTAGGCTTCTACGCCGTCAACTCCGTCCTGGGGGCCTTTGCCCTGGACTCCTTAACACATGTGGGATACCTGCCGTCCCTGGCGCTACTGGTGATAGCCCAGACCGTCTTGGCGGTCTACGGACATAACATGGTGCATCGTTTCGAGCAGGTTATGGCAGTGGTGCTGGGGATCACTTTCGTCATCATTGGAGCCTATGTGGCGACCAGAGTCGATCTCCTGGCCCCGGGAAACGTGGCGGCGCCTCTGGGCGGTAGCGGGCTTTTCGCCTCGTTTATGGGATCACTGGGGGTTGCCCTCTCCTTTACCATAAGCTATGCTGTGCTTGCCTCGGACTATACCCGCTATCTGCCGGAAAAGACCGGCGGCGCTAGCATCTGGCGTAACGTGTTCTGGGGGCAGCTAATCGGGTGTGGTGTGCTCTACATCATGGGGGCCGCTATGGGGAGCGTCCCTTCGAACGTCCCGCCGGATGCTCCGCCCACCGAGCTCATGGCAGCTCTGGTCCCAGGTTATTTCATCATTCCGGCGATGATTGCGGTGGTGCTTGGAACCATGACCCAAAACGTGCTGGCAACGTATAGCGCTGGCCTGGCTGGACTGGCAGCAGGAATTCGCTCCAAGAGGTGGAGCGCAGCCCTGGGAGCGGGAGTGGTGGGATTCTTCCTGGCCATGCTGGGCCAGGGAGGATTCGCCGGGAAGTACGAGATGTTCCTGCACGTGATCCTCTTCTGGGCTTTGCCGTGGATCGGGGTGATACTGGCGGACTACTTTATCAGGAACAGGGACGGCTATGCCGCCGGCCTTTTCTACGACTCCAGCCACCGGATCGGGCGAGGGCTGATCGCCTGGGTCGTGGGAATGGCTGCCTCTATCCCGTTCATGCACCAGCAGCTCTACACCGGTCCTCTGGCTGAGGCTCTTCCCCAGATTGGTGACGTCTCGTATTATGTTGGGCTTCTGGTAGCGTTCGCGGTACACGCGGCGATAGGGCGTCCCATTGCCAGGGCTAACCCGGGAGGATAGATTGACCGCCCGCACGCTCATGGTCCAGGGAACTGCCTCGTCTGCCGGAAAGAGCGTCATGGTAGCTGGCCTCTGCCGTATCCTGCGCCAGGATGGCTACCGGGTGGCCCCTTTCAAGTCGCAGAACATGTCCCTCAACTCCTTTGTCACCAAAGATGGCGGAGAGATGGGGCGGGCCCAGGTCGTACAGGCGGAGGCCGCCGGGGTAGAACCCCACGTAGACATGAACCCCATTCTGCTGAAGCCGGAGATGGACCAGCGCTCCCAGGTGGTCCTCTTGGGCAAGCCTGTGTTCACCACGCCGGCCCAGGAGTATTACCAGCATACCCCGGCTCTCTGGAAGGAGGCCAGGGCCGCCCTGGCCCGTCTTATGGCGGCCTATGACGTGGTCATCATAGAGGGGGCCGGCAGTCCGGCGGAGATAAACCTCCGCGATCGGGAGATTGTCAACATGCGAGTGGCCCGGGAAGTGGGGGCCCCGGTGCTTCTGGTTGGCGACATCGACCGTGGCGGCGTTTTCGCTGCCCTGGTGGGTACCCTGGTACTCCTGGACGATGACGAACGGGATGCCATCAAGGGCTTCGTCATTAACAAGTTCCGGGGCGATATCGCCCTTCTTCAGCCGGGGCTGGAAATGTTGGAGGAGAGGACCCGAAAGCCTGTCCTGGGTGTGATTCCCTACTGCCACGATATAGGAATTGCCCAGGAGGACTCCATCTTCGAGCCTGCCCCTCACCTTCAGCGAGTCGACGTGGATATAGCCGTCATTTATCTACCGCGCATCTCTAACTCCACCGACTTCGAGCCCCTCCAGCACGAGGCTGGCGCCCAGGTGCGATATATCCGGAATCCGGGAGAACTGGGACAGCCCGACCTGGTGATTGTACCGGGAACGAAGAGCACCATGGCGGACCTGGCCCATCTGCGGCGGACTGGCCTGGCGGCCGCAGTGCAGCGGCTGGCCCGGGAGGGCACGCCGGTGATCGGAATATGCGGAGGCTTCCAGATCCTGGGGCGCTCCATCCGGGACCCTCATGGTGTCGAATCCCAGAGCGAGGAGGTCGAGGGTTTAGGACTGCTCCCCGTGGACACCGTTTTCGACAGAGAGAAGACTACGCGCCAGGTGGCGGGCCGGGTAGTCTGGGGCGAAGGGCTCCTGGCGGGAGCAAAGGGGCTGGAGGTCTCGGGCTATGAGATCCATATGGGTCAGACTACGGACGAAGGTCTGGCACATCCTTTCCAGGTGCAGGCCGGCGCCGATCAGCTCCACGATGATGGTGCAGTGGATGCCCGGGGCCTGGTGCTGGGCACGTATCTGCATGGCCTTTTCCAGGACCAGGCCCTCCGGACCGTGTTTCTGAACAACCTGCGTCAGCGGAAGGGGCTATCGCCCCAGCTCCCATCGGTGTTACCCTCGAGAGAAGAATACTACGACCGCCTGGCGAATTTGGTGCGGCAAAACCTGGATATGGCGAGAATATACGACATATGCGGCCTGGAGCCCCCCCGACGGCGGGGCTAGAAAGCCCGGTCTATCCGAGGTGGAAGCAAAGTGTAGCCGCAGGCTTAATGCCTGCGAAGCGAAGACTTTCTACACCCAAACGTCCATCGCAGGCGTAAAGCCTGCGGCTACACTCGGAACGCTCATCGGGCGCTCACGGACGCCCGGCCCTTTCCGGGGTCGGCGACCCTGGCCCCGTCATCGGGGACTTCGGTAGGCCAAATTGACGACATGGGGAGGCATCTTGAGCAAGCTAGAAGAAACCATCAGCCTCATCGGGGCCCTGGACCAGGACGCGATGGCCTCAGCTCGGGCCAGGCAAGACACGCTGACCAAGCCCCTGGGAAGCCTGGGCAGGCTGGAGGAGCTATCCATCCAGATGGCCGGGATTACCGGGCAGCCTCAGCCTCGTATCCAGCACAAGGTTATCATTACGATGGCCGGCGACCACGGCGTGGTGGCCGAGGGGGTCAGCGCCTACCCCCAGGAAGTGACACCCCAGATGGTCTATAATTTCCTGCGAGGAGGGGCGGGCATCAACGTCCTGGCGCGTCACGCTGGGGCCAGGGTGGTGGTGGTGGACATGGGAGTGGCCTGCCGGATAGATCCCCATCCGGACCTGATCGATCGGAAAGTAGCCATGGGCACCCGCAATATGGCCATCGGCCCGGCCATGAGCAGGGACGAGGCCCGGCGGTCGGTTGAGGCCGGGATAGAAATCCTCGAAGCAGAGGCATCCAGGGGATTGGATATTGTGGGCACCGGGGATATGGGGATAGGCAACACCACGGCCTCCAGCGCCATTACCGCCGCCTTCACCGGCTGCTCTGTGGAAGTGCTCACCGGGCGGGGCACCGGACTCAACGATGAGCAGCTTCACCACAAGGTGAGAGTCATCCGTCGCGCCCTGGAAGTGAACCGGCCTGACCCTGCTGACCCGCTGGGGGTCCTGGCGGGCGTCGGGGGATTCGAGATCGGGGGTCTGGTAGGGGTAATCCTTGGCGCGGCTGCCAGCCGCATACCGGTGGTCATCGATGGCTTTATTTCGGGAGCGGCCGCCCTGATCGCCTGCGGCTTCTGTCCCCAGGCCAGGGATTACCTCATCCCTGCTCATCGCTCCGTCGAAGCCGGGCACCGGGCGATATTTGAACACTTGAGGCTAAAGCCCCTCCTGGACATGGACCTGCGCCTGGGCGAGGGCACCGGGGCGGCCCTGGCCATCTTCATCGCTGAGGCCGCCGCCCGCATCCTCTCCGAGATGGCAACCTTCGGGGAGGCGGGCGTTTCAGAGGCATTGGAGTAATCGGCAGATTCGGGTTCGATCCGCAGATTACGCAGAACCAACCGCAGATTGCGCAGATGTACCCGGATAATATGTTTACTGGAATGGAAGATCGTGACACAAGGGGCCGTTACGGGAATGGACCCCTTGGGCCAATTACTCTCGAAGCGTTGTCTAACAACTATTGGGCCACAATTGAACAACTATAGAAGCACTATCGAACCACCATTGAGCAACCGTCGAAGCACAATTGAAGCACCATCAAGCACTACCAAGCACAACCAAGCACGGGCGGGGGGTTGAGGAGTGGAGGAGCTTTGGGTCCTCCTGCTGGCTGTAGCCTGGGACCTGGCACTGGGCGAGCCCCCCGCGCCGGTTCACCCGGTGGTCTGGATGGGTAGGATTATAGGACTCCTGGAAAGATGGGCGCCGTCCGGACGGGCCCCGGCCCTGGCTTACGGAGCGGCAGTGACGATACTCTTGACGGCGGCCTTCGCCGGCGGGGCCGCCCTCCTGCTGGGCTACCTGCGGGGGCTCAGCGCGCTGGCCTACGTTCTGGTGGGAGCTTACCTTTTCAAGTCCAGTTTCTCGTTCCGGGAGCTATGGCGGGCCGGCGCCAGGATGAGGGAGTCTCTCTCCCGGAAGGGTCTCGCATCTGCCCGGCAAGAGGTGCGGGCCCTGGTGAGCCGCGACCCTGAGTCCCTGGACGAGCCGCATCTGGTTTCCGCCACCGTAGAGTCCCTGGCCGAAAACCTAACCGACAGCATTGTGGCGCCGGCGCTCTTCTTCCTCTTGTTTGGGGTTCCCGGAGCCCTGGCGTACCGAGCCGTCAATACCCTGGACGCCATGATCGGGTACCGAGGTCGCTATGAATACCTGGGGAAGGTCGCCGCGCGGCTGGACGACTTGCTCAATTACCTCCCCGCCCGCCTGGCGGCCCTGAGCGTGGTGGCCGGGGCGTGGCCGGCCCGCCAGGATGTGGGGGGGGCGTGGCGCATCATGAGGCGTGACGGTGGAAGGACGGAGAGCCCTAATGCCGGCTGGACTATGGCTGCCGCGGCCGGGGCCCTGGGCCTGCAACTGGAGAAGATCGGCCACTACCGGCTGGGGGAAGCGGTCAGCCCCGTCTCCGCCGCCAAGATCGGCTCCATGCTGGCCATATTGGGATGGGCGGCATCCATATGGCTGGTAGCCTGTGCCGGGCTGGAGGTCACGCTTGCTGCAACCTAGACCCAATGTGCAGTCGCTGATGCCCTGTTCTCACGGGGGCCCCGACCTGACGGAGCTGGCGGGGCTGGGCCTCTCGCCGGAGGACCTGCTCGACTTTAGCGTGAACTGCAACCCCTTTGGCCCGCCCCCAGGCGTCAAGGCCGCCGCGGAGAGAGCCTCCTGGGAGCGCCTTCCCGACTCCCAGTCCACCGGCTTGCGGCAGGCGCTGGCCGCCGCTCTGGGGGTAACGCCGGCCAGCATTGTGATCGGCAACGGCTCCGTGGAGTTGATTCGCTGCTTATCCCTGGCCTTCTTCGGCCCGGGGGACGCCGTTGTCGTGGCAGGCCCTACCTTTGGGGAGTACGAGACCTCGTTACTCATCGCGGGGGCGACGCCCACGCACTACCGGGCGCCGCAGCAAGAGGGCTTCCGGCCGGACCCCGGTGTCCTGGCCGGGCTGCTGAGCGAGGCCAGGGGCCTCTTCCTCTGCAACCCGAACAACCCAACTGGGGTGTACCTGTCCCGCGAGGAGATAGCAGCGGTGGCGCGGGCTGCTACCGAGAGCCTGCTGGTCCTGGACGAGGCGTACATGCCGTTTGTAGAGGGCGCGTGGAATTCCCTGGAGCTCCTGGAGCGTGGCAACGTCATGGTCCTTCGCTCCATGACCAAGGACTACGCCCTGGGCGGGTTGCGGCTGGGCTATGCCGTGGGGGCAGAACCGTTAATGGACGCCTTGAGAAAGGTGTTGCCTCCGTGGAACGTCAACGCCGTAGCCCAGGAGGCCGGCCTGCTGGCCGTGGAGGACCCGGGCTACCCGGCCCGCTGCTTGCCGGCCATTATCGATGCCAGGGACTACCTGGTGGCGGCGCTGGGGAGTTTGGGCCTGTCTCCCCTCCCTTCCCGGACGAACTTCTTTCTGGTGGAGGTGGGTGATGCGCCCTCCTTTCGCCGGGCGCTCTTAAGGGAGGGTTTCCTGGTCCGCGACTGCACCTCCTTCGGCCTGCCCAGCCACGTCCGCATCTCGGCACGCACCCTACCCGAGTGTGAGCGATTGGTGGAAGCAGTGCGTCGCGTGCTGGCTCGCTTGAGCCAATCGGCCGGGGGAGCCTAGTGCGCGGTCAGGAGAATCTTGAGTAATGTGTTTCGGCCAATTTTGCCACAGAGAACGCAGAGCACACAGAGATGTTATACGTGAGTTCTCCGTGTTCTCTGTGTGCTCTGTGGTAATACAGATCATCCAGTTGCACTTCTCTAGAGAACGCAGAGCACACAGAGATCTTATAGGTGACTTCTCCGTGTTCTCTGTGTGCTCTGTGGTAATACAGACCATCCAGTTGCACGTCTCTGCGCTCTCTGCGTCTCCGCGGTGAAGAAGGGTGGATTTTTGCTGAGCAGGAGTTGCGGTCCATGATGCGCGCCGCGGTGAAGATGCCGGGTACCTGCGGAGAGTTGGTCCAGGGCACCCTGGATGGCGTGCCGTTCCACGTCTCCTGTCCGATAGGCGTTTATTCCACTGTGGAAATCGAGCTGGCCGAAGGCGCCGGGCAACTGGAGTGTCCGGCGGACTCGCCCAAGGCCTGGGCCGCCCTCCGGGCGATGCTGACGCGGCAGGGCTGCCATGGCCTGGGCGGCAGGATGGCCATCAGTTCGGCGCTGCCTCGCGGCAAGGGGATGGCCAGCAGTACCGCGGATGTGGGTGGGGCTATCTACGCCGCCGGCCGGGCGCTGGGGCGGGAGGTAGAACCCCGTGAGGCGGCGCGTCTGGCCCTGGAAATCGAGCCCAGCGACGGCTCCCTATTCCCTAATATCGTCCTGTTCGACCACCGGGGAGGGCGGCTGTGGGAGAACCTGGGGCCTTGTCCACCAATGGAGGTAGTGGTCCTGGATTTTGGCGGCGCGGTCGATACCGTCGCCTTTAACCACTGCGATCTTTCGGCCTTACTTCGGGAGACGGAGCCACAGGTGGCCGAGGCCCTAGCCCTGGTCCGGCAGGGCCTGGCTAACGGAGACCCGTGGCTCATCGGGCAAGGAGCTACCCTGAGCGCCCTGGCCAACCAGCGTATCCTTTTCAAACCCCAACTGGCGGCGGTCCTGGAGGCGGCGGAGGAGATCGACGCTCTGGGCGTCAACGTAGCCCACAGCGGGACCGTCCTGGGAGTGCTGCTGGACGCCCGCTACCACGATGCTCCAGAGGCCTGTGCCTGGTTAGAGAGCCGGTTGGCGGGCCTTGGCTTCGCTCTCTTTTGCCCGCTGGTAGGCGGCGGACCCGTAACGGTATGATGATGTCCGCCTTCTTCTCGGCCCTCCAGTTCCTCACCGTGTTGCCGGCTCCCCTGGCCGGCCCGATGGAAAAGCCCTCGTTCCCGCTGGCCTACTTTCCCGTGATAGGACTTCTCCTTGGGGCGGTCCTGGCCGGGCTGGACCTGGCCCTGGGCCTTATCTTGCCTCTTTCCCTGGTCAACGGCGCACTGATAGTAGCCTTGATTACCCTGACCGGAGGGTTGCACCTGGACGGCTTTATGGACACGTGTGACGCCATTCCGGGGGCCCATTCGGCCTCACGAAGGCTGGAGATACTGAGGGACGTCCGGGTGGGCAGCTACGGCATCCTCGGAGCCCTGTCCCTGATCATGGCCAAGTACCTGGCCCTATCGGCCCTGCCGGCCAGTCTGCGCCTGCCATCGTTGTTGCTAATGCCTGTCCTCGGCCGCTGGAGCATGGCCCTGGCCATACCCGCCTTTCCCTACGCCCGCTCCAGCGGCCTGGGGAGGGCCATGAAGGACACCACTACCTGGTGGAGCCTGGTGCCCGCTACACTTCTGGCCATGGCCGCAGCCGCCCTGACTCTGGAAGCGGCCGGCCTGGCGGCCCTGGCTGGGGCAGGCGTGATGGCCTTACTGATGGGCTGGCACTTTACCCGCAGGCTCTCGGGCCTTACGGGCGACACCTACGGCGCCGTTAACGAAGTAGTGGAGGTAGCGGTGCTGATCATGATACCCCTGGCGGCGGGGGCGTACCGGGGTCACCCGTGAGCAGGATTATCTTCATCCTGGGCGGAGCGCGCAGCGGCAAGAGCGCCTATGCTCAGGGCCTGGCGCAGAGCCTGTCCGAGAGGGTGCTCTACGTAGCTCCGGCCATACCCTTTGACGAGGACATGCAGCGGCGCATCCAGGTCCACCGCTCGTCTCGCCCCCAGGCCTGGCGCACCCTGGAGTCCCCCCGGCAACTGGCCGGCCCCCTATCAGAGGCGCTGGCGGGCGAGCCACTGGTCTTGATCGATTGCCTTACGCTCTGGGTCTCCAACGTGCTTATGGAACATCCCTCATTTCCCTTCGAGGGCGGAGAGGACACCGGCCCCCTTGAGAAACGGCTCTCCGCAGAGAGCGGGGAGGTCGTGGCGCTGGCCCGCGAGCGAGGCCTTACGCTCATCGCCGTCTCCAACGAGGTGGGCCTGGGAGTAGTCCCTCCTTATGCCTCAGGAAACGTCTTCCGGGAGCTCCTGGGCCGGGTCAACCAGTTCTGGGCCGCCCGCGCCGATGAGGTGTACTTCATGGTGGCGGGCATACCATTGGGGGTCAAGGGTCAGGGGTCCAGGGTCAAGGCCTGGAAGTCAAAGGCCAAGATGAGGGGGCACGACCCAAAGGCAGGGGACACGTACCGTTAGGGAGGTAATGGGATGGAGAAATGGGGGTTCAGGCAGTTGGTTGCGTGGCAAAAGGCGTACCAGTTGTCCCTCGATGTCTACAGGATGACCAGCGGCTTCTCCTCTTCAGAGATATACGGGCTTGTCTCCCAGATGCGACGAGCCGCAGTAGCCATTCCCAATAACATCGCGGAGGGGTATAACAGACAGCACCGAAAGGAGTATTTGCAATTCCTGTCTGTCGCGAGCGGCTCTCTAGCTGAGCTGGAGACCTATTTGCTCTTGTCCCACGACCTGGGCTACGTGAACGCGGACAGATTCGCCTCCCTCGACGATCTTAGGAAGGACGTGGGGCGCGTCTTATCAGGCCTGATAAAGTCCTTTCAATCCGCTCAGTGATCCGTGGCTGTTACCCCATGACTCATGCCCCTTGCCCCTGGACCCCGGACCCCGGACCCCGGGGCCGCCTGGTGCTGGGCGGGGCCTGGAGTGGGGTGGGCAAGACGACCCTGGCCACCGGTCTCATGGCCGCCCTTCGGGCCAGGGGGCTGGCAGTACAGCCATTCAAAGTCGGTCCCGATTACATAGATCCCAGCTACCACACCCTGGCCTGCGGCCGGCCGTCCCGGAACCTCGACACCTGGATGGTGCCGCCGGAGGCGGCCCTGGAGCTCTTCCACCGGGCCTGCGCCGGCGCTGAGCTGGCCGTCGTTGAGGGGGTTATGGGCCTCTTCGACGGGCACAGCGGTCTCGACGATACGGGGAGCACCGCCCACGTCGCCCGTCTGCTGGAGGCGCCGGTGGTCCTGGTGCTGGACGTGGGAAAGACCTGCCGCAGCGCGGCGGCCATGGCCCTGGGCTACAGCCGGCTGGACCCCCGCGTGAAGGTGGCCGGCGTTATCTTGAACCAGATCGCGAGCCAGAAACACTATCAGTGGACCAGGGAGGCGGTGGAGGGAGAGACGGGGATCCCCATCCTGGGGTATCTGCCTAAGGACGCTGCCCTGCACATCCCGGAGCGTCACCTGGGACTGGTGCCCACTGCCGAGCGAGGGCGCCTGGAGGAGTTCGTGGCCAGGCTGCGGGTAGTGATAGAGGAACACCTGGACGTTGAGCAGGTCCTGGAAGTGGCCCGGTCCGCGGGCCCCCTATCCGTTCCGGTGCCGTTGGTCTTCCCGCCGGAGCCCCTGCCCGTCCGGGCCACCCTGGCCGTGGCCCGGGACGAAGCCTTCAGCTTCTACTACCAGGACAACCTGGACCTCCTGGAGGCCTACGGGGCCAGGTTGGTCCCCTTCAGCCCCCTGAACGACGCCGAGCTTCCCCGCGAGGCCGGCGGAATCTATCTGGGAGGCGGATTCCCCGAGGTCTACGCTTCCACTTTATCCGCCAATAGCTCCATGCTCCAGTCCATCCGGGAGGCGGCGAGGCGGGGCCTGCCCATCTATGGCGAATGCGGTGGGCTAATGTACCTTTCTGAAGGGATCACCGATTTCGAAGGACAGCGCTTCCCCATGGTGGGGCTGGTCCCTCGCTGGTCCGTGATGCAGCGGAAGCGGGTCATCCTGGGCTACGTGGAGGTGGAGACGCCGCGCCGCAGCTTCCTGGCGCCGGCCGGCGCACGGATGCGAGGCCACGTCTTCCACTGGTCGGAGATCGAGCCTTTCCCCCCGGAGGCCAGCGCCTTCCACACAGTGGACCCGGAGCCCCGCTGGGACGGCTATCTGAAGGACAACATCCTGGCCTCCTACGTGCACCTCCACTTCGGCGCCGCCCCGGAGCTGGCGCGGAACCTGGTGGAGGCGTGTGCCGGGGTAGGCTGATCTCCTCTACGTGAGGTTGATAATCGACTATTAATAGTCTATAATTCGTCTATGTCTTTTCAGCCTTGCTATGCGATTACGCACCGGCTCTTGGCCAATGTAAAAAGAATTGGCGAGATAGTCACCGAGCTCAATAGCCGAAGCTTTCCGCAAACGGTACTGGTTGAATTTGAAAAGGATGCCCGAGCCGTGTCCACCTACGCCTCGACGAGCATTGAAGGGAATCCTTTGCCCCTTACTGAGGTGAAGAAAATCCTCAAGTCCAAACCGCAGTATGTCCGGGAAAGCGAACAGGAAGTCCTCAACTACAATCAAGCGCTGGAAAACCTCAATCTCCTCCTGAACGAGGTGCAAGTAGAGCTTGATCTTAGGCTTCTTCTCTCGATCCAGGCTCAAGTGGTGAAAGGCTTGTTGCCCAGGTATGAGACCGGCCGACTGCGCGAGGAGCCAGTGTTTGTGAATGATCCTGGGTCTGGTTCTGTGATCTATTTGCCGCCCGACTCTGTTGACGTGCGCCCTCTTCTGAATCAGTTGCTGGCGTTTGTTCAGGACAACAAGGGAATCATTGATCCTTTGATTCTCGCCGGCGTTTTCCACAAGCAGTTTGTAGTTATTCATCCTTTCATGGACGGTAACGGAAGAACTGCTCGTCTGGCTACGAAAGTGCTTCTCGCCCAGATGGGGCTCAACACGTTTAACCTCTTCAGTTTTGAGAACTACTACAACAGGAATGTGGCCAACTACTTTCGAAAGGTGGGGGCTTCTGGTAACTACTACGATATTGCCGGCACCATCGATTTTACGGAGTGGCTGGAATACTTCAGCGAGGGAGTAGTTGACGAGCTCCTCCGGGTGCAAAAGCAGCTTGCGACGTATACGATCAGCCCTGAGAGAGAACTCAAACCCTATCATCAGCAGATTCTCACCTATATTTCCGAAAAAGGCTACATTACGGACCGGGAGTATGCGAAGCTGACTGAAAGAGCCAAAGCCACTCGGAGCAAAGACTTCCAGAAATTGGTTGAATTGGGGCTAATTGTTCGTATGGGGAGGGGAAGAGCTACTTACTATAAGCTGAAATAGGCATGAAAAGATATGAAATCGTAGTGGTTTAGTCGGCTCCGTCCCCGAAGCCGACGGCGCCGCCGGTGGACGACCCCGACTACGACAGGCCAAGACTCGCCGTGCTATAATCGGTGAATTGTAGCGCATAGGGCACGAAGCGTCCACCGCACCAGCCTGGCAGCGTACGGGATGCTTGGCGTCCCCGTCGCCGAGGGTCCGCAAGTTCTCATGGGGGGGTAGAGGCCGATGAAGACTCGAAATTCCTTTAGCGTGCCGCCGCGGGACCCCATTTGGGGTGCTTTCGCTTTGTCCTGCGTTATGCTCGCGCTTTTACTGGTGCTTTCTCACCTGACCGAGGCGCCCGCCGAGGCCTCGGACGTCGTGGCGCCGGCGGTCCTGGAGTTCGCGCTGCTGCCAGCGATTACTACCTGGGCCTCCGACATAACGACCGACACCACCTGGACGAAGGAGAACAGCCCTTACCAAGTTACGTCCGATATTACGGTGCTGGCTGGGGCCACCCTGACTGTGGAGCCAGGCGTGGAGGTGCGCTTTGACCGCTACGCTGGGCTAAGGGTGCTGGGCAAGCTGACGGCCCTGGGCACCGCCACCCAGCCCATCACCTTCACGGGTCAGTTCACCACCCCGCTAGCCGGCTGGTGGGACGGCATCAGCATCAAGGGCAGCCAAAGTGCCCCCAATAACACGGGCATGCGGACGCCATTGCTACTCTTGAGGGGGATTGAGACCGGATGGTGACGTTCTACCAGTTCCCCAAGGAGCACTGGGTGCATATCAGGACTACGAACATGGTGGAATCTCCATTTGCTGCCCTGCGCCTCCGAACCGGTGCAGCCAAGCGCTTTAGGAAAGTGGAGAACGCCACGGCAGTGATCTGGAAGATGCTGCTTATAGCCGAAACCAGGTTCCGAAGGCTAAACGCCCCGGAGTTGATGAAGAAAGTCTATGAGGGGTGGAATACAAAGGTGGCATCGAAACTACACGGGAGGAGGCCGCCGCCTGACCCGCATTTACAAACCTATTGACTGAACCTCACCGGCAGCCTATTATTTCAGTGTCTGATCCCGGTCGTGGCACATAGAGAGAAAGGGATAGTTGAAAGGTTACGGGGGGAAGAAATGAAGCGCTATTCCGTTTTGATGCTCGCAGTCATTTTCTCTGTCGCTGTGGCATGTGTGCCGCCTCCTCAACCGACTGATACAGCAACCCAGTTGCCGGTCCCAGCCAGTACGGGTGTGCGGGAGCAGCAGCCCGTCGCCACTAGCGTGCCGAAGCCACCTAGCTTTTCCATCTCACCGATGCCGATCCCGACCCCACTCCCGGTACAGGTCCCCGCGCCGCCCGCGCGGTTGGCTGCACCTTCTGGTGCGCCGGAGGCGCAGGCGATGGCCTTGGCGCGAGCCATAGAGCCAAGCTCGCCTAATCCCCTAGCGGGTTGGCTCGCGGTCTACGATGCTCTGGGCATTCCCGTGCTGGGTCCTAACCGCAGTCCCTTGGGAACAACGGGAGACGATCCCATAGGCCCGGCGTTCTGGCGCGTGTGGTATATGACCGGCATGACGCGAACAGGGACGGGCTTCCGTCTCACGGACTGGACCAAAATGTTCAACCTTTCGGGCGACGCCTCGTTCGACAGCGGAAAGGCAGGAGCAATATTCCTGCAAGACTTGCGCGCGTCTGTCGCCTCGAAGGATCCGCAAGTGAGGTTGTTTGGCGGCTTCACGGTGGAGCTAGTGAAGCGCGGGGCGTCCCACGTGGACTTGCTGGATCCAACAGTGACCGCGGATCAGGTAGTTATCTCGGGAGCTTTGGCAGAGTTGCTCTCTTGGGAAGTTATTCGCGGGTTGGTCTTCTCCCTGGCATCGGCCCCCACCGCGTCGACCGGCGATCTTCCGTACGTCGCTCGTCAAGACACATTGATGTTGCGGACAATCGCATTATCCGAGCGCGCGCTCTCTACCGCACTTTTCATCCCGTCAGGCGTGCCGGCACTGGAGCAACAAGGTTGCACCTCGCTCCTGGGTGACGATACCACCTATTGGCTCAACTGGGCGCTGAACAAGATCTCGGGAGGCGGAGTCCAGCTTCCGGGCATGACACAGGCGACGAAAGGTTTAGTCGAATATGTCCAGACAAAGCGTAGCGTGTCGCAGAACCTGATCGAGAAGACCAAGTCGGTCACCAGCGTGGCGAACGCGGTGGCGAATGTCCTCACGTTCGCCATGCAGATATCCGCCCTCAAGGTCGAGTTGTCCATGGAGCCATTTCCGCTGGTGCGGACGAAGTCGAGATATGACGGGGAGGAAGCAAAGATCGAATTCCAACTGATATACGACCCGGGTAGCTTGCCAGATGGCAAGAACATGTATGCCTGCGTTTCTTCCTACCTGCTTAACGCCTTCGGAGTATCTTTCAGTCCGCCTGCCTCCGGGGGAGTTGCGGGCGCCGAGCTGACCTTTGAAGGTGGAAAGGGATTTGGGGAATACGTTCTATTTGGCGATTACAAACAACTACGCATGGACACCAACGCTAACGGTAAAGTGGAGCTATTGGTGCTGGGCAAGGGGCAGCGAAAACAACTGCCCGCCGATGCCAAGCCGGTGTTGCGCGAATTCTCGATTCACGTCCGCGGCCAGCCCGAGGCTGTGACGGGCAACACCATCGCTAACACCTTTTTTGATTCCCTGGCTTTTTGGGCAGCACCCGGCGGACTGGGGCTGGTCAGCCCGGCCGTGGACATCGCCAAGACGTTCCACTATGACCTTGGGGAGTTCGTCTTAAATCTTCAGGATTGGGCTACGGGTTACCGCGTCGATCAAGTCTATGGGGAGGGTCGCATCACCGGCACCATATGCTCTTTGGACAAGCCTTTCACACTCCAGTTTTTCGGACAACCCCCTGAGACTGGCCCAATGACCGGTACCTTTACATTCGCGCCTTCAGGCAAGAGTGGCGGGACCTGGAGCTACACGGGGGAAGTGCAGGGAGCGCCGGTGACACACACCGGGACTGGTGGTTATAAGGTTGAGGCAGAGGGAGAGGGTGCACCCTACTTCGAGATGGGGGGCGGACAAGTGACGACGACGACCCCAATGGGAAGTCAGACGAATCTCGGTAGGACCGAGATTCTCGGCCTTGAAGCGGCGACTGAGGGATGCTCTCAATAGGTGACGACGTTTGGTGAGTTTCGCGTCGAAGCCCGGCGGGAGCCGTAAGGGTTCCCCCTGAACCGGCTGATTGTATCGCCGTTTTAATAGGCGCCGGCCATGGGTTCCCCACGTACGTGTGAAAGGAGAGCCTGGTGAAGGCCAGACGACGTCATCTGGAAGTCCTGACGGTTCTCGGTTTGCTCATGGCATTGGCAGCGATAATCCTCAGCGACCGGCTGTCCCTCGTATCGCCCTCGCTCGTCTCAGCGGCGCCAGCGAAACCTTCAGGGCCCCCGGCCGCGAACGCGGGTCTCCGGTCCACGGAGGTTGTCACCCCAACCGTCACCCCTATTCCCCAGCCCGGCTACCGCGTCTACCTTCCGGCGGTCATGAAGAACGCCACAGGCGCATCCGGGTCAACAAGTATTGAGTTGATAGATCAGGCCCTGGCAAGCGGCGCTATCAATGCGGAGACAGCGCTCGTCTATAAGGTCTACGTAATGTTCCAAGACACCCGTCTCCCCGGCCAGTATCAGGGTGACGATAGCCGATTGTCACCCCATTCCTCTGTCATGCTGGACATGGCCAAGAAGTTCCCAAGCCTATCTAAAGAGACACAGGGCCTTCTCGCCCCGTTTATCATGCCACCGGCTTACGCTGGAAGCTGGTATGATCGGGTCGATATGGCCGGAATCAGGGCCGGAGCGGAAGTTCCAGGACCGGACCCCCTTGTCAAGACTGGATGGGATACCATGGGAGACCAGAACGTCCGGGTGTGGTTCCACAGCAGTTCAGCGATTGGGGCACCGGCTGCGACGACGGTAGCCAATGCCATGCGTGATGCAGTATGGCCGTCTCTCACTGGCCTGATGGGTCGGCAGCCGCTTTCAGACCAAGGGCCACACCCATTTGTAGATCTTAACGGTGATCGCCGCAACTGGGGAGATGGCGGCGACGGCCGGCTCGATATCTACCTCCTAGACGAAAAGGTAGCTGGGGGGGGAATGACGGTTGCCTACCCGCCAGGCTGTAAGCAGAGACCCGCGTTCATATTGCTTTCGGAGTATGTGGATCTGGCTGCCGCCGCCACCCACGAGTTCATGCACACGATCCTGTATAGTTACGATGTAGCCGCTACCTGTGAGAAATATGACTGGCTTCAAGAGGCCACCGCAACCTGGTCGGTTGATCACGTGTATCCGGCCAATAACTTTGAACACCGTGAAAACTTTTGTTGCTTGTTCCAACGTCCTGAATTGGGACTGTTCTATTCCTCTTCGGGATACAGCGCCTACACCTTCCCCTTCTACCTAGCACGCAAATTCAACCCACAGCTCATGCGGACGATTTGGGAGAAAACCCGGCAATACGACAGCCTGGAAGCCGTTGATAAGGCAGTTCCGGGGGGCCTATTGGAGCGGTGGCCTGACTTCGCGGTCTATCTCTGGAACCGAGCACCCTTTAACGACTTCAACCTCTGGGACAAAATCACTGAATTTGCCTTTGGCATTGGCCTCCAGGCGCGACCGGGATGGGGCATCTCTACCGACGTGGTGCTTCCCGTAGATCTCAAAGGGGCAATGGATGTCGAATACAAGCTACCAGCCGAGGTGGGCTACCTGGCAAGCAACTACTATCATTTCACATTTCCCGATGCTACAGCACGTTCTGTAAAGTTTCATAACCCCTTCACTGCTGCGGTTAACCCGACCGCTAAAGTGCAGGCACTGGTGAAAATCGAAGGAAAGGACTGGGAGCGCCAGGACTGGACCGCCTCGCCCTTTAAGACCTTTTGCCGTGATAAGAAGAGCGAGCGACTCGAAGAGCTCGTCATCATCTATAGCAACAGCGATTGGGAGCCGGGGGCGACGCTCGATCCTGTTAACGACTCCAAACTCGCGGTCACTAATATCGGCTGCTGGCTCTGGGAGAGCTCGGCCAAGACGACGACGCACTGGGTCGGTTCAACCGGCGAGATCACCACAATCTTGGAGGTGGATGGGCTCGCTTTCGAGCGCAACAGACCTTCTGATATTCCCGTGGTTGACGGCGTCGGGGAGTCATATCTGACCAGAGCGGAAGGCACAGTCAAGTGGTCGCGCACCGGGAGGGATGGTGATTGCACGATTCAAGGAGGACCCATCACACTGCCAGTAAAGGAAGGTGAAGGCGATCTACAGATATCCAACTATGCCACCAAGTCCGACAGCCCTGATTATCGGCTCTTCGATCCACACGGGGTTACTGAGTATGTGGCAACCGTGACATACAGTTGTCCTGGAGCAAGCGTTTCCCTTAAGGCGAACATCGGGTTTTGGTTTGTGCGTGATCCTCTTGCAGGACCGCTGAAGGTCAGGCCGAACGGTACAGTGGCGACAGATGTCGTCACACTGCCCGACCTCGGCGTGACCAGCGAATTTCGTTTCGAAGCCCAGCGGGAGCCGTAGGTGTTTTCCATGAGCTTGCTTGAGTGCATCGCCGCTTTCACTGACACCAGCGCGGGGCCAAGTAGATTGCCCACACACAGCTTCTCCGGGAGGATTGTCAAAGCGTGTTTAATGAACTCCGGCGCCCGATTCCTCTTCCGAACGGTAGGCTATTGATAGGGCGGGCGCTGGCGGTCACGCTTGCCGCCCTCGTGGCGCTATCCGGGCTACTGGTGATGCAAACACCACCATTGACCAGCCCGCCCACGATGGTTCCCAGCTTTGGCACGCTCCCGCTGTCTTTCCTGCCCAACGTCGGGTTGACCGACCCGGAGGTGCGCTTCGCGGCACGGTGGATGGGAGGAACCCTCCTCTTCACGCCACACCGGGTGGTGCTGGCCTCCCCAGAGACCAACGCGAGGCTGGCATTCGAAGGCGCAAACCCCTCCGCAGAGATAAAGGGTGTGGACGTTCTGCCGGGTACCGTCAACTATTACCTGGGCAGCGACCCTTCCCAATGGCATACCAGCCTTCCCACCTATGCCGGAGTGGTCTACCAGCAGCTCTATCCCGGCATAGATCTACACTACAACGGCACGGCGGGCGCGCTGAAAGGGACTTACATTGTCGCACCCGGAGCAGAGCCAGCCCGCATTCGCTGGAACTATGAGGGGGCTACCGAGGTCCGGGTGGATGAGGCCACGGGCAATCTTCTTGTCAGCCCGGGGGCAATGGGCCCTCACCCTAACGCTCTCCCGGAGGGAGAGGGGAGGCAGGGCGTAGTGGCGGACGGCCCTGTCCGCCAAGGGGGAGGAGGGGCGTCGCCCCGGGTTCAGATTCCCGAGGGAGAGGGAATTACTCCCCTCTCCGCATCACTGATAGAAGGCACTCCTACCGCCTGGCAGTCCATAAATGGGAGGCCGACGCCGGTAGAAGTCCGCTATGCGCTGCTTGGGGACCCTGCTACCCCTACAGTCGGATTCGCCCTCGGTCCCTACGATCCAGCCTTCCCGCTGATAATTGATCCTAGCCTCTCTTACAGCACCTACCTGGGTGGGAGCAAGGCCGATGTGGCCTACGCGATCGCGATAGACTCTGCAGGCAGTACTTACGTCACCGGTGAGACCTTCTCCACCGACTTCGCCGGCGCGTCGGGAACTAATGGCGGCAGTGGTGATGCCTTCGTGACCAAGTTGAACCAGACTGGTAGCGCTGTGGTCTACACTACGTACATCGGCGGGAACGCCGGGGAGCAGGGCAATGCCATCGCAGTTGATAGCTCCGGCAATGCCTACATCACAGGCTCCACCAAATCTTCCAACTTCCCAACCCTGAATCCGGTACAGGGCTCCCTTAGCGCTGCCAGCGCCACGAATGCGTTCATCACCAAGCTCAACACCACGGGCGCCTTGAGCTACAGTACATACCTGGGTGCGGTAAGTTACGTGCTAGGCCTTGGCATTGCGGTGGACGGTGCAAGCAGCGCATACATTACTGGCGACAATTCGGGCGATGTTCTTATAGTGAAAATGGATGCGGCCGGCGCCCTGGTGTACGGGACCGCCTTCGGCGGCTCCAGTAGTGACTGGGGGAACGCCATCGCCGTGGATGTCGGTGGAAACGCGTACATTACAGGCAGGACTCAGTCCCGTGACTTTCCCACCTCCCTGGACGCGCTGCAACGCTTCTGTGACAAGGCAACCAGCACTAGCGCCAACAATTATTGTAGCCAGGACGCCTTCGTCGCAAAGGTGAACCTGAGCCCGACGGGCGGGGAGCTTCTCTACAGCAGCTTCCTGGGTGGAACTGCTTCGGATGAGGGGAAAGCCATCGCCCTTGATAGTGCTGGAAACATTTATGTGGCGGGAGATACCTCCTCAGGGGACTTCCCCACGGTCAACCCAGCCCAGACATCGCCCTGTACTCCTAACACCGGCTGCACGACCGCCTTCGTCTCAAAACTTAGCGCCAGTGGCACCGCGCTTCAATATAGCAGCTACCTGGGCGGCGATAACGGTGACTGGGCCAAGGGGATAGCTGTGGATAGCGACGGCAGCGCCTACGTCCTAGGCACGACGCAATCAAGGAATTTACCGGTTATAGACCCAGTTCAGCCCGGCTCCGGCGGCGGAACTTGTTCTTCGTTTGGATCTTTTCGTTTGTGTTACGACGCCTTCGTCGTGAAGTTGACGCCCAGCGGAAATGCGCTGGTCTATAGCACCTACCTCGGGGGTTCATCCGATGAGCGGGGCGGAGGCATTGCGGTGGACGGCGCCGGTAACGCTTATGTGACGGGAGAAAGCGAGTCCATCAACTTCCCGACCACCCAGGGCGCGGTACGGCCGTCCTTCGGGGGCGATCTCCGGGAAGCCTTTGTGACCAAGATTGCCCCGGGCGATGCATCTGGCGCGACACCGACGCCGACGGGCACCTTTACGCCCACCGTCAGTCCAACCACCACTCCGGTGCCAGGGCTATCGCCGAGGGCTTACCTGCCTTTGGGCGTCAGGAGCTATGGGGGCGCCTGGTAGGCTGCTTTCGCGGGTTGATGTAGATGTAGCCCCACGCTGAGTGAGGATTGAGGAAATAGTATAACGTGTAAACCCTACGGCTACATCGCCTGAACGATCGTGCACAACGGCCAAACGTACATAGTGCCCGGATGGGAGCAAGAGGGCCTGTGCTGGCAGTTCGTACCTTGATCCATACTGATAACAACACTGTACCAAGAAAGGAGGAGTGCGCACACGTAGCGTCCCAAACGTAGCAACGCTACCGGCTGCCTACCGGCTGATACATTCCCTGGCAGTGTTGGGGTCAGGAGTTCGAGCCTCCCCAACCCCACCAAACGTGGAAATCAAAGGACCGCCTTCCGGCGGTCCCTCTTTGCTTGATCCCTGAAGCACTTATCGAGGCAGCGGACGTTACTCCGGCCTGGCCATCGCCAGAACGTCCGCCCTCGTGGCCTCCTGATTATGGACCTCCCTGGCGTGCTTTTGCGCAAGATTTACCAACTCGTCGTCGGTCTCCGCCCTGATGGTTGTTCCGCAGGGGCAATTGATAACTTTCGCCATTTCCAGCCTCCTCTTGGTTTACTTTCGTACTATAATAGCAGATGGCCTTTGCCGCATTTTTGGCGCTTCTTTGGCATGATATGAGTTTGAGGATTTATCTGACAGGCAACACAACCGTCGAAGCGGACGGGGTGGTGGCCATCCGCGAGCGCCAACTGCGCGGCAAGCAGGGAAGGCTGGCCTTCGCCTACCTGGTCTGCCAGCGGACCCGGCCGGTATCGCGCGAAGAGCTGGCGTCCCTGCTCTGGCCCGCAGAAATGCCGCCAGCCTGGCAAGTCGGCTTGAGCGCCGTTCTGAGCAAGATCCAGACCCTTCTCGCTTCTGCCCCCCTTAAGGCCACGGGCGCAACGCTCTCGAAAGGCTTCGGACAATACCAGATGGTGCTACCGGTTGACACATGGATAGACCTGGAAGCCTGCTCTTCCGCGATAGACGAGGCGGAGGGCTCGCTGCGTGCCGGGGAGCCGGGAAGCATCCTTGGCCCGGCTACCGTAGCGGCAACCATAGGCGGCCGTCCGTTTCTACCCGGCATCGATGGGGAATGGGTGGATTCGCAGCGCAGGAGGCTGGAAAGGCAGCACGTGCGCGCCCTGGAATGCCTGGCGCACATGTGGTTGGCCCACGGGGAACCGGCGCTGGCCGTGGAGACTGCCAGCAAAGCGGTGGCCCTTGACCCCTTTCGCGAAAGCAGCTACCAGCTCCTGATGCGAGCCCATGCGGCCGGCGGTAACCGGCCGGAGGCAATGAGGGTGTACCAGCGTTTGCGAAATCTCCTGGCCACGGAGCTTGGCGCCGGCCCGTCACCGGAAACCGAGGCTCTGCATCTGGGTCTCCTGTATCCGTAGCGCTTGGCCCCCGGCATTGCAGGTGTTGCGAAACAATCTCCTCGGCCGCAGGGATCGCTTCGCTCTGCTCGCGATGACATGGGCAAAACTGGCGCCGTGCAGCGGTGGGCTCATAAGGGAAAGCAAGGTATGACCCCGCCTTTACCCCAAGCGCGTCAACGTGCTAAAATGTAGGCACAAAGAGAGTATAATTGTGCCCACAAAGGAGGTACCATGCCTGAGGTAGGGATACGGGAACTGAAGGAACGGGCCAGCCAGATACTGAGAGAAGTTCGGGAGAAGCGCCAAACCTACACGATTACTAACCACGGTAAGCCCTGCGGGGTCCTGGTACCCTATTCTGGGGCCGGAACAGCGAAAACAACGAAGAAGCCCAAGGGCAACCTTGCCAGCCTTAGAGGTATTTGGAAGGACGGCCCCGAGGTTTCCTGGGAGGAGTTCATGGAACTGAAGAAGATCTGGACCAAGCACGTGGACGAGATGGTAGCCGAGGAGTTGGCAAACGCGAGGCACAACGAGGAGGCCGAGGGTGGTAGTGAGTGAGGCGACCAGCCGCTATGTGGTAGATACCCATGCCCTGAAATGGTACCTCCTGGGCGAGCCCGAACTCGGCCCCGGCGCGGCAGCGGCTCTGAAGCTGGTAGAACTGGGCGAGGCACAACTGCTGATTCCGGCCATAGTACTGGCTGAACTGGTGTACTTATCTGAGAAGAAAAACGCGAAGCCTTTGCCACTTGATAGGGTCGCCGAGACCGTCGCCAGCAGCGTCAACATGCTCTTGCTGGACCTGGGCCTCACCCAATTGTCGGCCTTCGAGAAGCTCGACCCCTCTTTAGAGATGCACGACCGGCTCATCCTGGCGGATACCCTCCTGTCCGGGGCCACTCTGATTACCAAGGATTACCGGCTGCAGAGCGCAGGCGTGGTGCCTACCATATGGTGACTTGATTGACCGCATTCTTGTGAGCGACTATCATACTACTAGTGATGTGAAACGTTGATGGACGCAGATAGCGAGGAGAGGAAGCGCTATGCCTCAGAGCCTGTTTTATAAAGTGATATGCGAGCCGGCAGAAGAAGGGGGATATACGGTCTACGTGCCGGCGCTCCCGGGCTGCATCTCTGAAGGCGACACGTACGACGAAGCTCTTTCCAATATCAGGGACGCGATCCGGCTTTATATCGACACACTCAGGGAGAGAGGCAAGCAGATACCGCAGGATAGCCACCACGTAGCCGAGGTGGAGTATGTTGTATGACCAGGCTTCCCGCGCTGAAACCGCGAGAAGTACTGGCCGCTCTCCTCAGGGCCGGGTTCGTCGAATACAGGCAGACCGGTAGTCACAAGATCTTGGTGAAGGGGGACGCACAGGTAATCCTTCCCATTCACTCCAGGGACATGAAGAAGGGCACACTTCAGCGAGTGATCAAGGACGCCGGCCTAGACGTAGAAGAATTCTTGAAGTATCTGTAAGTAAGTTGCGAAAGACTATGACTTCCCGCTACAAACCCCAGGAGCTAGAGCAGAAATGGCAGGCGCGGTGGGAGGCTGACGGGATCTACCGGGTTTTGGAAGAGAGCACGCGCCCCAAGTTCTACGCCCTGACCATGTTCCCTTACACGTCCGGGGACCTTCACGTGGGCCACTGGTACGCCATGGCCCCTTCCGATTGCTTTGCGCGCTTCATCCGCATGAAGGGCTACAACGTGCTCCATCCTATGGGGTTTGACGCCTTCGGTTTGCCCGCCGAGAACGCGGCCATCAAGAGCGGTGTCCACCCGTATAAGTGGACCATGGCCAACATCGAGCGGATGCGCGGGCAACTCAAGACCATGGGATCCATGTACGACTGGAGCCGGGAGGTCATCACCTGCCTGCCCGAGTATTACAAGTGGACCGAGTGGCTCTTCCTGCAACTTTTTAAGGGCGGGCTGGCCTACCGGGCCATGGCGCCGGCCAACTGGTGCCCCCACTGCCAGACTGTCCTGGCAAACGAGCAGGTCACCGAGACGGGGCGCTGCGAGCGCTGCGACGCTATAGTCACCAAGAGAGACCTGGAACAATGGTTCTTCCGCATCACCCGGTTCGCCGAGGAGCTCCTGGACTTCAGCGGGATCGACTGGCCGGAGCGGGTGCGCACCATGCAGAGGAACTGGATCGGCAAGAGCCAGGGAGCGGAGGCGACCTTCGGAATAGAGGACCAGCCCGGCCAGATAAAGGTCTTCACTACCCGTCCGGACACTGTTTGCGGGGTCACCTTCATGGTCCTGGCCCCGGAGCATCCCCTGGTGGCCCAGTTGACCAAGCCCGACCGGAAGGCCGACGTAGAGGCGTATGTAACCTCTACCCGCCGGGAGACAGAGATAGAGCGCCTCTCCACGGAGCGGGAGAAGACGGGCGTCTTCATCGGCGCCTACGCCGTCAACTACTTGACCGGGGAGCGTGTGCCCATCTGGATCGCCGATTACGTCTTGATGACCTATGGCACCGGGGCGGTTATGGGCGTTCCCGGCCACGATACCCGGGACTTCGAGTTCGCTGTGAAGTTCGGCCTGACCATCCGCGTGGTCATCTCCCCGCCTGGATGGGAAGGGAAAGAGCTTGACGAGGCCTACGTGGGGCCAGGGACTATGGTCAACTCGGGCCAGTTCAACGGCCTGCCCAGCGAGAAGGGCAAAGAGGCCGTGGCCGACTGGCTGGAGGAGCGCGGGTTGGGCCGTCGGGCAGTGAGCTACCGCCTGCGGGACTGGCTCATCTCCCGCCAGCGCTACTGGGGCGCGCCCATCCCCATTATCTACTGCGAAAGATGCGGGATCGTGCCCGTGCCGGAGGAAGACCTGCCGGTGCTGCTCCCGGAGGATGCGGAGTTCCGGCCTACCGGCGAGTCGCCGCTGAAGTACCACCAGGGCTTTGTCAACACCATTTGCCCGCAGTGCGGGGGCCCGGGGCGGCGGGAGACGGACACTATGGACACCTTCCTCTGCTCTTCCTGGTACTTCCTGCGCTACGCCAGCCCCCATGACGACCAAGGGCCTTACGATCGGGAGCAGGGCGCTTACTGGCTCCCCGTAGATGTCTACACCGGGGGCGTCGAGCACGCCACCATGCATCTCTTCTACGCCCGCTTCTTCATCAAGGCCCTAAAGAGCCTGGGTATCGTGGACTTCAATGAGCCCTTTACCCGCCTCTTCAACCAGGGCACCATCACCTACGATCGCCGCAAGATGAGCAAGTCTCGCGGCAACGTGGTCAACCCGGACGACTACGTTGCCACCATGGGCGCTGACACGGTGCGGGCCTACCTGATGTTCGTCGGACCCTGGGAACAGGGTGGCGACTGGAACGACCACGGCATTGCCGGGATAAACCGCTGGCTCAACCGGGTGTGGCGGCTCGTCCTGGCTCCGCCGGGAGGGACCGTGCAGAAGGAAGAAGAGGAGGAAGAGGAGGGGGCACACCCGCGGATCCTCCGCCACATGACCCATCGCACCATCCAGAAGGTCACCGAAGACCTGGAGCGGTTCCGCTTCAACACCATGCTGGCGGCCCTCATGGAGTTCACCAACTACCTGGGAAAGGTCAAGGAGACGCCCCTATACGGGACGGACCCCTGGGACGAGGCTATCCAGTCGCTGCTCCTGATGCTCTCTCCCTCCACCCCGCATCTGGCGGAAGAGCTCTGGGAGCGCACCGCCCGGCCGTACAGCATCCTCCAGCAGTCCTGGCCGGCCTGGGACGCCGCCGTGGCGGCCGAGGAAGAGTTCACCCTGGTCATCCAGGTCAATGGCAAGCTACGGGACCGGGTGATCGTGCCTGCCTCCATAGTCGAGACTGAGGTGCGGGAGCTGGTCATGGGCCGGCGTCGCGTCCAGGCTTACCTGGACGGCGGCGAGCTCAAGAGATTCATCTACGTTCCCGGGCGGCTGGTGAACCTGGTAATACAGTGACCCTGGACCTGAACCGCATGGCCTCTCAGATCGAGGCCATGGCGGCGCATATGTCAGAGGCCACGGCCGACGGGCGGCTCCGTCTGGCCCGGGCCCAGTCCCGCTACGACCAGGAGAAGCAGGACATGGGACCCCTGCGGGATAAGCTCCTGGCCAGCCGGGGTAAGGTCACCTGGATGCCCGCCGGCCTGCCCGAGGACTGGAATGATACGTATCCTCTGCCACCCCTGCCGGCGGATTTCGCGGTCCTGGCCAGCGACGGCTCGCAGATAGAACTGGAGCGCCACGCCCCGGCCAGTTGCTACCTCATCAACATCGGACTGGCGTCGCTCCATTACGGCCGCCAGCCCGATGCCCAACTCTCCAGCCAGGCCGCTTTGTTCTACCAGCCCGAAGACCTGGTCCTCACCGACCCGGCCAATGCCAATCAGTTTGAGCACGTGGACGGCAAGCTCCTGAAGCTTAAGCGCAGCGTCATGGAGGCCCAGGCCCTGGCCGAGCTGGCCATCATCTCACCACAGAGGCGCGGAGTTCGCAGAGAATATGAGATAGGAACGCCTTCTCCGCGCTCTCTGCGTCTCCGCGGTGAAACGGGGAGCGTACCCGATCTAGCGCCAGCGCCTGCCCTAACGCCTCTGCCCACCTTGGCCCTCATGGACGGCACCTTGATCCTCTGGGATATGGGAGGCAAAGACGTCAGGGACTTCATCCGGGACCAGTTTCTGGGACCCTTCCGGGAGGCGCTGGAGCGTCTGCGCCAGGCTCCCGGCCTGGCCCTGGCCAGCTACATTAGCAATCCCCGGGCCGCCGAGGTGGTGGACGCCCTGCGCATCGCGGAGTGCCCTTACACTCCGTCCAACTGCGACCGGCATTGCCGCCAGGTCTCCGCATCCCAGGTCCGCCCGTGCGACGCGGTTGGAGCAGGCGTGCGGGATGCCGACCTCTTCCGCGTCCGGCTCGCCCCTGGGGAACGGTCTCCCCTATTCGAGAGCAATTCTCGGGTCCTGGAGTATTATGGAGAGCACAAGGTATACTTCTTCTATGTCAACGCAGGGGAGGAGATCGCCAGGATAGAAGTACCCCGTTGGGTGGCCTCAGACCCTCGGAGGCTGGATATCGCGCACGCCCTGGCGCTGGACCAGATTGGCCGGGGGCAGGGTTATCCCGTGGCCTTGACCGAAGCCCATGAACAGGCGGTAGTAAGAGCAGCCGACCGGGAGGCCTTCTGGGCACTGGTGGAAGACGTGCTGGCCGGCGGCCGTCTGTCCACCGGCGTCTCAGCCAAGGCCCAGAGCAAGCGGACCAGGGGGCTATAGGAGGCTTTATGGCTAGTTTCTCGCAGATCGGCAGACGTCTCCCTCTTCTGGACGCGGAGATTAAAGCCACGGGCCAGGCCACGTTCTCATCCGATATGGTGCTGCCCAGGATGCTCTACGGAAAGATCTTGAGAAGCCCGTGGCCCCACGCGCGGCTTCTAAGAGTTGATACCTCCAGGGCCGAGAGGCTTCCCGGCGTCAAGGCTGTGGTCACCGGTCGTGATACCTTGGGGGTGAAGTATGGCAACGTGGTGGTCCCTGATGGCTTCAGGGATAGGCTCGCTCTGGCTATGGACAAAGTGCGCTACATCGGCGATGAGATCGCCGCCGTGGCGGCCGTGGACGAGGACACGGCCCAAGAGGCCCTTGCTCTCATCGCGGTCGACTTTGAGGAGATCCCGGCCGTCTTCGGCCCCGAGGAGGCCCTTGAGCCCGGGGCCCCGCAGATTCACGCGCACGCGGAGGACAATGTAAGCCGCCGGCACCTGATGGAATTCGGCGACGTTGAGAGTAGTTTCCGGGCGGCTTACCTGGTAAGGGAAGACCACTTCGCCACGCAGGCTACCTCCCACGTTCCCTTGGAGACCCACGGCTGTGTTGCCAGTTACGAGTCTCTGGGTAAGCTGACGCTTTGGACCTCCACCCAGGTCCCTTTTTACGTGCAGGACGACCTGGCCATGACCCTGGGAATGGCCAGGGGAGACGTCAGGGTGATCAAGCCGGTAACCGGCGGAGGCTTCGGAGGGAAGGCTGATGGCATGGATGCCACTGATTTCTGCGCTTCCCTCCTTTCTATCAAGACGGGGCGCCCCGTGAGAGTAGCTAACACCAGGGAGGAAGAGTTTTCGGCTACCCGAAGGCGTCACCCCGTGATCATCCGCTTGAAGACCGGGGTGGGCCGTGACGGCACGCTTCTGGCCAAAGAGTGCCTCCTCATCATCGATGGGGGGGCCTACAACCATCAGGGCCCCATCATCCCAGCGGTCTTCAGCGCACGCTTCATGTTGCCCTACCGCCTGGAAGCCATTCGCTGCGAGGCCGTTCGGGTCTATACCAATAAGTCCCCTTGTAGCGCCATGAGGGGTTTCGGCTCTCCCCAAATTCACTTCGCCCAGGACGTGCAGATGGACCTGATAGCGGGAGACCTGGATATGGACCCCCTGGAGTTGCGCCTGAAGAACGGTCTGGAAACGGGGGACACCACGATATCCGGCTTCCATATCTTTAGTTCTGGCTTCAGAGAGACCGTGCGGCGGGTTCGAGGGGTCCGGGGCCATAAGGGAGTCAAGGATGGCCACGTTTTGGCGGGCTGGGGTTTGGGCTGTAGCGGGTTCCCCTGCGGGACCGGCCGGAGGGCGCATCCAGGCAACGACGCCTATTCAGGAGCCACGGTGGTAGCCCATGAGGACGGCTCTGTGACACTGCTGACTGGGGCCGCCGACGTGGGCCAGGGGTCCAACACCACCCTCTCCCAGATAGTGGCCGAGGAGCTGGCGATTCCGCTGGAGCGTGTCAAGACTGTAAGCGCAGACACGGCCATCACCCCCAGGGACTTCGGCGCGTACTCGAGCCGGACCACGATGATGGCTGGGAACGCCGCCTTGCAGGCCGCCAGGCGAGTGAAGGAGCAGCTCCTGGACGCGACGGCCCAAGCCCTGGAGGCCAACTTCTCGGACCTGGTCTCTAAAGACGGGCGGATTGAAGTGATTGGTAACCCGGAAAAGGGCCTCACCTTTGCCGAAGCTGTAGGCGCCGCTCACAGGTCATCGTCGGGAAGGGGCGTCCAGGGCCAGGGGGCTTTCACGCCGGTAGCGGAAGAGGGGTCTCCGTCCTGGAGCTTTGGCACCAACGCCGCTCAGGTTGAAATCGATGCTGAGACCGGCCAGGTCGAGGTTCGGCGGATGGCCGTCGCGCGCGATTCCGGAGTTGAGATAAACCCGATGGCCGTGGAAGGTCAACTGGAAGGCTCCATTCATATGGGAATCGGCTTCGCCCTTACCGAGGAACTGAGGACGCAAGGGGGCCAGGTCCTGAACCCCTCTTTGCTGGACTACAAGGTTGTGACTCCCCTGGAGATGCCAACCATTGACCTGCTGCGTGTGGATGTAACCGACCCGGTCGGGCCTTTTGGCGCCAAGGAGGTGGGAGAGGGGGCCGTCGGGCCCAATGCCCCGGCCATCGCCAACGCTGTCTTGCAAGCTGCAGGTATCGAGGTAAATTCCCTTCCCATCAAGTCCGAGTGGGTGCTGGAGGCCTGGGAGGACCGCCAGAGAATCGGTTAGCTGTGCAACAATTCGGACCGCACTACCAGTTCCAGTGGTGGGCCTTGAGCCTGGTGGGGGCCAGCCCAGCCGGCGGCGACAAGAAAAAGGGGGGCTGACAGCGGTGTGGACGGCGTCATCGGATTCATAGAGCAGGGTGGCAAGCCCAAGCGCGCGGTCGTCCAGGTCAAGAGCGGCACGTCGGCGTCGCGCAGTTACGTGACCTGAAAGGCACCATGGAGCGAGAGAAGGCCGAGCTTGGCCTGTATATCACTCTTGAGCCCGCGACGGCGCCAATGCGCACGGAAGCCGTAAGCGCTGGGTTTTACCACTCGGACCTCTGGAACGAGGACTATCCGCGAATCCAGATTTGCTCCATCGAGGAGCTGCTAGCGGGCAAGCTACCAAAGCTGCCGCGCCACGCGCAAGGCGGTTTCGCCAAGGCCGAGAGGATCAAGGCCGGGGAAGGCAAGCAGGAGCCGATGCTGTGAGGAAACGGATTCAGTAGGCGCCGTTTCTGCGATAAAAGCTTGACGCTGGAGGAGCCTCGCCCCGGGCTAATGGTCACGCACAATTTAAGACGACAAACCCAGTCTGCCGAATAAATTCGGCGTTACGTTTAGCCCAACGCCGAATTTGTTCGGACGGTCGTGGCACAATATTTGGTTCATGACCCATAAGCCATGGGCTACAGAGCCGTAGGGGCAGGTTTCAAACCTGCCCCTACCAGGGGCTGATTCGGTTGGAATTTCAGGCCGGAGGGATTTTGCTTCGGTGGGAGCAGGGATAATGCCAGGTTTCCCAAGAAGGGATAGATTCGAGATGACGGGGCGGAAGCGTAGCGGCAGGTCACGCATGTGATAATGCCAGGTCGCTCAAGAAGGGATAGACTCAGGACGGGGCGTCGGGAGACGGGCCACCGGCCCGTCTCTACTGTATACGTAGCTGATCATGGGACAATGGGGATAATGCGGCTTGGGCTGGCAACGGGCTGTGGGAAAGGTGGAGCAGGTCTAACAATTCCGTTAGCTTCAGCGACAGCCCTGGATCAACTCGTTCCACTACGTGGGAGAGGTGGAGCACGTCTAGCAAATCCGTTAGCCCCTTTAGTGGGCTTTGGCTCCTCAGCCCATGGCTTTAGCCCGGGGCGGGGCTGCCCTACATCCCAATCTCCGGGATCTGCCGCCCATCGCCAGGGCCGGGTCAAACGCCCTTTCGAACAGGAAGCTGGCGAACATCGAAATCGCTGTGCCTGAGGACTTGAGGAACTGAGACTTTGGACAAGATAGCCGAGGTCATCGAAGCCACTACGGGCGAGTTTACCGCCCAGAGCTACCAGCTACACTGGGCGCCGCCCCTGGGCAGCCTGGTGAAGACCTGCACACCTATGGCCGCGCCCGTAGGGGAGGCTCATGAGCCTCCCCTACATGAGCCTCCCCTACACGTACCAGTACCGGCGAACGAACAGGCCCGCACACCGGGCGCTGCCATCTACGGCGTGGTCTGTTATTCCGCCACGGGCAGCCTGGAGCCGGGGCGCCGCCCGGTGGCGCGCGGTCGCGACCTGGAGGAGGAGGAGGAGGTCTACCGCCAGAACCCCCAGTTGGCCCGCCTCCTCTGCACCAGCTTCAAAGCCCTCATCGTTGGTTATCATGACGGCAGCCGCGTATGGCACTACTTGCCTCCCCGGCCTCCGCGGGTCCATGCCTTCGTCTACGCCTGCCGTCAGGAAGAGGTGGCCGCCTTTACCCGGTCGCTGGACTTCCTGACCCTTCTCCTGGGCGCAAGCCTGTCCATCCCCACCGATGAGCTGGTGGCCGCTTGCCTGAGGACGTCCGCCACCGCGAGACAGGATGGGCGGTCCTTCCTGGTGGGGGCCGGCAAGGAGCTGGCCCTGCTCCTGGCGGGGGAGCCTGCCAGGCTGAATGCCATTCTAAGGAAGATCAGACCTTGAACGGTGAACAGCCCCTGGACCTGGACGAGGTCTTCGGCTCGCCCGACGGTACCCGGAAGAAACGGCTGGGGATAATTACCTCCGGCTCACTGAAGGCTGGGATGGAGGCCAAGCTGGACGCTTCCACTCCGGTGGAGGAGATGAAGGTCGGGCGGTACGTGGTCATCGAGGGGCAGAAGCTCCGCTTCTTCGGCCTGATCACCGACATCGGCTTGGGCGCCCTGGACCAGCGCATCCCGGCCAACCCGCCCGATGTGACGGACCCCTTCGTGGCGGAGGTCATCTCCGGGACCAGCACCTACGGGACACTCCACGTGGTGCCCATGCTCACCCTGGAGAAGAGCGCCTCCGGTACGGTGAGCGGCCCCCAACCCGTCAAGACGGTCCCTCCTCACTTCGCCGCCATCCACCACGCCCAGGAGGAAGACGTGGCCCGGGTCTTCGGTCGGGAGGACGGGAGCCATTATTACGTGGGGACGCCCCTGGACATGGAGACCAGGGTCTGCCTCAACCTGCCCCGTTTTGTGGAGCGCAGCAACGGCGTCTTCGGCAAGAGCGGCACGGGCAAGACCTTCTTGACCCGGCTCCTGCTCCTGGGCATCCTCCAGAAGGGCGGGGCCGTCAACCTGGTATTTGACATGCATAACGAATACGGGTGGCAAGGGACCAGTGAGGAAGGCAAGCCCCCGGTCAAGGGCCTCAAGCAGCTCTTCACCTCCAAGGTGGCGGTCTTCACCCTGGACGACGCCAGCTCCCGTCGCCGGGGGGTCACCACCGACCACGTGGTCCAGATCGGCTACGACCGGCTGGAACCCGAGGACATCCAGGCCCTCCAGGAACCCCTGGGCCTTTCAGACCGGGGTATCGATGCCGTTCATACCCTGGCCCACCGCCTGGGAGACCGGAAATGGCTGGAGCAGTTCCTGAAGCTGGAGAGCGAGGAGCGAGAAGACCTGGCCAAGCAGTTGGACATTCACCTGGAGACCATGCGTGCCCTGCGGACCAGCCTGGACCGGCTCCGGCGGCTGGACTTCGTCGTGCCCAAGGCCCAGGAGGACTCGGTGGACTGCGTCGTGCAGTACCTACTGAGGGGGAAGCATGTCGTCCTGGAGTTCGGCAAGTATGACAACCTGCTGGCCTACCTGCTGGTGGCGAACGTCTTGACCCGCCGGATCCACGACCAGTGGGTGAAGAAGGTGGAAGCGGCCACCAGCGACGCCGAGAAGCCCCCCAAGCTGGTCATCACCATCGAGGAGGCCCACAAGTTCCTGAACCCCAAGGTGGCAGGCCTTACGGCCTTTGGGGCCATCGCCCGGGAGATGCGCAAGTACAACGTGACCCTGCTGGTGGTGGACCAGCGGCCCAGCGGCATCGACGAAGAGGTCATGTCCCAGGTCGGGACGCGCATCACCTGCCTCCTGGACAACGACAAGGACATCGAGAGCGTCCTCATGGGGGTATCCGGCAAAGGCGAGCTGAAAAGCGTCCTGGCCAAATTGGAGACCCGCCAGCAGGCCTTGATCTTCGGCCACGCCGTCCCCATGCCGGTGGTCATCCAGACCCGGGAGTACGGCTCCGCCGATTCATACAAGGAGTTCGGGTATCTGGAGCCGGAGGAGGCCAAGGCCCAGGCCCGCCAGGACGTGCGGGACCTGTACGGGGAGTGAACGCAGGGTCAAGGGTTTAGGGTCAAGGGTCCGGGGGGGGGTCGCTCTCGTCGAGTTGGGCACGGGGAGCGAGGGAGGTGCACGGGAATATGTTCGAAGACGCGGCCCGTGGCTAGTGACCATGGAAGAATTATTCTGACACGCCCCAAAGCTTGGGATACCTTCGGCAGCCCCAAGTGCGCAGGCGTAAAGCCTGCGGCTACA
>Ga0082335_1001711_pt1 | contig 44608 bp, 33 predicted proteins | sample Subgrocontami58m_FD_72375 | JGI IMG/M metagenome (GOLD analysis project Ga0082335, IMG submission 72375) | Subsurface groundwater microbial communities from S. Glens Falls, New York, USA - GMW37 contaminated, 5.8 m (SPADES assembly) (version 2) ...
TGATCGCGGATGGGGATTGGCACCACGTGGCGGCCATTGGCACGCGGGGCAGCGCCACCGGCGGGACCTTATTCGTCAACGGTGTGGTCGTGTTGACCTTCGACCCGACCGGGCGTTCCGGGTCCTTGACCACCATCGCCGACCTGTCGATTGGTCAGGAGTCCTTTGGCGGCTTCAACTTCCAGGGCCTGATCGATGAGGTGGAGTTCTTCAACCGCACCCTGGACTTCCAGGAAGTCCGGAACATCTACAACGCCGGCAGCGCCGGTAAATGCAAGCCCAAGTCCATGCCGATGCCGACGCCCGTTGGTCCCGCGGACGGGTTTGTGAGCGTCGACATGGCCCCGTTGCTGCAGTGGACCAACCCGCCGGGGACGACGCAGTACCAGATCCAGGTTATCCCCTTCCGCAACGACGGTCCCGGCATCAACCTGATCCGCGATGTTGAGACCAGCTACCAGGTGCAGGCGCCGCTCATGGGCACCGGCAACTACGTGATACTGCCGGGGATGAGCTACACCTGGCGGGTGCGGACCACGCAGGCCACCACGGCCGTGGGCGAGAACGATCCCGGTTGGAGCGCCTGGGCCGAACCGATATTCGTGACTGCGCCGCCCTCCAGCGCCGGCATCCGGCTGGTGAGCCCGGCCGAGGGCAGCATGATCTTTGACCGGTGGGGGAACCTGATCTGGGACAATGCGGAGCGCAACGTCTTTTACTACGAGGTGCAGGTCAGCAAGGACCCGTCCTTCAACACCGACCCGAACACTGCCATCGCATCGGTGTACTGGAACCTGATCCACGGCGGCCAGACCATGCCGCGCAATAGCTACACCATCCCCACTAATGCTCCGCTCGAACTGGACAGCACGTATTACTGGCACGTGCGGCCCCGGGTGCAGGGCGATGGCGCGCCGGTGGCGTGGTCGTCGACGTGGATGTTCAGGACCCCTGCCATTGACGTGCCCGCGACGGACCAGCAACTCCGGCAGGCGGCGACCTCGTCGGTGCTCGCCGCGGCCAGACGCGCAGGCGTGGCCGTCGACGCCACCGGCCTCGTCTACGCGTCACGGGACGACGCCGTGATCGTGGCCGCCGGCACCGCCGGTGCCGAGGACCTGACGCGTCGCCAGATCGAAGCGGGCGTTGATGTCCTGTTCACGTACCTCTCGCTGCCGGATTCCAAGATCGGTCTACCGGCGGGCTTCTACACGGTGAACGTCATGTCAGCGCCGGGCGCGGACCTCCAGAGTGAAGCGCCGGGTACCGCCCGCCTGCGCAATGAGGCAGGCAGAGTGGTCGCTGACGTACCCGCGAGGGTCTCTCTCCCCCAGCAGCCGGACCCCGCGGCAAAACCGACGATCAAATGCAAACTCACCGTCGAGTTCGTCACGATCGATATGGCGTGTCCCTTCGGCGCGAGGATCATGGTGGGCTTCGACCTGGCCGAGAGCCTGGGCGGGGCCGCTGCCGGGCCGCCGGATATGTCGATGACGGAGCAGCAGGTGAGGCAGGCGGCGACCTCGTCGGTGGTCGCCGCGGCCAGACGCGCAGGCGTGGCCGCTGACCCCACGGGCCTGAGCTACGCTTCGCTGGAGGATACCGTGATCGTGAACGCCGGCATCGCCGGTGTCGAGAACCTGACGCGTAGCCAACTCGAAGCCGGCGCTGATGTTCTGTTCACGTACCTCTGGCTGCGGAATTCCAAGACCGGTTTACCGGCGGGCTTCTATACCGTGAACGTCACGTGGTCGCCGGGCGCGGACCCCGGGAGTGAAGCGCCGGGTATCGCCCGCCTTCGCAACGAGGCAGGCAGAGTGGTCGCTGAAGCGCGCGCGAGTGTCTCTCTCCCCCAGGAGTCCGACGCTGCCGCGGCAAAACCCCGGATCAAATGCAAGCTCACCGTCATCGATATCGAGTGCGTCTTTGGCGTCGAAGTCAAAGTCGACCTGGCCGATATGTAGCGCCGGTCCTGTGACCCCTGGCATCTGAAGTAATCATCTTGGAGGACGGTACCATGCCTTTTAGTTTTAGCCTGACCGGTAGCTCACACCAGCGACGCCGCGCGTTCCGAAGTCGCCTCTCGCTCGGTTGGCGTCTCCTAATGGCTCTGCTGCTGGTGTCACTCCCCTTCATTCAGCAGCCGCGACCAGCCCAGGCCTGGAAGCCCTACACCCATGTCTACACCGGCGACCTGGCCAGGCTCGATGCGATTGACGACGGCCACGTCACTATCAACGGGCGCGCCTACTTGGTCCCGCCAGGGATTGTCGCCGCCCTGACCGCCTGGCCCCAGTTCTACAACGCTGGAGTCGTCGGACCTGACGGTTTTCCGGACATTATCTACGGTCAGGGTTCTATCCATCCCAAGGTCACGGGCGCCTGGCTGCAGCAGATCTATTACAGCGCCTGGGATGCCCAAAGCGGGGCCACCTACACGCCCGCGGAGAAAGCCCAGATACTCGCGTTCACCTATGGCTTTCTGACCCATGCTGCCGGCGATGTCTGGGCGCACACCGTTGTCAACGACTTTGCGCTAGGCGTGTTCCCCGGGGTTGAGGAGGTCGCGACCGAAAAAGACAAGCTGGAGATCGCCGTGCGCCACCTGATTGTCGAGGGTTACTTCGGTGATGCCACCCCGGGTTTCGACGGCAATCGGGAGGACCGAACGCAGCTTCCGGACGGTGACGTCAGCGACGACAGTACGCCTGGCATCCCGTTCGATGCCCCGCATAGCTTTATCTATAACACCCTGATCAAGGCGTCTGCTGCGACCCCTATCCTAGATCGCGGCCAGGCGATCGACTCCTTTCTCGATCTTGAGGTTAAGCTGCAGATCGAACGGGCCAAGCGCATCAACACCGCCGGCTTTCAGAATTGCGTCGACATTAGCTGGGGTTGTGTATCCCAACAGGTGTCGGTGGGTCCAGTTCAGACCGCTCGCGGGATCCGTAATGATATCGAGGTTACGCACCTGGTGTGCTCACAAGGAGCTTATGGCTTCTGGCCTTGGGAGGTGTGCGTTCCTAACCCGTTAGATACCGGGATAGTCGATAATCTCATTGCGAGTTACCTCGGAGCTTGGATCGACGATATCGACACCGGCCTGGAGCATTGGAGCGAGCTGGGCCTGGCTATCACCAAGGGACTCTTCGACCCTCAGGCACGCCGCAATCTCCAGAACCTGGAGTGCCAACCCTACTACCCTGAAGGAACCTCTCTGCGAGCGAATTGTGAGAATGCGATCAGCGCTACGAGTGTGGTTAAACAGGAGGCTAATTCCTTCATCCTATCTCACGTGATCTCGATGCTCGGCTTTCCGGACTTCGTCGGCAACGATCTATTGTTGCTTCAGTATTATTTTCAGTACTTCGGGAACTCCCTCCTTGTGCTGGGCATCCCGTTCAATCCCCTCATGGAAGCCTACCTGACGATCAAGGAGGCTGCCATGGACATCATCAAGCAGGCGGTCAAAGACGCCTGGGGTGTCGACATCGACCTTGCGAAGTCGATCCTGACCCATCCAACCGCCTGGCTAGACGTCGGCGAGATCGACCTTCCCGGTACCAATGACGTCCAGCTCTTCTTCCAGGGTGATGGCCAGCGCCCGAGTGATCACGCACGGATGGACGCGATCATGGGCCTAAGCGCCAACCATCATGTGCCGGATAACTCTCCCTATCCACCCTATCCCGGTTTGCCTTCCGTCAGCACGCGCCTGAACGATATGGCTGAAGTCAATCCGCAGACCTTCGCCCCGCTGGGGAATACCGTCACACTGGCCAAGCTACTCCTCCTTGATGACGTCGAGCTGAACCGCGTCTTCGGGGATATCCTCGTCGATCAGGGGCGCATCAGCAATGCCTCGTTGGTGAAGACCTACGGGGTGCGTCAGGGCAGAGGTTACCCGACCAACATCATGATCGAGGGTCTGGTCAATGAGGACGGGAGCGGGAGCTGGACGCCTTGGCTGCGCTCTATCGATTCGGACCACGCCTGGCGCGAGGATGGACGGCCGCGCTTCTGCACCGCGGGCGAGCCAGGGTGTCAGCCCAATCCGGTGACTGGGAGACCGACGCCGCGCGATGAAACACTCAACGGTGGGACCGGGAGGTTCCCGCCCTGGGAGTCCTGTTGGCTGCGACCGGCTTTTCGGGTGCTCTTCCATGATTGGGAGAATGGCGCCCTCAAGTTTCCCCCCCTGGGCGACGCCGCATCGCCGGATTGGCGCTCTGGGGGGGCTGGGGGGCTAGCGTCCTGCCCACGCCTTCCAAAGCCCCTCTTGAACCTTGTCCTCCAGCAGTTCGTGATGGTTGGTCATCCGGGAGTTGTCCTAGACGTTTTTGGATCGGACTTCGTGAACGGTAACTCGACAGTTTATTGGAATGACGTGCCGCGGACGACCATCTTTGTGAGCCCCAAACAACTCCAGGTGACTTTCGCCGAGCGAGAGATTGCTGCCCTGGGCACGGGCCAGGTGACGGTGGTCAACGCCGATCCCGGTGGGGGCGTGTCCAACGCGCTGTCATTCACGGTCACCGCGCCCCCGCAACTCGGTGCTCCGCCGGATAGTACCCAGTTCCAGACCATGACGCCCGTTACGCTCACCTGGGAACTGCCAGTGGGGTCCACTCAGCACCAGCTTCAAGTCATTCCCTTTAACAACGACGGCCCCGGCATCAACCTGATCCGAGACGCTGCCGGCAGCTACACCATCGAGCCGCCTGTGCTCGGCCAGGGGCCGTACGTGATACTCCCTGGCATGGCCTATACGTGGCGCGTGCGGGCTACCGACAAGACCGTCTCGGTATCGGAGGGCGATGCTTCCTGGGGCCCCTGGTCGGCCGACCGGCACTTCACGACGCCACCGGCCACGGCGGCGAGCATCAGCCCTATGGAGCCGTCCATGGGCGCGACCACCCGGGCGCTGGTCCCTATCCTGCGCTGGGCTGACAGCAACCCGTTCATCTTCTACTACGAGATTCAAGTCAGCAAAGACCCCGGCTTCGACACTGATCCCCGGACCGCGGCGACAGCGGTCTACTGGAACCTGATCCATGGGGGTATCAGCCAGCCCTTGAATAGCTGGACGGTGCCTGCTGCGTACCCGCTCGACGCAGGGACCCGTTATTACTGGCGAGTGCGCCCACGCGTGCAGGGCAATGGGGCTCCGGTGGTCTGGGGCACGTCCTTCTCGTTCAGCACGCCATCGTCCGCGACACCTTCGCCAGCGTCGCCGACAGCGACCCCGACCCCGACCCAGCCAAGGCCGCTGCCGGTGGCTCCCACCTCCACCCCGACGTTCACCCCGACATCGACGCCAGTAGCAGCTATACCGACCCCGACCGCTGCGGCCATAACTCCCACCTTCACTGCGACCGCCACCGCCGTGCCGCCCACCGCGACATTCACCCCCACGTCCACGTCGGTACCTCCTACCCCGACTCCCACCGCGACCACTGCACCGCGAGCATCGTCTGGTGATAGTGGAATCCAGCATCTCGGCACCGGCGCTGGCATCTACGACACTCTCGAAAGGCACATCGGTGTGGTTGCGGGCCAACTGCTGAATCTGATAGCGGAGGCGTGGCATGTCACGAGCGGGCAGCGGACGCCCGACGATCTTGAGATTCGCGTCACTTCATGGAGTAGACAGGCAAGGTCGTTGTGAACGCTGGCATCGCCGGGGTGGAGAACCTGAGCCTTGACCAACTGGCACAGGGCGCTGACGTGCTCTTTACCTTCTTGCGTCTCCCCCAGGCTCCGCTCTGCCCTCCGGTTTCTACACCGTCCGGATTTCGCGCATGGCAGGAACAACGCAATGGCGGGCACAGTTCAAGAACCTGGATGCACGGGTAGCGCTGGAGACAGACGCGGATGTGGGACCGGGAGGCCCCGCGCCCCTGGCGTCCGAGACCCAACCTTCGGCCATAATAAAGTGCCGCTACTACCGTATCCCCCCTTGTCTAGTTTCTGAAGACTGGATGGGAGCCATGTCCATGGGCCAAACCAGCTTTGGTCTTGGCACGGGTGGGCCTGACACGACGCCCTTGACGCCAGCGGGGCAGAAAATCGCCCAGGCAGCCGGTGACTTCTACCAGCAAGCCCTCACCACGATTAACAACAGCAAGAGCGACACCTACAGGCAGGTAATAATTGGGACAAGCGATGACGTGCTGATTGCGCACACGGTCCTCCAGGGTGTGGAGAAGCTGACGCTGGAGGAGCTGTCGAAGGGGCAGGATGTGTTCTTCAGATACTATCGCCTCTCGCCGCCAAGTCCGATGATGCCGTCGGGCTTCGCTGTGGTGCGCATCCTGCGCAACCCGGCAGGGGAATGGCGTGCCCAACTTCGGAACATGCGGGGAGAGCTCATCACGGAACTGCCCGCAAGCGTTGAACAACAGACAAACGTGGGCCGCATCTCGCTGACGCTGGGCATTTCAGCCGACATCGATTATGGCGTCGTTCTTCCCCAAGGACTCGCTGTAGCCCTTCGTTATCCAGACAAAGATAGACACACAAAGCCATATTAAGCAGCGTGTGAGATCTGTGGGGGCGTGGGGCTGTGCAGTTCTTTGACGTTGGGCGGTCTGCAATGGCGCCCTTCGGCTGTACACGCGGCGCACCCGGAATACCAGCAGCGGGACCGTGGTGAGAGGGAACCCCTGCCTCCGGTGACATGCAGTAGTTATGTAAAACAAGTGGTTCATGGTATAATACCTGTGGTATGGGGACGTAGGGGCTCGACAGGGGGAGTTGCGACTGTCGTTGCAGGCCGAGGTGCCGGTAACCGTCTCGTTAATCAACCGGCAAAACAACTAACTGACAACACTCAGTACGCTCTCGCGGCCTAACTAGGCTGCGACGTCGCTCTTCATCTCCCCCCGACGGGTGGGGAAGCGGCGACGATTAGTCGGGGTGCGAGCGCCTAGACGCCGATACGGGCGCTCAAAGACCAGTCGGCCCGCACTACTGGACGCTGTCGGCGGCGGACGGTAACTGCTCAATAAAGCACCGACTACGCCTGTAGGATACGCAGCACATCGCCCTTTGGACGGGGGGTTCAACTCCCCCCCGTCTCCACCAGAAAATATGTTCTATATCTGACTTACGGGTCGGAGCTAATCTTTAAGTCACGAGGCACTTCCACCGCTCGCTCAACTAGGTAGGTACTTCTCAAACAAGAACGCGTCCCAATTTGAGATGTGCAGTTTGAAGCCGGGTTTCGAATCCCGTCGAACTCACAGTCTTGGCAGAACTATTGAAGCCGCTCGACGAGAACATCAAGATATGCAATTATTACTTTGCTTGAGGGGCAAAGCCCCTTGAGAACCTGCCTAATCCCTGTTTGAGGGAATGCGAGCTTGGGGAACAGCGATAGGTGGGCTCTTTGCTGTTAGGTGGCTCTCTTATCACCCCACAACAATATGTGTTGCCGATTTCCAAACCGAAATCCGTGCTTCACGCACAATTCCACGAGCCACTTAGCCCGCACCTGCAGGGTTCCGGCCTCAGTCCCCTCGGGCATTAAAATCACCCGGTGTCGAGGTAGTGCGAAGGCAAGAAGTATATCCTCCACTTCGCTTAAATCCTCCGGCTCGGTTACAACGAACTTAAACGTCGACCTCTCAGTTTCCGCATACCAGGTCAAAGAACGGCGGACGAGGCGCTTTTTTAGGCCGTTATGAGAATTGGCAAGCTTTGGAGAGACGTTCCATTGGTCTACACACTCTTCCATTGTTTTGGTGGGAATTAGTGTTCCATTGGTTTCAACTTCAATTCGATAGCCACCTGCCCTTAAGCTGCGGACGATTTCTTCAAGTTCCTTCTGCTGTTGCAACGGTTTGCCGCCTGTTATGACGACATTTTTAGGAATTTCTACAGACACTAGACCTAGCACTTCATCCCTGGTTAACGCAACGATTTCCTGCTCTGGGTCATAATGTTCCCAGTCCCATGTGTACTTTGTATCGCACCAACTGCAGGTAAGATTACACAGGGCTAATCTTAAGAAGACGCTCGGCATCCCAGCCGTAAGTCCTTCGCCCTGAATCGAGGCGAAAACTTCGGGGCGGCCGTTGGGTAAACGACTGACCTTCAACATCTCATGATTCCATTAGCGCGGGATCCGCTCTGTCCGCTTCCTCAAATCCCTTTGCGCGCAGAAGGCAGCTATCACAGGCGCCACAGGGTCTGGTTTCCCCTTTATAGCAACTCCAAGTATGTTCGATTGGCGCCCCCACCTTAAAGGCGAGCTCCACGATTTCCTTTTTCGCCTTGTCAATAAGCGGGGTTTCTATACGGAACGGAATGCCATACTGAGTCCCTAGTTTGCTTCCCAGCTCTAGAGTCTTCACAAGGGCCCCATAGTATTCAGGACGACAATCTGGATATCCGCTGTAGTCAATTGCGTTTGCCGCTATGAAAAGGGTCGTTTCTACGTCTGTTTGGGGAACTCTCTCTACCTCTATTACCTGAAGTGCTGCACTTTCCAAATAAGCAGCTGCCAGCGTCATTAGGAAGGTATTGCGGAGCGGAACGTAGGTAATCGGGATATCCTGTGCCATGACAGCAGTTGAGCGATGAACTGGCACGGCAAAGCGCTCAGGCTGTGTGAGTGCAGAGTACCAGGCCAGTTCCCTAAAAAAGGACACATCGACGACTATGTGCCGCAACTGAAGGGTTTCAGCAACTTGACGGGCCGAGTCCACTTCCCGGCTATGAACTTGACCATAGTGCACTGTCATTGCAGTTACCTCATAGCCCTCTCGGCGCGCAAAAGCAGCGACCGTCGTTGAGTCTAATCCTCCCGAAAGCAAAACCATTGCTAACCGTCTCATATGAACCTCCGCGGCGTCAGGCACTCTTGTAAAGGATTGCAATCTCTCGCAAGTGTGGGTTGTTTGTGTCACCGCCAGTGTGAAGGTGAACCTACTACTCCCTGTATTAGCTAATGCAGGGTAACACTTTCCTCCTTTGGAGACACTAGTGCTACGATGGAATTGCCTGAAGAGCAAAGCCCTTGAGAACCTGCTTAATTCCCAATTGAGGGAAAGCGGGAAATGGGCTCATCCCGCGAGCAGCTGCCTTCCAAGCAGGCTGTCGCGAACAATCTACTTCAGATGATGCTCACCCGAATTGCACTCCATTTCGGTGGCTGTGGTGGTGCAGGTATCGATGGAGGCCCCCCCGTCTCCACCACAAAATATTTTCTATTATCGAAGAAACTGCGGTATCAGGAAACGATTCCGCTAAGCTGAGTCGGGTGAACAACTAACGTGGTGCAGCCCCGAGCGTAAAGGGATTTAAACCGAGAGGGATACTGTGATCACACCCTCCGATCTCCAGTCATGCAGTGCCTGAACCAAGCCGCATCCGATCATGTGGTTGCTTCGGCAGGCCATTCAGGAGCTTAAGGCAAGCGTTTAACAGCGCGGGCTAGGTCTGCGGGGGTATTAACATTATCATGGAACGCCAACCCTGGATCAACGCGCATCACATCTGTCTCACTTATTGCCCGGATATTCCTATTACCAACGAAGGTGTGGAGAGCCAACCGGTCGCCGCAGAGAGCCTGTTCAATTGGCTCAAGCAATGTGCGCTTGTAAACAGCGTGTAAGTATTGAAGCTGGCCGAGGGCCAGAGGAATGACCGCTTCATAATTCCCTTCTCGTGCAACTGCCAACATATACGTCAACAGAAGGGGATTTACGAAGGGCATGTCGCAGGCCACAACCGAACAGTACGTTGTCTCAGCCGCCTTCAAGCCAGTATAAATGCCGCTCAAGGGACCTTTGTCTGGGTATTCGTCACGGAGTACTCTTACGGAGTTTGGTGAAATCTGCGGAAGGGCTTGCCCACGAGCCGCAATTACGAGGATCGGGTCCCAGTGCGAAATGAGCCGGTTAATGACCCGGGCAAGCAGGAATTCCCCTTGGAAGACAAGGCTAGCTTTGTCCGTGCCCATCCGCACGCTGCGTCCTCCCGCCAGCACTATGGCCGTCGTCCCGCTTGGTGCGATCTCGCTGATTCTTTCCCTGCTGACCCGCATTGTCTTAGGATGACCTCAGTTCAAACGGCATCTGCTGTGATTGTGAGAAGATCGTTTTTCAGGTAAGAAAGCGGCCCGAGGAACAACCATGCCGCGACTATCTATCGATATGGAACTTACTAACGTAAGACAACCGCCAACTGCGCGAAGATGCCGAGAAATCCGGATTCTCCGTCGCGGCTTTGGACGAACAATAGGTGAAGGAAAGGCTGCTGGACGAACGAGAAAAAGCCCTCGGCATCAGCCAGCATGGGGTGCAGAGTGAGCAAGGCGCCTCATAGTTCTGCCCCATCCCTTTTCCCGGCCGCACACCGATTGTAAGACTCCTGCACGTCTGCAAAGGAGGAGGCTCTTCCCGTGGGAGTAACCTGTTGCCCATTGCCACGAGTCCCACGTACCCCCTACTACCACTCCCTTAATCGCCCAAGCCGTATTCAGCCACCTCGACAGCAGCGTGAGACGTTCCCTGTTTGGCGACAGTCATCGTGGGCGAGGGAGTCCACGACAGCCTCCAGCTTTCCTGAATCAAGGCGAGAAGCCTGAGCGCCACAAGAGCTACGAGAGCAAGACCGCCCAAGACAAGGAAGCCAGGTCCGAAGGAACCAACGCTCTCTCGCATGCCGCCAAGAAGATTAGGCAGGATGAAGCCGCCTAGACCTCCCAGAGCGCCGACAACGCCCGTTGCCACGCCGATTTCCTGGCGGAAGCGCTGCGGGACCAGCTGAAACACCGCTCCATTGCCCATACCCAGGCAGGCCATCCCAAGTACCAGGCCTCCGACCATGACCGGCAGCGGCGGGAGCGTTGAAGCAGCAAGGTAAACGCCTCCTATGCCCAGCAGCAGGACAGAGAGGACTCGCACACCCGTAAAACGGTCGGCGAGATATCCGCCGAAGGGACGGAGTCCACTTCCCACAAAAGCAGCCAGGGCGGTGAGGTATCCAGCGGTGACCGGGTCCACCTTATATTGGTCTCTGAAGAAGATGGGCAAAAAGCTGCTCAGACCAACGTAGCCGCCAAAGGTGACGCTATAAAAGAGGCAGAATATCCACAGGTCCCGGTGCTTGAGCGCGGTGAGGTAATGGCCTAGGGGCTGCCCTTTTGCATGAGACGGGCTGTCCTTGGCCATCAGAAGGAACGCCAAGAGGACCAGGGCTAAGGGCGCCATCGCCATGCCCAGGACATTGTGCCATCCCACGACGTCGGCCAGCCGGGGAGCTATGAGGTTGGCCAGCACTGTGCCGCTGTTGCCCGCAGCGGTGATCCCCATCACCAGCCCCTGGCGCTCGGCGGGATACCACCGGCTGGCCAGTGGCAGCGCAACCGCGAAGGAAGCGCCCGCTGTTCCTAACATGAGACCAACAAGGAGGAGAGACGGTAAGCTTTCTCCTATTTGCCAACCCAGGGTCAGGGGCAAAAAGAGGAATGCTAGCAGCCCTACGCCCACGCGCTTGGCCCCGATGCGATCACTCAGCAGGCCAAGGGGGATCCGGAGTAGCGACCCGCTCAGGATTGGGATCGCTACCATCATCCCCTTTTCAGAGGGAGTGAGACCCAGACCTTCTGCAATATAGATCCCCAGTGCGCCTAGCAGCACCCAGAGCATGAAGCTCAGGTCAAAATGCAGAAACGATGCTATGAGTGTGGGAAGATGTCCGGTAGGTGTGGAGACTTTCATCGTGCCGCGCTGTCCTCCATTTGCTTTGGGTTTTCAGGGAGAGTGACTGACATCATTCCTTCGCTGCTTACCGATACAGCGTAGGTTTTTAAAGCTTTGCATTCATGGCCGATGGATTGACCGGTGACCAGATTGAACTTAAATGCGTGCAAGGGACATACCAGCGTCTCTCCGCCAATGAGACCGTCCGCGAGCGGGCCGCCCTGATGCGTGCAGCGCGCCTGGGTGGCGTAGACTTCTCCGCGACGAGTGCGGAAAATGGCGACGGGGACCCGACCCAAGACAAAGCAACGCCCTTCCCCTTCAGGGATCTGGCCCAGGTGACCCAGGTCGTAAACAGCCTCTGTGGTGGCTAAAGCAGTCATGCTCATCAGACCTCTACGCCCCCTTGCCCGCTGCAATTAGCTGAATGAACTGGGTTGGGTGCACGGGTTCCTCGGCCTCATGCCATGGGTCAACGTAAGCTGCAACCGCAGCCTCGACCTCTGCGTCCAACCGCTCGCAGATGCCCTCCGCGTCCTCAACCAGAAGTCGCTTCAAATAATCGATGCTCACGCGCTCCACAAAGCCGTAGGTCCGCTCCAGGTATTTGGCATTCTCCCGATAGTACTGCATGAAGCGACCCATGAACTTCAGCACGTCCTCGTGGTTGTCCACCACGCAGAGGACATCCCCTTTGCGCACCTGCGAGCCGGCCGCCCCCCCGATATAGATTTCCCACTTACCACCCTCGATTGCTACGGCGCCCACGTCTTTGGTGGTCGCCTCGGCGCAATTACGGGGGCATCCGGAGGTGGCCAGCTTCATCTTGTGGGGTGACTCAATGCCCTGGAAACGCTCTTCGATCTTGATGCCGAGACCCGTACTGTCACCTAGACCGTAACGGCAGAAGTCAGTGCCGACGCAGGTCTTGCAGGTGCGGAAGGCCTTCGTGTACGCATGGCCGGACGGCATTCCCAGGTCCTGCCAGACGCCAGGCAGTTTATCTTTCGCAATACCGAGTAAGTCGATACGCTGTCCGCCGGTGATCTTGACCATCGGCACCTCATACTTGTCGGCGACGTCCGCAATGCGGCGGAGCTGATCGGCCGACGTGACGCCGCCGTAAATCCGGGGTATGACGCTAAACGTCCCGTCCCGCTGAATATTCGCGTGCACCCGGTCATTGATGAAGCGGGCATCGCGTTCATCCTCGTAATCCTTACCCCATATCGTCTTCAACAACGAGGCGAGGCCCACCTTGCTGCCGGCGTCTTCTTTGCCGTCGGCCAGGGCACTGAAAACAGCGGACACGCTGCGCAGGTTCTGGACCTTAATAGCCTCCACCAGTTGGGGTTTGGTCATGGGGATGCAGGGCACATAGTAATGGACCGAGGGATCATCCACCACCAGACCATCCGAGGCGAGCTCGAGGATGGCTTGAACCTGAAGCTTGCAAGACCCGCAGCCCGTGCCGGCCCTCGTCGCGTCACAGACAGCCTTCATGCTTCGGCAGCCAAGTTCGACCGCCTTCACGATCTTGCCCTTGCTGACGCCGTTGCAGTTGCATATCTGAGCGTCGTCCGGAAGATCCGCGACGTTGAGTGTTTGAGGCTGCCCACCGCTTGATGGGAAGAGCAACTCCGCCCGGTTGGGGGGAAGCAGCGAGTCACGGTCAAACATCTGAATGATGTTCGGGGCCATCAGTCCTTCGCCCAGCAAAATAGCCCCCGCCAGCTTGCCGTCTCGAACAATTAGCTTTTTATAGACGCTCCGGGAAGGTTCCGTGTAGGTTACAACCTCGTCCGCTGGCTCTTTGGGGTCTTTCTCTCCCATGACTGCCAGTTCGACGCCCATAACCTTAAGCTTGGTCGATACTTTTGAGCCAGTGTATTCCACCTTCGAATGTGTGTTGGTCAGGCGCTCCGCAAGCACTCGGGCCTGTTCCCAGCACGGAGCAACCAGGCCATAAACCCGTCCGCGATGCTGGGCACATTCGCCGATGGCGTAGATGTTTTCTTCGTTACGGCAGGACAGGTCGTTGTGGATGACTATTCCACGCTCTACAAAGAGGCCGGCTTCCCGGGCTATGTCCGTATTCGGCCGGATGCCCGCGGAAACGACCAGCATGTCGCAGGAGAGGGTCGACCCATCCGCAAAGACTAACTCCGTGATGGGTCCGTTCCCCTGGACTGCAGTGGTATGGGTGTCCATATGAAGGTGCACGCCCATCCCTTCGATCTCGCGGCGAAGCATGGCTCCCGCCTCAGGGTCTAGCTGGCTGTCCATGAGATGGCCGAGGAGGTGCACGATGTGGACTTCGAGGCCCAGATTGAGGAGACCTTTGGCCGCTTCCAGACCAAGGAGGCCGCCGCCCAACACCACTGCCCTCTTCGCCCCGGCGGCGTAACGAGTTATATCAGTGCAGTCATCCAGGGTGCGGAAGACAAAGACTCCTTCTTTATAACTGCCATCCGCCTTGGTCACACCTTCCATATGCGGCACAAAGGGTAGGCTGCCGGTGGCGATGACCAGTTTGTCGTACGGTTCTATAATCCCGCCCGCGCCGTAGACCTTTCTGCCCACTCGCTGGATGTGTTGAGCACGTACGCCGGCGTGGAGTTGAATCCCATTCTCCCGATACCATTCCAGAGGATTCATGAAAATGTCTTTGGGCTGGTGGGTGCCGGACAAAACGCCGGATAGCAGGATGCGGTTATAGTTCCCGTATGGCTCCTCGCCAAAAACAACAATGTCGTACATATCTCTGCCGCCGCGTGAAATCAGTTCCTCCAGGAAGCGCGCGCCGGCCATGCCGTTGCCAATCGCGACTAATCGCTGCTTGATCATAGGGTCTCGTTCCTTTCCTTGGACGTTCCGCTAAATGGGGCAACTCGTACCGCGCAGACTTTGAATTCCGGCATGCGGCTCACCGGATCCAACGCGGGGTTGGTCAGCAGGTTCGCTGAACCTTTTCCACCCCAGTGGAAAGGCACAAACACGGTATCTTCACGTATATTCAGGGTCACCTTTGCCCGAAACGTCGCCTCACCCCTCCTGGTAATCAGGCGCACCAGCTCACCGTCTCGAACACCACAGCGCTGGGCGGCAGTAGGATGCATCTCCGCCAGGGGCTCAGGCGCCATTTCCATAAGGTGGTCGATACGGCGGGTCTGCGTACCCGACTGATAATGAGAGAGGACCCGGCCCGTGGTGAGAAAGAGAGGATAATCGACGTCTGGCTGTTCCGCGGGCGGCTGATGCTGTACCGGATGGAATTTGGCGCGGCCGGAGGGAGTCGGGAAGGTCCGGCCGAACACTCGGGGTGTACCGGCATGCGCCTCGTCAGGACACGGCCAGAAAACCCCTCGCTGAGCCTCGATTTTCTCGTAGGTGATACCCGAGTAATCAGCGACGCCGCCAGCACTGGCCCGGCGCAGCTCCTCGAAGACCTCCCTTGGGCTTGTGGAAGAGAAGTTCCTTTCGCTGCCCAACCGGGCCGCGAGGGAGCATATGACTTCGAGATCGGTCTTGACTGCTTCGGGAGGATTAAAAGCCCTGTGTCGCAGAATGACGCGACCTTCCAAGTTAGTCATGGTCCCTCCTTCTTCCGCCCACTGAGCTGTGGGCAGAACCACGTCCGCGAGCTGTGCGGTTTCCGAGAGGAAGAAGTCGGCGACTACCAGGAAGTCCAATGCCTGAAGTCGTTCACGCACATGAAGAGCGTTCGGGGCAGACACGATGATGTTCGAACCCATGACAAACATAGTGTGAACGCCGTTCTCCGTCCCTAGAGCATCCAGCATTTCGTACGCCGACTTGCCCGGTCCAGGGATCGATTCCTCGGGGATGTCCCACACCGCAGCGATGTGCCGTCGGGCAATCGGGTCGTCAATGCGGCGATAGCCGGGCAGCTGGTCGGCCTTCTGACCGTGCTCCCGGCCACCTTGGCCGTTTCCTTGACCGGTGAGGCATCCATAGCCGCTAGAGGGCTTACCCACCAGCCCCAACGCAAGCGCGATGTTGATGAATGCGAGCGTGTTATTCACGCCCTGCGCCTGTTGCTCAGCGCCCCGCGCCGTCAGCACCATTGCGGTCTTTGCCTGGCCCAATAGATGTGCGGCTTGTGTGAGCAGGCTCTCCGGCACGCCGGTCACCCGCTCGACGCGTTCCGGCCAGTACGCGTTCACCGAAGCCTTCACTCGCTCAAAGCCCTCGGTCCGATCTCGGATGTATTGCTCGTCGACATAACCGAATCGGATGAGCAGATGCAGCAGGCCATTGGCAAGGGCGGCGTCCGAACCGGGGGTGAGGCGAAGGTGCAACGCGGCCGATTGTGCGGTAACGGTCGTCCGTGGATCAACAACAATGAGCTGGCCTCCGTTGCTGCGCTGCGCGTCGAAGTACTGCATCATGGGCGGCATCGTTTCCGCCGGGTTGCTGCCAACCAGCAAAATTAGTTCCGCCTGCGGAATGTCTTCGAGGGGAAAGGGCAACCCCCGGTCGATACCGAAGGCCCGTATGCCGGCCGCCGCCGCGGAGGACATGCAGAACCGGCCATTGTAGTCGATGCTTGAGGTTTGCAGGGCCACTCTGGCAAATTTTCCCAGCAGATAGGCCTTCTCGTTGGTCAAAGACCCGCCGCCGAATATGCCAACGGCGTCCCGACCATGTTTCGCTTGCGTTTCGGTGAACTTTTGAGCTACCAGATCGAGGGCGTCTTCCCAGGAAGTTGAAGCCAGTGACCCGGAAGCATCACGCACGAGCGGGGTCAACAGACGGTCCGGATGAGCCAGAAGCGAAGCCGCAGTCCATCCCTTTATGCAGAGCGCGCCCCTATTCACGGGAAACGCGCTGTCCCCGTTAACCGATGCTGCACCCACTGGGCCTTCAACAGTCATCCCGCACTGAAAGGCACAATAAGGGCAATGAGTCAACGTCGCCGACCCGGTCATAGGCCACACTCGGTAAATTTCATAGGCCCAGAGTATAGCCTGAGTTTTACGAAAGCGTTTCTGGTCGGTTAACGATGCGTGAAGTCTTGGTTACGAACACGTTACGCTACCTGATTGCGAATGATATTTGTATCAGGCCTCCAACAGCCTGCGGAATGCAGGCACTGGGACAATGGCGCCCACCAACCCATCCTCCAGATCCAGGTAGACCCGTTCGCTGAGCGCATGCAACAGGGTCCGTCGTTCTCCCGGCGTCGCCCCTCCTGCCATAGCTGATCTAGGTATTCCAGTGTCCTGAAACGGAAGTTCGTTGAATAACTCTCCCGAACAATGAACGCGAGTATAGCTTTGCAAACCTACCGGACTATTGCATCGAATCTCTGATTCAGGACACTAGACCAAGTCACCGTTCTTGCGGTGCAAGGTTATGGGGCTGATTGGCTCTCTAAACGGTCTAATGTGGATTGATCCCAAACGGTCACATTGCGTAGCTCCGCGAGTTTGAACGCATCTGTGGTGAGGCCACCAGGCGCAGCGATGACGGGGCGTACACCGCCGCCGAGGGGAAGTACGCCAAGGAGTTCACGCACGGTCTCAACACCGACCGTGCGTGCGTGGTCATTGCATTGCACGTACAGCGTCTGCTCAAGGCCGACCTCATCGGTTCTCAACGCTATGAGATCGACGCCGCCGTCGTGGCTCCTAGGGGTGTGTTGTACGCTCCACCCTCTGGCTTCGAGAATTGCGGCGCATCGTTCCTCCAGTTGAAGACCAGTTCTCCGTGATCGCTCCTGGGTTTCGGGTCCAACTGGGGGTTCGAGGTTGAATAAGCCAAAGAGCTCGTTTCGAGTAAGGCTAGACGTAACATCGATGGACACATCGTCGACCATCTCATCGAACAGTTGCTGCTTTTCGGATAAGATTCGGTCGATTCGTTCCTCTATCGTTCCCAGGCAGGTGTATTTTACTATCGTCACCGGGTAAATCTGCCCGAGGCGGTGGGTCCGATCCTCGGCCTGGCGCTCGACCGCGGGATTCCACCAACGGTCTATATGAAACACGTACGAAGCTTCCTGAAGATTGAGGCCAACTCCGCCTGCCCTCAGTGAGAGTATTAGTGCGCGGTGCGATTTGTCAGCTTTAAAACGTTGGATGACAGCATCCCGCTCGCCACTGGAGAGTGATCCGGTGTAGGTAAGGGGATTGAACTCTGATAGGGATTTCGCTGCCGCGGCAACGCCGAAAAATTCATCTGTATATTGCGAAAACAAGAGGGCCCGATGCCCCTCCTCGTTCAGAACCTCAAGGCGCTCCCGAATGTCTTCGAACTTGGCCGATTCGCCACTTACTGGATCAACATTGCAAAGCTGTTTCAATCTCGTGATGAGCTCCAAGACGTGTTCGATTCGAATAGCAGCCCCGCGTTGTCGCAGTTGGACCAAACCTTCGGTTTCTGCCCTCGCGTATGCGTCAAGCTGGTTCGGAAGAAGAGGGATGGTGAGAGTGATCATCTGTTTGGGAGGAAGTTCGCTGAGCACATCGGCTTTCCTACGGCGAAGTTGCAGTTCCTTATGCCGCTGCAGGAGCCTGCTCCCCGGAGTATAGTGCTTGGATGTCCCGTCGTCGTTGTGGTCGACAAACTCGAGGATAGAGGCTAAGTCATCGACCTTGTTCTCCAAAGGGGTTCCAGTCATCGCCAACGAACGTCGACGGACGAGGCGCTTAACCTCCCGGCTTATACCGGACCCGCGATTCTTGATCTTCTGTGCTTCGTCTAGCACAACGAGGTCCCACCTCTCGCGGAGCGACCCTGAGGGCGGCCTCGAAGCAGAGTCCGATCGAAACGTCTCGTAGGAGACGATGGTCACATGGGCGGCGGCGTTCCATTGCCAAGAACGCTCGTGCGCGGGTCCTCGAACCGGAATGACGCGAAGTTCCGGCGCCCAGCGGTTCAGCTCTCGGCGCCACTGGTCCATGAGACCCGCTGGGACGATCAAAAGTGTGCGCTGAATCTGCCTTTGGCGGCACATGATTCTCATGGCCGCAATTGCTTGTATCGTCTTACCAAGCCCCATGTCGTCCGCCAGCAGGAGGCGATCGCGCTCCAGAACGGCTCGGACACCCTCAATCTGATAGTCCCGGAGTGTTGACGGCCATTCAAGAAGCGATGTCTCGCCGGGCAGTAGCGCGTCCAGTGGGACAAGCAGCGCAGCGCGAAGCCGTTGTGCTAAAGAAGGTCCTTGGATTCGTGTAACCCCAGGGTGAAGTTGTGAGGGTGTGTCAGCAACGTGGGAATTAGCTTCTTTACTTCGCTCAGCCGGCACTCGTTCGGGAAGCGACTCAACGTTGACGCTGACTGCCTCTTGTTTGGGGTAGGGCAGGCTTCGAAACAGGCAAACGACCCCTTTTGGTTCGACCATTTCGACGACCATGGTCCTGGCGTCCGTAGGGGTCGTAGCAAGAGCGGAAACTCGAAGAGGCGTTTCTGCTGGTGGTTCGGCGCGGGTTATCCAGGGAAACCAACGGGACCGTTGTCCTTCCCTGAGAACTCGACGCCACCATGCCTGGTTAGTCACGAAACGCTTCTTCGATACCCCGTGCTGCGCGGTCGAACGGTTCGGTAAGGATTTGGCGGGCTTGCAAGGCGTCGAGTAAGCGGCGAGCTGGGGAGCTCTCCTCGGCAGGCTTTGCCACCCAAAACAGATGGACCTGACCAGAGAGGCTCTCGGCTGTTTCACTGAGGGCTCTTGGCACATCTTCCGTATCGGCAACCCGGCAAACTGGCACGTCAACGAGTAAGTCTTCAGTGAAGACCCGCGGATGTACTTCTGCGGATAGTGCCAACAGCAGGCAGGGAACCCTGGGACATGCTTCGAAGAGCGTTGCCGCGAGCCTGGATACGGCATTGCGTTTGGCTTCGCCTGTGCGCCAAAGGAACGATGCCGAGACGTCCATTCTAGAAAAAGCGAAGTCGATTGGCTCGCCCCGTGCGTTCACTAAAAACAGAGCGGCGCGGATGCCGCGGCCATCCTCTTCACCTATGAATCGCAGGTAACCTGCGAGGTCTAAACAGTCGTCCTCGCGTAGGTCACGGAAGGGAATCGGCATCGCTACGGCTCGCCGACGGGTCCAGTCTGTTCTTCAGGAGGCTGTTCCAACTCCGGGCTCTCTGTGTAATTGATCTTCATCTCGGTCTCCACGGTCTCCAATGGTTCGCCCGGATAAAGGCGCTGTAAGTCCCATTCGTTTATCCATCGCCTGACATAGGACCGCATGGCACGACGCACGGACAGTGCTCCGGAGCTCGCGGCGGGGGGATTCCAACTATATGCTCTCGCGTGGATGTCCCTGAGCGTCTCGCAAGTCTGCTCGAGAACTTCGTTGTCAGGCGGGACCAACTTCACGGCTTCTCGTTCAAGGATACGCATGCCCATTGCAGCGCGACCTGCCAGCGAGAGGTACTGGTCGCTACCGCGGCTCTCCAAATATGGAACGACGTAGTCCGAATCGCCCGTTTTTCCCTGGAGCACTTTTAGTGCGAAGTCGTCGGTAATGGCCGCGACTGCCGTGACGCACGGGCATTGCTCCGTCTCCACACGTCCCATCCACCGCGCCAGCTCTGCATATGAACCCGCTCGCTGGAGGCGGCTATAGCGGGCAATTAGCTCGACCTCATCAATCAGGAGCACCCAGCCGCGACAGCCGGCGGCCATCGCAAGCCCCGCTGCGAACTTGAATCGCTGGATAGCTAGTTCCTTCTTCGGCGGCATTCTGCGAAGATGGTAGTTCGCCGCCTGACCGATTTGACGCAAGCCCGCCCGGACATCCGAGACTGGCAGCCCCTCGCCTGCCCAAAAACCTCGAATCTTCTCGAGCATTTCCGGGTCATTGTTCAGGCGCTCGTGAAGCAGGAGCGTCGCCGGGAAGATCGGGCTAATCCCGCTATCCTCGCGATTGACCGCTGCAAAGAATTGGGCATACGACACTGAGTCTGGTCGTAAGCGCAGGGCGATCTCGTGGATGGCATGGCCTGTCACCCCCGGTACAACGGCGGACTCAATAGCTGCGGTATATACCTTCGCCGGGTCGTACAGAGGAGTCTCTTTGCTAATCACAATCAGGCTGCACACGAAGTTAGCCTCGAGCGCGAGATGCTTGAGGTACTCAAGCAGGTGCGACTTGCCCGAACCGAACCCGCCAGACACTAACATGCCTTTTGCTTGACTGTCATCGCGTGCCGCACTCTCGACCTCACTTAGTTGCTGACGGAAGCGTTCTGTTACCGAGGTCTGCCCACAGCCTAGCACGCGGACAGCATCACGGTTTGGAACGCCGTTGCGGAGAGCCTCGAGCGCACGGCACAGATCTTCGTTAGTCATTGATATCTGATTCACGCCACGTTCCCCCCAGGAGACAACCGTACTAGCGCGGTCATGGGATTGACGAGCCGCTGGTCTCGGATTTCATCGTAGACGCGAAATCGCAGCGCGTCGTACGTACCTATGCCACGTCCGCTGTCCTCTTCATCAAGGAACTCGAGCGCGGGCATAACGATCATGAGACAGCCCTTCATGCGGTCGGTGGCATCGATGAACTGCCGGATGACCTCGTAGCTATCTAACATTGCCGCCTTCGTGTAGTACACAAGGCCGTCACGTGGGTTGCGGGCAAGGGCGACTCTCGAGAGGTCCAGCAGGATGACTAGCCCTGGGAGGCCAGCAAACCGTATCCACAGAAGCAACGACTCTAGTAGGTGGCGCGCATTACTGCGGGTTACGCGTGCGAATATCTGATAGGGCTTGACTGCTGCGACTGCCTTGTTTCGTCCGGTCAGCCAGTCTGTTATCACCTCGCTGATAGTCTCACCATCAGGGCCTCCGGAGAGTTCAGCTAGGCAGAGTTGGGTGACGGCAACGCGAAAGTCCTTCGCCAAAGACCGCTGGCGGAACGTGGGATGTTTCTGTAGGAGGATTTGATCTTGGATCCAGCGGCGGGCTTCCATCTGCACCATGCTGGGGTCCAGGTTGTTGGCCACAGCCAGTCCATCGACCACCGGCGCAGTGCTCTCGGGAGCGGGCGGGGCGTAACCTGCCGTCTTGGCGAGGCCCACAAGGATTTTGCGACTAAGCTGCCGCCAGGGGATCTGCTCGGCTACGCGGAAGAACAGTTGGTCAATCATGTGAACACGCGTTTCTGCCGCAGACACCCGAGCGATGACATATCCGGTAGTTTCGGCAAGACCCGAAATGTCACGCTCAATTCCTGACCTCATGTCCTCGTCCAGGGGCACAACGACTTTTATGGATGTGCCGCCATCTCTAATGAAGCTGTCCAAGTATTCGGTACGAAGGAACACAAGCCATTGCCTGGGGTCAATCGTGGCGGTCATTAGTTAATCTTCCGTGAACTGGATGCCGTAATATTTTACAACCTCGCCATCCGGCGCGACGAATGTGTAGACGTTACTTCCGCCACCCCGAGTGCCTGTGCTGGCAGGCAAGGATAAACGAGCACCCCCACGCGTTCTGGTGACGCCGTTACGATCGAGCATGAAGATGTCCCGTGCGAAAGCACTCTTATCGTACTCACTGGCCGCTCCCGGTTGCAGCGTGAAAGCTTGATAGACCCGTGAGAGAAGAATCACGCCGCCGCCTTTCTGCCCGACAATGAATTTGTACGCATCATGCAGCGCTTCTAGGAAACGCTCGCTAGGATAACGCGCCTTCCTTGTTTGGTTTGCGAGCAGCGTACGCACTAGGTGGGAGGGACGAATTGCAGTGACCCGCTTTCGATCAACGCGCATCGCCAGGTCGGTCGGTAATATCTGAAGAATCGATGGGAACGCAACAAGTCGGGCGTCGCGGGAATGAATGGTGAGCCCAGCCCGCCCAGCTTCTTCAAGAAGCTCTACTTGATAGGACTCAGCCAAGTAAGCCTTCTCCTCCTGGTCAGTGAAGGGCCAGGCGGTCTTTGCATTGGCGATGTCTTGGCGGGCAGCATCGGTCGCGGTGCTCAGCCTTTCCGCAGCTCTCCGCAATTTGTTGATATCGCCTTCCTGGGCCGCCCGCTGCAACTGTTTGGCTGCAGCGACGATTGCGCCGCTTGCTTTAGCCGCCGCGATGGCAGACCGTTCTACCTCAGCGAATCCTCGCTCGAATGTCATGACCATGTACGTTACCCCCTTAGACGTCGTGGAGGAGTTCACCTTGGTTTTGTGCTCTCGATTATACGTATTGGGTCACGGCTCGACAACCACGCCAATCATATCGGAATATGTGCCTGACTGAGGGGCAAAGCCCTTGAGAACCTGCCTAATCCCTGTTTGAGGAAAAGCGGAAAATAGGCCTATCCCGCGAGTAGCTGACTTCCAAGCAGGGTGTCGCGGGTTCGAATCTCGTCTCACGCTCCAATCCCTCATTTCGTGCCTGAAATGGTCGGATTTTGCAGGTTCTCCGGGAAAAGAGGTTCCCCCGAAGCAAAGCATAAAGACCAGGTGCGTGGCACTTCAGATTTGCCCTTCGTGCGTCTTGCGGCCGCATTGGACGCTGGCGTCATTCTTGTTACCTCGGATGAACAACTCCGCTGGGCAAGCCCGAGTCAGTTTGACGTCCATTTGGGGCTGCCCTAAGTTGACCGAGTAACGAGGGGTCGAGACGTGAGCAGGGGTAGCTCCCAAACCACACAAAGTTTACATGGCGTCGCTACCATCCTTGTTGCTATACTGGGCGCGTTTGAGTAACCCGACCCGCAGGAGGAAATGATGGCAGAGCTTCCCCGCCTCAACGGCATAATCAAGGCCCTGGAACAGGGCCAGGTGGCCTTCCTGGGCTCCGGCCCGGCCGACGCTCAGGCCGGCACCAGCGCCCCCTATGACGGCGTGCTGTACGAGATGGAGCACGGCCCTTACGACATCCGGGCGCTGCAGGACGGGCTGCAGTCCATGCTGGATCGCCGCCAGATCGCCCAGGGGGGAACGGTTGCCCCACGGGTGACCCCCATCGTCCGCATTCCGCCCAACCAGGGGGGGTCCAACTGGATCGCCAAGCAGGTCCTCGATACCGGCTTGTACGGCATAATCTGGCCTCACATTGACACGGTTCAAGAAGCCTATGACGCCGTAGCCGCCATGCGCTATCCGAAGCGGGAGGGCCACCCCCTGCGGGAGCCCTTCGGCAGGCGGGGAGATGCTCCGGGCCGGGCCGTTACCTACTGGGGGTTGACCCAGGAGGAGTACTATGCTCGCGCCGACCTCTGGCCCCTGGACCCCAGGGGAGAGATTCTTTGCTGCATGATGATCGAAAGCCCCGAGGGGATCAGGAACCTCCCCAAGATACTGGAGGAGGTCCCGGGCATCGGCGTGATCTTTATCGGCGAGGGCGACCTCTCCCAGGAGCTGGGCTTCCCGCGCCAGTACGAGCATCCCGAGGTTCTCTCCTTGGTGCGAGAGGTCCTGGACATCTGCAAGGCCCACAACGTCCCCAGCGGCTGGTTCCACACCACCCTGGACAATGTGGAGAAGAAAGTGGCCGACGGATACCGAGTTTTCATCGCGCCCTCCTCACGGAGCTATGCCCTCCTACAAAAAGGCAGGGCCGCAGCCTGCAGGTAATAGAGGGGCGACGGGTCCTCCATCGTGGGTGTGCGAAAAGGCTACCCTGACTCCCGACGGAGAGTGGTACATTGAGGTTCGGGGCGGTTCCTGGTGCAAAGGGCTTCTCGGAAAAAGGGTCGAACAATGACAGATGCACTTAATTGCGTCCAGGTGATCGCTATGGGGTTTTTAGGGTGCCTTGCATCAGGTCGCAGGCTAGGCCAGACGTCACACATTGATTTTTTGCTCCGGAGGATTAACTACTCATGCCAAGAGCCAGTTGGTATACGGACCACCCACCGGCATGTACTTGTGCTAATTGCCAAGAAAAGCGGCTGATACTTCAAAAACACGTCGGTAAGATTGGCCGGAACGAAAAGTGCCCGTGTGGGAGTGGCAACAAGTACAAGAAATGCCACGGGCAATGAAGGGCTCCATTTGCGATTGCATCATAGTATGAGTTGAAGTAGTTAAGTTCCTTCGACAGAGAGACTCTGTCTAGCCTTGAATCTGCGAATAATTCGCCCGCCAAGGGCGCCGATTGACTAACCTTTGCGTAAAGGTTAAAGTAGCCATGACAGCGTCCACCAGCGGGCGACTTCTTCGATTGGGAACTAGACAGACGCTATAGCTACCACCAGTCCCGGCCCCGATACGTCAGCGCCAAGAGAGGCCGCAACTCCTGCCCCCGGCGGAAACCAGAGACACAACGCTCCTGGCTACGTTTCCCGCGACCTCACCCAGGGCAGCATACCTCGCAACCTCTGGTCTCTGGCCTGGCCCACCATGGTAGGCGGCTCCCTCCAGACAGTCGACCAGCTTATGGAACTGGTCTGGGCCGGCTTCCTGAGCTTCCGAGCCATCGCGAGCATCGGTGTCGCCCAGGGCTGGGTCCAGCTTTTCAACACTGCTCGCATGGGGATCGATGCCGCCGTCCGGGCCAGTATCTCCCGAGCTGTCGGTGCCAATGACCTTCCATTGGCCACCCATATAGCGACCCAGAGCCTTGTCCTCAATCTGGTCCTCAGCACGACGCTGATGATCATCGGCGTCACATTCAGCGAATACTTCCTGCGAGTCCTTGGGGTCTCAGAAGAACTCATCGAGGTGGGCGGCGGGTACATGAAATTCCGTTTTGTGTCCACCACCAGCTTCGCCTTCCTGTTTACCACCAGCAGTATTCTGCAGGCATCCGGTGACAGCATTACTCCCATGAAGGCCGTGGCTCTGGGACGTATAATTGACCTGTTCCTCTCTCCGACGCTTATCTTCGGTTTGCTGTGGTTCCCCGCTCTGGGACTTCCCGGAGCAGCCATCTCCTCCTCAATCGGTCAGTTCACGGGATTCGCGTTCGCCTTTCGCGCCCTCTTCACCGGAAAGTCTCGGCTGCGTCTAAGCTTGAAAGATGTGCCTCCGGACTTCCCGCTGTGGGGACGTCTGCTGCGCATCGGCATCCCTGCCGCCGTCACCAGCGGGGAACGCTCCCTGGCCCAGTTAATCCTCGTAGGCATTGTGGCGCCCTTCGGCGATATCAGTCTGACTGCGTACGCCCTGAGCCAGCGGGTGCAGATGTTCATCGGGCTGGGCCAGCAGGGGGTCGGTCAGGCTGCCGGCGTCCTGGTGGGGCAGAACCTGGGAGCCAAACAACTGTTCCGGGCAAAGGCCACAACGTGGTGGGCTTTGTGCTTTACCTCCGTCATAAGTCTCTTGATTGGCGGCGCTATTCTGGCTTTCCCAAGCCTCTTTCTCTCCATCTTCACCCGCGATCAGCACGTGCTGGACGTTGCCGTTCCCTGGCTGCAGATCATGGTCTTTGGTTTCATCGCTATGGGTGTGGGCAACGTGTTCATGCAGGTGTTCAATACGGCCGGAGACACCATTGCGCCCATGCTGGTAACCCTGGGCAGCATCTGGGGAGTTCAGCAGCCGGGCGCCATCATCCTCTCCAGTACGGCGGAGAGCGTGAGCATCCTGGGATTGCAGGTGCCCGTTCCTGCCCTGGGACTTGGAGAGTTCGGCATCGCCTGGGCAGTCATCCTGGCGATGATCGCCCGTCTATTCGTCTATTTCCCCTATTTCCTTTGGGGACCCTGGTGGAGTAAGCGAATCAACTAAATCCAGTACCAAGCCTTCTACAATGTTGGTGCCCGCACCACTGCGGCTTCGCGTCGGTTGAGGCACTGTAGTCACCGATGCCACTCACCGGCCACCGCGCCGGTCTCACGGCACGAAGACTTCGTTCAGCGTGCTCTGGGAGCCTCCAGGCGCCGGCCCGCCACCGATAACGTATACTCGCCCGCCAACGGTGACCGCGGTGTGGCCGTGACGCGGCGTCGGCATGGACGCCGCGTCGCTCCAGGTGTTCGTCTCAGGGTCGTAGGCTTCGTTTTGGGGAAAAGTTCCTCGTCCCTCTTCACCCCCTGAGACGTATATCTTACCGCCAGCCCCCGCGGCGGCGATGCCGCTGCGGGCCGTAGGCATGGAGTTGCGGTCACGCCAGCGGTCGGTGGCGGGGTCATATTCCTCCACCACGGCCAGATTGCGGTCGGGATCGCCCAGCCGTCCACCGAAAACGTAGAGTTTCCCCTGGAACTCCACAACCGCCAAGTGATCCCGAGGAGTGGGCAGTGGAGAAAGACGCCGCCAGGTATTGGAGACGGCGTCGTACACCTCATTGGCATTGACATCACCGAAGCGCGATGTGCCACCAATGGCGTAGACTTTCCCCTCCCACGCAGCGAGGGCCAAAGCGCCGCGGTGCGTGGGCATAGGAGCAAGCTGCTGCCAGCGGTCGGCGGCGGGATCGTAAGCAAACGCCTGGTTCAGCGGCTCACCGCGCGTGTCAAAACCGCCGACCACGTAAAGCTTGCCCCCAGCAGCGGCCATACCAGGGTGATGCAACGGAGACGGCAAGGACGCTCGCCTTCGCCAGGTATCAGCGACGGGATCGTACTCTTCCAACGCGCCGGTGGCGCCGTCCGCCGTGAACCCGCCCACAACATAGATTCTGCCGCCGAACGCCGATCCGGCCACCTCGCTGCGAGCCGTTGGCATGGGGGCTCTGCGCTCCCAGCGCCCCTGCTGGGTTAACGGCGTTGTGAGCGTGCCGGCGGCCGGCGAGGCAACAGCGCTGCCGGCCGAAGCGGTACTCAGCGTTGGCGTCGATGGCGCGCCGTCGGTGGCGCATCCAACCAGGGCCAGCAGACCAAGGAGCATGGATAATGGTGCAATGAAATGCTCATGTTTGCGCAACATCACCTGCCGTCAATCCGCGTGGTTCATGCCAAAGGTCGGCAAGAGCCTATCAAGCGGCAACAACATCGGTCACCACCGCGCGCTTTCGCACAAGACACCCAAGTCCACTTCTGTCAGGTGTTGTCCGGGATCGTCGAGTCGGGAGCGGGACCTTCGGCCTGCAACTGCGCCACCACTGACCGCGAGAAGTCGGATAATCGTTCTTATCGTCCCGTCCATACCGGCTTGCGCTTCTCGGTAAAGGCCCGCGGCCCTTCCCGTGAGTCCTCCATATTCCGAATGGGGTAGAAAAGGGACTGCCCGTAGGCCTCCAACTGAGGCACGGACATGTCGCGCCCGTGGTAGATCATCTGCTTGTGGGCCCGCACCGAGGCCGGCGCTTTGTCCATCACGATTTCCGCGTATTCCATGGCGGTGTCCATCAACTGGCCGAGGGGCGTCACCTTGTTCACAAAGCCGATCTCGTAGGCGCGCTGGGCTGTGATTCGCTCGCCCCACAGGAGCAGTTCGCACGCGATGCCGATGGTTGGGAAATACTCCAGCCGGGCGCCAAAGCCCGCGGAGCGGTTCCAGCGTCCCTCCGGCATGCCCAGCTCCGCCGTGTCCGCCGCGATGCGGATATCGCAGGACATCGCAACGCTGAAACCGCCGCCCAGACAATAGCCGTTGATCGCGGCGATGGTGGGCTTCCATGTGGGTACCGGCGTCCAGGGAGAGACGCTTGATGGGATCAGGGTGCCCATCTGACCCGAGACCTCAGACTCCGCCGCGCGCCGCAGGTCAGCCCCCGCGCAGAAGGCCCGCCCGTTGCCGGTGAGAATACCCACCAGGATATCATCGTCCCGATTAATCTCTTCCCAGCATTCCCGTACCCGCTCCGGCAGGCCGCCGCCCAGGGAGTTCATCCGCTCCGGGCGGTTCATGGTAATGATCCCGACCCTTCCCTGCTTCTCATATAACACGACATCACGACCTTCAACAGGCATGGTCATCTCCTTTTCTCACTAGCGCTGTTATTTGATTGCGTTCGCACAACATCGGATTGCAGTTATGCTCACGTCGCTGCTGACGGGCATACCCACGGAGATTGTGCCGTACCCGCAGCTCGCTGGTTCTCTTTACTAATCTGCGGATCTCTTGCGACCATTATCTGCAAACAATCATGTGTATCACCCACCCCGCGCCTCCCTGATGGTCACGCTCTCCTCGGCATTGAAATTGCGGAGGCCGGGGTTCAGGATGTACACCACGAGGGCAGCAATGCCGTACAGGCTTCCACCAAGCATCACGCCTGTGGGAGCGCCCCATAGCTCCGCCGCGGTCGCGGTGATGGAGAGGCCGATTGGTGAGAGTCCCTGGATGAAAGTCCGAACGGACATGATGCGTCCGCGCAGATGGTCCGGGGCGCTCAACTGCAGCATGGAGTTAGTCACCGTGTTGAAGAGCGTGTGCATCGTCGCAGATGTGAAGAGGATAACCACCGACAACAACAAGACTCGGGAGTTGGCAAAGACAACCACGAAGCTGGCGTAGCCAAGGGAGGCAACCAAAAGGAGCCAACCCAATCGGCGGAAGCGTGAGAACATTGCCGCGACGACCGTCCCTGCAAGCGCGCCGAGCGAGGTTGCGGTGTAGAGCGCACTCAACCCTACGTTGTCTGTGCCGAGAATGTCCTTGAACACTGGCAGCAGGAAGTTGTAAGAACCGCCCAGCACGCTGCCGCAGACACCCACTGTGATCAGGCTGAGCAGCACTTTTTCATTCCAAATGAACTTAAAGCCTTCAGCCAGGTCGCCGAACGCGGTGCGCCGCCGCGTCGCGCGTTCCAAGCCGGCCCCAGTTTGCCAGCGCATCATGACCAGAGAAAGCACAGTATACCATTGCAGCGCAGCCGTTACCGCGAAGGCCCAGCCGCCGCCCACAAGCACCATCAGTATGCCGCCGATGGCAGGGGCCAGAATGCCCGGCGCGCTTTGCGCGGTTGAGTCCAGGGCGACAGCGTTGGAAAGAGCATCGCGGTCGACCACGCTGGCCACCATGGTTTGGTGGCCGGGACGCCCGACGGACTGCACGGTGCCGCTGATGAGTGACGAGATGATGAAATGCCAGGCTTCTATATGCCCGCTGAGGATGAGCGCTGCCACCGCCGTCCAGAGCGCGCCTAGGAGCGCCTCAGTCCACAGCACGAGTTGACGCCGGTCAATGCGGTCCGCAAGCACGCCGCCTATGAAAGGCATGAATAGCATAGGCGCGCTAATGGATGCGTTGACGGCAGCCAGCCATAGGGCGGATTGCGTCATCTCGTAAACCATCAATGCCCGAATAAACACGCGCATGGAGCGGGCAAGGTTCGAGGTAAAGCTTCCCGACCACAACCACCGAAAGTTGCGGAACTGAAATGCCTCCAGGGCGCCGGGCATCCAGGTCAGGCTGCGACGTTCAGGTCCCACAGGTTCCATTAGTCCCGGCTCTCCTGGATCTCGGCATGAAATTGGTGATAGCGCACGGCATTGGCAATGGCCTTGGCGCCGCCGGAAAAGCCGTAGAACGTGGGAATCCCGCCGTCCATCAGCCGCCGGTAGGTCTGCTGCACCGACTCCATATCGGACTGCGAGAACGACACGTTCATCACTACAAAATATGGCTTGGGCGTCCGCTGCCTGAACTCCAACATTGTGTTCATGCGGCGTTCGAAGAATCCGGGGTCGCGTCCGCCCGCCTGGCGATTCGCAGATATCTCATGCACTACCGCATCAATGTTCTCGTCCTCGTTCAACACGTCCAGCAGGTTGATCATGTTCGCCTCGATGCCAAGGGTGCGGCCCTCCATGGGGTTGCGGTAGCTGCCGCCCACAACGTCGAAATGCTCCAGGATACGCGCGTATGAGCGGTCAGTGAGGGTCGGCACCCGCAGGCCTTCCTTGGAGAACACGCTTGCCATCTCGGTGGCGTGGCCGCCCGAAACGGCAATGAGCCCCAGCCGCGGCCCGTTCATAGGACCCCCGTGAAGGATGGCTTTGGCCGTGTTGATCAGATCATCGACGTTATCAACGCCAATGGCGCCGCACTGGCGCAGCATGGCGTCCCATATCTCCGGCGGAGAGTTCTTGCTGCCAGAGTGAGAGGAAACCGCCCGGGCCCCATCCTCGGTCTGGCCAACCTTCCACACCAGCGCGGGCTTGCGCTGGCAGAGGTTGCGGAGGGAGGTGAAAAAACGCCGCCCATCCCGAACGCCTTCAAGGAACATGCCCACTACCTTGGTGTCGTCATCCGCGGCGAAATAGTCCATGTAATCCGGACTATCCAGGACAATGCCATTCCCCATGCTGACTACCTTGCTCACTTTTAGCCCATGCTGCAAGGCTTCCGAGATCAGTCCACCGGACTGACTGCCGCTCTGGGAGATGAATCCAAAGTTGCCGTGCTCGTAATAATACTGATTCTGGCTGAAGCGCAGGCCAACCTCGGGATTGAACACACCCAGGCAGTTGGGACCTACCAGGGAGATGTTACCCTCCTTTGCCTTTTGAACTACGAGACGCTCCAGGCGCCTACCCTCCTCGGTACCCGTCTCCCCAAAGCCGGCGGTGTAGAGGTGGACGGCCTTCACGCCCTTCTTCACACAGTCATCCAAGACCCGGGGAACCACCGCTGCTGGAACAGAGACCAGCACGTAATCCACCTCTTCCGGGATATCCATGAGACTATCGTAGTTGGGGAAACCCAGGGCCTCGGCGCCCGGCCACTCGGTGCGGTCCACGTTCACGTGGTACTTGGGGCCTTTGAAGGGAATGACGCTGCGAAGCCAGCGGTGATCGTCCGCCTCTTTGGAGCCGACCACCGCCACTGAGCGGGGATAAAACACCCTGTCGAGCCACCCTGCACCCTGAGCCATGCCGTCCTCCCGCTACTATGCCCGATAGGTTGAAGAACCGTACCGAGGCAAAACCGCCCTAGTTGCTCACCGGCTGACCTGCGCGTCAGCGCCGCCCCCCGTCCCATGTTGAACTTGCGGCCATATTTTCTGTAGCTGGGTCATATAGTCCTGATCGTAAGACTGGACGCGGCCCTGTTCCATCATCTGCTCCAGGGGGACCGTCAGACCCCTGAGGTTTCGCGTTTCCTCTGCCGCTGGCACCGTTCCGATGATCTGCTGAGCTTCGAGTTGGTCCACATCCTTGCCGGGCATGCCCAGTAATTCCGACAGCACCTGGCGCGTATGCTGCCCAAGGCGAGGAGATGCAATGCGCGTATTGCGGGCCCCGGACATCTTCCAGGGCAGACCGGGGAACGGGCGGACACCCACACGTTCAGCAGCCCCTGAGAACTCAACCACCCTGAAGAAGTCCCGCTCCTGCAGGTGGGGATCAAACAGGGACTGCTTCACGTTCAAAACGGCCCCAGCAGGCACACCCTGTTCTTGAAGAAGTTGCATGACCACTGTAGGCGTCTTAGTTTTTGTCCAGGAGTTGATGACTTCATCTAGCTCGTCGTGATGTTGTTGTCGCGCGGTCAGGTCGGAGTACTTTGACTGCTTCATCAACTCGGGCATCTGCATTGCCTTGCAGAGCCCTCCCCATTGGTCCTCGTCGCACACAGCCAGGGCTACCCACGCGTCGTCGCCCGCACAACGATAGCATCCCTGCGGAGCGTGATGCTCGCTCCGGTTCCCGATGCGGCTCTTTACACGGCCGTTCATCGAGTAATCGATCACCGCCTCCGCCTGAAAGGAGGTGCCGACTTCATACATGGCAAGATCGATCCACTGTCCTTTTCCGGTCCGGTCTCGATATTCCAGGGCAGTTAAGATGGCAAAGGCACAATGCAGGCCCGATGGGATATCCGTAAAGGGGATGCCTGAGCGCATTGGTTCCCGATCGGCATAGCCGGTCAGGTGGGAAAGTCCGGTGGTGGGTTCCATGCTGGCCCCAAAGGCCAGGTAGTTTGTCCACGGGCCAGAATGCCCGTAGCCCGTGACGGACGCCATGATGATGCTTGGGTTGATTTGCTGAAGAACTTGGTAGTCCAATCCCAGGTTCTTCATGACACGTGGGGTGAAGTTCTCCAGGACGACATCGCTGAGCGTCGCCAACCGCTTGAAAATGCCAACGCCTTCAGGCGTACCCAAGTCCAGGGTTATCCCTTGCTTGTTCCAGTTCACCTCGATGAATCCGAAGCCTTCTTCCCAATGACGCTCGCCAGCCTTGTTTTCCGGATAGGGTCCGTGAAGACGCGAGGGATCGGGCCGCACCGTGGCCTCCACTTTGATCACCTCTGCCCCCATCTCTGCCAGCACGCGGCTTGAAAGCGGCCCGGCCCATTGGGCGGCGGCCTCCAGGATTCGGATCCCCTTTAGAGGGGTGGTATTGGGGCGTTGCATAGTCATCGGTCTGCCTCTATAAAACTCTGGCGTCCTTCAGGGCTTGGACGTCCGCTACGGGCATTTTGAGCAGCCCGTGGAAAATCTCGTCGTTGTGCTCGCCCAAGTGGGGCGCTGGCTGCCTCAATGACCACGGCGTTTCGCCCATTTTGAACGGCGCGCCCGGCATACGTACTGAATCTGCTTCGATAAAATATCCGCGAGAGTTGAGGTGGGGGCAAGCCGCCAGGTCTGCGCTGTCTTGAACGATGCCAAAGGAATAACGCCATTCCTGTCCAGCCTGGAAAAGCTCATGCTTGCTCCGTCCCCGGAAGTTGGACAACAGCAGTTCCTTCAACTCGGAAGCATGCGTGGTGCGGCCGGCAGGAGTTGCGAACTTGGGGTCTCCCAGCTCAGGAATATCCATGAACGTGACAAAGTTGTCCCATGGCCCGATCAGCATCGGGACGATGTACCCGTCCTGGGCCGGCATGACCTCTCCCAGCACGCTGCCGATTTTGCCTTGCCGGCGCTCCACCGCACCCATGCCAGAATAGTAGCTTGTTTGGCCCAGCATGGCTGATTGCACGGCTTCCATTATCGAAACGTCAATATATGAGCCGCTTCCAGCGATACGAGCTCCTCTCAAGGCCGCCATGGTTGCCACTGCCGCAAACGTCCCTGCCAGATATTGACCTTGCGTCAGTCCGTGTTTCACAGGCTCCCGATCATATGAGCCGCTGATGTACATCAGGCCGCCCAACGCGTAGAGGACAATCTCCGTGGCCCTGTAGTCCCTGTACGGGCCCGTCTGGCCGAAGTTGGAGATGGAGGTCATTACCAGCTTGGGGTTGGCCCGTAGAAGGTGTTCGTAATCCAGACCCCAGCCAGCCATAACCCGGGGCTCGAAGCTCTCCACCAGTATGTCGCACTGACGCACGAGGTCCATAAACACCTCGCGGCCGCGAGGAGAGCCCAAGTCGAGGGTAATGCCGCGCTTGTTGGTATTCAGGTAGAGGAAGAGGCCGCTCTTTTCGGGATCAGGAATGTCGCGTGGGAACGGGCCAAGGGTCCGGAGGCCATCACCATGACGTGGGCGTTCCACCTTGATGACCTCAGCTCCAAAGTCGGCGAGCAGCTTGGTGCAATAGGGTCCGGCAATGTAATTCGTCAGGTCCAGGACACGAACTCCCGAAAGAGCGCGGTCAGACAAGCGTCACCCTCTCCCGATCGCTGGTCACACAATAGCATATGGAGATTTGCGCAAAAACCCTCACGTTCTATTTCCACCCCATGTTCTTTAGTTCCACGTATTGGCTTTGCACTGTCGGTGTGAACTGCACCTGGTTCCGCATCGCGTATATGGTCACATTTCGGTACAAGACCGTCAGGTACTGCTCCTCATGCGCCCGGCGCGCAAGAGCCCTGGTGATCTCCTCCGCCTTCTTGGGATCGCTCTCGGTCATCAGTTGATCGTGCACCTTATCAAACTCCGGATCGCAGGTCCACTTTGTGTTCATGTCTTCACAGCGCAGCTCTCGGAAGGCTTGGTAAGGGGTTGCGCCGCCTCCCACGTAGGTGAAACCGTAGCCGAGGGGGTAGAGCTCGTTGGGCTTACCCTGAGACGATCCCCGCACGGTCCGCGCGAGCCACGCCGCGTATTCCTCATTCACGACCTTTGTGCGGATGCCAACGGCAGTCAAGTACTGCGCCACCACTTCGCCCACTTCTTTCGAGAGGGGGACTCGCTCCCCCAACAGACCGTAAAACGTCGCGTCTATGCCATCCTTATAGCCTGCGTCAGCCAAGAGCTGCTTTGCTTTATTTGGGTCATACGGAAACGGCTTCAGTTCTGGATCGTAGCCAAAGTCCTCCGGAAACTGGATGGCGACCGGCTCGCCGATGCCACTCAAGACGCGGGAGATTATTGCATCACGGTCAATGGCGTATGCCATAGCCTGCCTGACCCGTTTGTCGCGGAACGGGTTTGGTTTGCCTGTAGCAGGGTCGGTCTCACGCAATTTGTTAATGCGAATGCTGACCGTGTTGCTTGACGGATTCTTCAGCAGCTTGAAACCGTCCTTCTCTGCGTCCGCCATGAAGCTTGGGGGGAAGTTGTTCGAAAAGTCTATTTCACCGACTTTCAGTGCGGCGGAGCGAGTAGAGGGCTCTGGAATGACCTTGAATACCGCTCGCTTGAACAGCGGTTTGTTGCCCCAGTAGCCTTCGTAACGCTCCAGGGTCCAGCCTTCCTTCACTTTGCGCTCCACCACCTTGTAGGGTCCGGAGCCAATTGGCGCCTTCTCAAACGCGTCCTCACCACCGATGCTCTCGTAGTACTTCTGAGGGACCAGATGGTGCCGGAAGGAATCACCCAGCGACCGCAAGAAGCCGGGGTCAGGCCAATCCAGGACGTAGCGCACAGTTTCTCTATCCACTATCTCTGCGCGCAGCCAGTGCTTCTGCGGGACCAAATTGGTGTTTCTCTTGGGATCCTTGGCGTTGGCAAAGACAAAAGCCACGTCTTCGATGACGACAGGATCACCGTTCACGTACGTCGCGCCCTTCCGCAGCTTGAACTCATAGGACTTGCCATCGGCCGAGACTTTCCAGCTTTCAGCAAGCCCCGGAATGGGCTTGAGGTTGGTGTCAGGACTTACCAGGCTCTCGTAGATATCGCGGGTGAGAAGGCTGGAGTTGCCTCCAGCAGTGGTGAGGGCGCTGAAAAGCGGCACGTCGTCACCCACCCCTATCCTTATCTCTTCGGGAGGCGGGGTTTGCGACCCGCCTTCCTGCTTTGCCGGGGCAGCGCAGCCCGCTGACCCAAGCGCAGTCATTATGAAGAGAGCGAGAGCCAGCCAGCCAGCGTGCATCATAAAACCATATGCCACCGGTCTCGCGTTCATGATTATCTCCTTAGGTGCAAACTATAGGGCTGATCCATTGACGTAGGGTAGATAAGAATCATTGGGCTGTCAAATATCGTGCTGCCAAGCCCGCGGTGTGGTGAAGACCGTTTCACTTACAGACATGACCTTATGTAACGCCTCGTTGTGTTGGCGCATCAGCGATTCCGATTGCTGATTCACTCAGATGGGCGCGTGGCAGACGGGACAAACCTCGCAGTCAGCTCTGGCATCATTGCAGCAGGGCAATGCACACGCCAGACCTTTCCCGTGTCTCATCGACCAAAATAGACCAGCCGCGCCAGAAGGATCACTGCAATGGCAACATCGCCCACAAAGAATGCGCAGACGAACAGGAGCGCCGTTCCTGTGATTGTTTTGTGACTCGGCGCAGCACGGGCGCCGGCAAGCACAAAGCCCACGGCCGGCGCCAGCCAGGGCACGATGAGCAGCCAAACGGGGAGCCATTCCACGGAGGGCACGGGACCAGACAGCCTCAGGCCAGCCAACAGCACCCCTGTGGCCGCGAGGAACGCCACTAAGAGGCCACTTGCGGCGGCAGGGGGCACCAGCGCCCAGCGTAACAACATCCGCAGAATCCTTCTCACGATGGTTCCAGTTTACTTTATATGAGGATGTGCCTGCTAACTAACGGTAAGTCGAGGTTGTGTGGCGATATTTCGTGTTGGCTCGCCCATACCTGGCTCACGGTGAGCACAAACAATTGGTTATCATGTAACTACTCAGTCTTCGGGTGTTACACCAGTCCTCAAACCACGTTTGGAGTGCAAATACGTTAGGTCCAGGCACAAAATGGCTGACTTGGAAAGGGTAGGACTCATTTCGTCCCATCAAGACTGAGCAGTTACGTTATCATGTATTGATTGACATATCTATACGCTAATGTTATAAACAACTAATCCTGGGAACATCACCTCAGGTCTCTTCAGACATTTTGTGGGTCTGAGGCCGTCGAGATTGAGGGTGGGAGCAAACGATGTCTATCGCGTGCTTGCGTTGAAGGAGGCAAAATATGGTTGCAATGATTCTGCTGAGGGCGCGTACCCTGCCTCGGCCGCTCATGATTTTCAGCATATTATTGATTCTTTTCACAATTGGTTGTGCGCCCGCTACCTCACCCGATAAGGGAAGCGGTGGGCCTGTACCAGAGAAAATGGTGGTGGGGTTGGGCGATGACGTGACCTACTTCAGCTCCGTGAGAACGAGCGGTGGTAACGCCAGCTACCTTACCCGCAACGTCTACGAGAGCCTGCTGAACATAAACACCAACGGAGAGCCAGTTCCAGCCCTGGCCACCTCTTGGAAGATCAGCCCAGATGGCAGGTCCTACGAGTTTAAGCTCCGAAAGGGCGCCACGTATGTGAATGGAGACCCGGTGATGGCCGAAGACGTAGTCTTCGTCTTTGCCAACTCCAAGGACCCCAAACTAACGCCGAACCAGAGCGCGCAGAGGCACTGGCTTCGACTGGAGGCGGTCGACAATGAGACAGTGCGCTATGACCTGGAGTTCCCTGATCCGGGATTCCTCAAATCCCTAGCTGGGTCGTATTCCCACCATCTCATCCCCAAAAAGTATTACGACCGCATTGGTGGGGAAGAGGCTTTCGAAAAAGCCCCTGTGGGAACGGGACCCTACAAGGTGGTGGAGCGCAAGATAAAAGAAGGATGGACCCTGGAGCTTTACGATGGCTATTGGGGCGAGAAGCCACAGTTTAAGAAAGCGGAGTTCCGGGTCATTCCAGAGCCTTCCACCCGGGCTGCGGCCATGAAAGTAGGGGAGATAGACTTCGCCGCCAACTTCCCGCCCTCGTTCATGGAAGATATTGAGAAAACCGGCGGGTTCAAAGTGATGAAGAACCCTGCCGGTAATACCATCACCATCCGCATCAACAAGCTGCGGGAGACCGACCCCACCACCGGCGCCAAGAACCCCTTCCTGGACAAACGGGTGCGCCAGGCCATGTCCTACTCCATAGATAGAGATGCCATCATGGACAAAATCCTGAATGGCGTCGGCGAGAGAATGGCGGTGCTCTTCCCGGACGATTTCGGCTATGACCCCGAGCTGAAACCCTATCCGTACGACCCCAATAAAGCGAAACAACTGCTGGCACAGGCCGGTTATCCCAACGGTTTTGATACGAGCTTCTACGGCCTGCTGGGAGAGCGCATCCCCTTATCCAAGGAAGTGGGGGAAGCGGTGGCCCAGTACATGACTGCGGCGGGAATACGCACCAAGGTGAATAACGAGGAGTACGCGGCGTGGCTGGCCCGCACCCAACAGTCCACTTCAGGGGGGAAACCCAATGAGCTCTATCCCATCGGCTACGGAATGACCTATGTGGGCGGGGGATCCAGCCCCTGGCAGGCCTGGAGTATTAACGCCTGTGACAGAATGTCCCATGGATGGATCTGCGATCCCGAGTATGACAGGATGCTGGAGCAGTTACGGCTCGAGGGCGACATGAAGAAGGCGGAAGCGCTGGTCAAGACAATGGCGCGCAAGATCCACGATGAGCAGTGGACCGTCGTGCTCTATCGCAATGTTGTGGTATACGCTATGAAAGATCGCGTGGACTTCACGCCCACGGCACAGAGCCAGTATGTAGAGCTGAGAAACCTGCGCTGGAAATAGCTAGCGCACATGAGCCTGGAAATCCTGCCGCTCCCGAGCTAGCAGGTCGCAGACCGCGACCTGGTCGGGGGGCCGGTTCGTCTACCGCCAACCCCACAAACCACGTTGCGGGGAGGTGATAGTTCAGTAAGCTCTCCACCTGCCGCTCCGAGAGGTCGTAGCGGTAGCTGTGCAGCAGCAGCAGGACCAACGCTGGATGGTACGGCAGCGGCCGTATTCCGCGCAGCCTCGATAGGCCTCCAACAAGGGCCGGATCAAGGCCTGCCAGTCCACCAGGCTATGCACCGTGCGCAAGAAGTGGTCAGCGGCGCCACACGCTCGTAGACCAGGTTGCTAAAGAAGTACCCCTCCCCAGTCTCCTGAAAGTGTCGCTGCGGTAAGCTCCCTCCAATAAAAATGGCCCACCCATAAGAACACCACTGCAGCCCTATCAATCCGCCACGTACCGTTTGTAAACACTCTCGTGAATGGCGCTTGCTTCACCCTCCTCACAACAGCTATCATGAATCTACTGTTGCCCCATTCACGGGAGGGATATCATGGCTAAGCCGGCGGGTCTTATCAAAGTACAGGTGTTTTCCGACTACATCTGACCATGGTGCTATGTCGGCCAGGAGCGGGTCGAGCGTCTGAAGGAAGACTACAACGTTGAAGCGGAGTGGCTGGCGTATGATCTGCGCCCTGACACGCCGCCGGAGGGCATCCCCCGAACGGATCCGCCCGGAGAGAAGCGCATCGGATTGCCTGTAGACGGACATCTGGGCGAGATGGCGCGGGAAGCGGGACTCATTATGCGACGTTCGCCCATCGTGGCATACACGCGGCCATCGATGGAGGTCGGCGAGTTCGCCAAGAGCCAGGGCAAATTCGACGCCTACCACCTCGGAGCGCTCAAGGCCTACTGGGAGGACGGCAAAAACCTCGGCGACCTGAAGGTGCTGCAAGAGATTGGGGCCGCCGCGGGCCTCGACCCACAGGACGTCGCACAAATCGTCCAAGAGCGCCGTTACGCGCAGGTTGTCCAGGACCAGGTGGACTTTGCGCACCAGGCGGGAATCACAGGAATCCCTGCATACATTGTCGGCCGCTACCTCTTCATGGGCGCGCAGCCGTATGATTTCTTCAAGCAGGTTGCAGACAAGGTCTTAGAGGAACAGCAAAACCTCAAGGGTTAATGGGTGAGTGAGCCTGAACTTCTTCAGGGCCCGTGTGGGCCCTGAAGAATGTCTGAAGAGCAATATAGTGCCAACAACAGATCGAATAAGCGCCTGTTTCTCCCGTTTGAAGTTGGCCGCTACTTCAGGGCTGGTGACCTACATCCCGGTAGGTTACCCCTCTCTAGCAGAAACGCCCGGGCTCGTCGCAGCTCTCATCGAGGGTGGCGCGTGCATCGTCGAGTTGGGTGTCCCGTTCAGCGACCCGCTGGCCGACGGGGCTACTATTCAGCGAGCGACGCACCAGGCTCTTCTCAATGGCGTCACCCTCAAAGACTGCTTGCAGGTTGCCTCAACGGCACGCGCCCGCTTCCCAGATGTTCCCCTGGTGTTCATGGGATACTACAACTCCTTCTTGCAGTACGGACTGGAAGCGATCTGTGACGACGCAATACGGGCCGGCGTCGACGGGTTTATTGTGATTGACCTGCCGCCGGAAGAAGCCGAGCTATTTTCATCCCACTGCAAACGCGTCGGCGCAAGCCTCATCTTCCTCCTTGCGCCCACCAGCACCGAGGAGCGCATCGAAAAAGTTGCCGCGCTGGCCAGCGGCTTCGTGTACTGCGTCAGCGTCACCGGCGTTACGGGCGCGCGCACGGCGCTCCCTCCCGACCTCTCCGACTTTGTGAACCGGGTGAGGAAGCACATCAGGATTCCCATCGCCGTCGGTTTTGGCGTGTCCCAGCGAGAGCACGTGCTGGCAATCAGCAAGGTTGCCGATGCCGTGGTGGTAGGCAGCGCGCTGGTAGACGTTGTCGAGCAATCGGATGCTAACGGACGCGCCGAGAAGCTCCGCGCGTATGTACATGAACTTGTAGGATAAGGTTGACGCTGGACAAAGTGTGCGGGCTTTGGCATAGTAGTACCTCGCAAACATTGGCGTAACTCAGCTCAATGACGGGGGCATTCGATGAAGATGATGGCCTGTCGCGGCGTACGGGGAGCAACCACGGTGGAAAGCAACACGGCCGATGCCATTCTGGCCGCAACGCGCGAGTTGCTCCAGGAGATCACCCAGGCCAACGGCTTCCATGTTGAGGATGTGGCCAGCGCATTTTTTACCACCACGCTAGACCTGACCGCCGCCTTTCCCGCTGCTGCCGCTCGCCAGATAGGCTGGGAGCATGTCGCCCTGCTAGACGGCCATGAGATGGATGTCCCCGGCTCGCTCCCTATGTGTGTCCGCGTCCTCATCCACGTGAACACCGAGAAGCGCCAGGATCAGGTGGCAAACGTCTATCTCCGCGGCGCAAAGAACCTGCGGTCTACGCTCCCTGTGGTGAGTTGACCGCCCGACCGCCGCGTTACCACGCTGAGGTTATTGTTGCTCACGCTTGGGATTTGGCACACACTTTCCATAGAAAGAACACCAAGAGAACAGCTAGCCCGTAAAAAGAGGAGAAAGCCATGAAAGCCATTGAAGTAGGTGACGTCAAGATTTTTGCCCTCTCTGATACCACCCGCGGCTATCCCGCAACGTCAATTTATCCGGACGCGGGGGCAAAGCTCGATCCTTACAAAGACCGCCTCTCTTCAGAGGGAGAGGTCACCCTCAATTTTGGGTGCTTCCTGGTGCAGGCGGATGGGCTAACTTTACTGGTAGACACCGGCCTCGGTCCCGAAAGCAACGGCCGTCTCATAGAAGAAATCGATGCCACCGGCGTGCAACGCTCTGAAGTTACCCACGTCCTGTTCACCCATCTCCACGGAGACCACACCGGATGGAACCTCGACCGCGGCACAGGCCGTCCCCTCTTCCCTGCAGCGACCTATCTGGTGCCGCAGGGCGATTGGGACCATTACCGCGCCGCCAACCCCATACCAGGCTCCTTCACCAGAGACGTCGCTCCGCTGGAGGCCCTCGGCTGTTTGCAGCTTATCTCAGGGGAGCACACCATCTCCTCATCTCTGATCACCCTCCCCACCCCCGGGCATACCCCGGGCCACACCAGCCTGCTCATCACCACACAGGGCCAGCACGCAGCCATCATCGGCGACGTCGTGCTTACTCCAATCGACGCTGAAGAACCCTCATTATTCACCTCCTTTGACAACGACAAACCCCTTGCTGTGCTCACCCGTATGGCCGTCCTCGATCGGCTTGAGGGACAGAGCGCCCTTGTAGGCGCTGGCCATCTCCCCAGCCCCAGCCTTGGCCGCTTCATCAGACAGAACGGCCGCCGTGTCTGGCAAGGGATCTAATCCCGTAGGGGCGCAGCATGCTGCGCCCCTACGGTCGCAACCTGGTTGACACACAAAAATCTCGCGCGGTAGCATGCGATACCACTGCAATCCGTAGCGCCATAGCAGACCAGGAGGCCGCTCCATGCCCTATCCGGTGAATCCCAACGTCATGTACGACGTCTACTCGCCCACTGCGTTGAAGGACCGCGTGGCCATCGTCACCGGCGGCGGCACCGGTCTCGGCAAAGCAATCGCCACAGAGTTTGCCAAAGTGGGCGCTAATCTCGTGCTGGCCGCCCGCAACCTTGCGCGGCTCGACCAGGCGGCCGAAGAGATCCGGCAATACGGCACCAAGGTCATGACCGTCCAGACCGACATCAGAGAGGTTGAGCAGGTCAGGAACCTTGTCCGGCGCACGGTGGAGGAATACGGCAAAATCGACATCCTGGTCAACAACGCCGCCGGCCGATTTGACACCCCGACCGAAAACCTTTCCAAAAACGGGTGGTACGTGGTGGTCAACATCGTCCTGAACGGGACCTGGTATTGCTCTCAGGAAGTCGGCAAAGTGATGATCAAGCAAGGCGGCGGCAACATCATCAACATCATCTCCAACTCGGCCTGGCTCGGCTCCGCCTATGCCGCGCATTCCGCTGCTTCCAAGGCCGGAGTGTGGTCCATGACCAAGACGCTGGCCGCGGAATGGGGCAAGTACAACATCCGTGTGAACGCCGTTGCGCCTTTGGCGCCTGTTGGCCCGACCATCAACCGTTCATCGCTGCCTGAGGAGCTGACACAGGGCGCTTCGAGCGGCGGGAGCAACCTTCCTCTCGGCAGGCCGGGCGTGCCGCAGGAGATTGCGTGGGCCGCCCTGTTTCTTGCTTCAGATGCTTCCAGCTACGTCACCGGACACGGCCTGGACGTCACCGGCGCATCATGGTTAGGCAGACGCCCCGAGGCTGCACGCAGCGAATCGTAGATGCGCAGACAAATCTCTCATCTAATAACCCTATTCCACACACATCTGAACTCAGCCGGGCTTCCCGCAAGGAGACAATCATGGCATACGGATTCAATCCGAACGCGCTCTTGGATACCTTTTCTCCCACGGCCCTCAAGGGCAGGGTGGCCCTCGTGACCGGCGGGGGCACCGGCATCGGGAAGGGGATCGCCCTTGAGATGGCAAAGGTTGGCGCAAGCATCGTGGTCTGCGCCAGAAACATGGAGCGTCTGGAAAGGACGGCGGAAGACGTCAAGGTCATGGGCAGGCGCGCAATGGCCCTGCAGTGTGACGTGCGCGACCCGGACCAGATACAGGACGTGGTGAACAAAACCATTCAAGAGTTCGGCAAGATCGATATTCTGGTCAACAATGCCGCTGGGCGGTTCAACATTCCATCAGAGGACCTCTCCTACAACGGCTGGCATGCCGTGGTCAACACCGTGCTGCACGGCTCGTTCTACTTCAGTCAGGCGGTCGGCAAGCACATGATCGAGCGAGGCGGCGGCAGCATCATCAACATCATCGCCAACTCCGCCTGGCTTGGCTCCGCGGAAGTCATTCACTCCGCGGCCAGCAAAGCAGCCGTCTGGAACCTCACCAAGACTCTGGGCGCGGAATGGGGCAAATACAATATCAGAGTGAACTGCATCGTCCCCTCCGCCGTTACGGAATGGAGCCAGAGCCAGAGCAGCCCGGAGCAGCAGGCGCGGCAAGGCCAGAGGGCTCCGCTGCGGCGCGCGGGCACGGTGCAAGAAGTCGGCTGGATGGCCATCTTTCTCGCCTCAGATGCGTCCAGCTACATCACCGGAGAGTGTCTCGATGGCTCCGGGGCGAGCTGGCTCGGACGCATGAACCAGGCCAGCCAGCAGGACTAACGTTTTACCATCAGGTTTTACGGTCCGGGTGATTTAGGCAGCGACACCCCGGGCGCTCTCTAAGACCTCTGCATAACGGCAAACTGAAACAGATCGAGAGAGTCGTCCCTGGTATAGGATGACGATGGCAGGTGCACTTCACCTTGAGGACGCCAATGCAGGGTCAAGATCTTAATGCAACTACCAGTGCCATCCGTGCGACCGCATAGCATCACCGAATCGCAGCCATTGAAAGAGGACGACCGCTGGCACTCCAATACTTCCCACGATGCCGACTATCAAATACCTCGGGGAGAGTTGACGTTCATCCAGAAATCCTGCAATGACGAATCCAACAATTGGCATCAGAAAGCCGAGTATCAGGCAAAGCCGAACGCTCCAAAACAATGACTTTATGAACTTCATGATCGGTTGTCTCCATCAAAATTAGTTGAGATCTCAATCGCCATGGCCGTACTAGCATGATGAAACTCAACCAAATTATTGGCAACCTTGATAGTCGGCGCTGTCGGCAAGGCAGGATGCCTTCATAAGTGGCGTCAAAGGTCGCGACAGACCGTTTATCCGCCCGTTCTTCTAGTTTGCTGGTCCTGAGCCTGCCTGTCCGTTGGGCAATTCTGCTCAAAGCTCTTGCTCAACAGGCTGGTAGTGTATCAGTTTGGAATAACAATGTGTCAGCCGCTCGTGGTGAGCTTGTCGAACCACGGCGCTCGGCCTTCGACAAGCTCAGGCCGTTCCAGGCTCTGCAAGAGCTGAGCGGGTTATTAGGCACTCTCGTCCCGAATCAGTGAGTTCAGGTAGGAAATAGTCACCTGGGAGGTGAACGCCTGCGGGCAGTAGGCGGGTGTGCGGTGGTCGCGTATCATGGGGTGCGAAGGAGGTGCCCGATGAGCCGTAAG
>Ga0082335_1001712_pt1 | contig 44574 bp, 30 predicted proteins | sample Subgrocontami58m_FD_72375 | JGI IMG/M metagenome (GOLD analysis project Ga0082335, IMG submission 72375) | Subsurface groundwater microbial communities from S. Glens Falls, New York, USA - GMW37 contaminated, 5.8 m (SPADES assembly) (version 2) ...
CTACGTGTGCGTTACCGCATAGACGGAAATTTACATGACATCTTGACCCTTCCGAAAAGAAATCAAAACGCCATACTCGCGCGTTTAAAGATTATGAGCGGCCTGGACATTACGGAATCGCGCCTGCCTCAGGACGGGAGATTCAAGATTAAGCTGGAAGGAAAAGAAATAGATTTCCGCGTCTCGGCTTTACCCACGACCTTTGGGCAGAAGTTTGTCTTGAGGGCCCTGGATAAATCAAATCTATCTCTGGGGTTGGAACATTTAGGCTTTTTTCCTGAACCCATGGCTTTATTTAAAACAGCGATAGAAAAGCCTTACGGCATGATCCTGGTTACCGGCCCGACCGGCAGCGGTAAATCCACTACGCTCTATTCAATACTCAACCAACTAAACAGTATTGACAGGAATATTATAACCATTGAAGATCCGGTAGAATACCAGATAGAAGGTATAACCCAGATACAGGTCAAGCCGGAGATCGGATTGACATTTGCTACGGGCTTGCGTTCTTTGTTGCGCCAAAGCCCGGACATCATCATGATCGGAGAAATCCGCGATTCTGAGACAGCTGATATTGCCGTGCGCGCATCTTTAATCGGACAGCTTGTTTTTTCGACCCTGCATACCAATGATGCCGCAGGCGCTATTACCCGGTTGATAGATATGGGGGTTGAGCCGTTCCTCGTGGCTTCTTCTCTTGTAATGACTTGCGCCCAGAGATTAAGCCGCAAGATTTGTAACGCCTGCAAAGAACCAGTAAGCGTCCCGGATGAAATATTAAAAAGGTTCTCCATTAAGCCTGAGAAGGGCCAGGTTTTTTATACCGGCCGCGGCTGTAGCCATTGTAGTGACACAGGTTATTATGGACGCGTTGCGGCTTTGGAAGTTTTGATGTTTGATGATATAATCAGGGGTATGATATTGAAGAAATGCTCAAGCGACGAGATAAAGGAATACGCTATAAAAAATCAAAACATGCAGACCATATGGGATGACATGTTGCGTAAATTTAAACTCGGCATTACCAGCTTTGAAGAAGTCTTGCGAGTGGCGAGTGAGAACTAAGTTTTAAAACTAAGAGGAGATAACTAATATGGCCGTTTTTAGGTACACTGCTAAAGATAGCGCAGGAAGGAAGGTTTCCGGCACTCTTGATGCTCCTGATCAGGAGCACGCAGTCGAGACCCTGCGTAGCAAAAACTTGATTCCGATCTTTTTACTGGAAGAGAAGTCTAAGCAACGTTTAAGATCCAGGAAAGTCAAACTTGATGACCTGGTTATTTTTTCCCGCCAGCTTGCGACCATGGTCGATAGCGGCATACCGCTTGTCCAGGCATTGAGCATATTAGGCGAACAGGTAGAAAAAGAGAATTTTCGCCAGGTAATTTTAAAGATCCGTCAGGATATAGAAGAGGGCGCGGGCTTTTGTGACGCACTGGCAAAACACTCTAATGTTTTTTCGCCTCTTTATATCAACATGGTTAAAGCCGGAGAAGCCAGCGGCCTATTAAACGATATATTGGATAGGTTGGCAAATTATCTGGAAAAGACCAGCGCCCTGCAAAGAAAGGTAAAATCTTCTCTTACTTACCCTATAGTAGTAATAAGCATGGCGATTATCATTACTGTTTTCTTACTGATCAAAGTCGTGCCGACATTCAAAGGAATATTCGATATGTTAGGCGGCCAATTGCCTTTACCGACACAGATTTTGATCGGTGTAAGCGAATTGATCCGAAAAGCATTTTTACTTTTAGTAATATTTTTTGTCGGGCTTTCTATTGTTTTAAAAAAATGGGCGGCTACGCCAAAGGGTAAAAGGGCAATTGACTATCGCCTGTTGAAACTTCCCGTGTTCGGAGAACTTTTAAGAAAGGTCGCGATAGCCAAGTTTAGCCGTACGCTTTCTACGCTTGTAAAGAGCGGCGTCCCTATTTTGGGAGCATTAGAGATCGTGGGAAAGACTTCTGGCAACACAATAGTCGAAGAGGCCATTGATAATGCCAGAAAGTCGATAAAAGAGGGCGAGCCGATTGCCGGCCCCTTAAGCAATAGCGATGTGTTCCCGCCCATGGTAGTAAGGATGATTTCCGTAGGCGAACAGACCGGTGAACTGGAAAAGATGCTTACCAAGATTGCCGATTTCTACGATGAGCAGGTTGATGCGGCAGTGAGTTCGATGACCAGCTTGATCGAGCCTTTGGTTATTGCCTTTTTGGGTATTATAATCGGCGGCATCGTGGTTGCCCTATTTTTGCCTATATTTAAGATAACTCAGCTATTAGGCCACTAGGCAAAAATATTGGATTTTTTGGCTGTTAATTAGTTCTAACTTCTTTATTATTAATGTTTAAGAAAATTCTTGACTTTAGTAAATTTTTACTGATATAATATTTGTGCAGGGCCTAGTAATTTGTGTTATACTTAATAATAATCATTGTAAAGGCAAACCATCCGCAAGGGTGGGACGCAAAGCTAAAGGGCCCTGTTAAAGGGGTAGCCAGTTACCAATGAGGTGAAAGCCTATTCCGGGTAACTGGAATAGGTTTTTATTTTTTAGGACTTCGATTCCGCTAACTTTTTAAAGTGAACGGAATCGAAATATTGGCCGGAATGCTTCTTACGCAGAAAGCCACAAACCAAAACGCACTCATAATTCCTATTGTAGTGCTGGTGGCAAGACGCGATCAGGAAGGTTCAATTAAGGCCAAGAAAGGAGGAGAATCAAGATGAGAAAGAGAGCCGGTTTTACGTTAGTTGAAATCATGATCGTTGTCGCCATCATCGCGTTATTGGCAGCTATAGCGATACCTAACTTGCTGCGCGCCCGTCTTAATGCTAATGAGTCTGCAGCCATTGCGGCTATGCAGACACTATCTACTGCAGCGCAAAGTTATCGTTCTGCCAACCCGACATACCCAGCAGGTTTGACTAACCTTTCTTCCGCAACACCGCCTTATATTGACAGTGTGTTGGGAACAGGTGCAAAACAAGGGTATAGTTTTGCTTTAACGGGTGTGACGAACGCATTTACGGCAACAGCAGGTCCGCAATCAGTCGGTACAACAGGGAGCAGGTATTTCTTTGTTGATGAAAGCGGCGTTGTCAGATCCAATGCTAGCGCTACGGCAACATCAGCTTCTTCACCTATTGAATAAAGCTCGATTTTGCTATGGTGACAAAAAAAGAGGCGTTTCCGAATGGAAGCGCCTCTTTTTTATAGTCTAAATAAATAGATGAAGGTCTTATATGAATAAAACCAGCCAAATTATAATTATATTAATCCTAGGCCTGATGGCCTATTTCAACAGCCTAGGGAACGGCTTTGTCTGGGATGATGAAATCCTGATAAAGAATAACAGCCGTATTCAAAACCTGGACACGGTATTTAAGAATGCTTTTTCTCATTCTCTTTTTCCCGCAGACTCCATAGAGCAGGAAAATAATTATTACCGGCCTTTGCAAGCAGTAAGCTTCGCCTTTGATTATTTTCTCTGGGGCAATTCGCCTTTTGGTTTTCATTTGACCAACCTATTGCTGCACCTTCTTAACGCAATCCTGGTTTATTTTTTAATTTATTATCTTTCCGGGATTGTCATTTTGGGGTTTATCAGTGCCTTATTCTTCGTTGCGCATCCCGTAAATATCCCGGCAGTCAGCTACATATCCGGCCGGGCTGATTTATTAGCGGCATTTTTTGCCCTTTGTTCGTTTTGTCTCTATATACGCATGAGGCAGAAAGGCAAGGAAGGGGCGTTAAATGTATACACGATTTTTTCTTTCATTTTTTTCCTTTGCGCAATTTTTTCAAAGGAATACACATTAATTTTACCGTTGGTATTTCTTATCTTTGATTATTGTTTCTATGGTTTTAAAAAAGCCAACTTCGGTGTTTACTTCATTTTTTTATTTTGCATCGCGGTTAATGTCTTAATGCGCATAAATGCGCTTGGGGCCACGAATGCTTTTCTGGGCGGAAAATATTCTGCATTATTGATGAGGGAATTCCCGGTGCGTTTCTTTACTTTCATTAAAACAATTCCTTTGTATCTGGGGATATTGGCCGTGCCTATAAATTTGCATATGGAACGCACCTTCTCTAAGCCCGAATCTTTTTTTGATCCCTGGGTATGGTTGACGCTCATTTTTTGTTTCTCCGGCCTGTTTATTTTTTACCGGCGAAGACGGGAGTTCCCTCTGGGGTTTTTTCTATTTATTTGGTTCTTTTTGCTTATTTTCTCGCAATCCTATGTAGTTATCCCGGGTTTTAGCTTTGCCGAACATTTCCTCTACCTTGCTTCGATAAGCATATTTTTTGCGCTGGCATTTTTCTTCTCACGCAGCATTAGTTTTAATAATAATAATCCGGCAAGACAAAGATTTATATTTTTTATACTGGCGGTTTTAGTCATATTTTACGCAAGTCTAACCAGCATCCACAACCTTAACTGGAAAGATAATGCCACATTTTACAAATGGACATTAAAATTTGAGCCAAAAAGTATCAAGGCGCATCTCAATCTTGGAAACGAATATTTTGCTTTCGACAGGTTTGATTTGGCCCTGCCGCAATACCAGGCTGCCAAAGATTTGCTAGCCCAGGTCAGGGTTGAGCGTTACCAGGGAAAGCCGGCCCTAGAGAAAAAAATATTAGAGGCGATAACGATTATTCATTATAATCTGGGCGTTCTTTATGCGCAAACCCGAGATTTCCAAAATGCCGAATACGAATATAAAGAGGCCCTGAAACTGGATAGGAATTTTAATTTGGCGCGTAATAACCTGGCCGCTCTTTTTGCTAAAACCAACCGCAACCAAGAAGCGCTGAAAGAACTCGATGCGCTTTTAGTGAATGACCCAAATAATGCAGAGGCCTATTATAATTTAGGGGTTATTTACGCAAATAGCGCTAAGGTAAAACTAGCCAGGGATGTCTGGCAAAAGGCCTTGAAACTAGATCCAACAAACGAAAAAATACGAAAAAGTTTAGAAGCCCTGGGCAAGAAATAGGAGGGAAGAGATTTGATTGCAGAATTTCGAGCGGCTAAAAAAAGAATAATCCTTATAGCGGTGTTGGGTTTCTCGGTTTATTTGCCGGCGTTTTTCATTCCTTTTCTTTGGGATGATTTCGGTATTATAGTAAATAACCCTCTGATAAAAAATTTTAAGGATTTTTCCCAAATATTTACGACAGGGATTTTTTACGCCGAATCTTCCGGTAGGAATTTCTACAGGCCGGTTCAGGCACTTATTAACATGTTTGATTTTCAGGTTTGGGGAAATAATCCGTTTGGTTTCCATCTGACGAACATCTGTTTACATATAACCTGCGCAATCCTGTTGTATTACCTGTTTAACCGCCTGTTTAAAAAAGAAGTAGCCGCATTTTTAAGCGCCTGCATTTTTGTCGTTCATCCTGTTAACGTTGAGGCTGTCGGCTATATCTCCGGCAGGGCAGACCTCCTGGTCTTATTGTTCTTACTGCTTTCATTTATAAATTACGTAAACTTCCGGATTAGGGCCGATAAAAAGTCATTTTTTTATTCCGGCCTGTTTTTCGCGTTTTCAATCTATTCCAAGGAACTGGCGATAGCCGCGATACTGATATATCCTTTAATCGATTATTTATTAGGTAAAAATAAAGAATATAAATATTACTCTTTATATGCGCTGATAATCGTTATATTTTTAACATCGCGGTTTCTTGTATTAGGGTTTGCTATTGCTCAAAATAAGTTCAATGTTTTTGTAAGGTTGCTTACGTTCATCGCAGGTTTATCCGATTACTTCAGGATTTTATTCATTCCGGCCAACCTGCACATGTCTTATACCACTATAATTTTTTCACAACTAAAGAGCCAGCTTCTTTTAAGGTTTGGCTTGGTAGCCATGCTTATCATTTTGATTTCTTATATCCTCCGGAGCGAAAAAAAACTTTTGGTTTTTTCTTTTAGCTGGTTTTTTATTTTCCTGCTGCCGCAGTCGGGGATTTTTCCTATAAATGCTTATTTTGCCGAACATTTTATTTACCTCTCAGAATACGCATTGTTTTTTATGATTGTTCTGGCCCTTAGCGAAGTCTTTAAAAATAGAAGGCTTATTTTTTATTCTACTCTTTGGATATTTACATTGTTTTTATCGCTTGCGTGCTTTTCCTATACGAAGGTTTGGTCAAATCCTGTCAGGTTCTACCGTTGGATTATCATTAATTCGCCCAATAGTTTTGCCGCCTATAATAATTTAGGCGATGCCTTGGAAAAAAAGGGTTTACGCGACGAAGCAAGGAAGCTGTATCTAAAAGCGCTTTCTATCAATCCCGATTATGTGCTAGCTTATAATAACCTGGGAGAGTCATTTTTAAATCAGGGCCAATTAGATAAGGCTATTCTGATTTTCAAACAGGCAATTCAGAAGGAGCCTGAAAAACCCGTGCTCCACTACAATCTAGCAACTGCTTACGATTTATCCGGGGAGGAGCCGGCATCGCTAGCCGAATACGAGAAGGCTTTTAGCCTGGCGAAGAAAATTGCGCCGCGGGATTTTTCCGTCCATTTTAAGTTAGGTTTGGTATATTACAAGACCGGCCGGTATGATGAGGCGGCAGGAGAATTCAAAGAAGCGGTAAGTTTAAATCCTAAAGATCCGGCAACATACGTTAATCTCGGCCTTGTTTTTAAAGCTATGGGTAAATTTCAAGACGCTGTCGATCAATATAGAAAAGCCTTGGAATTGGATCCTAAATTTGCTCAAGCCTATAATAACCTCGGCGTAATTTACGCCCTTGCCCAGGATAGGGATTCGGCGCTGGATTATTTTTCCCGCGCACTTCTTTTAGACGAAAAGTTCGATGAGGCGCGGCTTAACTTAGGGTTTTTGTATCTAGAAAAGGGAGATTTTAATGAAGGCCGGAAGCAGCTAGATATGATTTCCAAAGACGCTCAGCTTTATCCTTTAGCCCGGAAAGAACTCGAGAGTTATAAGTCAAAAGATAAAAATAAAAAGCATTGACTTTTTTTAAGGTAGAGATAAAATAAATGTAACTATTTGTAGTTAAAGAAGTTGAAGGCATTTTTTTATATTTAACGCGTCAGTAAAATACGAATATAAACAATTATGGCTGTTGATTTAAGATCTAAAAACGGGTTTACGCTTGCCGAGCTTATGGTGGCCGCTCTTATATTAATTACTATATTGGTCGGCCTTCTGGCGTCTTATGTTACTTGTTTTGATCTTAACGAAACATCTAAAAATGTGACTTTGGCAATGGATGCGATTAACCAAAAGATGGCTGAAGTTTCGGATTATTCTTTTTCCAACATTTGCAGCAATTTTAATAATTCCACTTTTACGCTTGCTGATTCCGACATGCTGCTTATGCCTGCTGGAGATAGCCGGGGCATTATTTATGCTTATCCTTATACAGGGTCAAGCATTTCTTCTTCCTGCGCGGACTGCACCTGTGACTATGATATGTTACGCGTAGTGATTTCTGTCTGCTGGAGGCAGAAGAGCGGCAGGGTAATCGGCGAAGATAAAGATTTAGACGGCGTTCTTGATGCCGGCGAAGATACTAATGCTAACGGAAAAATTGATTCGCCGGCTCAGCTTGTTACGTTTTTTACCGCGGGTTAATATGAAAAGATTTAAAAATAGTTTTGGTATGAGTTTTCTGGAGATGATGGTGAGTATCGCCATTTTCACCGTTATCATGTCTTCGATTTTTACTGTTATATATACCGGCAGGCTTTATTGGAGAGTAGGCTCGAGCCAGATTGATGCCCAGCAGCAGGCCCGGCAAGCAATATCATATATGGCAAAGGAATTGAGGCAGACGCGTGCCGGTACAGGCAGGGTTGGCGGAGGAGCTGCTGTTGCTATTTTGGAAAATCTTCCTACTGATGATAATCCGTATACTTCTGTAACATTCAGGATTCCTCAGGATACAACCGGAGATGGAAACGTTTTGGATTCAAATGGCTGGATCGTAGAATGGTCAGATAAGATTACCTATTCATTAAATGGCACTCAACTAATAAGGTCTACCGATACGGGCTCGAGTAAAGTCCTGGCAAATAACATAACTACTCTTCAATTCACCAGGAGTTCAGTAGCGCCTTTACTTATAAAAATACGCGTTGTGTCAAATAAGGTAATTCCGGGTACGGGAGAAAATGTTAATGTGCCTATAAGTACCTGGGTCAGGCTTGAAAATTAGTTGTTTTTATGGCCTTTTTGACGTTGTTTATGGACTATTTTTATGGTATACTTTTATAAAGAAAATATATATATAAGCCTATTTGAAAAAGGCAAACCATGCGTAAGCATGGGACGCAAAACTATAGGGTCCTTAAACTTAGGGGTAGCCAGTTGCCAGTAGGGGAAAACCTATTAGCTAACTAGCTTATAGGTTTTTTTATTGAGGCAGGTGATTGAGATGAAGAGCAAATACTCTATTTCAAAATTAAATAATAATAAGGGATTTGTCCTGATCTTGACTTATCTTCTTATAGTAACTCTTTCTATATTAGGTATGGCTTTTTTTGCCCGCACTCTAAGCGAAAGAAAAGTTACTAACGTAGACAAAGAAAGCATTTTGGCTTTTAATATGGCTAAGGCCGGAGTGGCCCGGACGATTGTTTATATGAGAGAGGCCCAGCCTACTAATACGACTGCTTTTGATCCTTTTAACGGAGATCAGACCCTATGCTCTAATACGACATTAACTACTCCTGCTTGCTCAAGCCCTAATATTGTTTCCGGGACATACCGCGTTACTGTTACTCCGAATGGAGTATTTGGTTCCAGCAGAAGATTTATAATCAGCGTAAAAGGTACATCCGGCCAGGTTTCTCGCACTGTAAACGCAACTATCCAGACGGATAATTTTGCGCGTTTTGCTTATTTTTCCGATACTGAGCATTATGGCCAGGGTTGGTGGAGGACGCCTGTTTGGTTTATTTCTGGTGATCAGATTTGGGGTCCGACTCACACTAACGGGCATTACCATGTTTCCGGTTCGCCGACATTCTATGATTCAACAGCATCCACAGATAATTTTCTTACTTATTATCACGGCGGGCTTCCTGATGATAACCCCCAATTTATAGGCGGATTAACGATGGGAGCGGATCCTATTCCTATGCCCAGCCAGGCGATAGCGCTTCATAATGCCGGGGTTCAGGGCGGAATAGTTTATAACGGTAATACCACAATTGTGTTGAATTCTAACGGCACAATGACCGTAACCAATAGTCAGGCGAATTGCAATCCTTGTACTGGCGTTGCAAAGCCGGCGAATAATGCTCTTTATGTTGCCGGAGGCGATTTAACCATCTCCGGAATCCTAAATGGTTCATTGACAGTGGGTTCAAACCGTAATATAATTATTCCTGATAATTTAACGTATAACACCTTACCAGCTGGTAGTTCTTTTTGCCCTACAGGCGCTACTGTAGCCAATGACGGCTCGGGCCGTGCCTGTTCAAGCTCGGCTGATAAGATGGGCGTTATCGCAGAGAAACAAGTTATTATAAGCGCTTCCGCGCCTTATAATATGGAAATAGACGCGTCGGTCATGGCTATGGATAAATCCTTTCTTGTCGAAAACTGGGATTCTGGTTCAGCAAAAGGGAATCTAAAAGTTTTCGGCGGGATAATCCAGAATCAGCGCGGGCCGGTAGGCACATTTAACTCTAATACTAATTCAATTTCAACCGGTTATGGCAAAAGTTATATTTACGACAGTAGATTTACAACGTCTCCGCCGGATTTCTTTCCTCAGACAGGAGATTATCTGAAACTGCTCTGGCTGGAAGCTATTTAAGTTTAAACCAATAATGAATACAAAAAATATCTTGATAGTGGTAGCCATTGTTTTATGCGTTGGTTTGGCTATCGTTATGTTTTTAAGTTTTCAGATTGTCAACGATACAGGATCCGCTGTTAAAAATCCGTTCTTGCCTTTCCCGGTTCAAAAAAACGAAGAGAAAGCCTCTATTTATGGTCTGGATTTGCCCTTAGGCGAGAAAAAGGTTGTTCATGTTTATGGGAAAGAGAATCCTAAAGAGGGAGAGCCTTCAACTCCCATACCTCAAAATCATATTAAAACTTATGAGCTGGAAAAGGCAGAATTATCTACGGGAGTACAGCCTGAACAAGCTCCTTCTTTAGCCGCTGCAGAATCTCAAAGCACTCCTCAGAGTTCAACGCCTGCTTCGGTTACCGGCGGCGCTACAGGCCCGACACAGAATGGCTTAAATCCGACTCCGGAACAAATTCGCGATTTACAAAAGAAGGGCATTGTTATATTTTAAAATAACTTATGGATATACAAAAAATACTCAGTTCGTTCGCTCTTAAGAAGAAAACGCCGGAACAGATGGCCAGGGTCGGTTTGGATATCGGCGTTGCCGGCGTAAGAGTTTTGGTTTTATCCGGAGAGAAAGATAAACCCGCGATAATGGCATTTTCTTATGTTCCTATAGAGAACAATATTTCGGAAAGTATTAAAAAGGCAATTTCTGCAATCCACTTTGCGGTCCCAAAAGTAAATATTGGTTTATCCGGCCCAGGCGTAATTATCCGTTATATTAATTTGCCCAAGATGAACAAAGAAGAATTACGCGGCGCGCTTCAGTTCGAGGCGGAAAAGCATATTCCTTTTTCAGTCAAGGAAGTTTTTTTGGACGCTTACATTTTAAATGAACTTGCCAACAATCAGATGTTTGTTTTACTGGCTGCTGTAAAGAAAGAGCTGGTCCAGCAAAGCATGCAATTGATGCAATCCGTGGGAGTAGAAATAAATAATATCGATATAAACACCATTGCCTTGATTAATACCTTTGCTTATTTAGAGCGTCAGGCAAGCTCAAAGCCTGGCGAGAACACGAAATCCTCGGCGCTTTTGGATATCGGATTGAAATTCAGTTCCTTAAGCATCATCGAGGGCCAAATCCCGCGTTTAAGCCGGGATATTTCCGTGGGCACAAAAGCCTTTGCCGCCGGCAACAAAGACGCCTTAAGCGCAAACTTAATAGACGAGATAAGGCGCTCATTCGATTTCTACGAAAGCCAATCCGGAAAGTCTTTGGAGGCAATTTATTTAAGCGGAGAGGGTTCTAAAACGGAAGGCCTGGAGCAGCTTCTGGCTCAAAGCCTGTCTTTACCCGTAAAATTCTGGGATCCGATTTCAAGTTTTAATCTTGAAACAAAAGTTAATAAGGAATTACTTAATTTGCAAGCCCATATGCTAGCGGTACCCCTTGGGCTGGCTCTGAGATAAACCTTTATGATAGAAATAAATTTTCTGCCGCCTGAAGTAAAGAAAAAGAAATCCTTGCCGGTTATTCCTTCGGGCCTCGCCGTAAAAATCTTTTCAACCGTTATCGCTATACTTGTCGGAATCCACCTTGTTATCCTGCTGATTATGTTCGCCGGGAAATTGTATCTGGGTATGTTAAATAAGAAAGTCACCGAGAGGCGTCCCAGATCAGAGGAGATTACTTCAGTCCGGTCAGGCATAAAAAAACTGGAAGAGGAGCAAGCGGTCATCGATCAGCTTTTCGGGAAAAGGATAATCTGGGCCGAGAAGTTGAATGTTTTGAGCGATGCCATACCTGCCGGAATATGGTTGGACAGGTTTATTCTGACAGATAAGTTATTTTCTTTGGAGGCCACAGCTGTTTCATTGAAGAGCGACGAGATGAAGCTCATCAGTTCATTTTTGGATGATTTGAAGCGAGTGCCGGCGTTTTACTCTGACTTTGAGGATTTAGCCTTAAAGTCAATACAGCGGCGTTCCATAAAGGCGATTGAAGTCGTAGATTTTAATATAGCCGGATTATTAAACCAATGAAAAAAATAGAGCTAGATTTTTTATCCAGCAAACAAAGCAAGGAATTAATTCTGTTCATTATCTTAAGCATAGTTATAGTAATGCTGGATTTCTCATTTGTCTTTAAGATGCAGTGGCGTAACTTGCTGGGTTTAAAGCCGCAGCTTGTTGAAGCGCGTAAAAAAATAAAAGAATTTTCCGGAGATGTATACAGGGCAGATACGTTTAAGAGGCGGCTTGTTGAACTGGAAGATAGCGTCGTAACTAAGAAAAAAGGCATCATAGAGGAGGAATCAATTCCGGCTATAATTAACGAGATTTCAAAAATGGCGGACTCAGCGAATTTAAAGATTATGCAGATAAAGCCTCAAAAAGAGGTGCGTAATCCCGAGAAATTTACCGTAGCTAAAGCCAAGGAATATTACACTTTGCCAATTTATATAATTGCCCAGGGGCCGTACCACTCTTTAGGTAAATTCCTGAATAACTTAGAGTCTTCGCAGTATTTTATTAAAGTGGTGAGCCTAGATATCGTTCCGCAGGCTGAGGCGACGTTAGGCTTAGACATAAAATTATCCGTAAATATTTACATAATCAAAAAAATATGAAACATTATAAATCTTATATTTTTAAAAATAAGGCATTAATTATATTTGCTATTTTTAGCATCCTTATTCCGTTATCTGTGGTTTTTGGAGAAGGGGAGGCGAAGAAGGACACAGGTTTTATCTATAAAATCAATAATACTCGCGAGCCATTCATGCCGCTGGTCTCGGCTGACGGGACTGTTGTCAATCTAGAGCCGCAAAGCGATATTTCAGATATCCACCTTGAGGGCATAATATTCGACCCGGGCGGAAAATCTTACGCGGTCATTAACGGCAATGTAATTGCTGAAAACGACTCGGTCGGAAACTTCAAGTTGAAAGAGATAAAAAAAGATAAAATTATTTTGCAAAATGGAGAAAATACGCATATAATAGAACTAATAAAGGAGGATGCAGGTGAGAAAAAACTATAGAGAGATTCACTTTTTCGGCGGATTTCTAGTAAAGATTGTAATAATATTTACTGCCTTGCTGTTTCTATCTGTTTCGCGGACTAATATTTTATTAAGCCAACAAGGGGAGGAGACAACAAATGTCGAATCCTTACCGGGCTATCCAGAAGACCAGGGTTATGATGTAGAGATAATCGGTCTGGATAACCAGGTTCATGACACCACTAATGAGCCGGTAAATGTCGATGTTATGAACATCGAGGCTCCTCTTGAAGTGGTTCCGCCAGCGGCCGGCGTAGAAGAATTGCCGCCTATGGCAGAAACAAGCGCGGATGTAACAGAGAATTTAGAAATACCGGCTAGTCTTGACACGGCGCCGATTGAAAATGTGGAAACTATACCTGCAGCCAATGTTGAGGCAATGCCGCCTTCAGGTGAGGTAAGCGCTATTGTAACAGAGAATTTAGAAATTCCGGCGAGCGAAGTCATGATGCCGAACGAGAATCTAACCACGGGGAACGTCGCCCAAGTAAGTCCTGAACCCCTAGCTGCTGCTTTGCCCGAGCAAACCGCGGTTACTCCTGTTTCCGCAAAGCCAGGCGAGACGGCAGAGGTAGTCGCTCCTGTCGCGAAAGTTTCGCTTGATTTTAAAGAAGCGGATATCCGCAATGTCCTGCGGATACTTTCTTATAAGAGCGGAGTTAATATCGTAGCCAGCCCGGAAGTCGCCGGTTTAGTTACTATAAGGTTGACGGATGTCCCCTGGGATAAGGCTTTAGCCGTAATTCTAGAGACCTATGGTTATGGATTTGAACGCAAGGATAATATTATTTCAGTTTATCCGATGGCAATGCTTACAGCAAGAAAACAGGAACAGGCTGATTTAGCCGCGGTACAACCTACGGTAACAAAAGTTATTAAGTTGAAATTTACTGACGCTTCAGATATGCGCAAAGTAATTGAGCCTCAATTATCTCCGCGTGGAAAAATTACAGTGCTGGAAGCAACAGGCCAGGCAGGATGGGAATTCGGCGGCGCAGAATTAGGAAAGCGCAAACGCACCAGCGAGAAAGTAAGCAAGTCAAAGATGCTGGTAATATCCGATATTCCTCCCGTGCTTGAAAAATTGGAAGAGGTCATCTCGAAGTTAGATAAGCGGCCGCAGCAGGTTTTAATAGAAACAAGGATATTAGAAGTTAACCGCGATAAGTTGAGAGATTTAGGTCTGGAATTTGGTACGGGTTCAGATGCCGCTTCGTTTATAACCACCACACGCAAAGGGAATGGTGACCCAGAAACGCAGTTACAAGCGTCGTCTCAGTCTTTGCGCGTTGCGCCTTCAACTTTTAGTCCCGTGGCAACATCTATCGGCTCTACTCTTACGGGCACAACAGCATTCAATAGCGGTTTAACCGCATATTTCAAAAAAGTTACCGGATCTCAGTTTGAGGTAATATTGCATGCTTTGGAAGAGGACGTGCAGACAAACACCCTTTCTGCTCCGCGCATACTAACGTTAAGCGACCAGGAAGCAACAATCTTAGTCGGTACAAAGTATCCGATTTTGACCTCTCAAATAAGTACTGAGAGCGCTTCAACAGTAACAACGACTCTTGACTATTATCAAGATATCGGAATTCAACTCAACGTTGTCCCCCAGGTTAGCGACGGGGGTTACATCAATTTAATCTTGCATCCGGCTGTAACTGCTAAAAACGGTACCGTTGGGACCAATCTCTACCCGATAATCGATACGCGCGAAACCGAGACCCAGGTGTTGATCAAAGACGGCGAGACGGTGGTTATCGGCGGGTTGCTCAAAGATGTGAGGGGCGAATCAGAAATCGGCATTCCTGTATTAAGCAAGATTCCGATTATCGGCTGGGCCTTTAAGCGCAAGGTTAATGATATCCAGAAGATAGACTTGCTTATCTTCATAACCGCATCCGTGGTCAAGGAAGACGAAGATATGATTATCTTGAAAGAAAATGTTGAAAGCCCTGTACGCTCTATTGTTCCGGCAGAAGTCGTTAAAGATATTAATAAAGAGAACGAAGACAATAAAGAAAAGAAATAGTTTATTGAGCATCTCGTGTCTAAAAGCGAAAAATCAATCAGGCCCTTGGCAGAGATAATCTGTCAAGGGCTCTTTTGTGAAGCAGATGATTTTTATGCTCAGATTTGCGCAATTGACGAAGACAATTAAAATGAAAGCAAAAATTATCATGGAGATTAAATTTTCCAAAATCGGGCTGATGCGCTATATTTCACATTTGGATCTCTTAAGGCTTTTTAGGCGCTCAGCAAGCCGGGCGAGGATAACCCTGGAGCATACATGCGGATTTAATCCGCATCCTAAGATCAGTATCTCAAGGGCGATAAAATTGGGCGAGACTTGCGAGGAGTTATTCTGCCAGTTTGGTTTAAAAGAAAAAATCGAACCCCAGGATTTTATCGATAAATTACGCCGGCAATTGCCTGAAAGTTTACCTTTAACCGGCGCGCGGCTAATCGAAAAAAATAATTGAAGCCCAGACTTACGGCAGCGTTAGCAACGTAAGTCTGTCGGCTGAATTTATCCCTCACCTTTTTAGCTATTATTAAGGTGTCGGATAATTAAATCAGAAAATAAAAAAGAGTTTTAAAATTTAAAAGGTGAGGGATTTAATTCGCACAAACAACTTAGCTCGCCGCAAAAATTTACTCGCTAAGTTGTGTGCTCATTAAAAAAGGAATGAAATGTCTAAACTGATTTTAATAAATGAGGGGAATCTGGAGAATCGCGTTGCAATCTTGAAGGATGATAAGCTTGAAGAATTTTTCATCGAGCGCGCCAACGAGAGGACCATTGTCGGTAATATTTATAAAGCCCGGATTGATTCTATAGCCGCGTCCTTAAACGCTGCTTTTGTAGATATCGGCTTGCCTAAGAAAGGTTTTCTTTATTTAAGCGAAGGCAAGGGTATATTCTCGCAGGATTTTGGCGAAGAAGATGTTGAAGATGCCGCTGTGCCGGCCCGGCCTAAGGACTCTAAGAGGCGGGAAGAATTAAAACTGAATCAAGAGGTAATAGTCCAGGTCGTTAAAGAGCAATTCGGCACTAAAGGCGCCAGATTAACGAGGAAGATTTCTTTGCCCGGCAGATACTTGGTGTTAATGCCGTTCGGCCGCGATATCGGTATTTCCCGGCGCATAGAAGATGATGCTGAGCGTAAACGCCTTAGGCAATTGCTGGAATCTTTGAATCTACCCAAAGATTTCGGATTTGTCTTAAGGACTGTAAGCGCGGGCGTAGCAAAAAGACAGCTGCAGCAGGATGCAAGGTTTTTACTTAAGGTCTGGGAGGAGATAAGCCGTAAGGCGCGGCAGAGAAAAGCCCCGGCTTTAGTCCACGAAGATTATAATCTGATCATGCGTTCGGTACGCGATTCTTTCAGCGAGGATGTGCATAATTTATTCATAGATTCAAAGAGGGAATTTTATACCATAAAAAGATTCGTGCGGATCTATTCGCCGGCATTGATGCGCAGGATAGTTTTCTATAGGGGTAAGGACTTATTATTTGATAAATTCAAGATCGAGGAAAAAATAGATGATATCTGCCAGCGCAAGGTGAATTTGAAATCCGGCGGCTATTTATATATCGAGCCGACAGAGGGGCTCGTGGCTATAGATGTCAATAGCGGTAAATATAAAGGCACGGTGTCTTCTGCCGGCCCCAAGGCCCAGGAAGAGATGGCTTATAGCGTGAATATGGAAGCTGCGGCTGAAATTGCCAGGCAGCTGCGCTTAAGGGATTTGGGAGGTTTGGTAGTTATAGATTTTATTGATATGACCCGTGATGACCATCGCCGCAGCCTTGTCAGCCATTTTAAGGAACTCTTAAGGCTCGACCGGGCCAAAACAGATGTAATCAGGATATCGGATTTCGGGATCTTGGAGATGACCCGTCAAAAACAGAGAAAGAGCGCTGAGAGCGTATTTTTCCAACTTTGTCCTTATTGCGAAGGCAGGGGAAAGGTCAAATCCATCATAACCATCGCGATTACCTGTTTACGCATGCTAAGCCAGCTTTTAAAGGAACACAAAAAGAATAAACTGCTTGTAAGTTTGCATCCCCAGGTCGTGGAATTCCTGAATACCCAGTACAAAGATACGCTTACTGACCTGCAAAATAGGTATAAAACACCCATAATCTTGAATCCCAGCCCGCATTTACACTTAGAAAAGATCATAATTGAATAGCCTGCCAGAGCTTTAATTTTGCTTGGCCGCAAAAGTTTATGCGGCACCCGTAAAAAACTAAACGCCAGTTGGCAGTTTTTTGCTTGGCCGCAAAAGTTTATGCGGCACCCGTAAAAAACTAACAACCAGAGGGTAGTTTTTGCTTGATAGTTTAAGGTAGATGTGTTAACATATTTACTCCGTAAACCTTACGGAGTTTTTGTGTCTTACTTTAGTAGTTTTCAACAAGGCTTTTAAGGAGGAAAAAGAGATGTATGCAGTAATTCTAAGCGGGTCAAAACAATACCGGATAGAACCCGAAAGCTTGATAGATGTAGAGAAACTCGAGCTTCGGTCTCACGCCAAGACAGTAACCTTCGATAAGATTTTGATGTTCTCCGACGGTAAAGACGTCCAAATCGGACGGCCTTTCTTAAAAAACATATCCGTAAAGGGCGAAGTCGTAAGCCCGCTTATCAAAGCGGATAAGGTTATTTCCTATAAATATCGCCGCAGAAAAGACTGGCAGTGGAGAAAAGGCCATCGGCAGAAATTCACTCGCGTTAAAATAAAAGAGATTAGCGCTCACTAAGCGCATTTTAAAAAAGTAAGCAAAAGGTAAAACTTAATAAGGGTTATCTTTATTGGTATTAATCTAATGTTCATTGATATTGCCAAGATTAAGATTAAAGCAGGAACCGGCGGAGATGGGTCAGGCAGCCATTATCATTATAGGCGAAAAAGGCATATAAAGCCAAACGGAGGCAGCGGCGGCAAAGGCGGCGATATTGTATTCTTGGCTGACGCGAAAATTCACACTCTTTTGGATTTTAGATACAGGCAGCATTTTAGCGCTAAAAACGGCTCCAATGGCGGGTCTCAGGAAAGGACTGGTAAAGACGCAGAAGATTTGATTATCCATGTTCCCTGCGGAACGCTGATTATTGACGCAGAGACCGGCTATACATTAAGAGACCTGACTAATTGCGGCGAAAAGGTTATTGCGGCTAAAGGCGGACAAGGCGGCAAAGGCAACAGCGCCACTAAGCGCGATCCGCAAAAAGGCGCTCCGGGTCAGGAAAAAGAAGTCAGCTTAGAGTTAAGGTTGATTGCTGATGTAGCCATAGTAGGGCTTCCTAACGCTGGAAAATCAAGCCTTGTATCTAGCGTATCCAATGCCCGGCCGAAGATCGGCGCGTATCCTTTTACAACAAAAGCTCCGATTTTGGGCGTCTACGAATCAAATGAGACTTCTTTTGTTCTTGTGGATATACCGGGATTAATTGAGGGCGCGCATCTGGGGAGGGGCCTGGGTGATAAGTTCTTGAGGCATATCGAGAGGACAAGGCTGGTCGTACACCTCATTGACATTGCCGCAGAGTCTACGAATGACCCGGTAAAAGATTACGAAACAATCAATAATGAGCTTAAGCTTTACGGAGCGAATTTAGATAAAAAGCCCAGGATTATTGTTGCAAATAAGATAGATTTACCCGGCTGGCAAGCGAATTTGAAAAAACTGGAAGACGCTTTAGGTAAACATATACTGGCAATATCGTGCCTTAAAAAACAAGGATTAGAGGGATTAGTAAATGAAATCAAACGCAAACTTTAAACGCCTGGTTATAAAATTAGGTTCGAGCATTATTACCGATAAAGATAACCGCTTTGATTCTGATTTAATAAAAAGTATCGTTGCCCAGGTTTCATATTTAGCTGATGAAGGCAAGGAGATCGTTATTGTTTCTAGCGGGGCCATTGCCTGCGGCCTGGAGATACTGCATCTAACCAAAAGACCTAAGGAATTAGTCGAGTTATCGGCGATTGCTTCTATAGGCCAGATTGCGCTTATGCAGGGTTACCGGGATTGTTTTAGCGCCTCGAACAAACAAATAGCTCAGGTCTTACTTACCTGGGATGATTTTGACAATCGCAAACGTTTCCTGAACGCCAAAAAAACGCTCAATAAGTTACTGGCGCATAAAACAGTACCGATAATCAACGAAAATGATTCAATATCAACCGAAGAGATAAAGTTCGGCGATAATGACAGGTTATCTGCCCTGGTCGCAAATCTTTTGCAGGCGGACATGCTCGTAATTTTGACTGATGTCGACGGATTGTATGACCGTAAAAGCGGTGAGCTGATTAAATGGGTAGAAAAGGTTGATTCTGGCATCTTACGCCTGGCTTGCGGGGCTCTAAAGTTTACTTGCGTCGGCGGCATGCATACAAAACTGGAAGCGATAAAGATCGCGAATCACGCAGGCATACCGGCGTGTTTGGCAAACGGACGGACAAAAGATGCCTTGATTGATATTGCTGCGGGCAAAAATCCCGGCACATATTTTTGCGCGGGAGGAAAACAGCTGGCGCGGAAAAGCTGGATTGCCAGCGGCGCAAAACCCAAAGGCGTAATAACAGTAGATGACGGAGCAAAAGATGCGCTTAAGCTAAGGAACAAAAGCTTGCTTAGCGTAGGTATTGTTGCGACAAGCGGCGAATTCAAGGAAGGCGCTGTCGTGTTCATAGCTGATATGGAAGGTAGTAATTTTGCAAAAGGTATTACCAGGTTTTCTTCGGGTTCTATAAATCAAATCAAAGGCAAAAGAAGCGAACGCGAGGTAATCCATCGCGATGACCTCGTTATTATCTGATTTCTTCATGAAAGATAATCTTAAAAATGAAATAATAGAAATTGCCAAGAAGGCTAAGAAGGCATCATTTACATTGTCGCAAGCCTCAAGCGATATCAAGAAGAAGTCTATTCTTGCTATGGCCGATAGCCTGGTTAAGAACAAAGGGCTGATTATCAGGGCAAATAAGAGGGATCTGATAATTTCCCGGCGCCAGGGAAAATCGGAGGCGTTTATCGACAGGTTAAGGCTTGATGATGCGAGGATTTTAAAGATGGCGCAATCTTTAAAATCAATAGCCGGCCTGAAAGATCCTGTGGGTGAAATAATAAAATCCTGGAAAGTGCCTTCGGGTTTATTAATAAAAAAGATAAGAGTGCCGATCGGCGTTATAGCCATAATCTATGAATCGCGGCCGGACGTAACAAGCGATTGCTTAGGCTTGTGCCTTAAAAGTTCGAACGCACTGATTTTGAGAGGCGGCAGCGCGGCAATCCATTCAAACATCGCTATTTTTAACACCTTGATGAAAGTCGTTAAAAAATACTCCATTCCGGAAGAAGCCTTTGCGTTAATAAAAAACACAGATAGAAGGTCAGTAGATGAATTATTGAAATTAAGCGATTTTGTAGATTTAGTGATTCCCAGGGGCGGAGAAGGATTAATAAGAGATGTCGTTAGGAAATCGCGCATACCGGTAATAAAGCATTACAAGGGGATCTGCGCTGTTTTTGTGGATAAATACGCTAGTTTGGATATGGCTTACAAAGTAGTATTAAATGCTAAGGTCGAGCGTCCCGGCGTATGTAATGCCGCAGAAACTTTGCTCGTGCATAAAGCTGTTGCTGCAAGGTTTTTGCCTGGGATGATCCATCTTTTGAAGCATGAGGGCGTAGAGATCAGGGGCACTCCCGAGGTCAGGCGTTTTGACAAGCTCGTTAAAGCGGCGACAGATAAAGACTTTGAAACAGAATTTCTTGGTCTTATCATTGCGGTGAAGATAGTCGATAGCGTCGAAGAGGCAATACGCCATATCAATACGCACGGATCTCATCATTCGGATAGCATTCTAAGCCAAGATAAGCGTTCGGCTGATAAGTTTTTGCGAGGCGTTGATTCTGCCTGCGTATTTTTAAATACCTCTACGCGTTTTAGCGATGGGTTCGAATTCGGCATGGGCGCTGAGATGGGAATTTCAACGGATAAAATCCATGCCCGCGGCCCGATGGCTAGCGAAGAGTTAACCACGTATAAATACCAGGTGCTCGGTAAAGGGCAAGTAAGAAAGTAGAAATGCCTAATGCCTAAATCCTAATTCCTAATTAATTTTTTAATTATTTAATGCCTAATTAAAAATTAGTCATTTAGACATTTAAGAATTTATTCGTCATTTGGCATTAGAAATTAGACATTGTATTTAATCTTATGAGAATAGGAATCTTAGGCGGGACATTCAATCCGGTTCATATCGGACATTTAATTTTGGCTCAATACGCATTGGGCGAGCTAAACCTGGATAAAATTTATTTTGTTCCGGCGAATATTGCCCCTTTAAAATCCCGGCTTGGACTTATTGCTCCGATACATCGGCTGAATATGCTTAAACTCGCGGTTAAGAACAATAAGAAATTTCGAGTTTCTGACATAGAGATAAAAAGAGGCGGAGTGTCTTATACCGTGGACACACTTGCGAGTTTTAGAAAAAAGGGAAATGAGATTTTTTTCATCAGCGGATCCGATTCCTTAGGCCAGTTAAGCCGCTGGAAAGATTTTGACAAGATACAAAGAATAGCTACATTTGTCGTTGCGGCTAGACCCGGTTTTAAATTACAATCTAAAAAACGCGGCATAAAGTTTATCCGGATTCCCAAGATGGAGATTTCTTCATCTCTAATCCGGGCCAGGTTAAGGGCAAAAAAAGATGTCTCTCAACTTATAGATGTAAAAGTGCTCAAGTATATCAAAGATAGAGGGCTTTATGGAAAATAATAAAAAAATTCTCGTGGCCCCGTCAATTTTGGCCGCGGATTTCAGCAGATTATCCTGGGAGATAGACAGGATTGAGCGCGCCGGCGCAGATCTCATACACGTCGACGTGATGGACGGCCATTTCGTGCCTAATATCACAATCGGCCCCGGCCAGGTTGCCTGGATAAAAAAAGCTACCCGATTGCCGCTGGATGTCCATTTGATGATTGAAAGCCCTTTTAAATTTATTGATGAATTTGTCAAAGCCGGCGCAGGTATTATCACTGTGCACTTGGAAACAATCAGCTTGAAAGGGTTTAAAGAAAAGGTTAGGGCCTTAAGGGCCAAAGGGGTAAGGTTAGGCCTGGCTCTTAATCCGGCAACAAGCATTAAGAAAATAGAATCGGTCTTAGATTCTCTTGATTTTATTCTCTTGATGAGCGTAAATCCGGGATTCTGCGGCCAGAAATTTATGCCTGTTGTTTATGGTAAGATTGAAAAATTAAGGAAAAATTTTAAATTTGACATTGAAGTCGACGGCGGGGTATCTCAAGAAAACGGCGCGAAATTGATCTCTAGCGGCGCCAATATACTGGCTGCCGGCAGCTCAATATTTAAATCAGGAGATATCCCAAATGCAATAAGGAGCCTCAAACATGGAAGGTAGCGATAGGGAAGTAATAAAATTCGGCACAGACGGCTGGCGGGCGATCATCGGCAGGGATTTTACGTTTGATAACGTTCAGGTCCTTACTCAGGCAGTAGCCGATTATTTTAACAAAGAATTCTCGGGGAAGAAGGTCAGCGCCGCGGTAGGATTTGATACGCGTTTTATGTCCAAGGATTTTGCCTTAGAAACAGCCAAGGTGCTTACTGCAAATGGTATTAAGGTTATATTTTCGGACCGGTTTTTACCCACGCCGGCCTTAAGCTACGCGGTTAAAAAGAGAGATTGCGATTTTGGGATAATGATTACTGCCAGTCACAATCCTCCCGAATTCAACGGGTATAAAATAAAAAATAATTCCGGCGGGGCAGCGGACACTGAAATCACCGCAGCGGTTGAGGGCCTGCTTTTTAAATCTGAGGTAAAGAAAGCCGATTTAGAATTTGGTAAGGACGCTCCTAATTTTGAGGTCAAGAATCTGGCCACGGATTACAAAAGTTTTCTTTCAAAATACCTGGATCTTAAAAGAATCCGCTCCGCAAAATTAAGAGTATTGGTTGATGTTATGCACGGCAGCGGTAACGGTTTTATACGCGATTGCGTAGGCAGCGGCAAGGTAAAAATAGAATTAATGCGCCAGGACGTTAATCCGTCTTTTGACGGACTCCGGCCGGAGCCTTTGCCGGAAAACTTGAAACTATTGATGGCCCGGATGAAGAAAGAGAAATTTGACTTAGGCCTTGTCCTTGACGGAGACGCTGACAGGATTGCCGCGGTTGACTCAAACGGCGAATTTATCAGTCCGCAGGTCATACTTTGCCTGTTGATTTTGCATCTGGTAGAGGACCGCAAGCAAAAGGGAGCGGTGGTTAAAACCATAGTCGGTTCTTCGATGATTGATAAGATTTGCCAGCGCTTGAAGCTAGAGTTATTCGAGACGCCTGTTGGGTTTAAATATATAAGCAAGTTGATGATGTCTAAAAATATCCTGGTAGGCGGCGAAGAGGCCGGCGGCATAGGTTTTCAGGATTATATCCCTGAACGCGACGGTTCTTTAGCCGGATTGCTTATTTTGGAGATGCTCGCTTACAGGCATTCTGGGATTAACGGGGTATTGAAGAAATTAAAGAGTGAATTCGGCAGTTACTATTATACCAAAGACAGTGTGAGGTTGGAAAAAGTCGGAAATTTCAATATAAATAATATTGCAATCCCAACTAGTATTTTGGGTAAAGCAGTTATGCGCGTTGACAGGAAGGATGGGCTAAAATTTATTTGTAAGGATGGAACTTGGCTGATGTTGCGCGGTTCGGGTACCGAGCCGATTGTAAGAGTTTACTCTGAAGCCAAGACCAAGCTTGAAGCAGAAAAGTTGATTGCCGAAGGTAGGAAAATGATAACCAAGTGTTAATACCCTATATTGTCTCCAGATTCATTTTTTATGTTATTTCAAAATTCGTTTTTTTTATCAAGTATGATGTCCGCGGCCGGGAATACATTCCTAAAAAAGGCGCTTTTCTATTAATATCTAACCACCTGAGTTTCATTGACCCCGTAGCCATAGGTGTAAATTGTCCGCGGATACTTACCTTTATGGCCCGCAGAGACTTGTTCGACAAGCGGTTTTTTGGCGCCTGGATGAAGTCAGTAGGCGTCATTGCCATCAAGCGCGATAGAGCTGACCTTAAGTCAATAAAGGATTCGCTTAGGCTCTTAGATAAGGGCCGGGCGTTAGTTGTCTTTCCTGAAGGCAGGCGCCTGGAAAGCCCTCAAGAATCGTTTCATCAGCTAAAAAGAGGGTTTTTACTTTTGGCAAAGAAATCCGGCGTGCCGATCATTGCTGCTAAAATTGAAGGCAGCGAAAAAGCCATGCCTAAGGATACTAATCGTGTACAGGCCGGCTCTAAAATCAACGTAACATTCAGTAAGCCGTTTTTTATCGGGCGCAATGAAGAATATGGCGAGGCCTTGAAACGCCTGGAAGCGGTTTTGGCTACACTGTAGTTTATTACCAGTACAATAAGATCTTTCGTCGCTTCACTCCTCAAGATCAAGAAAAATCTGCCTGCAGTATAATCTGTAGCTGATTTTTCTTGGCTGCAAAAGTATTTGCGGCACTTCGCGAAATTTGACCGCCAGTCGGCAAACGCTTGGCCGCAAAAGTATTTGCGGCACCCGTAAAAAACAAAACACCAGTTGGTAGTTTTTTACTTGACTTCCGTATGGATTTAGGTTAACGTAATAGGATTAAATAAGCCTTAGTTTGAGGCTATTTCCCGCCAAAGGCGGGTCCGCCAAAGTTGGGCGGAAAAATTCAAAAATCAGAGGTGAAAGGATAATGTTAGATCAGAACGATGTTTTAGGTAACTTGTATCTGGGGACCTTTAAAAATTTCAGCGAAGGCCAGATAGTAAAGGGTAAGATTATCAGTATAAGCCCCAAGGAGGTAATGATTGATATAGGCTATAAATCCGAAGGCATGATTTCTGCATCGGAGTTTAGGCCTGAAGAATTAGAAGTGGGCAAAGAGGTGGAAGTCCTTATTGAAGCCTTAGAAAGCGAAGACGGAATGGTCGTCTTATCTAAAGAGAAAGTTACCAGGATGAAAGGCTGGGAGCAGATAGCTAAAATAGCCCAGACAGACCAGCTTTTAGATGGCCGAGTTAAGACAAAAATTAAAGGCGGTTACACTGTCGAGATTATGGGCATAGATGCGTTTTTACCCGAATCCTTGTCTACCTTTAGAGGCAAGGGCCAAAGCGAAGTTATCAGCCAGATCTTCAAATTTCAGATTGTCAAAATAAACCATCAGCGGCGCAGTCTGGTAGTTTCCAGGAAAGATGCGTATGCGAAAGAAAAAGAAGTCTTAAAAAGAAAACTCTGGGAAGAATTAAAAATCGGCGATAGCCGTCAGGGCATAGTAAAGGCAATTACAGATTTCGGCGCATTCGTGGACCTGGGCGGCGTGGACGGGTTACTTCATATCACCGACATGAGCTGGTCGCGTATATCGCACCCTTCGGAAGTTGTGGCAATAGGAGACAAGATAGAGGTCGCAATACTTAATCTGGACAGGGAGAGCGGAAAGGTTTCCCTGGGGCTAAAGCAGCGCACTCCTGATCCCTGGGAAAAGATCGAAGATAAGTTCCCTATTGGTACGCAACTAAAGGGAAAAATTGTCAACATCTTGAATTACGGCTTATTTGTCGAACTGGAAAAAGGCATAGAAGGCCTGATACACATTTCGGAAATTTCCTGGAGCAAACGAATAGCTGACTTAAAAGAGACTTTCGCAATCGGGGATATCGTGGAAGCGAAAGTTTTAAGTATAGAAAAGCAAAGCAAAAGGATATCCTTGAGCATAAAACAGCTTGAGGCCAATCCCTGGGAGATAGTGGGAGAAAAATATTCTCAAGGGATGAAGATTGCCGGCACTGTCCGGGGCTTCAGCGATTACGGAGCATTTGTAGAGTTGCCGGATAATTTAGAAGGCATGATCCATATTTCAGACCTTTCCTGGACCAGGAAAATCAACCATCCCCAGGAAGTCTTGAAAAAGGGGCAAAAAATCGAAGTTATAATTTTGTCCATAGACGCAAAAAATCAGAGAATAGCCTTAGGCTTAAAGCAGCTGGGAGAGAATCCCTGGCCGCGAATTGCCCAGGAATACTCTCTGGACAAGGTCGTTGATGCTGAGGTGACTTCGGTCACGAATTTCGGCGTGTTCGTAAAATTGGCCGATGATCTGGAAGGACTTATATATACCGGCGAAATTGACAATGAAAAAAAAGATCAATTAAAGCCCGGCGATAAAATCCAGGCAAAGATTATCAAGGTTGACGTAGACGCGATGAAGATTGGCTTAAGCGCTAAAGAATAATGACCAAGATTGATATAAAAGGCCAAATCGATAAGATAAAGCGCGGAACCGTTGAAATAATCAGCGAAGAAGAATTGACGGGCCATATCAACAATGCCCTCAAAGCCAGACGGCCGTTACGCGTAAAGGCCGGCTTTGACCCTACCGCAAGCGATATCCACCTCGGACATACCCTGCTTTTAAGGAAACTAAGGACCTTCCAGGATTTAAATCATAAGGCGATACTTTTAATAGGCGATTACACTGCCTTGATCGGCGACCCTTCCGGGCAATCCCAGACCAGGAAGATGCTTACTAAAAAAGAAGTTGCCGATAACGCCAAGACCTACCTTAAACAGGTTGCAAAAATCCTTTTGACGGATAAGGAGCATCTCGAAGTTAGGTACAATTCAGAATGGTTTCGAAGCTTGAGCCTGGATAAATTTTTAGATATTGCCAGCCGTTATAACGTTGCCCGCCTGGTTGAGCGCGATGATTTTTCCAACAGGTTAAAACAAGGTAAACCCATAAGCGTCGTGGAATTTTTATACCCTTTGATGCAGGGTTATGATTCTGTTGCACTTGATGCCGATATCGAGATGGGAGGCACTGACCAGAAATTTAACTTGCTTGTCGGCAGGGATATGCAGAGGTCGTTCGGGAAAGTGCCGCAGGTTGTTATTACGCTGCCTTTGCTTGAAGGCCTGGACGGCAAAATGAAGATGTCTAAGAGTTATGATAATTTTGTCGGCATAACCGAGCCGCCCCGGGAGATCTTTGGAAAACTTATGTCAATATCCGACGAGCTGATGATCCGTTACTATGAACTGCTCACCGAGGATAATCTTGAGGCCGTAAAAAAGATGCACCCTAAAGAGGCAAAATTAAATTTTGCCGAGGGCATTGTTACAAGATTTTATTCTCCGGAATTAGCGGCAAAGGCAAGAAGTGATTTTGAGGCAGTTTTCAGCAAAGGCAATCTCGCGGAACTGGCCCAGGAGCATAGGCTAAAAAACGCCAGGGGCGAGACTATCTTTACAATTCTCATGGAGAGTAAAGTAGTCGCATCAGGAAATGACGCGAGAAGGCTATTGAGAGACGCGGCAGTGCGTTTTGAAAATGAAGTTATAAAAGACGAGAAATTTGTTATTAACCGTTGCGGCACGCTAAAAGTCGGCAAGACAAGATTTTTAAAAATAATCCTTCCGTAAAATTCCACCTTTTTAGTAACTAGTAACTGGTAACGAGTAACGGGTAATTTAAAAATAATTACTAATTACTAGTTACTCCGTTACGAGTTACAAAATTCCTCAAGACTTATTTTTCTCTTCTGAAACTGGCGGCGGGTTAAAATTGCAGACCTTGTTTCTTCCGGTCTCTTTTGCTTTGTAAAGCGCCTTATCGGCAAAAGCAATCAATTCCTGGGCTGTTTGGGGATTGGCTACTTTTAAGGACGCAATGCCTATACTTATAGTAGCTTTAACAGGCTGGTTTTCTTTATAGGGAAAATCAAATTCTTCGATTGCCTTCCTGATACGTTCTGCGTAAATGTTAGCGCCTTTTTCTGCAGTAGACGGCAGTATTGCGCAGAATTCCTCTCCGCCATAGCGGGCCACGATATCTACCCTGCGGCTGGCATCCTGCAGAACTTTAGCGATATTTTTTAATATCACATTGCCTTCTTCATGGCCGTAAGTATCGTTGATATTCTTAAAATGGTCGATATCCATGATCAGGAAGCTAAGCTGGGTATTTTCTTCGATTGAACGGTTGAATTCCGCCTCAAGTTTAAGCATCAGGTATCGGTGCACATAAAGCCCGGTCAGTCCGTCAGTGATTGCCATAGTCTTTAAGACTGTTGCCTCGACGAGCAGCCGGACATATTTATAGCTTTGAGTCCCAAGATAGACGAAACAGGCGATAAATAAGGGGCCGAAGTAATCAGTTGCAAAGTTAGAGTAGGAGAGAGCGAGATTTATAGAAAAAAGTGCTAAGAGCCCTGCAGAAAGCGCGAAAAGGCCTTTTAAAATTTTAAGCTTGTAAGTGGATATTGCGCTTAAAATTGCGGCCATGAGAACTAAGACGAATTGCCAGGCTTTTGGTAAATCTTTTATAGTCTTACCCGATAAATACATTAATATTTCATTGGCATTGAGCGTTACTCCCGGCATCAGCCCCAGAGGCGTAGAGTAAATGTCGTGGAATATTTCAGCCGTGACCCCCACGACTACAAGTTTTCCGGCAATGCTTTTTTCCGGAGCTATTTTTTTAATGACCTTGTAAAAAGAGATTACTGCAAAATCTTTCTGTTTCGCCTGGAAATTCAACCGCACAGTACCGGATTTACTAATGGGTATTGCCAGCTGTCTTGGCTTTTGGTTATTCCTTAAATGGTTTATGACAAAGGAATTGTTCTTTACATAAATATCATTTGGCCCTATATCGAGGTAATGCAGGGCGCTTTTTAAGCCGAATGATAGGTATAAGCTTTCAGAGTCATTTTTTTTAGGATAAAGCAGGCGGGAATTACGCACTGTCAGGTCCTTATCCCGGGGTTTGTTTACAAAACCCATATCAAGGCTTGCCTCCTGGAATGGCAGGTAAGGTTTATTATAACTTCCATCCGGGCCGATGTAGCCGTTTAAAATAACGTTTCCGGAATTTCTAATCGCTTGAGCCAGTAACACATCATCATTTTTATCCTGGCTTTCGCCGATGAAGGAGAGATCTAGGCTTACAATTTTGGGTTTATATTCGTTAAGGCGCTCAAGAAATAGCGATATAGTGCTTCGCGGCCAGGGCCATTTTTTCTGCAATTTAACGAATGATTCGTCATCAATGATGACAATGCAGATATCCTTAATTGCCTTGGGCCTTGGTTTTATATCATAAGCAAGATTGGCAAATAAGTCCGAGGTTTTTAAGGATAAATTGTTTAAGGCAGGCAATTTTTCGTAGGAGAACGAATAGGCTAAGGCAATGATTATCGAGGCAGATACGACCTTTATAATGTTCTTATCAAGCCTGATTTTTTTCATATGATCGCTGATTTTATTTATTTCCTAACATTAAACATGACAAGAAGTTGTTGACAAGCAAGTTAAATTAGTCTATCATAATTAAAGGTTTTAGGCAAGATTTAATTATAAACATAAGGCGTTGTATTTTACATAACACCTTTATTTTAAACATGTTGTAATAATTAGATTTATTGCCTCAGGCTTGAAATAGGCGCAAATTTGTGCTATACTTTATGTTGACAACTAGTAAATGCTCGAAAAAGGCAAACCAGTTGAAAAACTGGGGCCCAGGCTTCGCTTAAATACTTACGTCTTAAGCTATGCCTGGCCCGGCGAAGCTAAACGCGCAAGCATTTAGCGAAGACGGGGCAAAGCTAAGAATCCTGTTTGGGACAAGGGATAGTCTGGCTACCGAAAGCAACTTATAGCCTATTCCAAGTTTTTACCAAGCGGAATAGGTTTTTTTATAACTAGTTTAGTTCATAAAAATGGAGAGGTGCAAAATGAAAGCGAAGATCCGTAAAATAATGAAAGGGTTTAACACCGTAGAATTAGCCGTGATTATCTCGGTAGCAGCTTTGTTGCTTGTTTTTGTCCTGCCTAATTTTTTGCGCACCAGCATTACCGGTAATGAGACAGCAGCTTTGACAAATCTTTATAAGCTGGCTACTGCTTTTGAGACGTATCGGACATTGTACGGCACGTATCCTACTACTTTTAGCCAATTACGCGCTACTCGTCCGGCTTTAATCGACGAAAAATTAGCTTTAGGCCAAAAGCAGGGGTATGATTTCCGGATTTCTACGGAAGCTGACATTGTGCCTACTTATGCATTTAGGATTTTCGCTGACCCTTCACAGCCGGGTAAGACCGGTGTGCGCTATTTTAAGATTGGTTCCAGCACATCAGAAGCGAACGGCGTTGCTTATTATGCCTTGACTCCCCCGACAGATTGGGCGCCGATTGGTATTAGCCCAGGCGGTACTTCTGGCCATGGTGACCCAGGGGATGATTGTCCTCGTCCTCCTTGCGATCCTCCGTCAAATCCTTGCCAAGGTTTGTGCTGTTCTAGCTGTAACGGCACAGGCTGCGTTAGTAGTGTTCCGCCTTGTCCTGGTGGTACGCGACAAAGCACTTGCCCGTATCTCTTGGTCCGGACAGCTAAAGGATTCATTCAGGATAATGATATTATCCCGGGAGGCGAAGGCAACGAATATACTGATTATTACCTGATTACAAAACCTGTGCGCCCGAGCGAAAAAGGTATTATTGAGTTAAAAATTGCCGAGCTTCTTGATGAACAAAGCTATTTAGACCATGTAGGCTTACTAGAGGTAATTCATCCGCGCGGGGTAAAAATTGCTCCTACGCCGGATGGCAGCGCCTTGACTTATAATGAAAAAGGCTTGATGAAGCCTTTAAAAATTATAGACGCGCAAGGCAAAGATATCTTAAGCCTTGCGTCTACTAAAGGAAATGGTTATTATCACGGCAAAAAAGGAGATTTTCTGATATTCGATTTTGGCAAAGTAGACAAAACCGCAAACGGCATGAGGATAGTCTCGAGTTCGGATTTAAAAGAGGCGTATGCAGTAGTTGATGAAGAGCAGAGATCATGCTATTCTTTGCACGTCCAGGTGCTTCTTAATAACAAGCGCTGGCAGGAAGTAGGCGTTGTCCATCCGCATGAATCCTGGGATATCTGGGCAATTGACCTGACTAAATATGAGGCCAGGATTACCGGCGACTTGAAGATAAAGTTTATCTGGACAAAGGAACACAAGCTTGATTTCTGTTTACTGGATACTTCACGCCAAGAGCCGATTAAGATTCAGCGTTTGGCTTTTACCGGCGCTTATTCTGCCAAAGCAAAAGACGCCTTATTAATGCTTAATTCTTCGGATAATAAATACCTTAAGTTGAACAAAGGCGATGAGGTAATTCTAAACTTTGCTTCGGAAGCAAAAGTCAGGGGCAGAAAAGATGTAAAGGATTACATATTTATCAGCGAAGGCTTCTTTAAGCGCTAAAGGCAAAATCTTAAAGACGCGCGCGCTTAAAGGGTCGAGGGGGAAATGTGATTAAATTGAAGAGAGTCATAAAGGCTTTTACAATTACAGAGCTTTTATTGGTAAGCGCAGTAGCTGCCATACTCTTAGCAGTGAGCATTCCGTCTTTTGTCACTGCTTATATCCGCAGCAGCGAAACAGACGCGATTACTTCTTTGGGCAAATTGTCTGCGGCCTTAGAGGTCTACCGGACTCTTTATAAGACCTATCCTTCTAACTTGAGCAGTTTGAGCATTGTCAATCCTACGCTTTCAGTCGGCCCGTTACTTACCTCCGGCTCAAAGGCTAAATATAATTTCCAATTTGACCAGTCGTCTGCCGTAACCCGTAATACTTTTTCAGTAACTGCTCAGCCTAAACAGGGGAGTATATACGGGTTGCATACTTTTAAAGTCGATCAAATGGGCAGTCTTTACCGCTCTGACACGGTTTACACAGGCGAGGATACTGTGCCTTCAATAGTGTTCAGCCCTTATAACCCTAATAATCCGCATAATCCTAGTACGCCTACTACAACTACGCAGACAGCAACAACAGGTCCAAACTAAATGTCAACTTTTGCGAATTATTTAAAAAGTACGGCTTGACAAATAGGCTACAGGTATGTATACTTATATGTTACCAGCCGCTTTGCTATTAGTTGTTACAAATATTATGGATAGCACAGCTTATCGAAGACAAATCCAACCTAACGAAGAATCCTGTGTATTTCCCTATCTGAATTTATATCTAAATTTTCCTGGAGGAAAAAATGAGTAGAAAACTCTATGTAGGTATTATTACGTCTTTAGTTTTTATTTTTAGTTTAGGCATAATATTCTCCTTTATACATCAGGCAAATTCCGAAGGCGCGGTAAGCCAGCAATATACGATCACCGTGCCTGCGCCGATAGTCCGGGATGCCGGAGGCAAGCTTTATTACGAAATCAAGGATTACGGCTTAAATGCTGTGCTTGGCCTGCCGCTTTTACCGCACAAAAAACTCTATTTTGAGATCCCTTTTAATGCCAAAGACGTAAATGTAACGCTTTTAAATACAACCAGCCGGTCCCTGGGCGCTGTTAATAATTTAGGTGTATTCCAGGGATTTGCCCCGTCTGATACTGCAGTACCCGTTAGGCCGGACCTGGCAGCAGCAAGGCTAAAGTATACGCTAAATAATTTCCCGGCTGAAAATTTTAAGGTCCTGGGAGAGAATTCAATAAAAGGCCATCGTCTTATCAGCGTTGCGATTAACCCCCTGGTGCAGAATCTAGGCACCAGTGAAATTGTTTTTTACGACACTTATACAATAAAAATCGATTATAACCTGGATACTGCTAAAGCCGGATTAGACGCTAAGATGGTTGCTAAGAGGAGCCCGGCATTTGAAGATACGGCAAAAAAGCTAATATATAATTATCAGGAGCTCCAGGCAGTAAAAACCCTAGGTGTTGACGAGATGCTTACAATAATTCCTCTTCAACCTATTGCAAATTTGCCGATAAAATACGCCATAATCACTTTACCTGAAAATGCCAGCGCTATGCAGCCATTGGCAGACTGGAAAACAAAAACAGGCACTCTGGCAAAGGTTTATACGACTGATTGGATAGATGCAAATTATTCCGGAGTCGATTTACAGGAAAAAATCCGCAAATTCTTGACTGAAGTAAGCCCCAACGCTCCTTATAATCCGTATTACTCTGCTAAATTCGACTGGCTTTTGATTGCCGGCGAGCAAGGCGCGGGCATGCCTGATACTATGGCGCCTGCAGAAGGCGTGAAATTGCCGGCCCGTTATGTCGGAGCTCCGGGATTTTATTGGTTTACTGGTGATCAGGAAGTAGTGCCTGCGGATTACTACTACGCTGATTGCGCTGATTCAAGCGTTGCGGATAGCTTTATTTATGATTGGGATACTAATGATTCCGGAATATACGGAGAACTTAGTGATGATTTACGCTGGATTCCTGATACTTATGTAGGAAGAATCCCTACTAATAAAGCCAATGAACTTACCGCAGTGGTTAATAAACTTATTGCTTATGAAAAGACTCCTGAAGTCGGAACCTGGACAAAAGAAGCAGTTATTGCAGGCGGAAGGGCTGATGCCTCTACTGACGGCGCAACAGTAATGCAGTTTATTAAGAATGATTTTCTTGATCCGGCAAATATCACCAACTACAGGCTTTATTATTTAAACAATTATCCCAAGGATGCAGATTTAAGTGAGGTTAATTTCATTTCTTATGTCAGCCAGGGAAGGGCATATGTGAACTGGGCTGCGCACGGCTCTAATATGAGGGCGTATATGTATGAGGTTCTTCCAGACAGGAGCAATTATTTCCTAAGAGGAGATACGACTACCATAACAAACGGCAATAAGCGTTCAGTTGTTTATGCAGAATCCTGCGATAACGGCAGATTTGATTATTATTATTACACGCCGGCTCAAAATATAAATTTTTCCATAGGTGATTCGGTTTTAATCGGATACAACAAGCCGGATTGGGGAGTTGGTTTTATTGGCTCAGCCAGAACAAGCTATTATTGGATTGGCTGGAATTCTCCCGCGCAAAGCGGAGATGATGGTGATAATTATCGGTTTAACCAACAACTATTCCTGAATGGAAAATATCATTTAGGCCAGGCGCTTTATGACGCTAAATTGCAGATTGTAAATGACTTTAACGGCAACGCGACCTTTGATCCTGATACAGACATAACGTTTAGAAAGAATCTTTTTGTGGTTAATCTTTTAGGCGACCCGGAAATGGAACTCTGGACCGCCGAACCGCAACAAATGAATATAACTATCGGTTCTTTTGTCTGGAGAAATTATAATTATTCTGTGTTGGTTAAGGATGGCAGCGGCCAGCCAATAGAGGGAGTGCTTGTAACTAGCTATAAGACCGGGGATTCTTTTGCAACAGGTATCACAGGCGCCAACGGCGAAGTTATTTTTCAGGCATCGACTCAGGGCACAGGCACTATCCAAGTAACCGCAACGAAGCATAATTATATACCCGCCGAAGCTGAAATCTTAGTAAAGAATATCACTACTAAGAAATGGTCCTGTCCGTACATCTACAATTGGAACGGTTCTGAATTCGTAAAGGATAATGATATATTGCCTGCCGGTAACCCGATGTATTATCATGATTTTTACAAGTTGATGAAGCCTCTGGTTGCTAAAGACGGCAAATATTTAATCAATATCGTAGACAGCGAAGATGAGACCAGCTGGATAGATATGGTAAAACTTATCCAGGTTGACCATCCAAAAGACGTGAGCATTGCTCCGACTCCTGAAGGCAATATCCTGACTTACAAGATACCAGTGCCTGCGCTTTCAGCTGTTGATAAACATAAAAAAGACCAGCTGGCTAAGGTTGCCTACATCGAGTCAACAGAAGAGCAAAGTTTCTACGGCAAGAAAGGCGAAATCATGGAGCTTAACTTTGGCTCCTTGAAAACCAAGGATAACGGCGCGCGCCTGATTATGCGCACTGATTTGAAATGCCCTTGGTACGAGAATCCGATGTTAAATGCAGTAAGCGTCCAATCTCTGCACGTGTTTGTCCTGGTCAATAATAAATCCTGGACCGAGGTCGGCGTTGTGCACCCGCACCAGGGCTGGGATGAATGGGCAGTCGCAATTCCGGATAAGGTATTGAAAAAAGTAAAGGGCGATTTGAAGGTCAAGATAGAGTGGACCAAAGACCACAGGCTTGATTATGTGGGCCTGGATACTTCAAAGCAAGAGGCAGTAGTAGTGGCAGAATTGCCGCTATTAAAGGCTGCGCACTCCAAGGATGGAGACGTCCTGAGCTTCATAACTACAGCTGACAAGAAGCCGGCAGTCACGGTCCTGGACCAGCAGATAGACCTGGAATTCGCCACATTATCAGACCCGAACCAGGCAAGAAGCTTTGTCTTTGAAAGCGCCGGTAAATACAAGGCGAATAAATAGCAATTAACCGTAATCAACTTAATTTATTTGTGGAAAAAACAAGAGGCAAGATAAGTTAACCCTGAATTTATGGGTGTTCTTTTCTTGCCTCTTTTTATTTTATCAAAAAAGAAAACGCTTTCTTAAAATAAGGAGAGTCATGATTAAAAGAATCAGCGGAATAATGTTTTTCATTATTGTGTATTCATTTTTTTTAATACCGGCAGTATTTTCTAGTGACGATCCTATTCCTTTTGATCCCGCAGTCCATTATGGCCCGGTAACTAACCCCACATTTGTTTTTTGCGCGGATTTAGATTCGGATGGCGACTTAGACATAGTTTCAGCTAACCAATATGGTAATAGCGTATCTATTTTAAAAAACAATGGCGATGGGACATTTGCTCCTAAAGTAGACTATACTGTTGGAGTTTACCCGTTTTCTGTTTTTGCCAAAGATTTAGACAACGATGGCGACGCTGATTTAGTTACCGCCAATAGCAGTGTAAGCGAAAGCATTTCGGTATTAAAAAACAACGGTGACGGCACCTTTCAGGCTAAAGTAGATTACAGCACGCCTTACAATCCATCGTCGGTTTTCTGTGCGGACTTGGATGGCGATACCTATGCAGATATAGCAGTTGCGCATTATGGACTTTGGAGCAGCAATGTCTCCATGTTTAAAAACAACGGTGACGGCACCTTTCAAGATAAAGTGGAATATTATGTTGGAAGCCGTCCCTGGACGGTTTTTGCCAAAGATTTAGACAACGATGGCGATGCTGATTTAGTTACCGCCAATTACGGCAGCGGCAATGTTTCTGTGTTAAAAAATAACGGCAATGGCACATTTCAAACAAAAGTAGACTATACTGCGGGAGACAGGCCAATTGGTATTTTTGCCGTGGATTTAGATGCAGATGGCGATGCTGATTTGGCTGCAACGAACGCAGGCAGCGGCAATGTTTCTATTTTAAAAAATAATGGCGATGGAACATTTTCGCCTAAGGTTGATTATCCTGTCGGAACTAGTGCCTCTGGTATTTTTGCTGCGGATTTAGATAATGATTTAGATATAGATTTAGCTGTAGCTGCTCAAGGCAGGGATAATGTTGCTATTTTAAAAAATAACGGCAATGGAACATTTCAACCTCAAGATTTTTATCCGTCAGGGGGTTGGCCTCAATCTATTTTTTGTGCAGATTTAGATTCTGATGGTGATATTGATTTAGCCGCGGCAAATTGGGGCACTCCGGATATCACGGTATTCAAGAACCTCATAGGCTCATTAGTTTCTAGCTGGAAATTCGATGAAGGCTCTGGGCTAACCGCAGCTGATTCCAGCGGCAAAAATAATGACGGGACCCTGTTTAATGGTGCCACCTGGGCAACCGGTATAACCGGCAAGGCTATAACTTTTGACGGAGTAAATGACTATGTTGAGGTTGCAGATTCTCCAAGTTTAGATTTGAGCGGGCCGTATACCGTGATGTGCTGGATCTATCCGCGCAGCTTGTCAAGCTGGTACACAAGTTTTATAAATAAATATTTTAATTATGTACTTCAGACTGTATCGGTAACGGGCTTGAGGCTTGCATTCGATATCGCAGGAGGTGGCGCGCATGCTGCCGATTCACCGGTTGGAACTTTAGCTTTGAATCAATGGCAGCACGTTACCGGCGTATGGGATGGAAACACAATCAGGGTGTATAAGAACGGCGTTGAAGTGGCTAGCAGTTATCAGGGAAATATTATCCCGCAGGTTCAGGATAACGCGCTTCATATCGGAACAAATCAGGCAATTGATCAATTTTTCGACGGCTTGATTGATGAAGTAAAGATATATAACTGCGTTATTCCTGAAACTGAGATTAAAAGGGAATATGATAGATTCGGATTAGCTATTAATGTTAAATTCGACGAAGGCTATGGCATTGTCGCTAGTGATTCCAGCGGCAAAGTGGATAGCGGGAGATTAATTAATGGCGCCACTTGGGCAGACGGCAAATCCGGGAAGGCGTTGAGCCTGGACGGCGTAGATGACTACGCTAATTTTCCTGATGCTCCTGGCTTAAATATCAACGGGCCGTTTACGTTGGTTTGCTGGATTTATCCGAAAAGTTTATCAGGCGGGCATACTAGTTTTATAAATAAATATTTTAATTATATTCTTCAGACAACCAGCTCCGGTTCAGGGTTAAGATGCGCATTCGATATCGCAGGAGGTGGCGCGCATTCTGCTGATTCAGCCAGCGGCATTCTGCCTTTAAATCAATGGCAGCATATTGCCGGAGTTTGGGATGGGAATACAATAAAGGTATATAAAAATGGAATACAAGTTGGCTATAGTTTGCAAGGAAATATTATTCCGCAAGCTCAAAATGTGCCGCTTTATATAGGAACAGAACGGGCAATAGCTCAATTTTTCAACGGCCTTATTGACGAAGTAAAAATTTACCGGCGCGCCCTTTCTGTTGATGAAATTAAGGCAGACTGCGGCGAGGATTGCAACATAGTGATACCTCCTCGTCCGCCCCGCAAATGGTCCTGTCCGTACATCTACAATTGGAACGGTTCTGAATTCGTAAAGGATAATGATATATTGCCTGCCGGTAACCCGATGTATTATCATGATTTTTACAAGTTGATGAAGCCTCTGGTTGCTAAAGACGGCAAATATTTAATCAATATCGTAGACAGCGAAGATGAGACCAGCTGGATAGATATGGTAAAACTTATCCAGGTTGACCATCCAAAAGACGTGAGCATTGCTCCGACTCCTGAAGGCAATATCCTGACTTACAAGATACCAGTGCCTGCGCTTTCAGCTGTTGATAAACATAAAAAAGACCAGCTGGCTAAGGTTGCCTACATCGAGTCAACAGAAGAGCAAAGTTTCTACGGCAAGAAAGGCGAAATCATGGAGCTTAACTTTGGCTCCTTGAAAACCAAGGATAACGGCGCGCGCCTGATTATGCGCACTGATTTGAAATGCCCTTGGTACGAGAATCCGATGTTAAATGCAGTAAGCGTCCAATCTCTGCACGTGTTTGTCCTGGTCAATAATAAATCCTGGACCGAGGTCGGCGTTGTGCACCCGCACCAGGGCTGGGATGAATGGGCAGTCGCAATTCCGGATAAGGTATTGAAAAAAGTAAAGGGCGATTTGAAGGTCAAGATAGAGTGGACCAAAGACCACAGGCTTGATTATGTGGGCCTGGATACTTCAAAGCAAGAGGCAGTAGTAGTGGCAGAATTGCCGCTATTAAAGGCTGCGCACTCCAAGGATGGAGACGTCCTGAGCTTCATAACTACAGCTGATAAGAAGCCTGCAGTCACAGTTCTTGACCAGCAGATAGACCTGGAATTTGCCACATTATCAGACCCGAACCAGGCAAGAAGTTTTGTCTTTGAAAGCGCCGGTAAATACAAGGCGAATAAATAGGAGCAAGGTTTCATATTTAGCAGCGTAACCCTTAAAAAATAATTAATTTAGGGCTTGACAAAAAAAACCTCTTGTGTTATATTTTATTACTGCCCACATGGGCAAGTTTTGCAAATTATGAGCAAAAAAACACATTTAAGGTTTTTGACAAGTTAGAGTAATTTAAGACATTTATAGTCGAGAGTTGTGAAAAGGCATCTCTTTGATGCCTTTTTTATTTTATCCACTTCTTGATTTATGAAGTGGATTTTTTTCGCCTACGGCGGAAAAAAAACCGTTCTTTGAGATTAATAGCCAAAATTTTGGAGAGTTTGATCCTGGCTCAGAGTGAACGCTGGCGGCGTGGATTAGGCATGCAAGTCGAGCGATCCCGCAAGGGAAAGCGGCAAACGGGTGAGTAACACGTGAGTAATCTACCTTAAGGTCTAGGATACCCTCGCGAAAGCGAGGTTAATACCAGATTACATTTTGATATCGCATGATATTAAAATTAAAGTTTTTGAGCAATCAAGAATGCCTTAAGATGAGCTCGCGGCCTATCAGCTAGTTGGTAGGGTAATGGCCTACCAAGGCTTTTGACGGGTAGCTAGTCTAAGAGGATGTTTAGCCACATTGGGACTGAGACACTGCCCAGACTCCTACGGGAGGCTGCAGTCGAGAATCTTTAGCAATGGACGAAAGTCTGACTATGCGACGCCGCGTGAGGGATGAAGGTCTTCGGATTGTAAACCTCTTTCAGCTGGGAAGAAAAAATGTGGTCAATAGCCACAGAATTGACGGTACCAGTAGAAGAAGCCACGGCCAACTCCGTGCCAGCAGCCGCGGTAATACGGAGGTGGCAAGCGTTACTCGGATTCACTGGGTGTAAAGGGCAGGTAGGCTACTTGATAAGTTGGATGTGAAATCTCTCGGCTTAACCGGGAAACTGCATTCAAAACTATCAGGATTGAGGTCGAAGGAAGAGAATAGAATTATCGGTGTAAGGGTGAAATCTGTAGATATCGATAGGAATACCAATAGCGAAAGCATTTCTCTATTTCGATTCTGACGCTGAACTGCGAAAGCTAGGGGAGCAAACAGGATTAGATACCCTGGTAGTCCTAGCCGTAAACGATGGGCACTAGGTGCCGGCTCGCAAGGGTCGGTGTCGTAAGATAACTCGTTAAGTGCCCCACCTGGGGACTACGGCCGCAAGGTTAAAACTCAAAGGAATTGACGGGGGCCCGCACAAGCGGTGGAACATGTGGTTTAATTCGATGCTACGCGAAGAACCTCACCAGGGTTTGACATGTAGGAAGTAAGAACCTGAAAGGGAGATGACTCGTTAAATCGAGAACTTACACAGGTGTTGCATGGCTGTCGTCAGCTCGTGCCGTGAGGTGTTAGGTCAAGTCCTGCAACGAGCGCAACCATTATCTTTAGTTACCACTTTGTATTAGGCGTAAGCTTATTATAAGGAAAGTCTAGAGAGACTGCCTCGGATAACGAGGAGGAAGGTGGTGATGACGTCAAGTCCGTACGGCCTTTATACCCTGGGCTACACACGTGTTACAATGGGATGTACAGAGCGTTGCTAAACCGTAAGGTGGCGCCAATCGCTAAAACATCCCTCAGTTCAGATTGGGGTCTGAAACCCGACCCCATGAAGCCGGAATCGCTAGTAATGGCGTATCAGCTACGACGCCGTGAATACGTTCCCGGGCCTTGTACACACCGCCCGTCAAGCGATGGGAGCTCTGAATACCCGAAATTCCGCGTATGCGGACTGAAGGTAGGCAGGGTGACTGGCGCTAAGTCGTAACAAGGTAACCGTACTGGAAAGTGCGGTTGGATCACCTCCTTTCTAATTTATTTTTCATACAGTTTGCCTTCGGGCAAGCGACTGAAAATATATTAGAGAATGATGTTTTATATTGAATAAGTGAAAGCCGGTTCTACTCCCAATTTTTTGGCTAAATTTTTCTTGCGCAGATTGACACAGAGTATTATTTACAGATGAGCGCAGATGCATTTAAGACGTGAAGTCTGTGTCCGTCTGACACGCGACTAGCTATGGATTTCTAAAATATCAACTGTGTTTATTTGTGATATGGGCCCATAGCTCAGTCGGTAGAGCACCGTGCTGATAACGCGGGGGTGAGAGGTTCGAAACCTCTTGGGCCCACCATACAAAAATTCTGATGTAAGATTTTTTGGGGGTGTAGCTCAGTTGGGAGAGCGCGTGCTTTGCAAGCATGAGGTCGTCGGTTCAACTCCGATCACCTCCACTTTAAAATTTTCGACAAGAAAATTTTAAAGTGACTTAAGCGAGCGTAGTTTTGCGACAAGCAAAACAGCGAGCGAATGTGCACACATATGGATTTCCAGCGCAAATTTATTTGCGCATTTTTTTGTATCAAATGTTCTTTGACAACTTAATTTCAGGGTGACGTTTTGTAAAACGCAATTTTCGAGGGCGTTTTACAAAAAGAGAGTAGGCAATATTTTCTAATTTTGTGGTCAAGCTACTAACGGTTTATGGTGGATGACTTGGTCAAACAGTGCGATGAAGGACGTGGTAAGCAGCGATATGCTGCGGGGAGCCGCAAACAGGCGTTAATCCGCAGATCTCCGAATGGGGCAACCCTGCGCCGGTAATACGGCGTAACCGTATGATGAATACATAGTTATACGGGGTGAAACCGGACGAAGTAAACCATTTCAGTAGTCCGAGGAAAATAAAGAGAAACTCGATTTCCCCAGTAGCGGCGAGCGAAAAGGAAACAGCCTAAATTCTAGTGACGTGACAGCCTGTAAGCGTTGTTACTAGAAAGTCGTGGGGTTCAGTTGCGGGTAATTACAGTTATCCGGTCTAAGATAGTTGTCATAGCCAAATGGCATGGAAAGGCCAATCATAGAGGGTGAAAATCCCGTAGGCGAAATTTCAGCTATTTTTGATAGATTGAATTCCCAAGTATCGCGGGACACGTGAAATCCAGCGAGAATCTGCCCCGACCATGGGGTAAGGCTAAATACTAGTTTGGACCGATAGTGTACAAGTACCGTGAGGGAAAGTTGAAAAGAACCCCGTTGAGGGGAGTGAAATAGAACCTGAAACCATAAACTAACAAGCGATCGGAGCTTTGGGCGCAAGCCCAGAGTGACGGTGTACCTTTTGCTTAATGGACCAACGAGTTATTGTGCAGTGCAAGCTTAAGGCTCTCAAGGGCCGAAGGCGTAGCGAAAGCGAGTCTGATAAGGGCGCCAATAAGTATTGCATAATAGACCCGAAGCTGAGTGATCTACCGATGGCCAGAATGAAGGTTTGAGAAATCAAGCTGGAGGTTCGAACCCATGGACGTTGAAAAGTCCCGGGATGAGTTGTCGGTAGGGGTGAAAGGCTAATCAAACTCAGTTATTGCTGGTTCTCCCCGAAATAGCTATAGGGCTAGTCTCATATAAATGGATAATGGCGGTAGAGTACTGAATGGGCTAGGGACGATAACCTCGTTGCCAAACCCAACCAAACTTCGAATACCATTACACCTTATTATGGGAGTCAGACTGCAGGGGATAAGCTCTGTGGTCGAGAGGGTAACAGCCCAGATCGCCGGTTAAGGTCCCTAAGGATAAGCTAAGTGGTAAAGGATGTGAAGTCGCGTGAACAACCAGGATGTTGGCTTAGAGGCAGCCATCATTTAAAGAGTGCGTAACAGCTCACTGGTCGATGCGATTTTGCGCCTAAAATGATCGGGGCTCAAGCTTATTACCGAAACCGCGAATTGTTGTCTCTTCGGAGACGGCAGTGGTAGGGGAGCATTCCGTTATGGGTTGAAGGTCTGCTGTAAGGCAGGCTCGACTATACGGAAGTGACAATGTTGGTATGAGTAGCGAAAATGTTTGCAAGAAACAGACACGCCGAAAATCTAAGGTTTCCTGGGGAAGGTTAATCCACTCAGGGTTAGTCGATCCTAAGCCGAGGCCGTATGGCGTAGGTGATGGACAATCAGTTAATATTCTGATACCAGGTAAACGACGTTTGACTTAAGATGTGACGCAGGAAGCTAGGTTGTGCCCAGTGTTGGATGTCTGGGTTTAAACCTATAGTTCTGGCGTAAGCCAGGATGAAAGGTTATGGGGACCCATTTCTACGGATTTGGGGAAGCAATCGATGCTACGCTGCCAAGAAAAACCATTTTAAGGAGCCGTTTATCTGCTCGTACCGTAATCCGACACAGGTAGATACCCAGAATATGGGAAGGCGCTCGAGATAACTCTTGTTAAGGAACTCGGCAATCTAACCCCGTAACTTCGGGAGAAGGGGTGCCTCGATGAATAATCGAGGTCGCAGTGAAGTGGCCCGTGTGACTGTTTAGCAAAAACACATGTCTCTGCAAAGTCGAAAGACAAAGTATAGGGACTGACACCTGCCCGGTGCTGGAAGGTTAAGGTAAGAGGTTAGTTGGCCGTAAGGCCAGCGAAGCTTTGACCCGAAGCCCCAGTAAACGGCGGCCGTAACTATAACGGTCCTAAGGTAGCGAAATTCCTTGTGGGGTAAGTTCCCACGCGCACGAATGGTGTAACAACATGGGCGCTGTCTCGACAGGAGACTCGGCGAAATTGTAGTGGCGGTGAAGATGTCGCCTACCCGCAGCAAGACGAAAAGACCCCGGAACCTTTACTGTACTCTGGTATTGAATTTTAGTCCGGTATGTGTAGGATAGGTGGGAGACTTTGAAGCTCGGCCGCTAGGTCGGGCAGAGTCGTCGGTGAAATACCACCCTTACTTTACTGAAATTCTAATCCTTCGGCCTATATCGGCCGAGGTGACATTGCCAGACGGGCAGTTTAACTGGGGCGGTTTCCTCCTAAAAGATAACGGCGGAGCCCAAAGGTTACCTCAAGGCGGTCGGCAATCGCCTGGTGAGTGTAAATGCATAAGGTAGCTTGACTGCAATTCCGGCAGGAAGCGCAGGTACGAAAGTAGGGATTAGTGATCCGGTGGTAGAATATGGAATTGCCATCGCTCAACGGATAAAAGGTACTCCGGGGATAACAGGCTTATCGCGCTCGAGAGTTCATATCGACAGCGCGGTTTGGCACCTCGATGTCGGCTCATCCTATCCTGGGGCTGGATAAGGTCCCAAGGGTCCGGCTGTTCGCCGGTTAAAAGGGTACGCGAGCTGGGTTCAGAACGTCGTGAGACAGTTCGGTCTCTATCTGCTGTGGGCGTCAGGATACTTGAAGAAAAGCTTTCCTTAGTACGAGAGGACCAGGAAAGACGAACCTCTAGTGTATCAGTTGTTCTGCCAAGGGCAAATGCTGAGTAGCTATGTTCGGCAGGGATAAGCGCTGAAGGCATCTAAGCGCCAAGCCCATTTCAAGATTAAGTATCCCTGTTCGACGTAAGTCGGACTATAGGCTGGCTGTAGACTACAGCCTTGATAGGCTCCACGTGTAAGGCCCGTAAGGGTTTTAGCAAAGGAGTACTAATCAGCCAATAGGCTTGATCACTTAGTTAGTTTTTATTTAAATACTCAAACGTTCACTTTGAAATTCTGTTGTTTAAGTTTTAGAGGCAAAAGGCCTTCGCCAGAAAACAAAATAAATTGTGGCAAGGCTTGAAATTTTGCTTCGCAATATTTGGGAGTGTTTTACTGAGCGGAAAACCGCGTTCCCAACTGCGCTTGCCGCGCAGTTCCAAAGGGGCTCTGCCCCTATGGCGCTCGAAACTCTCGCTGTTACCCCGAAAACTTGGGGAAGCTTCTTCCCCAAACCCCATCTGGGAACGGGTTAACAGATTGTTCTTTAGATTTAAAAATATTTGGGAGTGTCTATACCGGAGAGGAAACACCCGTTCCCATTCCGAATACGGTAGTTAAGCTCTTCAGGGCTCATGGTACTGTTGCCGTAAGGCATCGGGAGAGTAGGTCGGTG
>Ga0082335_1001715_pt1 | contig 44508 bp, 42 predicted proteins | sample Subgrocontami58m_FD_72375 | JGI IMG/M metagenome (GOLD analysis project Ga0082335, IMG submission 72375) | Subsurface groundwater microbial communities from S. Glens Falls, New York, USA - GMW37 contaminated, 5.8 m (SPADES assembly) (version 2) ...
CCGAAAGGACGCTGCTCGAACCATCGAAGCCCTCGAAACTGCAGCGGCAGACGCTCTCCAAACCTTCAAGCCAATCGAATGTGAAAACTTCTTCACACATGCAGGCTATGGCTTCGATTAACGGGAATCTGCTCTAGGCTTTCTTCTCCCAGCCACCGCCATCCGTCTGCTGCCAGTAGGCCATGGCATGGCCGGCCGCCTTGTAGATTTTCCAGCGCTCACGGGCGTCGGCGACCGCCGCGTCGTCGCGGCCGTCGAACAGTTCGAAGCAGCGCTTGTAGTCCGCCACGCGCGCGGATCGGGCATGGTCGGCCACGAATAGGTAGGCCGCCCCATTTGGATTCTCGTCGAGGTGGGTCAGCCACACCGGCTGCCTGTCGGCGTCGCCGTCCCGCGCCGCCCCGTGCGGCAGGAAGCCGTTGGGGTCGAAGGTCCAGAGGTGGGTGTTGAGCGCGTCGACCCGCTCCGGCGAGCCCAGCATCACGACGGCCCGCTCCCCGGCCTGCAAGGTCCTGGTCAGCAGGCGGGGCAAGGTGTCCTCGAGCGACGAACGGGTCAGATGATAGAAACTGACCTCGGTCGCCGCCTTCCCGGTCGTCATCGGGCTCGTCAGCGCTCGTAGTTGTCGGCGATCAGCCGGTCGAGCAGGCGGACGCCAAAGGCGGTGGCACCCTTTGGCGTGGTGTTGTCGCCCTTGGTCGACCACGCGACACCCGCGATGTCGAGATGCGCCCAGGCGACGCCTTCCTTTACGAACCGCTGCAGGAACTGCGCCGCCGTGATCGACCCGCCGTCACGGCCGTTGCTGACGTTCTTCATATCGGCGATGTCGGAGTCGATCAGCTTATCGTACTTCGGCCCAAGCGGCATGCGCCACAGCTTCTCGCCGATCGCGGCCCCCGCCGCCCGCAACTTGTTGGACAGCGGCGTGTTGTTGGAGAACAGCCCGGCGCGCTCGTGGCCCAGCGCCACGATGATGGCGCCGGTGAGGGTCGAGAGCTCGATCATCGCCTGGGGTTCGAACTTGTCCTGCGCGTACCACATGGCATCGCACAGGATCAGTCGGCCCTCGGCGTCGGTGTTGATGACCTCGATCGTCTGGCCCGACATGGATTTGACCACGTCGCCCGGCCGCTGCGCATTGCCGTCGGGCATGTTCTCCACGAGCGCGCAGACCGCGACCACGTTGGCCTTGGCCTTGCGGCCGGCCAGCAGGCGCATCGCCCCGGTGACGGCGCCGGCGCCGCCCATGTCCCACTTCATGTCTTCCATGCCGCCGGCCGGCTTCAGCGAGATGCCGCCGGTATCGAAGCAAACGCCCTTGCCGATCAGTGCGACCGGCTTCTGTGACTTCGGCCCGTTCATCCAGCGCATCACGAGAAGCTGCGACTCGCGTTCGCTGCCCTGACCGACGCCCAGCAGTGACCCCATGCCGAGCTTCTTCATCTCGGCCTCGCCCAGGATCTCGACCTTGACTCCCAGCCTGGTGAGCTCCTTGGCGCGCTGGGCGAACGACGCGGGATAAAGGACGTTGGCAGGCTCGCTCACCACGTCGCGGGCGAAGAATACCGCGTCGATCGTGGGTTCGAGCTGGGCATAGGCCCGGCGCGCCTCGGCCGGCCCTGCAAGCACCACGGTGATTTGCTCCAGCGTGGGCTTCTGCTCGGGCTTGTCCTTGGTCTTGTATTTGCCAAAGCGATAGCTGCGCAGACAGGCCCCCAGAGCGATGTGGGCCGCGATCTGGGCCGGCGACAGCCGGGTCCCTTTCACGGGGTCGACCACTACCGTCACGACCTTTTGGCCGGCCGCGTTGGCCTCGGCAGCTACAAGCCCGCCCAGCCCTTCCGCAGTGCGGGCATCGAGTTCCCGGGCTTTTCCGACCCCCAGGAGCGTCAGCCGGGCCAGGCCGCCGGACTGGCCGAGCAGCGTCAGAGTCTGCGCCTTGGCCCCGGTAAAGCGGCTGGCACCCATGGCCCGGACGACCGTCCCGCCACCCTCCGAGTCGATGGCCTGGGCCGTGGCCAGCGGCTGCTTGTCGGCGGCCACGAACACCGCGACATTGCCCGAGAAGGCCTTAGGAAAGGCCGCAAATTCAACTTTCATCCAATTCCCTCGCTATTCGACGGCGATTTTTCGCCCCTGCGGCGGTACGGCGCAAGCAACGAATTGCGCCCAGCCAACGGCAAATTCGGGGTGGCGTCCCGTCGCGCCCGACAGTATCAGTACCGGCCCTCAAAACGAGAATGGAAATGACCTCAGCAACTCTGCCTCGCGTTTCGGTCGTCGGTCTCGGTAAGCTCGGAGCCCCCCTCGCGGCGGTGCTCGCCAGCCGCGGTTTCAGCGTCGTCGGCCTCGATGTGAACAAGACCCTTGTCGACGCCATGAACGCCGGCAAGATGCCGATCGTCGAGCCGCAGCTCAACGAGCTGATCGCCGCCAACAGGGAGCGGCTCTCTGCCACCATGGACGCCAACGAGGCGGTCCAGAAGAGCGACGCCAGCTTCGTGATCGTACCGACGCCGTCGGACAGCACCGGCTTCTTCTCCAACCGCTTCGTGCTCCAGGCGATGGAGACGCTGGGCAAGGCGCTGAAGGCCAAAAAGGGCTATCATATGGTGGTTATCACCAGCACGGTGATGCCCGGCACGACCGGCACCGAAATCAAGGCGGCGCTCGAGAAGGCCTCGGGGCGCGAGGTCGGGCCGGACCTCGGCCTCTGCTACAATCCGGAATTCATTGCGCTCGGCAGCGTCGTGCGTGACATGTTGTTCCCCGACTCGATCCTGATCGGCGAGAGCGACGCCAAGGCCGGCGACATGCTGCAGACCATCTACCTGCAGATGTGCGAGAAGAAGCCGCCGGTACAGCGGATGAACTTCGTGAATGCCGAGCTGACCAAGATCTCGGTGAACACCTACGTCACCACCAAGATCTCCTACGCCAACATGCTAGCCGACATCTGCGACCGCATTCCCGGCGCCGACGTAGATGCCGTGACCAAGGCGCTGGGCGCCGACACGCGCATCGGCTCGAAGTACCTCAAGGGCGCGATGGGCTACGGCGGCCCCTGCTTCCCGCGCGACAATGTGGCCTTCGCCGCCTTTGCCCGCAAGATCGGCGCCCGCGCCGATGTCGCCGAGGCGACCGACCGCATCAACAACTACCAGATCGACCGGCTTTCGGGCCTGGTTTCGAAGTTCGCCAGGGCCGGTACGCGCATCACCATCCTGGGTCTCTCCTACAAGCCACAGACGCCGGTAGTCGAGGAAAGCCACAGCGTGAAGCTGGCGGCCAAGCTCGCCGACGCCGGCTATGTGGTGGTCGTGCACGATCCACTGGCCCAGGACGCCGCCATCTCGGTGCTGGGCGACAAGGTCGTGGGCGCCTCCTCCATCGAGGGCGCGGTCCGCGAGTGCGACCTGCTGATCGTCGCGACTGGCTGGCCGCAGTACAAGGAAGTCAACCCGGCGTGGTGCAAGCGTAACAACGGCCAACGCCTTACAGTACTCGACCTCTGGCGCACCCTGCCGGTCGACGGATTCGCCGACGTGGCGGATGTACTCTATCTCGGCTCCGGATACTAAGGGCCGGACCACCGAAACGGCACCTCTCTGAACGACCGAAGAGGCCGGAGACACGTACTGTCTCACGATCCCGTGGGACACCTCCAGACACCGCGCCTTTGCCTACCCTGCCCTCGGCTGGCCTCGGGCCGACGCTGAATTGTCGGCCTGGTTAGGCCTTGATGTCGCCCAGTGGGACGGGGGCACCTTGCATCGGCGCATAGAGTGCCAGGACGATGAATCCGCGGCCCAAAACCTGAGGAATCGTCGGCTCCCCGTGCTGGGGACCGCGATGGCCGGTCCGCTGGTTCCGGATCGCTTGCACAAAGCCACCTATCTGGCAGAAGGTGCGGCTCGTGGGGGTTCTGGACAGCGCAACGGCGACAACGCCGTCATGGAGACGATCCCTGGAGAATCCAGGATCGTCGCAAGGCTGCCTGTTCGACCTCGCGGCCATCGTCGTGTCGTCGATGATCTTGTTCGTCGTGCTGATCCTGTGGTTCGACAACGCCCAGGGTATAACCAGCAACGGCGTCTTCAAGGCCGTGACGATCAAGGGCTGGGTGGCTGATCCGGCCAACGCCTCCCTCGAGACGTCGAATTATCTCTACTACCCGGTCATGGCCCTTCTCTGCCGCTTGCTCGATGCGATCGGCGTCTTTCCCGGAGATCCACGGCACCAGTCGACGGTGATCAACGCCTTCAGCGCGGCGATCTGTCTCTGCATTGTCTATCTGCTCGTCCGACGGATCACGGGCCGCCGCTCCGTCGCCTGGGCGGCCGTCGCCTTCCATCTCTCCGGCGCATTTTTCCTGAATCTCGCCATCATCAACGAAGACATCATGCCGTCCTATACGCTGATGTTCGCGTCGATGGCGCTGGCCAGCGTCTGGTTCGTCCGTCCGACGTGGCGGCGGGTTGCCCTCGTGGCGGCCCTCTTCACCATCGCCTGGATGTTCGAATGGCGGCTGATGTTCCCCACGTTGCCGGCCATGCTGCTGGCGCTCGCGGTGAGCCCCGGACAGCCCCAGGCAAGGGCCGGCCGGATCGCTCTCTTTCTCGGCACGATGGTCGCCCTGGCGCAAGTGGCGGTGTGGCTGTGGGGCCCGCAAAACGGCAATCCCGGCCCCGTCCTGAGCCTGCTATGGACGGGCAAGGGTACGGCTGAGGGCTGGGCCGGCTTCTCCGCCGTCAAGATCGATCTTCTGTGGGCCGGCGTCATGCAATATCTCGCCGGCGGGGCGAACATTGCCCATCCTGCCGCCCTGCGGCCCATCCTGCCTGAAATGCTGGCGACGACACTCTGCATCGTTGTCATCGCCGTGCTCTCCGTGCTGATCCTCTGGCGGGATCGCGGATTGCCAGAGGCCCGTATTCTGGCAGCCATCTTCGGCGTGACGTTTGCCGCCGGCGAGGTGATGAACCTCTATTCCCAGCCGCAAGACCCTCAGATGCAGATCAACGTCATGGTCTGGCTGACCATTGGTTGGGCGCTGATCCTCGCAGTCGCGGCGTACCGGCACCCCCTTCCGGCCGTCGGCGGCGGCATCGCGGTAGCGCTGGCCCTATTTGCCTACAATGTCTCCAAGCTCGTGCCGATGCAGGGCGCCGATGCGATTTGGCGAAGTGCCCTGGAGCGCATCGGACACGATATCGACCCGACCCGCACGGTCTTCCTGTTTCACGGCTTCGAGCAGGAGGTCTCGGAGATGTTCTACGTGTGGGGCGGCGACTGGACCTATTTCGAGACGCTTGGTCCCGCCCCCACCTCCAAGCCGAAATTCAAACTCCTGGCGCTGGTCAACGGCCCGGTTCACAAGCCAAACGCCACGGGCGAAGAACTTGCGAAGAATCTCAAGTCCCAGATCGAGCGTGTCATGGATCTCGGCTACGACGTCGTCACCAATAGGGTTTGGGCATGGAGCGACGCCCAACTCGAAGCGTCGTTGGCCTCTGTTGCCGATAAGGAAAAGAGCAGATGGCTGTATCGTGCACTCCACGAGAACTTCACCGCGATACCTGTCTTCACCGATCCGACGGCAGGCCCATATTTTCGGTTGCAGCGACGATAGCATTGCGAAAACGAGAGCTGGCCATCGATGGGGCCTCGGTCGCGGTGACGTATCGACTCTCCCGCCCGCCATTTCCCGTCACAATGCTTTGTTGCGACGAGCTATCGACACTATTCCGCCGACGGATCTCGAGGTTGATATCCCGAGCTGTCGGAATGGCAGGCTCGTGTGTCCGTTCGAACCCAGCGTCCGATACTGCCTGAACGGTTGGCAAGCTCCAGTGAAGATATCATAAACGACCGTGAAGAGTGGACTTCCGGTGGAGTCGTCGCAGCGTGGAGCGGCCCGAATACGAACTTATGCACGCGGTCGAAGATCGCATGTGGTGGTATCGCGGCCTGCGCACCCTGGCCAAAAGCCAGCTTGTCCAGGCACTTGCCGGATCACCGGCCAGAGGGCCAGTGCTCGACGCCGGCTGCGGTACCGGCGGCATGCTGCGCATTCTGGGCGCGAGCGTGGAGGGCCGGCCGACCCTGGGGCTCGACTTCAGTCCCGAGGCGGCCGGAATGGCTCTTGCCAAGGCTGGCCGTCCGGTCGTATCGGGCTCGGTCAACGAAATGCCACTCGGCGACGGCACGCTGGACGGCTACGTGTCGCTCGACGTTCTCTGCCACGCCGGTGTCGAACCGGCAAAAGCGCTTAGCGAAGCGCATCGCTGCCTCAGGCCGGGCGCGATCGCCGTTTTCAATCTGCCGGCCTATGCCTGGATGCTCTCAGCACACGACAGGCGCACGCACAATGCCCGCCGCTTCACGCGCGGCGAGGCATGTGACCTCATGGCCCGGCACGGCTTCCGTATCCTTCGTGCGAGCTACTGGAACACGCTCCTGTTTCCCCTCATGCTGGTCCATCGCCTGATCGAACGCGACGATGCGGAGAGCGACGTGCGTGACTACCCACGCTGGCTGGATGCACTCTTTTCGGCGGCCTTGGCCGTCGAGCGCACGGCCATCGCTGCCGGTATCAGCCTCCCATTCGGCGGCTCCCTGCTTGTCGTGGCGACACGCGAAGGCTGATGCGCGCATTTTTTCTCAACGCTACCCGCGCTGCGCCAGTCTACTATGGCATTCAGCCACGGATGAGCGCGCCCCGGTATTGCGGGCAGGTGACCCGGGGAGAGATCGAGTTGGGGGCCAACGGATCAAACCACGATCGCAATGCTCGCATGGTCCACGCAGTCGGCGGAACGGGCTGCCGAGTGGTTCGGATTGCGACTTCTTGGTGCTCCGATTCCTTTGCGTGCCATACTCATTCGGCCCTTTTGCATTCTCATCTGACATAAGGCGCAACTCGTGACACTTCCATCGTCCGCAACGACATTGCCGTCCAGAAGAGACCCAAAAGGCGAAGTTGCCCCCCTGCCGGGCCTCGGGATCGATCTGATCCTCATCTTTGTTGCCGCGTTTGCGGCACTCGTCACGTTGATTATCTGGTTGGACAACGCTGAAGGCATCACAGGCAATGGCGTGTTCAAGGCGATCCAGGCGAAACCCTGGATTGCGAATCCAGCGACCGCTCCGCTCGACCCCTCGAACTACCTTTACTTTCCCTTCGTCGGCGCTTTCTGCCGTCTGCTCGACCTGATCGACGTTTTCCCGGGAGATCCTCGACGCCAGCTCACAATCGTCAATGCCTTCAGCGCCGCACTATGTCTCTGCGTAGTCTACGTTCTTGTCCGGGAAATTACGCAGCGCCGCCTTGTTGCATGGGCGGCTGTCTTCTTTCATCTCGCCTGTGCCTTTTTCCTGAATTTGGCGATCAGCAACGAAGACATAATGCCGTCTTATGCGCTTCTGTTCGCATCGATGGCACTGGCCAGCATCTGGTTCGCCGAACCTACGAGATTGCGCATCGCCGTCGTCGCTGTTCTTTTCGCCATTGCCTGGATGTTCGAGTGGCGCCTGATGTTTCCGACGCTCCCGGCGATGCTCCTCGCGATCGGGCTCGGACCCGGACGCGCGTTGCAAAGGCTGGAAAGGGCTGTGCTGTTCCTTGGCGTGATGGTCGCCACGGCCTGGACCGCGATGTCACTCTGGGGGCCGCAACCCTACAACGTTCCTTCGGTGCTCGATCTCCTGTGGACAGGCAAAGGTGTCGACTCGGGATGGGCCGGATTCACCCCCCGCAAGATCGGCTTTCTCTGGGCCGGAATGACCCAGTACCTATCCGGTGGCCGAAATGTCAGTGAACTCGACATCATCTACACGATGTGGCGTGAACTGCTGGTTTCAAGTGCGATTGTCGTCTTCCTCGCGAGTGGCGCCTTGGTGATCCTGTGGCGCAATCGCCACGCCGTCGACGCCCGCGTCCTCGCCACCGTATTCGGCATTACATTCGGAGCCGGTGAAATTCTAAACTTCTATTCGCAGCCCCAAGACCCGCAAATGCAGATCAATGTCATGGCGTGGCTGACGATTGCATGGGCGCTTGTCGTCGCGTCTGCCGCGCGTGTCCGTCCTGCCCTTACTTTTGCGGCCAGTATGGCGTTTTGCGCAATGCTGCTTTCCTACAACATTTGGCAGCTATTGCCGCTACGCGGCGTCGATACGGCATGGCGACTGACGCTGGACCGGATAGAACGCGAAGCGGATCCGGCGCGGACGGTCTTTCTGCTTCATGGCTTCGAACCCACAATTTCCAAAATGTTCTACCATTGGGATGGTCGCTGGGACTATTTTGCAACCTTGGGCCCGTCGCCCACGCCGCAGACGAAGTTCAAGGTGCTGGCGCTGGTGAGTGGGCCGGTCAACAAGTCGAAGCTGACGCCGAAGGAGCTCGCTGACGACTTGCAGCATCAGATCGAAAAGGTCATAGACCTTGGCTACGACGTCGTGGCATCGGATATTTGGGACTGGAATCTTGCGCGCGTCGAAGCCTCCCTTTCGACTGTTGCGAACCGAGAGAAATCCGAGGCGATCTACCAGATGCTGCATTCGAAGTTCACCGGCACTCCCGCTTTTTCCGACCCTTTGGCTGGATCGTTCTTTAAGATCCAACGTGCGGATCAAGGAAGATGAGAAGCATAGCGGAAGAGCCGACTGCCTCGATTCGGCTTCGCGGCACCGTGTTTATGGCGGACACAGTCGAATGAGAATTCTCAGCTCGAGTGGCACGGATGCATGTCTGGGCAGGCTGGGAACTGCAACCGTCGATCCTTCGCCATGAGCACGGCATTTGCGGCGCTTGTAGCCGGCAGCCTGACCATTGAACGCTTCACCTTCGTCGACGTCGGCTGCTCCGGCGGCATCGACCCGGCTTGGCGGGTTTTCGGCGAGCGACTGAGGGTGGTGGCATTCGATGCCAGCGTCGATGAATGCGAAAGGCTGACGGCGGCCGAGAAGCATCCGGACGTCAAATACCTGGCGGGTTTCGTGGGACTGCCGCCCGACCATCCTTTCGCCCGTCACGCGGCGGGAAAGCCGCGGTTTGTTCGCAATTTCCTCGCCCGGTCGAGTGCCGGTCGAATGGCGGCATTACAACAAGAGCGCCTGAAGTCGGCCTCGTTGGAGGAAAAGCTCCTCCACAATGCCTGGGGAATGACCAAGTTGGCCGACCCGAACACGATGGTGGTCGTTCCCAAGGTATTGAAGGACCTTGGCTGGTCGGATGTCGACTTGATGAAGATCGATATTGACGGCCCCGACTACGAGGTCCTGCACTCGTTCGACGGCCAGTTCGACGAACTGGGATTGCTCTCGGCGCGGCTCGAGGTCAACCTGAACGGCGGGCCCGGCGATTGGGAGAACACCTTCCACAATACCGACCGCTTCATGCGCGCCCGGGGCTTCGAACTGCTGGCTCTCGACGTCCGGAACTACGCGATGTCCGCCCTGCCCTCGCCTTTCGCGATCACCTCACCGGCCCAAACCGTCACCGGCCGGCCATACCAAGCGGAAGCATTCTATGCGCGCGATCCGGCCGGCCCGGACTGGCGCGACGTCAGCGCCGCCATGACGCCGGAAAAGTTGGCGAAACTCGCGGCAATTCTGTCCGTCTGGAACCAGCCCGACGGCGCCGCCGAGGTTCTTCTGGCCTTTCGCGACAAGCTGATGACCGTATTCGACGTCGATGTCGGCCTCGAAATACTCGCGGGGCAGGCACAAGCGCAGATGGGCGCCGCGGCGGCGATACCTTATCGGGACTACATGGCCGAGTTCGAGGCCGGAGCGCCCAGTTTCTATCCGCCCGTCTGGGTACCCTATGCACCTCCGACACCCCGAGATCGTTTTGCGGCGGCCTTCAAGGCATTCCTGAAGCCCGACTCCGTCTCAAAGTAGCGGTCAGATTCCGCTCCGTCCCCGGAAACGCAGGACCTTCCCCTTCAAGGAGCTGTCCTGTCGCGGAATTCCGGCAAGGACCTGACTGCAGAACGGGTTGATGTTCGCCGCAATATGGTCCGTAAACAGCGGCCAGAACTTGTTGTAAATTACATTGATGCCGATGAATCGCCGCGGAAGCCGGCGACCTCGCGGCCTGGTTTCCGCTTCCGTGGCCGCGGCCAAAGCGAAGAGCCGTGCCACGACCTTCAAGCTCCTGGAGTCAACGGCGCTCTCCGGCCGGCCGACCCGTACGACCTCTTCTTCCTTCTGGGATGCCAGGCCAAACTCGAAGACGAACAGATCCGCCATACCGACCAGCTCCGAGAAGGGGCCGCTCTTGATGACCGAGTGATGCACTTTCAGGCCTTTGCATTCGCTTGGAATAAGAACTGGACCTGTAAAGCCCATGGCCTGCCAAGCCGTGGCAAAGGAAGAAACAAGCTCAGGCCTGGATGCAACAAGCATCACGGCCGTCGATCGCGGGTACGTGAGGACCTGGTCGCAGACGAAAGGCAACGTGTGGCGCACGTCGTAGCTGAGGTCGGAATACAGGTGCCAATCGAGGTTGGTCGACCTGTACGGTTCGGTCGCCGGTTCCATTGCGGCGGCAAGGCCCGCCGTGAACCGCTCGTATGACGTGTCGCGGTCCAGACGTATCTCTTCGATCTCGAGGTTGGGCCAGCCCCAGTTCTCCGCTTGTGCTGGCAAATAGGGTGACGAAACGTCCCAAATGAAACGATCCTGGTCGTTCATCTTGGTCTGCCGGCCCTTGTTGTTGGCCGCGGCGACACGCGTATGATCGCAGTGATAGCCGAATACCTTGTCGATGAGCGTATCGACACGACCACGGTACAGCGCCAGGCGCGCGGCAAGGTTGGAATCGCAATGCCAGCCGAGCAGCATGTCCTCGTCGAAGCCATGAATAGCGAACATATCCTCGCGCAGTGCCGCCTGGAAATCACCCAACGCGTCGTACTTCATGGGCATGAAATTGTGCACGACCTGATTCAGGTGAAATCGGACCGCCCAGTCACGCAGCTTGCTCAGATTGCCCGCCGGGTCCTTGCGATCGAATGCCGCTTCCCACAGCATCTCGGGCAGCTCGAAGCGCGGGATTTGATAGAAGCCATCCGGCAGGTCGCCAAAAATCCTGCTGAGCGACTCGTCCTCGCGACGGGGCACCAGCAACATGTCGGTGTTCGTATAGAGCACCCACCGATTGTTGGGATTCGACCGGCGTAGCGCAACGTTGCGCGACTGCGCCTCCAGAGCCACCAAGTGGGTCTTGGATTTCAGATGGACATGCTGCTCCGGCCGCACGCGAAAGATCCGCAGAACCTTCTTCGCCTTGTCGGTCAGCGTGTCGTGGATCGCCTCGGGAAACGTCGGATGATCATCGGGCGTGTTGTAGTCGACGAAAAGTATCTCGTCGTCCGGATCCGACATGACCTCGGCGATCGCGTTGAAGCTGATCGCCGCCCGCTTGTGGAGGTTGTAGCCGTGGCTATCATTGCGGCCATAAAGGATGACTGAGAACATCAGACCCTCGCGTTGACGACGCGGCTACGGAGAACAGCGAGCCAATTCATTGCGCGCCGCCGCATGTTCAATCAGGGATGGAGAGGAGTGCCCGACGAGATACTTCCAGCAAGTTTCGGCCGACTTGCGGTCCTGGTCGAAGGCCAAAACGCCCAGCTGGAACTCCGCTTCGGCACGTCGGCCGTCGGTGTCCGCCCGCTTCAGGACCTCGTCCGGTGTAGTACGGCCGGCGTGCAGAGCGAGCAGCGGGCCGGGCCAGGCATCAATCGACGGGACACCCACAAGGTCGGCCGGCATTCCCAGTCGACGCCGTGCCGTCAGCCGATAGAGGTGCCAATAGGGGTCGTTGGGCTCCTTCACGAACGCCCGCTCCAATTCCGGCAATGCCAACGTCCAATCCGCCATCCGCAAGGCGACGCAGGCACGCGCCGACATACGGCCCCCCAAGAGCTCGAACTGCCGCTGCCAATCGGCGTTCGCTTCCTTGAGCAGGCCAAGGCCGACCCGGGCGATTGCCCGTCCACCCAGTGCCTCGGCATCCCTCGGCTGCGCCTTCAGGGCGACGTCGAATGACCGAACGGCCTCGCGGTAGCGGCCAAGCATCGAAAGCGCTTCGCCCTTCAATGCCGCGACGGCCGGAAGTTCTCGCTTGAGCCCAAGCGCAAAATTGTAGTTCGCCAGCGCGTCTTCGGGCTGCCCCGACGCCAAGTAGGCATTTCCGCGCGCGATATAGGGAAGAGCATTCTTCTTGAGAGATCTGACCACTGCATCATAGGCCAGCACTTCCGCCGTGAAATGCCCGCGCTGGCGGAGCACAAAATGCCGGTCGGGCGCGCCCAAGCGGGTTTCCGCACGAATCCGACGGGCGGCCGCATATTTCTCCGCAGCGAGTTCGGTTTGGCCGAGGACGTCCAGCGCCTCTCCCAGGCCCTCTAGCGCTTCGTCGAGTGTCGGCTCCAGATCAATGGCCTGCTGATACAGCGGCACAGCCGCCTCGAATGCACCAGAGCGCGCGAGCGCCCGTGCTCGCAAGTACAGGCGACGAAAATCGGCCAGCTCCGAGTCCTGCAGGTGTTCCCTAACCCAGGTCTGGGGCCGCAGTTTGCGCATAGCCAATGATAACCGCGTCATAATTTCCGCATCACCCACGCGCAAACTCCAGATCGACTAGTCCGAGGTCCATCTGAATGCACGATGCAATCGGGGAGCAGGCCTCGCTGATCCAAGCTAGCATTGGAAGAACATCAGGCTGCACAAATCATGAAGGCCTTGACTTCGATCATCATGGGCGACCCGCTAGCTCAGGCATATGCATACGTCAAGCGCCGGGAAGTCGGCAAGCTCCAGTTACAATCAACTCCTGCCGCATTGCCCAAGCTCACCCGACAGCTGCCAGTGCCTCGAGCTTCCAGTGGGCGAAGGGCCTTCAATCTCAGCTCAAGCCCTGGCAACCAACTGCTAGAAGGGGCCACGGAACTTCTTGTACACATCAGTCATGGACGCCTCGCTGGGCAGCGGGATGCTGTGCCCGCTTCCGAGCGCCTGAGCGAGGATGGCATCCACCGTCTCATGCTGGCTTGGGTAGTAGAGGTCTTCGAGACCTTTTGCAGTCGGACATGGCGCAGCCGCCATGCCGAGCATCGCCGGCGGTTGCTTCAGCACCGATGGATCCCGAAGGACAAGCTGCCGGACCACCTCGGCGGCCACGCCGTATTCCAGCCAAGACGTATCAGCGATGACCAACCGGCCGGTCTTTCGAATGCTCTCGAATACCAGGTTCCAATCGGGATGGCTCACTGAATTGAGATCTATCACCTCGACGTCGACTCCCGCGTGCTCGGCGGCATACCGCGCCGCCCGCATCGCCTCGAGAACCATGATCGACGTCGCAACTACCGTTACATCCCGGCCCGGCCGGAGAACATAGCTCGTCAACGGAGTGCGATGTGAAGGATCCTCCGAGACCGCGAAATCGAGATTGTACAAAAGCCGATGCTCAATGCTGATCACCGGGCCCGGGCTGCGGTTGATGATCTGCGGATACATATCGAGGATCGACTGGCTGGTGGACGGCATAATAACCGTCAGCCCGGGGTAGTGCGCAAAGGTCGCCTGGGGGCTCTGAGAATGCTGCGCGCCCTGTCCCCAACTCCTGCCGACGACCAGACGAATCAGCATCGGGCAGCGCATGATGCCGCCGAACATGTAGCTGTACTTCGACGCCAGGTTCACGATCTGGTTCATCGCCAGAAAGGCGAAATCGGCCCGGATATGCGTCGTGACAGGGTAGTCGCCAACGAGCGCAGCACCGAGGGCGACACCGGTCATGCCCTCTTCCATCAGCGGCACGTCGAAGACGCGGTCGCTCCCGTATTTGGCCGCCAGGCCGGTCGTGGAGCCGAAAATGCCCTTGAAGTCGTCGACACCCTGTCCCATCACGAAAACGTTCGGATTGGCGGCCATGGCGGCATCCATGGTCTCGAGCAGCGCCTGAGCATAAGAAACGACGCGGCTCCCGGGAGCCCGGTTGTTGGAAGTAGCGTTCATGATGGGAGGCTTTCCGCGATCACAGAACGTCGGTCAAGAGATCGGCCCTTCCGGGCAGCGGACTCTGCTCGGCATAGGCCACGGCTGCCTCGATTTCCTGTCTCAGTTCCGGAGAAAGGGCTTCGACCAGGGCCCGATCGACGATCAGCGGATCGCGTTCCTTCCAGGCGTCGATCTCGGCCTGGGCCCGATACTCGAAGTGAAAGTCCTCGCCAACGCCGACATGCTCCTTGTACCGAGCCGTCATGACTTCCAGTAGATAAGGCTCGCCGCGACGAACGTGGCTCGCCGCCTCCGCAGTGGCCGCCCGGATGGCCATCATGTCCCAGCCCTGATCGATGCGACGCCCCTTCACACCAAACGATGCCGCATGCTCGACGATCCGATAGGAGTGCCGAGCGGCCAGGTGGCTGTGCACCGCCAAACCATTGTTCTCGCAGACGAACAGCACGGGCACCTTCTTCAACGACGAGAAGTTCAGGCTCTCGTGGTAGACGCCCTCCTCCGTCGCGCCGTCGCCGAACACAGCGACCGCTATGCGTCGGCTGCCCTGGCGCTTCAACGCCAGCGCAGCTCCAACAGCGTGCGGAATCGAGCTCGCGACCACGGCCGACGAGCCCATGAGGCCGACTTCTGGCGCCGACAGGTGCATCGACCCGGCCTTGCCACCCGAGATACCGCCGCGGCGTCCGTACAATTCTGCGAACATCGACCCCAGGCCGCCGCCCTTGGCGATGTAGAAGGCGTGCGAACGATAGGTTGCAAACAGCAAGTCGTCCGCCTGCAAGGCATCACACACGCCCACCGCGACAGCTTCCTGGCCGATCGACAAGTGCACCGGACTCTGGATGCGATCGGATGGATAAAGTTCAATGATCCGCTCTTCGACCAGCCTGATCAGGAGCGCATTTCGAAAGAGCCGACGATAGACCTCATCCCCGCGAGTCACGCTACCGCGCTCCCCGTCGAACCGTCCCATCGACCATCATAGCGGCTCCCAAGCAAGATATGTGTACCCATCGTGATAGAAACTGCCAAACGTCCTCCGAAGGTCGAGTATCCGGATCTTCCCCTCGGCCTCCAGTTCTCTCATTCTCGCCAGGAACCCCCGCAAATAATTCCGTTTTTCAAGATATGCCGCGGCCAACCAATCAACAAGGTTATCCTGATCGTAAACTTCGTATAGCGTCTCCACGTGGACGCAAACCCTCGGCTTGCGCTCCATCAGGAAATCGATGAACGGGCCGAAGTTCCGCCCCAGTTGCTCCAAAGTGCCGATCGTCAGAACCCCGGCATTGTCGTCGATCCGCAGGGAGGCGTCCGGGTTGTTCAGGTCAAAGACGTGACCTTCGACGTTGAGACCGCTATGCCGGCGCAATTCCTCCAGGATCTGCTTGGACACCGGCGCCCAGTCGAGACCGACGAGCTTCGCGGCGGGGAGATATTTCGAAGCCTCCACCAGATTATGGCCGGACCCCACGCCGAACTCGTAAAGCGCGCCCACACCCTGGAAAAAACGGACGAAAATCCAAGCGCGCAGAACGCAGACGTAGTCGGTCTCGAACGTCTCGCTTTCCGGCAGAATATAATCACCGTCCAGCCTGATGACTTCCTTCCGGCGCACGAACTTCGGCACGAGCTTCGCCGGATCATAGTTGGATTCGACGAACTCCCTGAGATTCTCGCCCCATCCAGCTTCCCAGCGCGGCTGTCTCCCGGGTCCGGACACCTCGAGGTCCGCCTTCAAGGTCTTCAGGACCCTGAGAATCACGGCGTCGCGTTCGACGCCTGCGAGGATGCGAAAGCGAAAATCGCGATCGAGAATGAGCTCGCGGCAAGCAGACGGCATGTTGTCGGCCGGAACCCCGAAATGCCGGGCGAAGTCGTCGACGGTGAGTTTCTTGAGCATCGGAGGTCTTTCAGTCTTCCAGAACGTAGGCAGGAATGGCCGCCCCAGGATATGCAATCACCCAAGACCAGTATTTCTTCACCTGGTCCATGGGATCATATGCATCGACAAGATAGCGCCCGCCAGCCTTGCGATGGACACGGAGCGGCATCGGCAATGCATTGTTGCGAATGCGATCTGCCAATGCCACCGGGCTGGGCACGAGCGAATGCCGGTTCGCACGCGCCTCTTCGACCGATCGATACGGCGCCATCGCCGCCGTCCCGATCAGATCCACTGCTTCCGGCGAAACAAACTCAGGACCGGCGGGACTCTCGGCGCGAATGCGCTCAAGCTCGCCAGGTGAGAGAGACAAATCGAGCGCGCCGGCGGCATCGTCGACATGGCGGATGCTGGACGCGCGGACCACAGCGACGCAGCGCCCTTCCGCCATGACGGCAGCGAGGACGACCTGGGCCGGCGTGGCACCGCGTTCCGACGCTATCTCTCCAACGATCGTCGACTGCTTCAGAGAAGCCGTCAGCCGCCCCTGGTTCAACGGGCTGTACGCGATCAGCAATGCGTCGCGCCCGGAAACCGGCTGATCGCTCAAGATGCCGCGGTCGAGCAAATTGAACTCATACTGGTTCGTCACGATGCGGGTCTTCGTCAGGAACCGCTGCGCGTCCCGGATTTCAGCCGCACAATAGTTGCTCACGCCGATGTGCCGGACGTCACCTTCCACCACCGCATCCTCCAGGCCGGCCATGACTTCGTCCTGCCGAGCAAAAGGATTGGGCCAATGGATCTGGACCAGATCCAGGTAGTCGGTCTTGAGGCGCTTCATGCTGCCGCGAATCGACTGGCGCACCGAGCGACGATCGCTTGCATCGTCCAGATGAATTTTTGTTGCGAGGAAGCAACGGTCGCGTATCCCTGCGAGGGCTTCACCCACCACTTCTTCCGAGAAGCCTCCACCGTACAGCGGCGCCGTATCGATGTACGTCAAGCCGCGCGCGACGCCATGGCGCAATGCCGCAATGCGCGCGTCCACCGCTGTCCGATCATGCGAGGCACGAGTTCCGAGCCGCGTGGCACCCTGACCTATCGCTGGAATCGCCGCAGCCGTCCCCGGCAGATTCCTTGAATTCATGTCTCAGCGGCCTGCAGGCCCCAAGGCGAACAGGTCCCAGCCTTCAAGGCCATCGGTGTTGTAGTTGGTCCGTCGAGCTCCGGGCGAACGATCGCCGCATTCGGTCAGAAGCCAGTTCTTGAGCTGGTTCCGCACGCCGTTCAGCTGATGCGCGAGCTTGAGTTGTGCCGAATAGTCGCCGTCGCCGGCGGTCATTCTGTCCTTGAGATCCCAGATCTGCACATTCAGTTGCGCCAGGGCGACGACGACCCCCATCAGGCGTGCCGTCAGCTTGATGCCCCGTTCGCCGACGATCTGGTCGATGTCGTGGTAGAGGGCAGCCATCTCCTCGTGCAACGCCGGCTTCAGGTCACGTAGCCTGACTTCCTTGATCTGGTCGACCGTCAGCCGGTCGATCAGCTCGGCCATGGGGAACACCAGTTTTCTGTCAACCATAGAGCGGCTTCTTTCGTGCAAGGGCGCCTTCAGGCTGGCTCGAAAGCCAGGCCATCGTCTGTCTTAGACCTTCCTTGAGCGGGGTTCGGGTCCGGTAGTCAAGGATTTCACGCGCACGCGTGACATCGAGCAACCGGACCGGGTCCCCCGTCGGACCCGAGGGATCCCAAATGACTTCGGGGGCGACCGGCACCAGGGAGCAGAGCGTCGTCACAAGATCGCGGATCGTGGTCGCCTCGCCGGAACCAATGTTGATGGGCAGGCCGCCCGGCGCCTTTTCCATCGCTTCGACGGTCCAGTAGGCGACATCTTCCGAGAAGACGAAATCGCGGATCACCGAACCGTCGCCCCAGACCTTCAGCGGGTTCTCGCCCGAAAGTATGCGCCGGATGAGCGCCGGCACGACCTGAGCGGTCGCCGGATCGAAATCGTCGAGCGGTCCATAGACATTCGCCGGCCGGACGATGCGCACACCCTCCCAACCGTACTGCAACTTATACGTCTCCGCCTGAACTTCGCCGATCCGCTTGACCAGTCCGGGAATACGGTCGTTCTGCAGCGGCATGCCATCCCACACCGTATCCTCGGCCTTGGGAACGGCACTGCGGGGATAGGCGCAGATGCTGCTGACGAACATGAACCGTTCGACGCCGCTGCGGTAGGCCGCTTCCATGAGATTGGTCTGGAACAGGCTCATGGCGTAGAAGAAGCTTGCCACCTTGGACTCGCCCACGCCAACCGAGCCCTTGATGCCCACCAGATTGAACACGTCCTGAAAGCCCTTCGTGGCTTCCAGGCAGTTCGCCATGGTGGTGAGATCGAGGCGACGGTATTCGACGTCGGCTCCGAGAACTTCGCGCGCCCTTTCCACCGAGTCCACCGCGACGACGGTGACGTTCGCGCCACGGCTTCGCAGCAGACGCACCATCGGCACGCCGATCGTGCCGGTGCCCCCGGCGACAAGCACCTTTCGCCCCGACCAGTAAGTCGACATTTCCCGATCCAAGGCCTATTCGACGACGAAGTATGAAACGCGGGAGGCGTGCGGAAAGCGGCGCAGACGCACATTGTTCAGGCCGAACACCTCCAGCAAGGCCCGCGTCTCCCCGGGTGAATCGGGGTCGTTGAGTTCATCGAACCCAAGAACGCTTCCCTTCACCAGGCGTGGCCGAATGGCCTCCAGGCACTTGCGCGTTGGCTCGTAGAGGTCGAAGTCGAAGTAGGCCAGCGCCACGATCGTTTCTGGCGATCGCTTGAGATAGGCAGGCAGTTCGCGTGTTGCATCGCCGACACAAATCTCGTGCTTCTTGATGTGGGCCAGGGGATTGAGGTCTTCATGCGCCTTCAGAACCCGACCAAGGAATTCGGGATAGCCCTTCGCCGTGGTGAGCTGCCCGACCTGCATGAGGTCGGATTTGCCATCCTTCGAGGCAATCGAGGGAAAGCCGGTGAAGGTATCGAAGGCAACGATGCGGCGGTGCCGGTTGAACGGCTCGTAAATGGCCCTCAGCGCCGCGAACAGGGCACTGTTCTGCCCCCAGCGCGTGCCGAACTCCATGACGACGCCCTGAACATCGACGATCTGGCGGTAGATGAAGTCCATGAACAGGAGGCGTGCGAGGTTCTTCGACTCCAGGAACAGCCCCAGGTTCGATAACAGCTGATTGTCCGGGACAGGCGCCCCCTTGAGGAGGTCAAACATTACGTCGCGAGCGGTATCCTCGTTCCGATTGCTGTACTGCTTGATGTCGGTTTTCTTCTTGATTGCCATAGCTACGCTCCCGCGCGATCCAAATCAGTTTTACTCGGGCTTGCCGTCCTCGATCAGGGCCGGAATCGGCGCCTCGATGCCATAGGCGATGACCCACGCCCAGTACTTGAGCCTTCCCTCGACAAGGCTATAGCGTCGCGATTGCGAATGCCATCGGAGCTTGACCGGCTTCTGCAGGCGCCCTCCCGAAGCGATGATCTCGTCGGCGAGTTGCTGCGGGCTCGGCGACATCCGCAGAGGATTGGCCAAGGCCTGCTCGACGCTTCTGTAGACGGTTCGATCGTCGCTTGCGTCCACCACGTCGATCTGGTCGCACGGAATCAGCGAGGGGGCGACATCGAATGCGGTCGAAAGGCGCTCGAGATCGACGATGTCGATCACAATCTCAAGGGCCTGCGCGTTCGCCCGGACGTTGGCCTCGGTTGAGGCCTTAGGAATCGCGACGACACCCGGGATCCGAGTAAGCCAAGCCAGGATGACCTGCGAGACCTGAATGCCATACCGCGATGCCAGCTCAAACAGCGGTTCCGTCTGCGGCGATCTCTTGAGCAGTTTTCCTTGCTGATAGGGGCTGTAACTTACTAGGGCAACGTCGTTGGCCGCACAGAACGGCAGGAGGTCGCGTTCGGCAGTGCGCTCCACGAGGTTGTACTCATTCTGCATACAGGCAAGTTCGCCGGACCGAAGCTGGTCGACCGCCTGCTTCCCGGCACCGGCGTCGAAGTTGCTGAGACCCGCCGCTCTCACCTTCCCCGCTGCGATCAAGCGGTCGATCGCGCCCAGCATTTCCTCGAATGGCACGTCCGGATTCGGCCAGTGTGGCTGATAGATGTCGACATGGTCGGTGCCGAGCCGCCGCAAACTGCCTTCCAGCGCCGCGACGATATCAGGTGCCCGGCTGTGCTCGGCGGAGAACTTCGTCATCAGCACGACCTCGTGGCGCCGGCCCGAGATCGCTCGCCCCACGAGCTCCTCGGCATGCCCAGCGCCGTAGACTTCGGCGGTGTCGATCAGCGTCATCCCGAGATCGATCCCGGTCTGCAAAGCCCGGACATGACCTTCGTCGCCGTCTTCGCTTCTCTCGAAGTATCCGCCCATGCCCATCGTGCCCTGGCCGATCGAGGCGACGTGATGACCGCTTCTACCCAGCCTGGTCGTCTTCATGAAGCGCGCGATGTCTCGAAAAGCTTGCGGACGGCCACTTCGATTCCCGGCTGGCTCAACCCGAACTCCTCGGCTGCCCATTCGCGGCTTGCCGATCCCAGCAGAAACCGGTCGCCGAGCGACATTCTGCGCAGACGCGGCCTGAGGCCATGATCTCCGAGCGTCTCGGCCACGATCGTGCCGACGCCGCCGGTCGCCACGTTCTCTTCGACCGTCAACACCGCCCGCATGTCGGCCAGGAGCTTGCCGAGCGCACCGGTATCCACGGGCTTCAGGCGATAGAGGTCGATCACGCGAACCGATATGCCGTCTTTCGCCAACGCCTGGGCTGCGGCGCGTGCGGCCCAGACATGAATGCCCGTGGCGACAATGGCCACGTCTTTGCCCTCGGCGACGACGCCCATGCCGCTGCGGAAATCGGTCGATTTCCGATCGTACAGCTCGTCGAGCTGTTCCTTGTCCATACGAACGTAGCTCGGACGGCGACTGCTGTGCGACAAGGCAACGGCGGCGCCAGCCGTCGTCACATCAGCAGGATTGTAGATCGTCAGGTTGGCGAGCGTGCGCAGGATCGCAATGTCCTCGACACCGTGATGAGTGGGACCGTCCACGCCATAGGAGAGGCCGGCTCCGACACCCAACAGCACGACCGGCAGGCCGGGAACGCAGATATCGATCTTGATCTGTTCGAAGCAACGCGCCGTGATATGGGCGCAGATTCCGTACACGAACACCGACTTTCCGGCAGACGCCAATCCGCCGGCGACGCTCATCATGTTCTGTTCGGCGATGCCGACATTGACGACCTGTGCCGGCAGCTCCGCCCGAATCTGGTCGAGCCCCATCGCCCCCATGTCGTTCGTCAATACGATTGCATTCCGATCGCGCCGCGCGACATCGCGCACGCTTTCGAATACTGCATCCCTGAAATCGTAACCCATCCTGAACCCTTCAGTTGCCTTGCAGGCCGGCAATGATCGACCGAAGCGTATCGCGCGCGATGTCGATTTCCTTCCCCTTCGGCATACGGTGATGCCACAGTGGGGAATTCTCCATGAACGGAACGGACTTGCCCTTGGTCGTGTTGGCGATCAGCGCGAAGGGCTTGCCCTCGCGTCGCGACCGCGCTTCCTGGAGATGATCGGCGATGGCGCCGATCGAATGCCCGTCGCATTCCACAACGTCCCAGCCGAAGTCCCTGAAGCGAGCGCCCAAGGGCTCGAGCGAAAGGCTGTTTTCGGTGAAGTCCGTGGCGCCGAGACGGTTGCGGTCGACGATGGCGATCAGGTTGTGAAGACGCTGGTGGCCGGCAAACATCGCGGCTTCCCAGATCGAACCTTCATTGCATTCTCCGTCACCGAGCAGCACGAAGACCCGCCATGACGCCGAGTCCAGGCGACCGGCCAGCGCCATGCCCGCGCCGACCCCGAGCCCGTGCCCGAGGGAACCAGAACAAGCCTCGACGCCGGGAATCAACGTATCGGGATGGCCGGGCAAAAGGCTGCCCTTGCCGGCGAAGCGGGACAATTCGTCCGCATCGACATAGCCGAGATCAGCAAGCAGCGCGTAAAGGGTGAGGCAACCATGGCCTTTGCTCAATATGAAGCGATCACGCTCACTCCAAAGAGGCTGTGCCGGGCGAATCTGCAGGACCCCGGCATAGAACAGCGCAACTGCGACATCCGCCCAGGAAAACGCCGGAGGAATGTGGCCCTTGCCGCCGGCAAGCGCGGTCTCCAGAGCCGCCAGCCTCAGTTCGGCGGCCTTGAGCTCGAGCTCTCGCAAGTTGGGTCTGGTCGTCGACAAGTCTCGCATTTCCATCATCTTAGGCGGGTCGGGTAACTCGCGAAACCTGTAGCCCAATACAAGTCCGGCAGCTATCCCGCATTGCCAGAGGCCAATGGTATGCTGTAGGCGTGTCGAAAGGTCAGAGCGTGGGCTTTCCGGCCTTTGGAGCGCCGGTCCAAGCCAGTATCAGCACATGAGCATCGAGCAAGTGGTCTTTCTGGTCGGCGGCCTGGGGTCGAGACTGGGCGGTTTGACGGTCGAAACGGCAAAGCCCTTGTTGCCCGTTGGCGGCAGGCCCTTCCTCGACTACCTGCTCGACGAGGCCAGCCGTTTCGGCTTCCGGCGCGCGTTGCTTCTCTGCAGTTACCGTTCGGACGACGTTCGGCGCAGCTACGAGGGCCGCGTCGTCAGGGGCATGAAGGTGGAGATCGCCGTCGAATCGACACCTGCCGGCACCGGGGGGGCGTTGGCACAGGCGGCTGATCGGCTGGATGACAGCTTTTTCCTCGCAAACGGCGACTCGCTGTTCGACTTCAACTGGCTTTCGCTCCAGCCCTCCGCCTCCGGCAGGTCCGACTGGGTAGCGCGCATGACGCTCGCCAACGGCGTCGCTGGCAGCCGCTACGGGCGTGTCGATGTCGAGCACGGGCAGGTCCGCGCCTTCATTCCAGCAGGTGAATCGAGCCGGCCCATCAACGCCGGCGTGTACCTCATGCGAAAGTCGATACTCCACTGGATCGACACGACGCCTTGTTCGCTCGAGCACGACGTCCTTCCCAGGCTGGCCGCGGAAGGCCGCCTCGAAGGCTACGCATTCGACGGGCCATTCATCGACATCGGAATTCCGGAAGACTTCGAGCGCGCCGGACGCCTGGTCCCGGCGATCGCCCGGCGCCCCGCAGCCTTCCTCGATCGGGATGGCGTGCTGAACCATGACCACGGTTACGTCCATCGCGCCGACCATTTCCACTGGATCGATGGCGCCCGGGAGGCCATACGCTGGCTCAATGATGCCGGTTACTTCGTCTTCGTCGTGACCAACCAGGCCGGCGTGGCACGGGGTTACTATGACGAAAATGCCGTTCAGCATTTGCACGGCTGGATGCAGGACGAACTGCACGGCCTCGGAGCACATATCGATGGCTTCGAATACAGTCCCTATCATCCGGAAGCAGCCGTGCCCACCTATCGACGCGACTCGCCGCTACGCAAGCCAGCGCCTGGAATGATCCTAAAGTGCCTCGAGGACTGGCCGATCGATCGAGGCGGAAGCTTTCTGGTTGGCGACCGACCGACCGACCTCGCAGCCGCCGCGGCGGCCGGCATTCCGGGTCATCATTTTGCCGGTGGAAATCTTCTCGACTTCGTTAGAAACATTGTACCAAATCACCGCGCTTTGCCTCTCCGGGCGGGGAGCGCCGATCGCACCGCCACGAGTGATGTCGCCAATGCCAAGCCGGCCTGACGCCTGCATGCCTCCCGCCCCGTATCTGAGCGTCGTCACATATGTCCGCAATGATGGGTATACGGCCGACTACGAGAAGCGAGTGCATCGAGCAGCGCGCTGCCTCATCCATCAGCTCACGGCAGTGGGCCTCGAAAGCGAGCTGATCCTGGTGGAATGGAATCCACGAGCCGACCGTCCGCTCGTCCTGGACGGCATGAAGGAATTGACCAGCAACTATGTGACCGTGCGCGGATACGTCGTCCCTACCGAGTATCACAACCGCTATCGCGGCAGCAGCGAAGGCGGATTGCACATCGATGCGCCGAATGTCGGGCTGCGTCGGGCCAGGGGCAAATTCCTGCTACCGAAGGCAAGCGACACGTTTCTGTCAAAAGCCCTGGTGGACGTGCTCGCCGCCCGAACGCTGGAGGAGAATGGCGTCTACCGCAGCGACCGTTTCGACGTCGAGCTGGATATGAACGACTACGACGCACTGGATGACGACACGTTCCTGGCGCACCTGGAAAGCCTCGAAGGCCATCGCTGTGCCAGGCTTCAGCAGCCCAAGCATTGGCAGATTCGCGACCTCCATACCAATGCATGTGGCGACTTCACCCTGATGAGCCAACAATTATGGCACAGGGTCCACGGCTATCCCGCCGACAAGACGACGCTGTCGCTCGATCTCGACTCCCTGTTGCTTCATCTGGCCGTCGCTTGCGGAGGCGAGGAGATATGCCTTCCCGAAGCTTGTCGTGTCATCAAACCGGTCCATTCCAGACTTCACTCCCTCAGAACGTCCCAAGTCTGGAAGCCATGGCAACGAAAGTTGGATCAATATCTCGAGCGCAAGTACGGCCATCTTTGGGCTCACCGGTTCCGCATGTTGCTGAACTACCCGAGGAGACGGGTTCGGCACATTCCATCAGTGCTGGGGCCGTCGGCCGAGCGCAACCTGGTCTGGCCGGCCTATAGGTGGGCGCACGGCGCCAAACCCCGCCTAACCCAAGGAGAAGACTGGGGCTTGGCCCGGGAAGCATTGAAAGAGCGCATATTGTGCCGGGCAGGCTGGGACACGGAGGCCAAAGCTGCGGCATAGGTCCCGGCGAGACGCCGTGGCTTCGAAAATCATCCTTGCCGCAGGATATCGCCCAACGAGCTGATCAAGGATTCGATCTGCGAACGATCTCGGCCGGGCTCCAGGGCCAACACCACCCGGTCGCCGCCAGCCCGGTCTATACCAACAAAGCGATACTGCCCGCCGGGCAATTGAACGTCCCGAATGCATGTGCCGGCGGGGGCGAAGGCGTTTTCGTCGGGACGGATGGCAGAAACATACCGCAGGCCGTTGAAGCGCCGAATCTCCACCGACGTGAAGTCGCGAAAGCGGTTTCTGCCCACTCTTTCGCTATCCACAAAGTGCGCCGTCAGTGACTTGCGCGAGAACCGTTCATCCTGAACCGGCAACGCTCCGTGGATGGTGCGTCCGTGCCATATCAAGGCATCGCCCTTATGCAGCTCCGGCGCAACCAGGCGGTTGCGATTGCGATTTGTATATTCTTCTATGATCCTCAGATGCTCGGCGTTCTCGAACTCCATGGGATGCCGTGCATTCCGGGCGGAATCCTTGTGCGATCCCTCGACGAAGTAGAACCGCCCTGCCCGCTCGTCGATATCCTCCAGCGCCAGCCAGAATCCCAGGCAGGCGCCGGTTGGATTCGAATCGATGTAGTAGATGTCCTCGTGCGGCTCGGTGGCCTGGTTCCGATCGAAGAACATGGTGGCATGCAGCACCCAATCCGGAGCCGGATGGACCATAGACAGAGCTTTGCGTACGCCACGAGCGCTGAGAATGTCGAGGATGAGCGACGCGAACAGGTGGTTCGATGCTTCCCAGTTGTGAGGATCCTTCAGCCCGTTGATCAGAAAACCATGCGGAGAGACGGCATTCAGCTCGTCGACACCGTGGGGATGCGCCGCCTCGCCGCTCGTTCGCGAGAAGTTGGGCTGACGGTGCATCGGCTCCGTCGACGGCAGGACGTTGTCCTTGAATTCCTGGAGCAGCCGATCGATGGCGGAGCCGGAAACCAATCCGGGGACCTTGACCCACCCGCGGGATTCGAAAGCTTCCTGGTCCATACGGCCTTCCCGAGAAAATCGGCTACTTGATGAAGTAACCATGCGGTTGCGGCGAGAAGGGAAACTTCCTGATGACAGGCTGCTCCCCGATCTCCTTGAAATACTCGTCCGCAGCTGTCGACTCGCCCTGCCAGGGCACCACGCCATATTCGTCGAAGACGACCACACCGCCCTTCACGACGAGCGGGTAGAGAAGCTCCAGCGCCCGCTTGGTCGGAAGGTACAGGTCCACGTCGAAGTGCAGGAGAGAGATCCTGATCCCTGGATTCGCCTCCAGGAATTTCGGAAGCGTCTCGACGATATCCCCTTCGACGAGATGGCAGCGCGGAAAGCCCGGTATCAGGTTGTCGTCATTGTGCAGCTTGATGAGTTCGAGAAGCTCTTCCCGGACGGGCGTCGCATCGAACCCGCCCTCGTATTTGTTGTCGCCCTTGTCGAACACACCGTCCTTGGGATCGAATTTGCGAAGGCCTTTGAAATGATCAAAGCCATAGACGCGGCGGCGCCGGTCACAGGGACAAAACGTCTCCATGAGCTTGGCCCAGGTGAAGAAGCTCGATCCCCGAAATACACCCAGTTCGACCACGTGTCCCGGCAGGTCGATGACGTGCTTGAACAGCTCATAGTGGGCGATGAAGCGCTGAAGAAGCAGGCGACGCACATACGTCGGCCACAGGTTGATGATGTGCCGCGGCCCGTGATCGTATTGATCGAGAATGCCGAGCATCTTCTGCCAATAGACCTGGTCTTCCGGGCGCCGCTCGCCGATCGATTCTGCGCTTGGTATGTCGTTGTTGTGCGGCGGCCGTTCCATCTTTGGTTCCTTGGGGCATTTGACAGCCGGATTGGCGTTTCTACCTAGCCAATGCCCCGTGGCGACGCAAGCGAGGCACGGGCGGACGCGGCCCGAGGCCTTCCATGTTCGGGCACTTGTGCCGCGGGCGGCATCACTTGACGGCACGGTTTCCCGAGGCCATTCACATCGCCGCCAAGCCCGCTGCCACCATCGGCACCGATCAACCATGAGGGTCCCGATCACATGATCACTCCGGAAATCGCCGCCTCGTTCAGCGGCCGCTCCGTCGTCGTCACAGGCGGCACCGGCATGATCGGCCGCCAGATCGTGGCGCAGCTCTGCAACATGGGCGCACGCGTCACGACGCTGTCGCTGGACCGGTTACAGGCCGACCCCCGGGCGCCGCACGTCTATGGCGACCTTGCCGACTTCGCTTTTTGCAAGGCCCAGACGAAGGGTGCCGATTTCGTCGTCCATGCCGCCGGCATCAAGGGCTCGGTCGAAGTCACCAAGAGTCGGCCGGCCAGCTTCTTCGTCCCGCTGATGGCGATGAACACCAACGTCCTCGAAGCCTGTCGCGTAAACGGCGTCGGCAAGGTGGTCTACACGAGTTCGATCGGCGCCTACGCGCCCGGCGAGCTATTCCGCGAAGAGGACGACACCTTCGACCAGCCGCCGATGGACATGTTCCCCGGTTGGGCCAAGCGCATGGCGGAAATGCAGATCCAAGCCTATCGTATCGAGTATGGCGCCAGGAACTTCGCCATCGTACGGCCCTGCAACGTCTATGGTCCGGGCGACAACTTCGATCCGGCCAACGCCATGGTGGTGCCGTCGCTGATGGCGCGACTCCGCGGCGGCGAGCGCCCGTTGCGCATCTGGGGAGACGGCTCCGCGATCCGCGACATCGCCTACTCCAAGGATGTGGCGACCGGCGTGATCCTGGCCCTCCACCACGGGACCGGCGACGGCTTCGTCAACCTCGGCAGCGGGACCGGCGTCAGCATTCGGCAACTGGTTGAAGCGCTGCGCGAGGTCGTGGACTTCGAGTTCGAGTTCGACACCAGCAAGTCCTCCGGGTTTCCGCGGCGGGTGATGGACATCAGCAAGGCCCGTCGGCTGATCGGGTACAATCCCAGCACGACGCTGACGGCGGGTCTCCGCGAGACCTGGGAGTGGTATCTCGCCAACCACGACGAGCACCAAAAGAAGGTCAACTTCTTCCGCTAGGAGCACTCCAATGCAGAATTTCGCGGGCCGGTCCGTCCTTATCGCGGGCGGCGGCGGCTTCCTCGGAACCAACCTCGCGCTGCGGCTACTGGCAATGGGTGCCAAGCTCCGCGTGACGATCCACGACAAGCCCCTCAAGACGGAACTGCCAGGTGCAGAGGTCATGAAGGTGGACCTGCGCCGCCCCGAGGATTGCGCGCGCGCCGTGGCCGGCATGGAATACGTCGTCATTGCCGCCGCGCAGACTGCGGGTGCTGCGGTCATGCGCGCCAATCCGCTGTCCCAGGTCACGCCGAACGTGCTGATCAATACCCTCCTGCTGGAGGCCGCGTACGTGGCCGACGTCAAGCGCCTGCTGTTCATCTCGAGTGGCGCTGCGTATCCGCCGACGGGCGATCGGGCGGTTTCCGAGGGAGAGATGTTCGACGGCGAACCCTATGACGCCTACTACAGCGTCGCGTGGATGAAGCGGTACGCAGAGCTCCTGTGTCGGACCTACGCGACCAAAATCGCCAAGCCGATGTCGACGGTGATCGTGCGGCCCTCCAATATCTACGGGCCGCACGACAAGTTCGACTACGCGACGAGCCACGTGACCGCGGCCCTGATGAGGCGTGTCATCGAGAGGCTGGCACCGCTCGAAGTCTGGGGCACCGGCAACGACGTGCGAGACCTGATATACATCGACGACTTCATCGATGGCCTGCTCGCTGCATTCTCCAGCGACCAGCAGCACCTCGCGATCAACATCTGCTCGGGCAAAGGGCATTCGGTCCGGCAGATCCTCGAGACCTTGCTGGAAGTCGACGGATATTCGGGTGCCGACGTGCGGTACGATCCCACCAAGCCGAGCACCATTCCGGTGCGGCTGATGGACAATTCAGCCGCCCGCCGATTGCTCGGCTTCGAGGCAAAGATCGATCTGGCCGAGGGCTTTCGCCGGACCATGAAGTGGTACCGGAGCCAGCCGCACCCGCCGGGGGCGGCCAGCCCGGCCTGACCGCCGGGGTAGCAATTGGCGCCCGCCTAAACTAGTTTCGCGCCGATTCGGCGAGGGTTCGCCGATGTGTCGGGGGTGACCGCCGGGTAAGCAATGGCAGCCAAAAAAGCACTGATAACGGGCATTACGGGCATGGTGGGGTCCCACCTGGCCGAGTATCTCCTCGAACACACCGACTGGGAGATCGCGGGGATGTGCCGGTGGCGCAGCCCCCTGGACAACCTCTCGAACATCGCCGGGCGGATCAACGCGGGCGACCGGGTTTCGCTGCTTTACGGCGATTTGCGCGACACGCTGTCCATTCAAGCCGTCGTGGCGAAGGCACAGCCCGACTATGTGTTCCACCTGGCTGCACAAAGCTTTCCACGCACGAGCTTCGATGCGCCGCTCGACACCATGGACACCAACATCCAGGGCACGGTGCGCGTCCTGGATGCGCTGAAACAGCATGCGCCAAAGGCAATCATCCACGTCTGCGCATCATCGGAGGTTTTCGGGCGCGTGCCCAAGGAGAAGCTTCCGATCGACGAGGAGTGCTCCTTTCATCCCGCCTCGCCCTACGCCATCTCCAAAGTCGGAACCGATCTGGTCGGGCGCTTCTACGCAGAAGCCTACGACATGACGGTAATGACGACCCGGATGTTCACCCATACCGGGCCGCGGCGAGGCGATGTATTTGCTGAATCGACGTTCGCCAAGCAGATCGCGATGATCGAGCGCGGCTATATCGAGCCGGTGGTGAAGGTCGGCAATCTCAACTCTCTGCGGACGATCGCCGACGTGCGCGACGCCGTTCGCGCCTACTTCATGCTCGTCACGGTCCGCCCGACCGCCGGTGCCTACTACAACATCGGCGGCAGCCACACCTGCACCATCAAGCAGGTCCTCGACACGCTGATCTCCTTCTCGTCACGCAAGAACGATATCCGCGTCGAGGTGGATCCCGATCGCCTGCGCCCGATCGACGCCGACCTCCAGGTCCCGAATACCGCGAAGTTCACGGCCCACACTGGCTGGAAGCCCGAGATTCCCTACGAGAAGACGCTGCTCGACCTGCTTGATTACTGGCGGAGCCGCTTGGCGACAGAAGGCGACCGCTTTCTGACCCGATAAGAAGGGCCAGGCACAGTCGCGCAGAGAAAGGTCAACTCCTTCAGATGCATATGGCTATCTCCCGCACGCCCTATCGCGTTTCGTTCTTCGGCGGCGGAACAGACTACCCTTCGTGGTTCCAGCGCCATGGTGGCTCCGTCCTGTCGATGGCGGTGAACAAGTACTGCTATGTCAGCGGCCGTCATCTGCCGCCCTTCTTCGGCATCAGGCATCGCATTGTCTGGTCGCACATCGAGACTGTCGGCTCGATCGCGGAGATCCTGCATCCGGCGGTGCGTGCCGGGCTGGGTTCCGAAGGCTTCGACGACGTCGAGGGAGTCGAGCTACACCACCAGGGCGATTTGCCGGCCAGGTCGGGGATTGGATCGAGTTCGGCGTTCGCGGTCGGACTGATCAACGTGCTGCGTGCCATGCGTGGCAAGACAACGTCGCCGCGCGAACTTGCGCTGGCCGCCATCGACCTGGAACAAAACAAGCTCCAGGAGAAGGTCGGATGCCAAGATCAGGTCGCCAGCGCCTTCGGTGGCCTGAATGTGATCAATTTCGAGCGCGACGGGTCGTTTGCCGTCGCCCCCGTGGCTCTCGACGACGCGCGCCGCGGGGAATTCGAGCGCCAGCTCATGCTGTTTTATACTGGCAGCAGCCGGCTCTCTTCGGATTTCGCCAAGAAGCTGGTCGAGAACCTCGACGCGAACACGTCGCACCTCAAGCGCATGCAGGCTATGGTGCCGGAGGCCCTTGGCCTCCTGCGCAGCGGCGACTTTGACGCTTTCGGGCATCTCCTTCACGAAAGCTGGACGCTGAAACGGCAGCTGACCAGCGGGATCAGCACCACGACCATCGATCAAGCATACGAGACGGCGCGCCGCGCCGGAGCGCTCGGCGGCAAATTGCTGGGCGCCGGTGGAACCGGATTCATGGTATTCGTCGTACCGCCGGAACGGCAGTCGGACGTGCGCCAGGCGCTTTCGCATCTGATCAACGTCCCAATCCAGGTCGACTTTTCCGGCTCTACGATAATCTACAAGAAAGATGACTAGGCCTTTGCAAAGACCAACGGGCTTTCGCGTCGCCTTTTCGACCCCCTGGTTTCAGATCGAGGAGAGCGCGACGTCGAGCGCCGGTGAAGCGCCCTACTACCGAATGACGGGACCCGACGGAATAATCTGCCTACCCTTCACGCCCAAGGGCGAGATGCTTATGATCCGCCAATTCCGTCCGAGCCTGGAAAGAGAGACGCTCGAGATCCCGGCAGGCTCCATAGACCACGGCGAAATGCCGGCCGACGCTGCTCCTCGTGAGATTCTCGAGGAAACCGGATATCGCTGCGCCATCCTGCTGCCCTTGGGGTCGGGACGGCTGTATCTCAACCGCTGTACGCAGACCGAGCACCTTTTTTTGGGGCTGGACGCCGAACCGGTTGCCGGCGCCCATCCGGAAAGCGGCATCACGACAGTCGCCATGCCCCGCGACACCTTCCGCCAGATGGTGCTCCGCAATGAGATCGAGCAGACCGCGATCATGTCGATCTTCGGGTTGGTCTCGGCCAAACTGGGCATCGACCTGATACGCGATCCGATCGACGAGATTCGCCGCCTGGTACTGTCAGGAATGGCCAAGGAGTGAAGACGATGGAAGTACTCCCGACCGCGCTCGACTCGGTTCTATTGATAAAGCCGCCAACCATCTTCGAGGATTTTCGCGGCCAGTACGTGGAAACCTACAATCGGAGCGCCTATTTCAACGCCGGCATTCCGATCGAGTTCATCCAGGACGACATTTCCGTATCGAACAGACATGTCTTGAGAGGAATCCACGGCGATGCCAAAACCTGGAAGCTGGTGACATGCCTGCAGGGCAGCTTCTATCTGGTGGTGGTGAACAACGATCCCGAATCAGCCCAATACCGCAAATGGACGTCGTTCACGCTGTCAGATGCGAATCGCCTTCAGGTCCTGATTCCGCCCAAGTTTGGCAATGGCCACGTCGTCATGAGCGAGCGCGCGATCTTCCACTACAAGCAGACGACGGAATACGATCGCGCCGGCCAGTTCACCATTCTATGGAACGATCCCACGCTCAAGATCTGGTGGCCGATTGCCCATCCGATCCTCTCGCAACGTGACAGCGGACTGAAGTAGCCAAGAATTGCAGGTGAGCCGTTTAGCCTTCATACACCGCCCACGCCGCGTAAGGTTGATGTGGGTCTTGCTGCAACCGCAGCCGCGCGAGCCCGAGTACCTCCAGGAGTGCAATCGTCTCTCCCGGGAATTCCGGGCAATTGAGTTCATCGAAGTAGAGGAGTGAACCCTTGGTCAGGCGAGGCAGAAGGTGCTCGAGGACATCCTTGGTCGGACGATAGACGTCCATGTCGAACATCGCCATCGCCACGATCGCATGGGGGTTCTCTGAACTCCAAGTCTTCACGCTCTCCGATGCGTCACCAGGATAAAGCTTGAACTGCCGCCTCGTCCTGGCGGATCCGGCAGCTGCGGCCTCCTGGAGGACTAGGATGTCCTCGAGAGTCTTCGCATATCCGCCGGGGACCGAGTAATCGCCAGGCTTGGCAAGCGCGCCGTCGTTGGTGTCGAGTTTCGTGAAGCCCTGAAATGTATCGAACCCGAAAATGATTCTGGCGTGATTGTACGGCTCGTAAATCGCCCGCAGGTTGATGAGAGTCGCCAGCGTCGCGCCCCATTGAACCCCGAACTCACAGATGACGCCCGGCACTTTCACGACCTCGCGATAGAGTCGGTCCAAGAAGAGAATTCTTGAAATGGTGCCCCGACGCGCCGTCAAAAGAGACTCGCGGTTCCATCGAATGCCAAACTCATCCAGCAATTCCAGGTGCGCCTTCTTGAGGCCGGCATCCCAATCCAGCGCTTCCGGTGTTCTGTAGGAGAACTCCGATCCCACGCGCTCCGGGCCTTTTTGCCGCTCAGTATCCTTCATTCGTGTTCCTCGCATCCGGAACCGGCCGGCAGTTTAACCTGCTTAGGGTGACAATCGAGAAGCATATCGGTCAAGTTCGTCGATCGCACAAGCAATATGGTAGAAGGTGCTGGCAGGCATGAATTCGACGGCGGCGGCGCCGTTGTGGTCGAGCCTGTCGATCCAGCCGCCGGGGGGCTTTGACGTCAGGAAGTGCGTCCGTAGCCGCATTGCGAGGGCCGCAGCCTTCGCCGGCGAATTTTCCCGACCCAACTCTGCTTCGGCAATGTTGGCCTTGATCGCTTCCGTCACCGGCCAGATGCGACGCGACCGGGCGTGATGTGAACCATCGATCAACGCCTCATCGACGATCAGGCCGGCGTGGTCGTACCCATGTAAATCCGCATATGCAAAAAGCGCGTCTGCATAGGGTTGGACAGAACGGCCGCTCTCGCGTTCGAACGCCCGCAACAGCCAAACCCATTCGTAGTGGTGGCCCGGTTCGACGATCGAGCCAGCTATTCCAGACGCCGGTTCGAGCGAGGCGTCGAAGTACTCGCCAAGAATGCCGGGATCGGCGCGAAAGAAGTGACTTGCGAAGAGATCGAACAACTCCCCGGCTCTCGCCAAGTAATGTTCGTCACCGGAACTCGACCAGAGCGCGAGCAGCGCCTCGAACAAATGCATATGCGGATTCTGGCGACGTAACGGGTCCCGTATGGGCAGGGCCTCAAAAAATCCACCGCCCTTCGCGGCCCGGAAGTTCGCATCGATAAACTCCAGCGTATCGTCTGCCAGAACGAGCGCTTCACGCTTTCCGGTCAGTTGCACATAGGAGGCAATGGCGAGGAGGACGAACGCATGAGCATACAGGTCGCGCTGCGAGTCGGCGATCGCGCCGCCGCGCGTTATCGAATAGATCCACCCGCCATGGTCGTCCCGGCGGTAGAAGTCGCGCAACATCGAGGCATAGGCCAGTTCCACCAGAGTTCTTGCGCCGCTATGCCAATTCCTTCGCGACGCGAGCGCATACACGTAGATCTGGCGGGCTTGAACCATGAGGCGTAGCGGCACATCGACGATGCGCTCGCCTTGCAGCGACAGACGCTCTTCGAACCGTCCGTGGTCGCGGTCGAAGCCCGCGTCGGCCCACAACGGCAGGGCTTGGTCGATCACCCAATCGCGAAGGAGCTTGGCGGCAGACTTTAGCGGAAGTGAAACCAATGGCGGGCCTTTCCAACCGGACGACGGCTATCTGGACGGCACTTCCCGATATTTCTCGCAGGACAGGCTGAAATAATCCATCGCCCTTTGCCGGCCTCAGCCGGGGCCGGCTGTTGCACAAGCTCGTTGGCACGGCGCAAGGCCGGCCGCGCGCATGCCTGCATGGGAAGCTCGCCCACTTACGCCTCGAGCACGTCGCCAACCCTCTCCTTCGGCACGGCGATGACGTTGGCCGAGAGCGGCGCCCCGTCCACGAGCCGCACAGCCAGACCTGACGTCGTCGAGAACACCAGGATCTCGTAGCCAAGTTCGCACCGCAGCGTATGGAGCAGCGACGCTTCACTGCTGCCTTGCGCGCGCAGGGCGCCGTCGCTCACTTCCAACATCAACAGCGGTCGCATCGACGTGAGAACGGTGTTCGCACCGGCAATCACGTTGGCCTCGGCGCCTTCGACGTCGATCTTGATGAAATCGACGCGCGGCAGGCCGAGCCGGGAGGTCACCGCATCGAGCGTCTCGATCGACACACGTTCGTGGCTCTCCGGCACGACGTCGTCGTGGGCGAACCCGCCCAGCGTGTTGTGGCCGGCATGCTCACCATGGGCAAGATGGAGATCGGCAACACCGGCCGATGCCCCGAGGGCAGAGGGCACGATCGCGACATTGTCGAGGCCGTTGCGCGCCAGGTTGCGCTCGAGATGTCCCCGTTCGCGCGAGCTTGGTTCGACCGAAACGACCCGTCCGTCCGGATCGACCCGCCGCGCGGCAAACAGCGAATAGTAGCCATCGTTGGCGCCGACATCGACGAAAACCATGCCGGGCTTGAGGATGCGGTCTAGGAAGGCGAATTCATTGGGCTCGAACGAGCCGCAGACATAGAGGCAGAGGCTGTTGTCGTTGCCCAGGGTGACTTCGACCGTCGTGCCGGCTAGCCACGGCACGCTGAGTGGCACCACGAGATTGTTGTCGCGCGCCGTCTCCCACAATGCGCCACGCCGGCAGGCCAGCCATTGACGCTGGTCGTAATATTCCTCGGCGAAGCCCCAACCCGGGCGTGGGCCGAGGTTAGGCGCCCCTGGCGCCCACCAGGCGGCATATGCCGCACCGAGACTGGGCGCATGCACGATCAGCCAGCGCCCGAAATTGTCCAGGTGATAGCCTGTGCCCGAACGAAACCACGCCCATGCGCTGGCAACGCTGATCGGACGGCGAGCGGCGGTCATGCGAAAACTCTGGACCCTCGGAATGCGATGCTCGGCTAACGCACCCACCGCCGAGCGTCAAGCATGCCTGCAAGTTGCCATAGTCCGGCGATATGCCGCGCACGCTCCGTTGCAGCATTGTTGCAAGGGAATATAATGCGAGTCCCTTCTGCCAATCATCGGTCAAATGTCAGCGTCGTTTCTCCGCGCCTTCGTCGCGATCCTCCTGGTCTTTTCTCCCGCTCTCGCATCAGCGCAGGGCCTACGCGTCGTGGCGCGGGTGAATGACGATGCCATCACCGACTTCGACCTCAACCAGCGCATCCAGTTCGCGATCAAGACCACTGGATTGCAGGATAGCCTGGATCTGCGCCAGCGAATGGCCGCCCAGGTACTGCGCCAGATGATCGACGAACGGCTGCAGATCCAGAACGCCAAACGGCTGGGGGTCGGCGCCTCCGAGGCCGAGGTCCAGCAGCGTCTGAGCGAGATCGAACGCGGTGCGGGCATGAGCCCCGGCCAGTTCAAGCTCTTCCTGCAGAGCATCGGGGTGCCTTATGATATTGCCGCCAAGCAGTTCGAAGCGCAGATTTCCTGGGGAAAAATCGTGCGCCGGCGCGTGCGCCCCCAGGTTGAGGTCTCGGAAGCCGAAATCGACGATGCATTGACCCGCCTCCGGGCAAACATGGGCAAGACCGAGTCCCGGATCGCGGAGATTTTCGTGCCGGTCGACCGGACGGAAGGCGCCGACGAGGCCAAGCGCAGTGCCGACCGCATCCTCGACCAGTTGAAGCGCGGCGCGCCATTCGCGGCGGTCGCCCAGCAATTTTCCCAAGGAGCTTCGGCACAGGCGGGGGGCGATCTTGGCTGGGTTCTGCCGGGATCGCTCGATCCGGCCCTCGATGCCGCCATCGAAAGACTCCAAACCCGCCAATACTCCGATCCGATCCGCAGCGCCGCCGGATGGCATATCCTCTACGTCGTCGACCGCCGTCAGTTTGCCGCCACGCGGCCCGACGACGTCCGGCTGGATCTGACGCAATTGACCTTGTCGCTGCCCGTTAACGCCTCCGCCGAGGAAACCAACAGGGCATCTGCCGAAGCGCAAAAGGCGATGGCGGCCGTCCGCCAGTGCAGCGACCTGCATGCCCAGGCCCGGCAGATGAAGGGCGCCACCTCCGGCGACCTGCAGGGCGTGCGCATCGGTGACCTTGCGGCCAACCGCCAGATGTACGAGGAAATTCCCCGCCTGCAGACCGGCGGCACCGCCGGGCCATTCCGCGTTGCCGAGGGCCTCCAGATCGTAGCCCTGTGCAGCCGGGCCGGCGGCGACGGCTTGCCGACCCGCGATGCCATCTCGCAGCAGATCCTCATCCAGAAACTGGAGGCCGCAGGCCGCCGCTATATGCGCGACCTGCGACGCGTGGCCACCGTCGACGTCAAGCCGTGACAGCATCTCTGCCGCTCGCCGTCACCATGGGCGAGCCGGCCGGGATTGGCGGCGAACTCAGCCTCAAGGCGTGGCTGGCCCGAAAGCGCGCAGACCGACCATTCTTCGTCCTTGACGACGCGGCCCGCCTCACGGCCCTCGCCCGCGACCTTCGCCTCGAAGTTCCCCTGCAAGAGATTTCCCATCCGGCCGACGCCGGGGCGGTCTTCACCGCGGCGCTGCCGGTGCTTTCGGTGAGGCTGCGCGCGCCTGCAGTCCCGGGGCGACCCGATCCCGTCAATGCCCCCGCTACGCTGGAAGCCATCAAGCGGGCCGTCGTCCTTGCCATGGCGGACGAAGCCGCCGGCGTCGTCACCAACCCCATTCAGAAAAAGACCCTGCAGGAAGCCGGGTTCCGCCACCCCGGGCACACGGAATTCCTGGCCGAACTTGCCTCCGCCGCCACGGGCAAACCGGTTGAAGTCGCGATGATGCTGGCATGTCCCGGCCTCAGGGTGGTTCCGGTCACGATCCATCTTTCCCTGGCCGACGCGGCACGCGCACTCGATACGGCCGGCATCGTGCGGGTGGGCAGGATCGTGGCGGCAGGCCTTACCTCGCTGTTCGGAATCGCCCGACCGCGACTGGTCGTGGCGGCCCTTAATCCCCATGCTGGCGAGCAGGGCACCATGGGCGATGAAGAATCTCGGGTGATCGTGCCGGCGATCGAAGCTCTCCGTCGCGATGGTGTTGACGTGCGTGGGCCCGCACCGGCCGACACCCTGTTTCATTCCGCCGCGCGCGCAACCTATGACGCGGCGCTGTGCATGTATCACGATCAGGCGCTGATCCCGATCAAGACCATCGACTTCTCTGGTGGTGTCAACGTGACACTGGGGCTTCCCTTCGTGCGGACGTCGCCCGACCACGGTACGGCGCTCGACATTGCCGGCCGCGGTCGCGCCGATCCGGCAAGCCTGATCGCAGCTCTCGCCATGGCGGACGACATGGCCCGTCGGCGTCAGACCTGAGCGATGAGCGACGATATCGCGGCGGGATTGGCCGGCCTGCCGCCGCTGCGTGAAATCATCGCCGCTCATGGGCTCGACGCCCGCAAACGGCTTGGCCAGCATTTCCTGCTCGACCTCAACTTGACGCGACGCATCGCCCGCGCTGCCGCCCCACTGTCACCTGGCACCGTCATCGAAGTCGGCCCGGGGCCCGGCGGGCTGACCCGCGTACTGTTGCTCGAAGGCGCAACCCGGTTGGTCGCCGTCGAAGTCGACAGGAGGGCCGTTGCCGCCCTGGAAGACCTGCAGGAAGTTGCGCGCGGTCGCCTCCAGGTCATCGAAGGCGACGCGCTGGACATGGATCTCGCGGCCCTTGGGCCACCGCCACGCCGGATCGTGGCCAATCTGCCCTACAACGTCTCGACGGCTCTCCTGGTGCGGTGGCTGCACGCTGCCGACGAGGTGGCCGACATGGTCCTGATGTTCCAGAAGGAGGTTGCCGACCGGCTGATCGCATCTCCCCGGACCAAGGACTACGGCCGGCTCTCGGTGCTGGCCCAGCATGTCTGCGCCGTGCAACGCCTGTTCGATGTGGCGCCCTCGGCATTCGTTCCGCCGCCCAAGGTCACTTCCACGGTGGTCCGACTCAGGCCGAGGCCGGCCAGCGACCGTCTGGCCGATCTCAGGCCGCTGGAGCGGGTTACGGCGGCAGCCTTCGGCCAGCGTCGCAAGATGCTGCGTGGTGCCCTGGCGGGGATATTTACCGACCCTGCGTCGACCCTGACGGACCTTGGCCTCTCTCCCACCGCCCGGGCGGAGGAACTCACGGTGGCCGAATTCGTGACACTGGCCGGACGCTTGACTAATGAGTGAACGCTCACTATCATCAAGTTCATGATCCGATCATTCTCCTTCAATGCCTTTTTCTACGTCGGCACGCTCGTTACCGCCGTGGTCGGCATCGTCCTGGTGCCGATCCCGACTCCGCTCGTCTTGCGCGGCTTGCTCCACCATTGGGCGCGCGCCGTCGTCTGGGGCATGCGCTGGATCGGCGGCATGAAGATCGAATTCCGCGGTCTGGAGCATCTTCCCGCTGGCGGCCCCGCCCTGCTCGCCGGCAAGCACCAAAGCGAGTGCGACGGCATCCTGCTGGCGGCCCGCCTCCCGGGCATCGCTTTCGTCGCTATGCAGGAGCTGTTCCGCTACCCGCTGATCGGCGCCACCCTCTACCGCTTGCAAATGATCCGCGTCGACACCTGCGGTGGCGGCAAGGAACGCGAGAACCTCGCCCAGTTCGCCAAGCGCGCCAGCGACAGCCGCCGTCACATCGCGATTTATCCCGAGGGGAACCTGATGGCGCCAGGCGAGCGCGAGCGCTACCGCTCCGGCATCTACTACCTGTACCGCGACCTCGACCTGCCTGTGACGCCGGTCGCGACCTGCGTCGGCCTTGTCTGGAACCGCCGCGACTGGCGAAAGAAAACCGGCCGCGCGGCCATTGAGTTTCTACCGGCGATCGAGACCGGCCTCGACAAGCACGCGTTCATGCGCCGCCTGGAGGAAGCCACCGAAGGCGCCAGCGACCGCCTGATCGCGGAGTTTTCGGGCCGCCCCTACACGCCGTCCCAGCTCGTGCTGCGCTCGCAGGGACAGACAGGCGGCGTCCCGCCTGCCTCAGCGCCCCTCGCGCAGCGCCTTCACAAATCCTGACAGACCGAACAGGCGCTCGCGCTTCAGCCGCTCGGCGGTGAGGATTGCCTTGAGTTGGGTGAGGCTGGTCGCGATGTCGCGGTTGATGATGACGTAGTCATATTCCGCCCAATGGCTCATCTCGTCGGCCGCCTTGCTCATGCGACGGGCGACGACGTCGGGTGCGTCCTGAGCCCGAGTGATCAGGCGTCGCTCGAGTTCTCGAGTAGACGGCGGCAAAATGAAGACGCTGACCAGATCGTCGCGCGCCTTTTCGACGAGCTGCTGCGTGCCCTGCCAGTCGATATCGAACAGCATGTCGCGGCCGGCATCGAGCACCGCCTCGACCGGCGGGCGCGGCGTGCCGTAGTAATGGTCGAACACCCTCGCATGCTCGAGGAATTCACCTCGATCGATCATGCCGCGGAAGGTCGGCGTGTCGATGAACTTGTAGTCGACACCGTCCCTTTCGCCCGGCCGCTTCTCGCGCGTCGTGCACGAAACGCTGAGCTGGATTTGTGAATCGTTCTCCAACAGCAGTCGCGACAGGGTCGTCTTGCCCGCGCCTGAGGGCGAGGACAGCACCAGCATCAGGCCGCGTCGCTGGACGACGGGCGTCTCGGCGTCATTCGACATTCTGGACCTGCTCGCGCATGCGCTCGACGGCGCCCTTGAGGTCGATGCCGATGCGTGTCAGCTCGATGTCGGCCGACTTCGAGCACAGCGTATTGGCCTCGCGATTGAACTCCTGGCAGAGGAAGTCGAACTTGCGGCCGACCGGATTATCCGGCCGCGCCTCGGCCTGCAGAGTCCGCGCCTGGGCGATGTGCGCAGTGAGCCGGTCGAGTTCCTCGCGCACGTCGGCCTTGCCGACCAGCAGGGCCACTTCCTGCGCGAAACGTTCCTCGGAAAGTGAGGGCGTGCGATCCAGGAGCTCGGCGAGCTGGCCTTCGAATCGGCTGCGCACGGTGCCGATCTGCGCTTGGGCCCGCTCGGTGGCGCGCCTGCACAGGTCCTCAATCTCGGCGACATGGCCGTCGATCACTTTGGCCAGCGCCTTGCCCTCGGCCGCACGGGCGGCGGCGAGTGCCTTCAGAACCTCATCGAGGGTGGCCAGGAGCGCCTTGTCGAGGACGGCGAGCGCCTCCTCGTTCTGCTCGCCTTCCTCTTCCTCCTCGATGACACCGCGCACGCGCAGCAGGCCATCGGCCGACGGCGCGGCGGCGCCGGTGCTCTTGCGCACCTCCTCGACCAGAACACCCAGTTCGGCCAGAAGGGCGCGATTGATGCGCAGCGGACTGCCCTGCCGCTCGCTCGTGAGCGTGAGCGTCAGCGAGACGTTACCGCGCTTCAGCCGGCCACCCACAGCGCTACGGGCCGGATTTTCCAAACGGTCGAAACCCTGCGGCACCCGGCATCGGATCTCGAGGTTGCGTCCGTTGACGCTGCGCGCCTCCCAAACCCAGCGCCGCCGGTCGTCCGAACCCTGCGCCCGGGCATATCCTGTCATACTTGCGATCAATACTTGGCTCCTGCCACTCCACTGGCCGCGATGCGGCGCGGCACTCTAGTATCGGCTCCCAATGCAGACAACGCGCGGTGTCGGAAGGTTATCCCATGAAGCGGTTCACAAGCATCATCATCACCGGCGCCTCGAGCGGCATCGGCGAAGCGCTGGCGCTGGACTACGCGGCGCCGGGCATGGCGCTCGCCCTCACCGGCCGCGATTCCCAGCGCCTCGAAGCGGTCGCCCAGGCTTGCCGGGCGAAGGGCGCCACGGTGATCGCCGGTGCCATCGACGTCGTCGACCGCGACACTCTGGCCGCCTGGCTGACGGCCTTCGATGACGCCCATCCGGTCGATCTGATCGTCGCCAACGCCGGCATCTCGATTGACAAGGACAACTCGTCGCTCGACGACTTTTCCATCATCCGCAAGACGCTCGATGTCAATGTCGGCGGCGTACTCAATACCGTCGAACCGCTGCTGGCCCGCTTGATCACCCGCAGGAGCGGCCAGATCGCCATCGTCTCCTCGTTGGCGAGCTTCATCGGCTTGCCCTACTCGGCCTCCTACAACGCCAGCAAGGCCGCCGTCCGGGTGTGGGGCGAAAGCATCCGCTACGTTTTGAAGAAAGACGGTATCGGCGTCAGCGTCATCTGCCCCGGCTTCGTCGTCAGCCGCCTGACGGCCAGCGCCCCCTTCCCAATGCCGTTCCTGATGTCCGCGGCACGTGCCTCGGCCATAATTCGTCTCGGCTTGGCACGCAACAAGCCTCGCATCGCTTTCCCGATCGGCATCAAGGCGGCGGTGTGGCTGGGTGGCTTCCTGCCCGGTGGATTGACCGCACGTCTGCTCGGCGCCGCTTAGCCGCTCGGCCGCGTCATGTATGGCGATTCGGCCACGCTCCAGCGCGCCGGCGGCTCCTGCCGGAAGATCTGGCGCAGATGCACTTCGTCGGGCCCGTCGGCGATGCGCAGCATGCGCGCGACGGCGAACGCCCGATGAATCGGCGCATCGTCGCTGCCTCCCATCGCGCCGAAAACCTGCATCGCGCGGTCGGCGATGCGTTGGGCCATCTCCGGCACCGCCACCTTCACCATCGAGACGTCGCGCCAGACTGATTGATGACCTTCCTTGTCCAGCCGCTCGGCAGTGCGCAGAACCAAGAGCCGCGCCTGCTCGATCTCGATGCGCGAGCGCGCGACCGCCTGCTGCGTGGCGTCATAGTCGATCACGGCGCGGCCGAAGGCACGCCGCTCGGCCGCCCGCGCCATCATCAATTCCACCAGAACCTCGCAGGTGCCGATGGCGCGCATGCAGTGATGCAGCCGCGCCGGCCCCAGGCGGATCTGGGCGGCGCCGAAGCCCTCGCCTTCCTCGCCGAGGAGGTTCTCGACCGGCACGCGCACGTCCCTGAAGTCCAGCTCCGCGATCGGCGCGATACTGTCTTCCCAGCCCATGAAGCGCAGCTCGCGTACGATTCTGAGGCCGGGCGCGTCCATCGGCACGATCACGCACGAGTGCCGGCCGGTACGCGATGCCTCGGGCCGCGACACGCCCATCACGATCACGAATGCACAATCGGGATGGGCTCCGCCAGTGATGTACCATTTGCGCCCGTTCACGACCCACTGGGGTCCCTCACGCCGAAGCGTCGTGGCGATATTGGTCGCGTCGGACGAGGCGACATCCGGTTCGGTCATGCCGAAGGCCGACCTTGTCCGGCCCTCGAGCAGCGGTTCCAGCCAGCGCTTCTTCTGCACCGGCGTGGCGGCATGCTGCAGCATGATCATGTTGGGCACGTCCGGCGCCTGGCAGTTGAAGACCTCGGGTGCCCAGGGCAGGCGTCCGGTGATCTCGGCGATGGCCGCGTAGTCGCGATTGCTCATCCTCTCCGGCAAACCGAGGTTCCAGAGACCTGCCGCCCGCGCCTTGGCACGCAGGTCAGGGAGGAACGGCGCGGGCTCGCGCCGCCGCGTGACATGCTCGACCCAATCGCGATGCCGCGGCAGGACTTCGCTATCGAAAAAAGTTTGAACCGCCGCTCGAAAATCCCTGCTTTGGGTCGTCATCGTCACTTCATCTGGTTGGTCAGCAGCGCCGCAGTGCCGCCTTGGTCCCTACCATATTTCAGCAACGCCGAGCGTCCGCCGGCGGCATAGGCCGCGACCGCGCCCAACAGGCGCCTGAGCTGATCCGGGCTGGAGCGATCGAATTTGCAGTAGGCACCGCGCGTCAGCTTGGCGATCTGCGGAAACAGCCTGGAGGCCGTGCGGTCGTCGCCCTCCTGGAAAACGAACACCGGCAGGCCGAGCAGCCCGAGCTGGCCCGCCTCGTGGCCGACGGCATCGACGTCCTCCTCGCAGCAGTCGCCGACGAACACGACGGCGTCGATGCGGCTCCCGCGCCGCTGTTCGCCCGCATAGCGCAATATCTTGCCGATCTGCGTCCTGCCGGCGAGACAGCGCACGGCACTCATCAGCCGGGCGAGTTCGCGGCCTTCCGATGTCCAGCGGCTGACCTTGAATTCGTCGAACCCCCGATAGAACGCGAGCCGCACATCGAGGCCGCCGAGCGCATCCGCAGCGACGAACATCTCGCCCTGGATCGTGCATGCATGATCCCAGGTCGGTTCGCGGCTCGCCGTCGCATCCATGGCGAACAGAAGACGGCCACGGCTGCCCGGCGCGCGGTTCGCCGGCAAACTCCCGACTTGTTTCACGAATGCATCGACCGCGTTCGCACCTGCGGTGGACGGAACCTTGCGGTTATCTTGCATACCCTTCGCTCCTCGGAGCCTCAAGTGATATGCGAATGCTATCCTGCCGCAGCAAGACGGTCGACGCGGCTGGTCATTCCCCCCAAGGTTGATTCCAGTTTGGGACCAGCGGCGAAATCAGCTCTTCTGACCTTTCAAACGGCAATATCGTCGCGCTATCAGGTGCCGGAGAGAAGGCCGCCATGACCTGCATAAGTAGCTGCCCATCCCTATTGGAGGCCAGCCCAATCTGACCATTGCCGTTGAGGTCCTGCTGGAAGGTCGTCTCCAGGGCCTGCAGCGTCGGGTCGGAACCCGCGACCAGGCCTACGGCATTGCCCGCGTAGTTACCGCTGCCGTCGAGATTCCACACCACGTACTGGTCGGCTCCGCCGTTCTTGAACGCGACCTGATACCCGCCGCCAACCTGCTCCGCCCCGAGCGGGGCCCAGGCCCCGAACTGGCCATCGGTAATCGCCGCCCCCTGATGCTTCACCGACGGACCTGCCCCACCGGCGTCGCGCAGGAAGAACTGGCTGCCGACCTCGACCAGCCGTGTCGCGCCGAAGGCCTCGATCGTCGTCGGTGTCACGCCGATCTGGCCGTTGCCGTTGAGGTCCTGCTGGAAGATCGTCTCCAGGGCCTGCAGCGTCGGGTCGGAACCCGCGACCAGGCCCACGGCATTGCCCGCGTAGTTACCGCTGCCGTCGAGATTCCACACCACGTACTGGTCGGCTCCGCCGTTCTTGAACGCGACCTGATACCCGCCGCCAACCTGCTCCGCCCCGAGCGGGGCCC